>PVBE012514261.1_pt1 | contig 44024 bp, 34 predicted proteins | sample 1631181 | NCBI WGS metagenome assembly PVBE01 (sample SAMN08397723, study PRJNA350692) | Marine metagenome, whole genome shotgun sequencing project. | isolation source: water | place: Pacific Ocean | collected 2012-04
CTGCGCAAGCGCCTGATGGGGGACGAGGGGACGCAGCGCGGTGAAGCCTGAGCGCTTCTCTCGCATCCGGGAGATCTTCGAGGAGGTCCTGGAACAGCCAGCTGTTCGGCGTGGAGAAGTTCTGGAGGAGTTGAGCGCGGGCGACGCCGAGTTGAAGGAGGAGATCGTGTCCCTGCTGGCGGCCCATGAAGGCTCTGGTGACTTCCTCGAGGCGCCGTCGGAGGAGTCCCTCTCCCAGGTCCTCAATCCGACCTTCGGCGAGGATCTCGTCGGACGCAGCCTTGGCGCCTACCGAGTGCTTGAGGTGCTCGGCTCTGGCGGCATGGGAACGGTTTACCTGGCCGAGCAGGAGAACCCGCGCCGCAAGGTGGCCCTCAAAGTACTGCGAGCCCTGACGGCGTCACCGGAAGAGGCCCAACGCTTCCGTTTGGAGGCCGATGCCCTGGCACGGCTGCGCCACCCGAGTATTGCCCAGGTATACGAGGCAGGTGTGGCCGGCGTTTCGAGCCTAGGCGAGACGCCCTGGTACGCCATGGAGTTGATGGAGGGAGCGACTGACATCCTCGAGCATGTGCGTGCGCGCAATCTCGGCCTGCCTGCGCGCCTGGACCTGTTCGCGATCGTCTGTGACGCTGTTCACCACGGGCACCAGCGGGGGATCATCCACCGGGACATCAAGCCGGGGAATGTGCTGGTGGACAGTGACGGGCGCCCGAAGATTATTGACTTTGGCGTGGCGCGCATGGCGGACGGGGATGGGGGGCGCGCCGGGCCCAGGACAGAAGTCGGGCAGATAATCGGTACCTGGCAGTACATGAGCCCGGAGCAGCTGGCGGCGGATCCTGAGAGTGTGGACACGCGCATCGATGTCTATGCCCTGGGCGTTCTGCTCAGTGAGTTGCTCTGCGGTCAGGCTCCCATTGACATTGCTGGCAGGCCGGTGGTCGAGGCCGCGCTGGCCATCACGCATGATGAGCCCCGGGCTCCCAGCACCATCGATGGGCAGCTTCCCAGTGAGCTGGATTGGATTGTCCTGCGAGCCGTGGAGAAGGATCGAGAGCGTCGCTATGCCGGCGCCAACGAGCTGGCGGCGGACATCCGGCGCTTCTTGGCCCACGAGCCACTGCTGGCCGGGCCGCCCAGCCGGGTTTATGCCGCACGCAAGTTCGTGCGCCGACACCGCTTTGGGGTTGCCGCGGCCTGCCTCTTGCTGGCGACCTTGGTGGCGGGGATCGCCAGTACCACGCGCGCCATGTTCGCGGCCCAGGAAAGCCAGGAGCTGGAGCGCCTGGCGAAGTTGGGGGCGGAAGACGAGGCCGACAAGGCCCGGCGCGTGACGGAGCTGCTCACGCAAATGTGGTCCAAGGCCCTGCCGAGCCAGGAGGGGGCGGCGGTGCGCCTGGTGGATGCTATGGACCAGGCAGTGGACATGATTGACCGGGACCTGAAGACCCAGCCGGAGATCCAGGCCATGCTGCTCTCGACGATTGGGGGCATCTACCGCGGGCTGGGGCTCGATGCGCGGGCCCAACCGATCGTGTCTTCGGCGTTGACTGTTCTGGAGGAGACGGTTGGGCACAACCACCGGGATACGGCCGCCTGCCTGACGCTGCTGGGCAGGCTCCAGGAAAACCAGGGCGCATACGAGGAGGCCGAGATGCTCTACCGGGATGCGTTTGACATTCGCACGCTGATCCTGGGGCCGGATCACCGAACCACGCTTTCCTCGCGCAGGGATCTGGCCTCGGTGCTGGAGGCCAGACGATCCTGGGCGGCGGCCGAGGGTGAGTACCGACGGAATCTGGAGACACGCGTGGCGACTCACGGCGAGGAGGATGCTGGATCGATCATCGCCCTGCGAGGGCTTGCTGGGGTGCTACGCAAGCAGGGAAGGCTGGACGAAGCTGAGCAGCTGCTCGGGCGAGAGGTTGCGATCGGTAGGCAGATACTCGAGCGGCGTCGTGCGGCTGAGGGCGACTCAGCTCCGGGCACGCTGCTGGCCATGGGAAGCCTGGCCCAGGTGTTGAGGCGTCAGGGTAGCTTGGACGAGTCTGCGGCCCTGCTGGAGCAGGTTGTGGAGTATCGGCGAGCAGCCCAGGGGGATACGGCGCCTCAAACCGTGGCTGCCATACACACAGTGATCGACACCCTCGACATCGCGGAGCGTGGCAGCGAGGCCGCTGAGTGGGCTCGTCACCTACACAGCGTGTTGCGGGGGGAAAAGGGCGAAGAGCATGCACAGACCCTGCTGGCCGCGGACCGCCTGGCGCTGCTCTTGGCTGCGGTCGGCGAGGTCGTCGAAGCCGAGGAGCTGTTGAGATCCGGGGTTGACCAGCGTCGCCATTCGAGAGCTGCGATGGGCAAGCGTGGCACGGTTGACTACCTGAACGCCCTGCACCGCTTGGGGTTGTTCTACGGTTCACTCGGGCGCTACAGGGAGAGCCGGGAAACGCTGGAAGAGGCTCAGCGCGTATCCCTGGAGGAGTTCGAATCGGACAGCTACCTGGCGACGATCACCGATGTCTACCTGGCTGAGCAGCTGATCCACACTGGTTATCTGGAAGGGGCACAGGTGATGCTCCTCGGCCTGGAGGATGATCTGGCACGTATCTTCCCCGCTACCCACTGGAGGCTCGCCCGCAACCGGGCCCTGTTGGGACACTGTCTTGACCTGCTCGGGCAGGTCAAGCGCGCGGAGACCTTGCTACTCGATGGCTACTCCGCCCTGGAGCGGGCGGACCCGGCCGACGAGGGGAGCTCACGCGAGAGCCTCGGATGGCTGATAGAGCACTTCAAGCGCGTGGACAAGCCGCAGCAGGTCAAGCGCTACGAGGCCCTGCTCGAGCAGTAGCCCGGCCCTGGCTCAAGGGGTGCGTGTCGGCCAATCAGGGGCAGAATGTGGCTTCCAGGCTATCCGAGAAGTTGTAGGCCGCTCCCCCCGCGGACGGATCCCGGTACCAGTACTGGAAGTACCAGGTGGAGAAATCCGTGATCTGGCCGGAGCTCGATGGCGGGGAGGTGTTGTCGAGCAGGTAGGTCGCCGTTCCGCTGGAGTCGCTGGAGATGACCGGGAGACGCTGCTGTGGGCTGCCGACACACAGGAAGCCGTTGCCCAGGGGAGCCTGAATCGAGCTGGCACCGTAGAAGAAAATGCCGAAATTGCTCGGTGTGGCGCCGGTGGCGATGAGAGTCAAGTCATTAGCCGCGACACTCTTGGTACCGCTTGAGGCCATGATGCTGCCGCTGCCAGATGAGTTGGGAGAGGTGCTGCAGACATTGGACTCTGAACATTCGCAATCGTCGGGAATCCCGTTGCCGTTGGAGTCGCTGCTCGTGCCGTCGGCCAGGTCGCACTCGTCCGGTGAGCCGTTGCCGTTGCAATCTTCTTCGCACACATCGAGGATGCCGTTGGAGTTGCAGTCTGAGCCGAGCTCCAGGCCGTCGGGAATGCCGTTGTGGTTGCAATCGTCGAAGCCCGAGTAGGCATCCCCGCGTCCCTCATCTCCAAGGGACTGCCCCTGGCCGGCGGTGGCGTGGGGTGCTCCGACGAGGACATCAGGGAAGCCGTCACCGTTGAAGTCGCCGCTTCTGGCCACGGAGAACCCGAACATGTCCAGGGGGCCGCGTCCGTCGCGGGAAAATATGGGTAGCCCACTTTGTCCGGAGATGACATACATGCGGCCGGTCTGTGGGTCGGGCCCCACCATCGTTCCTGGAGCGCCGACGATGTAGTCGTCGAAGCCATCGTTATCCAGGTCGTTGGTACCCGCCACTGAGGCTCCCAGGAGTGCCGCCGAGACATCGCTGAAGCTGTGCACCTGGCTCATGTCTGAGCCGGAGAGGAGCACGACCTTGCCATGGCCGCCGCCTCCGCCGGAGGCTCCCGCGAGCACTTCCGGAACGCCGTCGCCCGTGGTGTCCTCCAAGCGGGAGACGGAGACGCCGAGGTTGTCTCCGGGGTTGGCGCCCAATGACATCTGGAGCAGTGTGCCCTGCAGGGGGGCTCCGCCTGCGAAGACGAAGACAGCTCCGGCATTGCTGTGGGCTCCCGGCGATCCAATGATGATGTCCGCCACGAGGTCGCCGTTGTTGTCTCCGGCCGGGGCGAGGCTGAAGCCGAACTGGCCGTCGGGGGCGGTGGGAACGATATCGCCCAGGGGCAGACCTGTCACCCCGCAGAACATGAAGACGCCGCCGACGATGCCGATGACGTTGCTGTGAAATGGCGCGCCCACCAGGACATCCCGGAAGCCATCACCATTCTGATCCTGGATTGATGCCACCGCTGATCCAAAGCGGGATCCCGGCTGCCCGGCAAGGACGTGGATGATCGTTCCATCGACGGATTGGATCAGGACTCTGTCTGTGCCCGGGGAGCCGACCAGGACCTCGTTGATTCCGCTGCTGGTCACATTGCCCAGGCCGCAGACGCTGAAGCCCGCTTCCTGATTGGTTTGGGTGCCGGGGAGTGTGGCCAAGGTGTCTCCGGTCAGGCCGGAGATCAGATAGACATTGCCCGAGTTCGGGCCGCCGGGGGCGCTGTCTTCTGCCGGCGCACCGATGATGAAGTCGCTGACTCCATCGTTGTTGGAGTCCGCCACACCGGCGATGGACCAGCCGAACCCGCCGTGGTGATCCGTGCCCAGCAGGCCGTGGATTTGGCTCTGGGAGTCGGCTGTCGGGCACAGCAGGAGCGCCAGGCCCAGGGGCAAGAGTGCCGAGGGCAAGAGGGTCGGGGCTAGCGTCCGAGAGAATCGGCGAGACAGCCAGGGAAGCTGGGAGGAGCGCGCAATCATGATGGTAATCGGGTTGGGGGCGAAGGCCTCAGCGGGGGAATCCCACCGAAACCTACCTCACCCTCGGTTCCAGGATATGGCCCCTCCTGGATTCTGGCTATCCGGATTTGACTGCAGATCCGAACGGTTTGTTCCCTGGGAATGGCCTTCTGGATCGCCGGGAGGCGGTTTATCGGGCCTGGGGGCCTTCCGCCGGAAAACTAGAAATGCAAAGAACTAGGGTCTTGGGGGGCTGTTAGACTGCCCCGATCCCCCCTGGCCACCTGTGGCGATTCCCCTTAAAACCCCGCGAAAAGACCCATGTCCCTGATTCGTGTCAGCGCCCTGTGCGCCCTCGGTCTGCCGTTTTTTGCCCCCAGCCTGTCCACCGACTACACCCAGCGCCGCAGCCTGCGCATTGAAGTTGAGACAAGCCTGGAGATGGAGACCACTTCCTTTGAGATGATGATCGACGGCGAGCCCATGGAGCGCGCCGGCATGGGAGGCCAGGCCTCGGAGGAGGCGCGCGTGTTCACCATCATCGATGAGGTTCTAGCCGACGACGAGGGGCGCCCGACGGAGGTGCGGCGGGAGTTCGAGACCGTCGAGCGTGAGACCCTGCGTGTCATGGGCGAGGAGGAGTTGGTGGATGAGGCCAGCGGCCCCTTGGATGGGGTGACAGTGCTCCTCACCAGTGAGGATGACGGAGAAGTCGAGGCGGAGGTGGAAAACGGCAGCGTCGATGATGATGAGTTGCTGGCGGGCCAGCACCTGGAGTTGGCCTGCGATGCCTTCCTGCCGGAGGGCGAGCTGGAAGTAGACGATTCCTGGGACCTGGAGTCGGACGCGATTCTGCGGGCTCTCGGCTTGGATCTGGAGGCGGTTTGGTTTCCCGTGTCGCAGGATGGCGACGCGGATGGGGGCTGGCGGCGCGGTCGCGGCTCCCGTGGGCGCTCGTCGTTTGGGCTGCTGGTCGAAGCTGACTGGGAGGGGACGGCGACCTTGGCCAGCCTTGAGGAGGAATACGAGGGGCTCAGCTGTGTGCTCATCGAGCTGGAGCTGGAAGCCTCCGGCGACCAGGAGGAGATGGAGAGGTGGGGCGGGCGCCGCGGACGAGGGGGCGCCGCCGGTTTTGTTGGCTCTGTGTCAGCTCCTCTGGAGTCCACATACGAAATCGAGTTGGAGGGGCGTCTCCTGTTTTCCCTGGAACAGGGTCGCCCGCTTCTCCTTGAGATTGAGGGTGATGTGAGCACTGAACGCACCATGGAGCGCAACAGCGAGCGCGGCGACTTCAGCATGTCCAGCACCCAGGAGGGCAGCTTCACCTACTCGGCCGCCATCTCCCTTGAAGAAAGCGAAGGTTGAGCAACATGAATGCATCACCGATCATGGCCCTTGTTATGGGCCTCGGCGCCGGCCTTCTGGGCGGTGTCCTGGGGGCCTCCCTGATGGATGGCGGACAGGCCGCACCTGGCGACGTGAGTTCCGCGGCTGACCTCAGCGACGCCAACGGCCTCGGGGAGCGTGTGGGGGAACTGGCCAGGGCGACGGAAGCGCTCGAAGCCCGCCTGGCGGAGCTGGAGCTCAGGCCGCAGGCAACAGAGCGGGCGGCTCTCGCCGATTCAGGAAACCCGACGGCGACCAGTGGCGGGGCAGCCCCCTACGCTGGTTCCTCGCCGGAGGTCATGAGCGTCCTGGCCTCCCAGCAGTTCCAGGATCAGGTGGGTGTAATCCTGGGTGACCTGCAGGACCGGGAGCGGCTGGAGCGCGATCAGCGCCGGGACGATGCGGAGGCTGATCGGCTGGAAGAGCGCCTGGTGGATCTCACGGAGCGCCTGGGTCTCTATGGCAACCAGGTTGATTCCATGCGCACGATTCTCACCGACGAACGCCTGGCGCGCAATGCGGCGGTAGCCAAGGCCCGCGATCTCGGTGACTGGGGCAGCATGCGCACGGCCATGGGCGAAGTGCGCGAGACTTCGAACGCTGCGCTGAAGAGCGTGCTATCAGAAGAGCAAATGACCAAGTACACCGACTACCAGTCCAGCCAGGGCTTTGGCAGCATGTTTGGAGGTGGCCGCAGCCGCGGGGGTGACCGGGGTAGCGGCGGGGCAGGCGGCGGCGACCGCGGCGGACGCTAGGCGCGACTAGCCTTCGCTATCGATCTGGGGCAAGGTTGCCGCCTCCGGGGACGCTCCGGGAGGTGACGGGATCTCCACGGCTCCTTCCTCCGGGACCGAGGCGTTGATCAGGTCCGCCATGCGGCGGGCGAAGATGTCCCGTGTGTAGGGCGAGATCTCGTAGACCCAGGGACTGACCTTGGCCTGGATGGAGGCGGCTTCTGCCTCAAGGCCAGCCAGGTCGCGTTGGGGCTCGGGCGCTGTGGCGGATTCGCCTTCCGGGTCCTCGGCCGCGGGAGCCTCCGGCACGTCGAAGTTGCCAGAGGGCGCTTCCGACACTGCGGCGCGGAAGCGAGCGAAGGGCTTGTCCCCCTGGGAGAAGGTCTCCACCACAATGGTCATACCATCAAAGCAGGTGAAGGTCGTCTCCGCTTCAATGGCCGGGTCCTCGACCAGTTCGCTGGCCGGCAGCACATCGGTGAAGTTCAGGTAGTTGAGGGCCGTGCCCATGGCGTTGGCGACGGTCTCGTAGCGCAGGGTCGAACCTTCGGGCACGCCGTTGACCGTGTAGTTCTGTTGGCCTTGTTCGGCCTTGTCGACCATGAGCACCTCGCCATCCCCATGGGAGACGCGCACTGACTGCACGCGGTCTCCGGCGACCTTGAGGATCTGCTTGTCGAGCCAGGTGGACTCATCCACTGAGAAATCCAGGTCGCCGGAGACGAGCCAGGATTCAGCCTGGCCCACGCGGCGCACATAGTGGGAGGCGTTGCCGGCACCCTCGCGGCGCTTGCCCACAATCAAGTCGGCCAATAGGCCGTCCGCGCCGCGCACGGTGATGCGCCGCGTCTCGGCATTGTCCGGACCGGGTTCCTGGACACCCAGGCGGGCGTAGAGATCGGGTTTGGAGGTCTTGGCGTCAAGCACCGCCAGGCGTGCCAGACCGATCAGCGTCTTGCGCACACCTTCCAGCTTGACCGGGTAGGCGTGCTTGCTGGCCAGCCCCCAGGCATCGCCGGAACGCTCCAGTCCCAGGCTGTCGGGGCCCTGGGAGATTTCGATTGACCGGGCGTCGTTCAGCTCGGCCAGCAACTCCGGGAAGAGGCTTTCATTGGTGGCCGCCGCATCCGCGGATCCCCCGGAGTTGTCGCCCATCAGGGCCAGGGCCAAGAGGGCGATGGCCAGGACGGACACTAGGGTGAGGGTCTGCTTGTTCATGGCTCAGCTGCCTTTCTTGGATCCACGCAGGCCGAGGCCCACGGCGATGAGCCCCACGAGCATGGGCAGGATGCCGATGTGGAGTACCTTGAGTTGCCCACCGAGGCTTTCAATATCCTTGATGAGCTGGTGCTTCACTTCGCGCAACTGCTTGGCGATGGTCGCGCGCTCGTCGCGGAAGTTCTGAATGGCCTGCTGGGCGTCGGCCGTGAGGATCATGCCACCGCCCTGCTCACCCTGGAGTTCGGTCAGCTTGCGCTCGGTGTCTTTCAGTTTGGCTTCGAGCTCCTGCTGCTTAGCCCGGTGTTTGTCTTCGGCGGCGCGGCGCATGTCGTTGACGCGCTTGAAGGGGCGGCTGAACTTGCCCCGGCTGCGCAGGCTGATCAGGTCGCTGGAGCCGGAGAGGTTTTCCACGGCATTGGCGATCAAGTCGCCGTTGTTGGCAGTGGGCTGGGCCATGCGCATGCCCAAGAAGTTGGAGAGGTTCACCCACCAGCGGTCCGCCAAGAGGTCAGCGTCGGCGACCAGCAGGACCTGGATGTCCTCCTTGGATGCCGAGAGGTGCGCGGCCGCTGCATCGCCTTCACTGCCCTCGGCCCCGTCGGTGGACGCCGGGCGGCCGTCCGGGAAAGCGGTCGTGGCCGGGCCGCTGATGCGGGCGGCAACGGTTTGGGCCTCACCCAGGGGGATGTAGCTGTCCAGGAGGCGCGTGGGATCCGGTCCCATGGTGGCCTGCAGGCGCTCGAAGGTGGCGGCTGCGGAGCCCGTCGAAAGCAGCGGTTCGAGGGTCGTGCTGGCCCCTTCAAGGGCCTTGATGGAGCCCGCTGTCGCCAGGTTGATATGGGTCAGGTCGGCCGTGATCGGGTTGTCAGAATCCAGGTTGGTTTCATCCATGCCCATCCAGAGCACATAATCGACGGCCTGGTTCTGGAAGCCCACGCGCAGGGCGCAGTCGCGGTCACCCACCAGCTGCTCGCCGTCGATCTCCACGCCCCAGGCCGCCAGCAGCGGTCCCAGGTTGGACGAGCGATCCGCCACCATGGCGGAGAGCGGGTTCTGGGGATCCTGGGGCACGGCCTGGGCTTCACAGTGAGGATCGTGAAAGGCAATCAGGCGCCCGCCGGCCAGCACGAACTGGTCGATGGCGTAGAGCGTTTCGTCGCTCAGCTGGCGCGGGTGTATGAGCAGCAGCACATCGATGTCGGAGTCGATCTCGGTGGCGCCCGCGTCCACATCGCGCAATCCGAATAATTGGTCGAGGTGTTCGACGATGAACCAGGGCTGGGGCGGCTGGCCGGGGTTCATCGGGTTGAAGGGGGCGCCGCGTACGGGCAGTGAGCTCAAGAGTCCCACAATGGTGCGAGTGGGGTTGCCAAGTGTGTGCACCAGGCGCGTCAGGTCGTACTCAAGGAAGCGCTGGCGGCGCATTTGGAAGAAGGGAATTGTCTCTTCGTCGTCAACGCTGTTGGTTCCAGCCAACCCGAAGTAGAGCGTTTCGCCAGCCTGGTTGATGGGTACGCCCTTAATGCCGAAGCCCACGGCGCGGTCCTCGTCTTCGGAGAACGGTTCGGGGTCGATGACTTCGAGGGTGATGTTGCCGCCGGCCCGGGCTTCGTACTCTTCGAGGAGCTCGCGCACCCGGCGGCCGTAGTCCGCTATTTCGCCCACATCGGTGGCCAGCTGGCGGGAAAAATAGTAGCGCAGGGTGACGGGTTCCGCCAGGTCGTCGAGGATGTTGCGAGAGCCATCGGAAAGCGTGTAGAGGCCACTCTCTGTCAGGTCAACGCGCGCTGACTTCACGAAACGGGAAGCCAGGATGTTGACTGCGAAGAAGAGGGCAGTGGCGATCAGGATGCCCTGAACTGAAAGCTTGGTCTTGTTCATGGTGTGGCCTCAGTCGGCTTTCTTGAGGTCGATGATCAGGGTATTCACGAAGAGGAAGCAGCCGATCAGGGATGCAAAGAAAGCCATGTCGCGCAGGTCGATGACACCGCGGCTGATGGCGTTGAAATGCGTCAGGAAGCTGAAGGAGCTGACTGTCTCAACGATCACCTGCGGTGCCCAGCTGGCGAAGAAGTCGAGCACCGGGGCGAAGCCGGCCAAGATGAATCCGAGGCAGATCACCACGCTGATGACGAAGGCAATCACCTGGTTGCGGGTGACCGCTGAGATGCAGGAGCCGATGGCCAGATACGAGCCGGCCATCAGCAGTGAGCCGAGGTAGCCCGCCAGGATTGTTCCGTTGTCGGGTTCGCCCAGGTAGTTGACGGTGATCCAGATCGGGAAGGTCAGCAGCAGGGCGACCGCGGCGAAGGCCCAGGCAGCCAGGAACTTGCCGATGACCGCCTGGGTGACGGAGATGGGCAGAGTCATGAGGAGCTCGATGGTGCCGCTCTTGCGCTCCTCGGCCCACAGCCGCATGGAGACGGCGGGGATCAGGAACAGATACAGCCAAGGGTGGAACGAGAAGAAGGGCTGCAGGTCAGCCTGGCCGCGCTCGAAGAAGCTCCCCATGTAGAAGGTGAAGATGCCCGTCAAGAACAGGAAGACGACGATGAAGACATAGGCGACGGGCGTGGCGAAGTAGCCCGCCAGCTCGCGTTTGATGATTGATTTGGTGATGCCCATTAGCTTGCACTCCCGGTGGTGATGTCGCGGAAGACTTCGTCCAGGCGACCGCGTTCCACGGAGAGGTGGTCGATCTCCCAGTTGCGCTCGTGGAAGAGGCTGCTGAGGTTGCTCAGGATCGAGGCGCCCTCGGCGGGATAGATCCACCAGGAGCTCAGGCCGTCGGCTCCGTCTGCCATGGCTTCCACATGCTCTACGCCGTTGACTCCGGACAGGGCAGCCTGCACCTCGTCCGTGCCTGAGACATGCAGGGCCAAAGAGATGGCGTTGTGGCGGTGGGAGCGGGCCTCCAGCTCAGCGGGGGTGCCGTCGAAGCACAAGTGCCCCTGGGAGATGATGATGGCTCGCGAACAGACCGCTTCGACTTCTTCAAGGATGTGCGTGGAGAGCACGATGACCTTGTCATGGGCCATGTCGCGGATCAGTTTGCGCACCTCGTGCTTCTGGTTGGGGTCGAGGCCGTCAGTCGGCTCGTCGAGGACCAGCACCTGCGGGTCGTGCACAATCGCCTGGGCAATGCCGACGCGCCGCTTGAAGCCCTTGGAGAGCGTCTCGATGCGCTGGTCGAGGACTCCCTCGAGTTGCACCAGGCGGGTCACCTCTGCCACGCGTTCCGCTCGGCGTTCCGCGTTCAGCCCGCGCACTTGGCTCACAAAGTGAAGCAGCGTGCGCGGGGTCATGTCCCCGTACAGGGGCGCGCCCTCCGGCAGGTAGCCGATGCAGGCCTTGGCGGCGATGGGGTCAGTGGCCACATCGTGACCGCAGACCGAAGCACCACCGGAACTCGGGGATAGGAAGCCCGTGACCATCTTCATGGTAGTGGACTTGCCGGCTCCGTTGGGGCCGAGAAAGCCGAGGACCTCGCCGCGGCCAACGGTGAATGAGATGTTGTCAACGGCCCGAATGGGACCGAAGTGCTTGGACAGCTCCCGAATCTCGATCATCTTCGTACTGGGGAAAGGGGTGGGGGGGATGGGGCCGGCCTACGGGGGGCGGCGCTCCCTGTGAGCGGTGCAGAATGCGGGCGCGGATTCTAGCGAGGGATGCCCGCGATGCAAGCCAAAAAGAGCCCTAGAGGCCGTTAGGGGGACGTCTTGGGGTTCGTGGGGGGGCGGGTTCCAAGTACTTCAGGTACAGCTGCCGCACCTCGTCGGCGTGTTCGCGAACGGTTTCCACGGACCAGGTGGAGGTGTCCACGGGAGGCAGGAAATCGATCCGCACTCGGCCGCTTCTGACCAGGAAGCTCCCCATGGGCAGAATCTCCGGGACGCCCCGCTGCACCAGGGCGATGATGGGGATCTTCATCGTGGCGGCCATGTGGAAAGCGCCGAGCTTGAAGCGCTGCAGTCCACCGGCTCGCGAGCGCGTGCCCTCCGGGGCCATCAAGAGCGTCTCTCGCCTATCCTCCAGGCGTCGATGGGCGTGCTGCATGCTCTGGAGGGCGCGGTCGTGATCGGAACGGTCGACGGGAATCATGCCCGTCCCGCGCAAGCCCCAGCCGAGTCCCGGGATGCGTCCCAACTCCTGCTTGTAGATGACGACCAGGTTTTGCGGGCAGACGCTGGCCACGGTGAGGAGATCGAGCAAGGACACGTGGTTGAAGAGCACAATCTTGGGGCCCGGGAGGTCGCGCCAGGTCAGGCCGTTTGTCTCCACGCGCACTCCCAAGATTTTCAGGGGAACCGCCCCCAGGAGACGAATCCACGCATGACCCCGACGGCGGAAGAGGTTCGGTCTCAGCAGGGCGGCCAGGCCCACGATGGCGGTCCCGACCAGGAAGTAGAGCAGCACGGGCAACCCGAAGAGGATGCCGCGCCAGGCGGAGCCGGGCCGGGCGTCCCAATCAGCGGGGACTCCGGCTGCGTCAGGGGAGTGTTCGCGGGCCTCGGGCATCTGCTCGTCGCCTATTCCGTCCGGCTCAGGTTGCGCGCCTTCCTGCGCTTGATCTGATAGGGCAGCAGGAAAAGGTAGACGCCCGTCAGCCATAGCATGAAAAGGACCAGGCCCGCCGGCAGGAAGAGCCACAACTTGACCTTGTTGTGGAACCACGAGCCGTCGTGGAGTTCCTCGAAGAAGTCCGAGCGCCGATAGGCAACCTGCAGAACATCGCCGGTGGCGCCGTCCAGTTGTGCTTCCCAGCGGTTGTTGGAGCGCACCTTGAGCAGCCCCGTGCCCGGGCGTACATCGATGCGAGCCACATCATCCCAGGAGGACACCTCCATTTCTGGGATCTCGCTGACAATCGACAGGGACTCGGCGAAGTCCAGGGCCAACTCGCCACCGGAGGCCCCCTGGGTTGGCGGCTGGATCCAAGTGAACTGCTTCTTTACCTGCAAGAACAGGCCGGAGACCACCACCACCAGGATTGGCAGGGCGGCGACGGCCACGCCGATGCGGTGCAGCTTGCGGCTCAGGCGGGGGGGGGTCATCGGCGGGATCTTTCCAAACGGCGAGCTGTCCGGCTACCAGCCGGGTGGTTTTTGTGCCGTCGCGAAGGTGATTCCACGTCGGCGGTGTACCAAGCAGCGGTCGATTCAAGGAGGCGCAGCGTCATCTGGTGTCATTGCGCGGAGAGGGCAGCCGGGGCCTTGCTGCCTTGGCGCGGCTGGTGCGGCGAGAATCTCGTACTCCGTTCAAACACCGATGTCCTCGTTCCAGAGCTCTGGGTGTGAGTTGATGAAGGTCTCCATCAGGGCCACGCATTCGGCATGGTCCAGCACAGCCAGGCGTACGCCGCGCTCGCGCAGGTACTCCTCCGGGCCCTGAAATGTCCGGTTCTCACCGACGATGACTTGCGGGATGCCGTAGAGCAGGACCGCACCGCTACACATGTCGCAGGGGGAGAGCGTGGAGTAGAGCGTGGAGCGGCGGTAGTCGGCGGCGCTCAGGCGGCCAGCGTCTTCAAGGCAGTCCATCTCGGCGTGCAGAATTGCGCTGCCGCGCTGCACGCGGCGATTGTGCCCGCGTCCGACGATCTCGTCATCCAGCACCAGCACCGAGCCAATGGGGATGCCGCCTTCCACCAGGCCCAGGCGTGCTTCGGCCAGGGCTTGTTCCATGAATCTGTCCTTCATCCGGTGGTTGCTACCGATAGCAGGGACAAGCCTACACGAACTGCTGAGCCTACCCCACCCGCTACTCCCCGGACCCCCGCCACGCGCACACCATGAAGAGCAACCTGCTCTACGGCATCGACGACCGCCCGCCCTTGGGCGAGGCCCTGGCCTTGGGCTTCCAGCACTACTTGACCATGTTCGGTTCCACCGTGGCGATTCCGCTGCTGCTGGCTGACAAGCTGGGCATGGGCGACGACCCCACGGCCATCGGGATCCTGATCGGCACCATGTTCTTCGTCTCTGGGATCACAACGCTGCTGCAGACCACCTGGGGCAACCGGCTGCCGCTGATCCAGGGCGGGACCTTCTCATTCCTGGCACCAGCCTTCGCCATCTGTGGCATGGCCTCCCTGGCCAGCGCGGGCTGGGAGGTGCGCATGCAACACGTGCAGGGCGCGATTATCCTGGGCGCCCTGTGTGAGATCGTCATTGGCTACTCCGGCATCGTCGGGCGCCTGCTGCGTTTAGTCGGGCCGCTCACGATTGCGCCGACCATCGCACTCATTGGCCTGGCCCTGTTCAAGTTCGGGGCACCGGTTGCGGGCACCCACTGGGGCCTGGGTGGGCTGACAATCTGCCTGATCGTCCTCTTCAGTCAATACCTGCGTCGCACGCACCGCGCCTTCGAACTCTTCCCGATCATGCTCGCCATCCTGATCGCCTGGGGCATCGCCGGCGTCCTGACCGCCGCCGGCGTTTTCCCCGCCGGGCACCCGGCCCATGTATCCCTGACCAATGTGAATGACGCACCGCTGCTGCGCGTGCCCTATCCCTTCCAGTGGGGCTGGCCGATATTCGGCGGGGCAGCGCTGGTCGGCATGCTGGCGGGCTACCTGGCTTCCATTGTCGAGTCCGTGGGGGACTACTACGCCTGTGCGCGCCTCTCCGGAGCGCCGATACCCAACGCTCGCGTCATCAGTCGCGGCATCGGCATGGAGGGTGTGGGCTGCTTGATCGCCGGTGCCTTTGGCACGGGAAATGGCACGACCTCCTACTCGGAAAACATCGGCGCCATCGGCCTGACGCGCGTGGGCAGCCGGCGCGTTGTGCAGGTCGGCGCAGTGATCATGATGTGCCTCGCAGTCTTCGGCAAGTTCGGCGCGCTCTTCACTACGATCCCACAACCAATTGTCGGCGGTATGTACTGCGCCATGTTCGGCATGATTACCTCGGTCGGACTCTCCAACCTGCAGTTTGTGGATCTCAACTCCGCCCGTAACCTGTTCATCATCGGTTTCTCACTCTTCATGGGGCTTTCCGTGCCTGAGTACTTCGCCAACCACCCGTTCAGCTCCGGCCCAGAGTGGTTCTCGAACATCGTCAACACCCTTGGCAACACAGGCATGGCCATCGGTGCCGTGGTGGCCCTGGGGCTCGACAATACGATTCCCGGCACCCCGGAAGAGCGCGGCCTGACAGCCTGGGGAGCAGACTAAGCCCGCGAGGGAGGCCTGGGGAAGAGACCTGCGGCTCTGTTCCCGCGGTGCTAACTGTTACCATGCGCCCATGACTCGAATGCTCCGATGGCTGGTGGTCTTGGTGGTTCTGGTGGTCACGGCCTGGTATGGACGCGGGCTCATGGCCGAGACGCCGGTGGGGGTCAAGCTGGTGTCGGCGTCCAGCGGGACGGTGGAGTCCTCGGTGACCAACTCGCGGGCTGGGACAGTGCGCGCCCGGCGGCGGGCGGACCTCTCGCCGGAAGCTTCCGGGAGGGTGCTCGGCGTGCCCTTTGAGGAAGGGGCGCAGGTCGCTGCGGGAGATCTGCTGGTGCGCCTGGACGACACCCTGCCCGCGGCGCTCCTGTCCCAGGCGGAACGCCAACTCGAGGCGTCCGAGGCGCGGCGCGATGAGGCCTGCGTCCATGCCAGGCGCACGGAGCGCGAGCTGGAGCGCAACCGCAAGCTCGCCGGTGAGCAGATCATCTCGGCGGATGTGCTCGATCGCCTGGAGAGTGCCCACGAGGCTGCTCTGGCCGCCTGCTCCACGGCCCAGGCTCAAACCATGGCGGCCCAGGCGACCATCCCGGTGGCCCGTGCCGAGCTGGCCAAGACGAAGCTCTTCGCCCCCTTCGACGGGGTCTTGGCGCGGGTGGGTGTCGAGGTCGGCGAATGGGTAACGCCGGCGCCACCTCTGATGCCCGTGCCCGCCGTGATCGATCTGATCGACACGAGTTCAATTCACATCAGCGCGCCCATGGATGAGGTCGATTCCGCGGTCATTCGCACCGGCCAAGAGGCGCGTGTCACCCTCGACCCCTTCCCCGGGCAGTCCTTTGCCGGCCACGTGCGGCGCGTGGCGCCTTTCGTGCTGGACCTCGAAACCCAGAACCGCACGGTGGAGATCGAGGTCGAGCTCGCCGACAGCACCTTTGCCGCCACGCTGTTGCCGGGCACATCCGCCGATGTGGAAGTGATCATCGAAGCCGTGGACGATGTGCTGCGCATTCCCGCGGCCTGTCTGATGGAGGGCGGGCGCGTGCTGTTGCTCGTTGACGGACACCTGCGGGAACGCAGCATCGAGAGCGGCCTGCGGAACTGGGACTGGATCGAGGTCGTCTCGGGCCTGGCGCCGGGCGAGCAGGTCGTCTCGTCCCTGGGGCGGGTGGAGGTCAAAGCGGGAGCCTTGGCCAGCGACGAGTCTGACAGCACACCAAGGCCCTAGCCGCCCCATGATCGAACTCGATGGCATCAGGCGCGTCTACCACATGGGAGGGGAGGAGCTGCAGGCCCTCGCGAGCATCGACGAGACCATCAGGCCGGGGTGAGTTCGTGGCCCTGATGGGCCCCTCGGGCTCCGGCAAGTCCACGCTGCTGAATGTGATCGGTTGTCTGGATCGGCCCACCGGCGGCAGCTATCACCTGGAAGGTCGCGCTGTCGCCGGCCTCTCGGACGACGCTCTCTCGCGCGTCCGCCGGGGCACCTTCGGCTTTGTCTTCCAGGCCTATCACCTGATCCCGCGCCTCTCCGCCCTGGCCAATGTGGAGGTGCCGCTGGTCTTCGCCGGTATTGCGCGGGCCGAGCGCAGGCGTCGGGCACAGGAGGCACTGGCAGCCGTGGGGCTCACGGATCGTGCGGAGCACCGACCGGCGGAGCTCTCGGGAGGCCAGTGCCAGCGCGTAGCCATCGCCCGGGCCACGATCCTCAAACCACGCATCCTGCTAGCGGACGAGCCCACTGGCAACCTCGATTCCGCCGCCGGCGCCCAGGTGCTCAATCTCATCGATAGCATGCACGCGAGCGGCATGACGGTCGTCATGGTGACCCACGATCCCCAGGTTGCGGTACGCGCGGATCGCGTCTTGCTGCTAGAAGACGGACATGTGGTGCGCCGCTTGAACGGTGCTGACCTGGCCACCGGCGCGGCTAGTACTGGGGGCGCCGTTGGCATTGGGGGCACTGGGAGCGGGCAGCCGTGAGCTCCGCCGACATCCTTCGCTTTGCGGCTGGTGCCCTCCTGCGCCACCGCCTGCGCAGCCTCCTGAGCCTCACCGGCGTGACCATCGGCGTGGCCGCGGTGGTGGTTCTGACGGCTCTCGGCGAGGGAGCCCTGCGCTATGTCACGGGCCAGTTCGAGTCTATTGGTTCCAACCTCCTGATTGTGATTCCGGGCAAGGTCGAGACCACCGGTGGCCTGCCGGGAATCGGCGGTGCCCCCAACGATCTGACCCTGGCGGATGCCCGCGCGCTGGAGGATGCCATGCCCACGGTGCTGCGCTCTGTGCCGGTGGCGGTGGGCACAGACACCGTCTCCCACTTCGAGCGTCGCCGCCGGGTGCTGATCCTAGGCACCACCGCCGGCATGTTGCCCGCGCGCCAGCTGAGCGTCAGCCGCGGTCGCTTTCTGCCGACCCTGGAGGAGGGCCGGGGCGCTCCCATCGCCGTGCTCGGTTCCGCCGTGGCCCGGGAGCTCTTCCCGGGCCAGGACCCCGTCGGTGAGCCGATTCGCGTGGGGGATTCGCGCCTGCGCGTGATCGGTGTGTTGGATCCCAAGGGGACACAGGTCGGCGTGGCCGTGGACGAGGTGGTGATCGTGCCGACTCCCACGGCCATGGCGATCTTCAACCGCTCCACCCTCTTTCGCATCGTGCTCCAGCTGTCTGGCCCCGGTCTGGGTGAGATCACGGAGGAACGCGTGCTGGCGATTCTGGCCGAGCGCCACGGGGAGGAAGATGTCACCGTGCTCACCCAGGATTCAGTCGTCGGAGCCCTCTCCAGCATCCTGGTTGCCCTGACCGTGGCCCTGGCGGGTATCGCGGCCATTTCCCTTACGGTGGCGGGCATCGGCATTATGAATGTGATGCTCGTGTCCGTCTCTGAACGCACGGGCGAGGTGGGCCTGCTGAAGGCCCTGGGAGCTGAGAACCGCCAGGTGCTGGCGGTTTTTCTGGCCGAGGCCGTGCTGCTTTCGGGCAGCGGCGGACTCCTGGGGCTCGGCCTCGGCTGGTTGCTGAGCCGTGGCTTCGCCTGGCGCTGGCCGGACTTTCCCCTGGCGGCCCCGGCCTGGGCCGTCGCCGCCGCCTTCACCACCTCCCTGGTCGTGGGAGCTCTGTTCGGCGTGCTACCCGCCCGCCGCGCCACGGGCCTCGACCCCGTGGCAGCCATGTCCCGCCGTTGATCCATGGCCCGCCTCGCCCACTTACCCCGGATCGAACTATGGCGCATGAGCCTGGCGGCCGTCATGGCGCACCGCCTGCGCTCGCTGCTCTCGGTGCTGGGGATCGCCATTGGTATCACGGCGGTCACGCTCCTGACCTCCATTGGCGAGGGCACACGCGCCTACATCCTCTCCCAGTTCGAGCAGTTTGGTACCAACATCCTGGCCATCAACCCGGGCAAGTCGGAGACCCTGGGGCTGCCGGGGGTGTTGGGCGGCACGACGCACAAGCTCACCCTGGATGATGCCCAAGCGCTCGAACGGGTGCCGGGTGTGCTCGATGTGGTACCCCTTTCCATTGGTACGGCGCGGGTGGAGGCGGGCTCCCGGGGGCGCAGCGTCTACATCTATGGTGTGACCAGTTCCATGCCCGCGGTCTGGCAGTTCAGCGTGGGCCAGGGGAAGTTCCTGCCGCCGGGTGATCCCCGCCGTGTTCATCCGGTGACGGTGCTCGGGCCAACCCTGAAACGTGAACTCTTCGGCGAGGAAAATGCCCTGGGCCGTTTCGTGCGCATCGCCGGGGTGCGTCTGCGCATCATCGGCGTCATGGAAGCCAAGGGCAGCCTGCTGGGCCAGAATATCGATGACTGCGCCTATGTGCCCGTGGCCACGGCCATGGACATGTTCAATCAGGATGAACTCTTCGAAATCGACCTGACCTTCTCCCACGCCAGCCTGACCGAAAGGGTAGAGGAGGACATCCGTGCCCTGCTGACGGCTCGCCACCGGGACAACGAGGACTTCACCATCACCACGCAGGACGCCATGCTCTCGCTCTTTGGCAATGTCATGGGCGTCATCACCGTGGCCGTCGGCGGCATTGGCGGCATCTCCCTGCTCGTCGGGATCATCGGCATCCTGACCATGATGTGGATTGCCGTCGGCGAACGTACGGCGGAGATCGGCCTGCTGCGCGCCCTGGGCGCTACCGCGCGCCAGGTGCTGATGCTATTCCTGGCCGAAGCGGTGACGCTCTCGCTCCTGGGCGGTCTGGCCGGCGTGGGCCTGGGCGCCGGCATCGCCGCCCTGCTGCGTCAGGCTGTTCCGGATCTACCGCTGGAAACCCCGCCGGAGTATGTCCTGGCCGCCGTCAGCGCCAGCGCCCTGGCTGGCCTGCTCTCGGGCGTGCTGCCCGCCCGCCGCGCCGCCGGTCTCGATCCGGTGCTGGCCCTGCGCGCGGAGTAGCTACTCCGTCACGAGGGACTCGGTCTCGCCGGCGATGTCGCCGCTCCACATCTCGTCGCGGCCGGCCTGGCCGGCCTTGGCTCGGCGGGCGGCGCGCTGGCGCTCGACGAGGTCGGCGTGGGTGGTGAAGTAGGGCAGGCTTTGGCCGACGATCTCATCAACGGTGGTGAAGTCATGCGCTTGCATGAAGGCCGCCAGGCCGCTCTTCAATTCGTCGATCATCTCGTAGCCCTTGAGCATGGCGCCGGTGCAGATCTGGACCGTGTGGGCACCCACCAGCATGAACTGGATAGCGTCTTCCGCGCACTCGATGCCGCCCATGCCGGAGACGGAAGCGGTGGGGCAGGCGCGGGCGATCTCCATTACCTGGCGCAGGGCGATGGGGCGGATGGCCGGACCGGAGTAGCCGCCGGGGACCGAGTGGCCCTCGACCGTGGGCATGGGGCGCAGGGTTTCGAGGTTTATGCCGACGACGCACAGGATGGTGTTGATGGCCGCCAGGCCGTCGGCTCCCGCGGCCACGGCGGCCAAGGAGGGCTCAGTGATGTCCGTGATGTTGGGCGTCATCTTGGCCCAGACGGGGATGCGCGCGACCTCGGTTACCCAGCCAGTGACCTCTCCGACGATGTCCGGATCTTGGCCCATGGCGGCGCCCATGGCGCGTTCTGGCAGACCATGGGGGCAGGAGAGATTGAGTTCCAGGGCGTCGACTCCGGCGTCCTGTACGCGACTTGTGATCTCCTGCCAACGGTCCTTGTTCATCTCCTCCATGATGGAAGCGATCAGCACATGCTCGGGATAGGCGGCCTTGCACTCGGCCAGCTCGTCGAGCCACAGTTCGAAGGGGCGGTCGCTGATCAGCTCGATGTTCTGGAAGCCGATGACTTCCTTGGAGCCCGTGTGGCTGGTGAGCTTGCCGTAGCGCGGCGCGGTGTTGTGCACCTTGTTGTTGTCGAGGCTGATCGTCTTGCAGACGACACCACCCCAACCGAGCTCAAAGGAGCGCCGGATGACCTTGCCGTTGGTGCCTGGCGGGCCGGAACCCAGGAGGAAGGGATTGGGGAAGCGAATCCCGTCGACGGTAATGGAGAGGTCGGTCACGGCCCTAGGCCCCAGCCTTTCCAAAGGCCGCTTCGCAGGCGGCTTGCATGGTGTTCAGGGCCTCGTCTATCTCGTCGGAGGTGACAGTCAGGGCCGGGGCAATGCGACATGTGTTTCCGTGCAGGCCGCCCTTGCCGATCAGTAGGCCACGCGCCTTGGTTTCCTCGAACAGGCGTCCGGTGGCGGCGGCGTCCGGCGTGCGGTCACCGGTCGTCTCGTCCGCCACCAGCTCGATGGCTTGCATCAGGCCGCGACCGCGCACATCTCCGATGTGAACGGGATAGCGCTCCTGCAAGGCCTCTAGGCCCGCGCGCAGGCGTGCGCCCTGGACTTCGGCGTTCTGCGCCAGGTTGTCCTCTTCGATGGCGCCCAAGGTGGCGTTGGCGGCGGCGCAGGAGAGCGGGTTGCCGCCAAAGGTGGAGATGGTCAGAGCCTTGAAGGCGTCGGCCACCTCCGGGATGGCGATGGTTACTCCCAGGGGCAGGCCGTTGGCCACGCCCTTTGCCATGGTCATGATGTCGGGCTCGACGCCGTAGTGCTCGATGCCGAACATCTTGCCGCCCGTGCGGCCGAAGCCTGTTTGGACCTCATCACAGATGAACAGCCCGCCGTACTTGCGGATGATCTCGACCGCCACCTGGAAGTACTCAAGAGGTGGCGTGACGAAGCCGCCCACACCCTGGATGGGTTCGGCCAGGAACCCGGCGATGCGGCCGGTCGTGGTGGTTTGGATCAGCTCCTCAAGATCCGTAGCGCAGCGCAGATCGCATGAGGGGTACTCGGCGCCCATGGGGCAGCGGTAGCAGTAGGGGGCCGGGGCGTGTTTGATGCCGGCCACCTGGGTCGGGATGGCGCGCCAGGGGGCATGGGCGGTCAGGCTCTGGGCCAGGAGTGATCTGCCGGAGTAGCCGTGGCGCAGGGCGATCAGCTCGATCGAGCCCGTGGCCACCTGGGCCAGGGAGACGGCAGTCTCGTCGGCCTCGGTGCCCGAGGCGCTGAAGAAGCTCTTCGACAGCTTGCCCGGAGTGATGCGCGCCAGGCGCTCGGCCAGGCTGACGATGGGCATGGTCGGGTAGAGGGTCGAGACATGGCCCAGGCGCTCCATCTGCGCTTGGACCGCGCCGTTGACGCGCTCGTCGCAGTGGCCCAGCGAAACGGTCAGGATGCCGCCGAAGAAGTCCAGGTACTCGCGGCCGTCGAGATCGGTCAGGCGGCGGCCCCGGCCCGAGGCGAGCACGATGGGCTCGGTGTAGTAGTTGGCGACACAGGGGAACAGGTGTTCCTGGTGGCCGTCACGGACTTCCTGGGCGGTTTTGGCGGGGGTGCTCATGTGGCCGTGCGCTTGAGGTAGCGGCCGGCTCCGCGCTCCACGCGCAGGTTGCCGTCCTGGAATTGAATGCGTCCGCCGGCCACCACAGTCGACGGCGCGCCCTTGGTGGCGAAGCCCTCGAAGATGTTGCGGTCGCAGCGGTGGTGGTGGGTGGCGGCGGAGATCGTGCCGGAGGCAGCGGGGTCCCAGACGACCAGGTCCGCGTCGGCGCCGACGGTAATCGAGCCCTTGCGCGGGTAGAGGCCGAAGAGCTTGGCGGCGCGGGTCGAGGTCAGGTCAACGAACTGATTGAGGTCGATGCGGCCCTCCAGGACGCCGTAGGTGTAGAGCAGGGACAGGCGGTGTTGGATGCCCGCGGCGCCGTTGGGAATCAGACGGAAGTCGTCCTTGCCCATTTCCTTCTGACCGGCGAGGTTGAAGGGGCAGTGGTCAGTGGCCACGACTTGCAGGATGCCCGAACGCAGGGCGGCCCACAGGGGGTCTTGGTGACCGGCGGGACGGATCGGCGGGCTCATCACATAGGCCGCGCCTTCGAAATCCTCCTTGTCGTAGACGCTGTCGTCCAAGAGCAAGTACTGGGGACAGGTCTCGCCGTAGACCGCCTGGCCGCGGCCACGGGCTTCGGCGATGGCCTCGATGGCCTGAACGCAGGTGACATGCACCACATACAGCGGTTCGCGGGTCATGCGCGCCAGCATGATGGCGCGGGCCGTGGCCTCGCCCTCCAGGGGCGCGGGCCGCGAGCGGGCGTGGTACTTGGGGGCGCTGTGGCCCTCGGCCATCAGCTTGTTCTGCAGATCGACGACCATGTCGCCGTGTTCCGCGTGGACGGTGACCAGGCCGTCGAGGGCCTTGGCGCACCTCATGATCTCGATCAGCTCCGGGTCATCGACGCCGATGGCCCCTCGATAGGCCATGAAGGTCTTGAAGGAGGGAATGCCCTCTTCCTGTACGCAGCGCCGCATCCATTCGGCGGTTTCATCGCCCCACCAGGTGACCGCCATGTGAAAGGCGTAGTCGGCCACGGACTTGCCCGCCTTGTCGTGCCAGGCGGCCAGCGCTTCCAGCAGGCTGTCGCCGCGGCCGGGGATGACGAAGTCGATGATGCTGGTGGTGCCACCGGCCACACCGGCGGCCGTGCCGCTCTCGAAGTCGTCGGCAGAAACGGTGCCCATGAAGGGCAGCTCCATGTGCACATGAGGGTCGAGGCCGCCGGGAAAGACGTACTGGCCCGAAGCGTCGACGAGCGTGTCGCCAGCCGTCGCCTCTAGGTCCGCGCCCAGAGCGACAATCGAGCCGCCGTCGCAGCGCACATCCCCCGTCCAGGTGTCCAGGGCCGTGACGATAGTTCCGTTCTTGATGAGGATGCCCATGGGGGGTGTCGTTTCCTGTCTTGGGGTCAGGGGAGCAGCTCGACCATGTCACCGTAGGTCTCCGGGCGGCGGTCGCGGTAGAACTGCCAGACGCGGCGCACTTCCTCGATGACTTCGAGGTCCATATCGGCGGTGATCAGCTCGCTGTCATCTTCCGAGGCCTCGGCCAGGAAGCTGCCGCGCGGGTCCACGAAGTAGCTGCTGCCGTAGAACTTGCCGATGTTCCAGGGGGCCTCGGTGCCCACGCGGTTGATGCAGCCCATAAAGTAGCCGTTGGCCACGGCGTGGGCCGGCTGCTCCAGCTTCCACAGGTATTGTGAGAGCCCGGCCACGGTAGCCGAGGGGTTGAAGACGATTTCGGCGCCGTTCAGTCCTAGCAGGCGCGCTCCCTCCGGGAAGTGACGGTCGTAGCAGATGTAGGCGCCGACCTTGGCGTAGCGCGTCTGGAACACCGGATATCCGAGGTTCCCTGGCTTGAAGAAGTACTTCTCCCAGAAGCCTGAAGTGTGCGGGATGTGGTTCTTCCGATATTTGCCGAGGTAGGTGCCGTCGGCGTCGATGACCGCCGCCGTGTTGTAGTAGACGCCGGCCAGTTCGCGCTCGTAGATGGGAACTACGATGACCATCTCGTTCTCGCGGGCGATGGGCGTCAGGGCGTCGACGGTCGGGCCGGGCACGGCCTCGGCGGCATCGTACCAGCGGGCGTCCTGGCCGGGGCAGAAGTAGGGGCCGTTGAAGATCTCCTGCAGGCAGAGAACCTGTACACCCTCGGCTGCGGCCTGGTCGATCAGGGGGCGGTGGGCCTCAAAGGCAGCAGCTTGGATCTCGGCCACGGGACGGGTTTCATCGTTGATGGGGTTGGCGCACTGGATGAGTCCGCCCTTGACGATTCTTGCCACTGTGATTCCTTGTACTTGGTTTGGTTGACTTGGTTGGCCGGCGTGTTGTCCGGTCTACCAGCGTGAGATGACGACCTTGCGGTCGGTGAAGAAGTCGTAGGCCTCGCGCCCGTGGGCCTTGAGGTCACCGAAGAAGGAGCCCTTGGAGCCGCCGAAGCCGAAGAAAGCCATGGGCGCGGCGACGCCGATGTTGACGCCGACCATGCTGGCCTCCACGTGATAGCGCCAGAAGCGGCCGTGGGCTCCGCTGGTGGTGAAGATCGAGCTGGCGTTGGCCAGGGGTTGCTCCTGGGTGTAGCGCAGGGCGGTTTCAATCGTGTCCGCGGGCATGATGGAGAGCACCGGCCCGAAGATCTCCTCGCGGCCGATGGTCATCTCGCCGGTCACATTGTCGAACAGCGTGGCGCCCAGGAAGAAGCCGCGGGCGGGCATGCGCGCTTTCCGGCCATCGACGACGAGGTCGGCGCCTTCGGCCACGCCCTGCTCGAGCATGCCGAGTACGCGCTCCTTGGCGGAGGCGGAGATGAGCGGGCCCAGGGTCACGCCCTTGCGGCTGCCGTCACCGACGACGACCTTGGCCAGGCGCTGTTTGAGGCCCTCGCGTACACGCTCGTGGCAGTCGCCCACGGGTACCACAATGCTGGCGGCCAGGCAGCGTTCGCCGGCGCAGCCGAAGGCGGAGGCCATGACCGCATCCAGGGCTGCGTCCATGTCCGCGTCCGGCATGATGGTGATGAAGTTCTTGGCGCCGCCCAGGGCCTGGACGCGCTTGCCGTGTTCCGCGGCGGTCTTGTAGACGTGCCGCGCCACCGGGCTGGAGCCGACGAAGGAGACACCCTCCACCTGGGGGTGGGTGGTGAGGGCGTTGACCACATCGCGGCCGCCCTGAACCAGATTCAAGATGCCCGGCGGGAAGCCGCTTTGGTCGATCAGCTCCCACATGAGCTTCTGGCTGAAGGGCACCTGCTCCGAGGGTTTGCAGACGAAGGTGTTGCCACAGGCCACGGCGAAGGGGAAGAACCAGAGCGGTACCATGGCCGGGAAGTTGAAGGGCGCGATACAGGCGAAGACGCCCATGGGCTGGCGGATCGAGGCGCAGTCGATGCCCGTGGAGACATCCTCCAGGATGCTCCCCATTAACAAGGAAGGGGAGCCAATGGCCACCTCGACCATCTGGATGCCGCGCAGCACGCTGCCCATGGCTTCGGCCCGTGTCTTGCCGTTCTCACGGGTGACGATGGCCGCCATTTCGTCTGCGTGGCTTTGAAGCAGGGCCTTCAGCTTATAGAGGGGCTGAACGCGATCCACGGGCGAAGTGCGCCGCCAGGCGGGGAAGGCCTCCGCTGCCGAACGCACGGCGGCATCCACATCGGCGGCGCTGCCCAGAGGGCACTCGCCGAGCACCTCCTCCGTTGCCGGGTTCAGGACCGTGTGACAGGTGGGAGCATCGACATCGAGCCACTGGCCTCCGATGTAGTTCTGAAGTCTCTCGTTGGACATGGAGGTGTGGGGTTGGGAGGGGGACGCCACAAGGCTGGGGAGGTGTGGGGCGAGGGGAGATTGTACCGCCGGGGTGCTGGGCCATACCACCCACAAGGCTCGTCCTTGCTGCTCGGTTGTAATGGCGGCACACTTCGACTGGTGTCCACATCATCTTGCAATCCCTCTCCGGTCGTAGGAACCAGCCCGCTTCGCCGGGATGGTGCGACCAAGGTCACAGGGAAGACGGAGTTCATCGCGGACATGGATTTTGCGGGAGCCTGGTGTGGGCGGGCCCTGCGCGCGCCCCATGCCCGGGCGCGGATTGTATCGATTGACAGCACCGCGGCCCGGGAGGCCGATCCGGATGTTGTCGTGCTTACGGCGGCGGACCTGCCGGGCCCGAATGTGCTGGCGATGATCGAGGAAGACTGGCCGGTGTTGGCTGCGGAATATGTTGAACACGCCACGGAGCCCGTGGCGTTGGTGGCGGCACCCACAGCGGAACGTGCGCGGTTGGCTCTCGAGGCCGTTCGTGTGGAATACGAGGAGCTGCCGGCGATCACGGACCTCGCCGGGGCGTTGGCTGCAGAGGCGGCCGGGAAGACGGTGCGCACCCTGGCCTCCTGCGCCGTGGATCACGGGGATGTGGATGGAACCTTCGCAACGGCACAGACGGTGGTCGAGGGCGTCTACTGGACGGGACACCAGGAGCACCTGTACATCGAGCCCCAAGGCGTTGTCGCCTTGCCGCCCAATTGTTCGCAGGACGGCTCAGTGGAGGTCGTGGGCTCGCTTCAGTGTCCTTTTTATGTGCACAAGGCGCTCGCCCACCTGCTCGGCGTCGAGGGAGATCAAGTGCGCGTACGCCAGGCGCCAACTGGCGGTGGCTTTGGCGGTAAGGAGGATTACCCTGACATGGTGGCAGCCCACGCGACGCTTCTGGCCATGGCGGTGAAGCGCCCTGTGCGGGTCCTCTACGACCGAACCGAGGATATTGAGGCGACGACGCGGAGGCATCCGGCGCGTATCACGCACCGCACGGCCGTGTCGACGGACGGCAGGCTTCTGGCCCAGGACATCGAGGTGGTCTTCGACGGCGGCGCCTATACCACGCTCTCACCGGTCGTGCTCTCGCGGGCGGTCTTGCACGCGGGTGGACCATATGTATGTCCCGCCGTACGCATTCGCGGCCGGGCCTTGGCCACGGCGACACCGCCAAACGGAGCCTTCCGCGGTTTCGGCGCGCCCCAGGTGCAGTTCGCCGGCGAGCGCCAGATGGACCGCATTGCGCGGTGTGTGGGCCTTGACCCCCTGACCATGCGAGAACGCAACGCCTATGCGGTCGGTGACCAGACACCGACCGGACAGGTGCTGACCAGCAGCGTGGCGGCCCGCGAATGTCTGTCCGAAGCGGAGCGCCGCACTGATTTTCGGCGGCGTTGGCGGGAAGCGGAGGAGGCCCGGGTGGCGGGGCCGCCAGATGATGGGGAGCCTCTCATGGGCCTGGGGTTGGCGCTGGGGTGGCACGGCTCTGGCTTCACGGGCAACGGGGAACGGCGCATGTGTTCTCCGGTGCGGCTGCGCCTGGAGGTGGATGGCGATGGAGTGCCCGAGGTGCAGGTGCGCGTCTCCTCCACAGACTTCGGCCAGGGGACCGGCACGGTGCTGGCACAGATCGTCGCCGACGCCTGCGGTGCCCCTTTCGGTGCCGTGCGCGTCATCACCCCGGATACGGGGGAGGTTCCGGACTCCGGGCCCACGGTCGCGTCGCGCACGGTGATGATCGTCGGCGGAGCCCTTGATAAGGCCGGCCGTGAGTTGAAGGCCAAACTCGGCGCCGAACAGTTCATGGAGGCGGCTTCTGGCTACCTGGCAGTCCACGGTCCCCTGGAGGTCGAAGCACGTCACGAACCGGATGGCAGCACATCTTTCGACGAGGAAACCTACCGCGGCACGGCCTATCCTGCCTTTGGCTGGACCTGTGCCGTAGTCGAGGCGGAGATCGACCCGGACACCCTCGAGGCAAGGCCGCGCAAGCTGACGACGGTCACGGACGTAGGGCGTGTCATCAACCCGCTCTTCTGCAAAGGACAGGTGGAGGGCGGCACGCTGCAGTCCTTGGGCTACGGTTATCTTGAAGAGATGACCATGCAGGATGGTCGGCCACGCCAGAACTCCTTCGCCACCTACATCGTGCCCACGGCGGCAGACGCACCTCAGATGGAGACCGTGCTGCTTGAGCACCCGGCACCCGCCGGGCCCGGCGGCGCGAAGGGGGTGGGCGAGCTGCCCATGAACGCCGGAGCGGCGGCGGTGGTGGGAGCCATGGAGAACGCGACAGGCATCGTTTCAGCGCGGGCGCCGACTACGCCGGAGGTGCTCCTTGAGATTGGCCTGGAACAGGGCCTGTTCGGCGCTGATGAGCCGGGCTCGTGTTCCAGCGAAACGGGGGGTGTCGCGTGACCGTGGCCTTTACGCTGAACAATCGCGAAGTGTGCAGCGAAGCCGGAGGAGCGGAGCGCCTGCTTGATGTGCTGCGAGATGAGTTCGGCCTGACCGGCGCCAAGGAGGGCTGCGGCGAGGGCGAGTGCGGAGCCTGCACGGTGTTGCTCGACGGCAAGCCCGTGTGCGCCTGTCTGGTGCCACTTTGCCAGGTGGAGGGATGCGTGATGCTGACGGTGGAGGGAGTTGCCGACGGAGACGAGCTCGCACCGCTGCAACAGGCCCTCTTGGATGGCGGTGGCATCCAGTGTGGAGCCTGTACCCCGGGTATCGTGTTGGCAGCCGGCGCCCACCTCGCCGAGTGCGACAAGCCGACACGCGCCGGGGTCAACGGGGCCCTGGCGGGCAACATCTGCCGGTGCACAGGCTACGAGCGCATAACTCGTTCGGTCCTGGCAGCCGCCAAGGACAGGGAGCTGGCGGCCGCCCCCTTCGTCCGGGCCCGGAGGGATGAGCCCGGGGCAGAGGCTCGTTCCGCGGAGGGAGACACAGAGTTGTCCTTGCCCGCCACGGCTTCCACAACGCTGGTGGCCGGTGGTACGGACCTCTTGGCCGGTGGCACTGCGGCGTGGGAGGGCTTCCGCCGGAGTAACGCCGTAATGGACCTGACGCGCATGCCGGCTCTCAAGGGTGTGCGGATGGCGAAAGATCACCTGGACATTGGTGCCGCGGTGACCTTCACCGAACTGCGTCACCACCCATTGGTTTGTGAGCACCTGCCCATGTTGGCGGCGGTGGCCGGCATGATCGGCGCCCGCCAGATACAAAACCGCGCCACGCTGGGAGGCAACATGGCCAACGCCTCGCCGGCGGGGGATTCCCTACCGGTTCTTCTGGCCTTGGATGCGGAGGTTCTTGTCGTCGGAGCGGGAGGTGAGCGACGCGTACCCTATGCCGAGTTCCACACCGGCTACCGCCAGACCATCCTGGAGGCCGGGGAGTTGATCAAGCGTGTCCTGGTTCCGCTTCCGAAGCCGGGCAGTCGCTGGTATCTGCGCAAGGTTGGCACTCGGGCCGCCCAGGCCATCTCCAAGGTGCTATTCGCGGCCTGTTTTGAGATGGAAGCAGGAGCCATCGTCCGCGCCCGCCTGGCCGCCGGCAGCGTGTCGCCTGTTCCCCTGTGCTTGCGTCGCGCCGCAGCTGCCTGTGCCACACAGCGTCCAACGGAGGAGCTCGCCCGGCGCGTCGCACGACTCGCCAGGTCCGAGGCCACGCCCATTGATGATGTGCGCTCAAGCGCCCGCTATCGCTCCCACGTCCTCGCGCGCCTGGTGCGGCGCGCCGTGCTCAGCCTGCAAGCCTGACCTGGTTCGAGAGCAGAAAACAGCCCGCGGCGTTTTCGTCATCACACCTAGGCGGCACGACTGGTTAAGGGGGTCGCGTTCCTTTTCTATCCTAGGTAGTTGCTCCAGCACCATGATGGCCACATCCCAAACTCCTTCAACCATCTGGGTCTTTCATTCTCTCCCAGCCCAAACAGCCTGAGTGCAGTGAGCCGAGCCGTTTAATAATCGGAGCCGGTTTCGTTATCCTCTGCGTGATGTCCAGATTGCTGTTTCAACTGAATGGGGAACCCGTCGAGACGGATGTGCGCCCGGGGGAGTCCTTGCTGGAGGTCTTGCGGGAGCGCTTTGGGATCACCTCCCTCAAGGATGGCTGTCGGCCCCAGGGGCAGTGCGGCTGTTGTCTGGCGCTGGTGGATGGCAAGCCGCTGGTGACCTGTGCCATGGCGGCTGAGCGCGTGGAGGGACGAGAGGTTCAAACCATGGAGGGGTTGGGCGAGGCTGCCCGGAGAGAGGTTGCCGATGCCTTTGTGCGCACCGGCGGACTGCAGTGCGGGTTCTGTATCCCCGGGATCGCCCTGCGGGCTCATCACTTCGTGCAGGGGAACCCGGAGCCAGGCCGCGGGGAAATCGCCCGGGCTCTGGATGTGCACCTGTGCCGCTGCACGGGTTATGTGAAGATCATTGACGCGGTGGAGGAGCTGGCGCGCGTGCGGCGCGGGGGCGGTGAGTTGTCGCCTGCGTTGGCGAAGTCCACGGGGGCAGCACCGCCGGAGTATGGTGAGCTGGGAGGTGTCGGAGCTCGGGCCCCGCGCTTTATGGGCGAGCAACTTGTCCTGGGAGAGCGGGCCTTTACGGGGGATACCCGGCGCGCGGGGATGCTCCACGGCGCCGTGCGCCTTGCGGATCACCCGCGGGCGCGGGTTGTCGCGATCCGTGTCGGGCGGGCGCAGGCCCTCCCCGGCGTGGTGCGCGTGGCCACGGCGGAGGATGTCCCCGGCGAGCGTTTCTACGGCCTCATCGAACGGGACTGGCCGGGGCTGGTGGCAGTCGGTGAGGAGGTGCGCTGCGTGGGGGATGTCCTGGCGGTGGTGGCGGCGGAAGACGAGGCCACAGCCCGGGCCGCGGCGGAGTTGGTGGAGATCGAATACGAGGTACTGGATCCGGTGCTCTCCACGGAGGCATCCCTGGCCCCCGGTGCGCCGCAGGTCAACCCGGCCTATGACAACGAGCTGTCGCGCACGGTGATCCGCTTCGAGGATGCGCAGGCGGCCCTGGCGGGCTCCGCCCATGTGGTGCGCGAGAGTTTTCAAACGCAGCGCATCGAGCACCTCTTCCTGGAACCCGAGTGCGCCCTGGCGGAGCCCCGGGGCGGAGGGCGCCTGCACCTCTGGACCCAGGGTCAGGGCATTTTCGACGACCGCCGCCAGGTGGCGGCCTTTCTGGGGCTGGAGGAGGAGGATGTCTCCGTCGAACTGGTGCCCAACGGCGGCGCCTTTGGCGGCAAGGAGGACATGAGTGTCCAGGCCCAGGCGGCGCTCATGGCCCAGCTCACCGGCTGCCCGGTGCGCCTGGCGCTCTCCCGGGGGGAGTCCGTGCGGATGCACCCCAAGCGGCACCCCATAGCCTTGGAGTACGAGCTCGGCTGTGACGGTGTCGGAAACCTGACGGCACTGCGTGCGCGCATCGTGGGCGACACGGGTGCCTATGCATCCGTGGGGGCCAAGGTCCTGGAGCGTGCCGCCGGCCACGCCACCGGTGCCTATCGGGTGCCCGCCGTGGACATCGTGGCGGTGGCCGCCGCCACCAACAATCCGCCCTGTGGAGCAATGCGCGGCTTCGGCGCAAACCAGTCCAACTTCGCCCTGGAGAGCTGTCTGGACGAACTGGCGGAGAAGGTTGGCTTGGACCCTTTTGAGATGCGGCGGCGGAATGTGGTCGCCGTGGGGGATCGCCTGGGCAATGGGCAGATGCTGGAGGCCTCCGTGGGTATCGGCGCCACATTGGAGGCCGTGCGCCCGGCCTGGGAAGAGGCTCGGGCGGCGGGGAAGGCCGCCGGTATCGCCTGTGGCATCAAGAACAGTGGCATCGGCAATGGTGTTGTGGAGTGGGGCAAGGCGCGCTTGGTGGTGGAGGAAGACTGTTCGGTCACGCTCTTCAACGGCTACACAGAAATGGGGCAGGGCCTGCTCACCATCCTGGCCCAGATTGCTGCCGAGGTGAGCGGCCTGACAGCGGAGACATTCCGTGGGCGCGTGGACACCACCTTCGCCCTGGGTTGCGGACAGACCACCGGCTCCCGGGCGACCTTGATCGGAGGACGGGCGGTCCAGAGCGCGGCGCAGAAGCTGCGCGCGGCACTCGACGCCGGGCGCACTCTCAAGGAGCTGGTCGGAGAGGTCTTCGCCGCGGACATAGTGGTCGACGACACGACCGCGCCGGAGGACACTTCGCGGCCTGCCAAGCCACACACGGCCTATGGCTACGCCACACAGGTCTGCATCCTCGACGGCGACGGGCGTGTGGAGCATTTCGTCGCCGCCCATGACGTGGGCCGTGCCATCAACCCGACTCTCTGCGAGGGTCAGATCGAGGGCGCCGTGCACATGGGCCTCGGCTATGCCTTGACCGAGGAGTTGCCCTGCGAAAACGGTTGGCCGGTCACTAGCCGCCTGCGGGAAATCGGTGTCCTCAGGGCCCGCGACATGCCTGAGGTCGAGGTCCTCATCGTGGAAGACCCCGAGCCTGCGGGGCCCTTCGGCGCCAAGGGTGTGGGGGAGATCGGTCTGGTGCCCACGGCCAGCGCCGTGGCCGGAGCCTTGTACGCCTTCGACGGTATCCGTCGCCGTCGCCTGCCCATGAAGGACTCGCCGGCGGCGCGGGCCATGAGTGTGGGGCGCATCAAGAAGCGCCCGGCCGGGGGGCAGCTCCGATGAGCGGCTCGGGCCAGATCAACGCCCATACGCATCTGTACAGCGGCCTCGTACCCCTGGGGATGCCGTCGCCCAGGCCCGCGCCGGAGAGCTTCATCCAGATCCTTGAGCGCGTCTGGTGGCGGCTCGATCGCGCCTTGGACCACGAAAGTCTGGCGGCGGCGGCGCGCTACTACATGGGTGAGGCGTTGCTGTCCGGGACAACCGGACTGGTCGATCATCACGAGTCGCCGAACTGTATCGAGGGCTCCTTGGATGTGCTGGCGGATGCGGCCCAGGACCTGGGCATGCGGGCGGTCCTGACCTATGGGGCGAGCGAGCGCAACGGTGGCCGCGCCGAGGCCAGCCGCGGGCTGGCGGAATGTCGTCGCTTCATCACCGAGAACGATCGGCCCCTGGTGCGCGGGGTGATTGGCCTGCACGCGCCGTTCACGGTCTCCGACGAAACCCTGCGCGAGGCGGGCGAGCTGGCCAGGGAGCTGGGAAGCGTCGTGCATCTGCATCTGGCGGAGGACGGCACGGACGGGGAGGACGCCAGGGGAAGGGGGTACGCCGGGTCCTTGGAACGCCTGCTGGCGCTCAAGGCCTTGCCAGCGGGATCACTCCTGGCCCACGGTGTGCACCTGACCGCTGATGAGGTGCGCAGCTGTGCGCGGCACGGCCTGTGGTTGATTCGGAATCCGCGCTCGAACCGGGCCAACGGGGTCGGGGCTCCAAGGCACCTGGAGTTGACTGATCGGGCCGCCCTGGGCACGGACGGTTTTCCTTCCACCATGGCTGCGGAAACTGCGGAGCTAGGCGCAGCAGATGGGAGTAACCTGCTGGCTGGCGGGGAACGCCTCTTCGACGAACGCTTCGGGAGCGGCGGCGTGGCATGCGACCGGGCGCCGGGCACGGACAACACCCGGCAGCTCGTGGTGGACGGGCGCACAATCGTGCAAGATGGCGTGCTCATGAGCGCGAACAGAGACATGCTGGAGGCAACGGCGCGGACTCACGCCAAACGCCTGTGGGGACTGATGGCGGAGCATGCCGGAGGTGGCGACCATGAGTGAGAGCCCGGCGACCCTGGATGCAGTCTTGGAGAAGACCGTGGAGCACTTTCGCTCCCGGGGGATCCTGTTGCCCACCCTGGCCCAGCTGGCGGATCCGGCCACGCTCCCCGCGTCCGTGGTGCAGGCCCTGGCCGATGTGGATCCGGACGCCAGCCATCCCCTGAACCTCTTTCGCGTGCACTGGTTCAACTCTGAGGATCGTCGGGGGCTGGCGGCGGTGCCGGGCCACCTGGTATTGACCGAGGAGGTCACCGGCGTAGCCGCGCCAGTCATCGTCCTGTTGGGCGATCGTTTCCCGATGATCGGAGCCTACAAGGTACTGGCCGCCTACGCCTGCCTGGTGCGCCGGCTGGTGACCGGGGAGTTCGATCCCACGCTCCAGCGGGCCGTCTGGCCGAGTACGGGCAACTACTGTCGCGGGGGTGTGGCCATCAGCTCGATCCTCGGTTGTCGGGGCGTTGCCGTGCTGCCGGAAGGAATGAGCGCCGAGCGTTTCGAGTGGTTGGAGCGCTGGGTTGCAGATCCCGCCGACATCGACCGCACGCCTGGCACAGAGAGCAATGTGAAGGAGATCTACGACCGTTGCGCGGAGCTGGAGGCCGAGCCTCGCAATGTGATCCTGAACCAGTTCTCAGAGTTCGACAACCACCTGACACACTACCGTTGCACGGGGCGGGCGGCGGAGTGTGTCTTTGAAGACGAGCGCTCGCGGCAGCCGGAGCTGGAGCTGGCCGCCTTCGTGTCGGCCACCGGTTCCGCCGGTACCATCGGTGCCGGTGATTACCTCAAGGATGCCCATGGCGCACGCATCGTGGCTGTGGAGGCCCTGGAATGTCCGACGATGCTCTGCAACGGCTTCGGCTCCCACAACATCCAGGGCATTGGGGACAAGCATATTCCCCTGATCCACAATGTGATGAACACGGATCTGGTCGTGGCCGTATCTGATCGCGACACGGACTCCCTGAACCTGGCCTTCTCCCGGGAAGGCGGACGCGAGTACCTGTCGCGGGAGCGCGGTTGGTCGCCACAAACCATCGAGAGCCTCAAGCACCTGGGGCTTTCCAGCCTCTGCAATATTCTGGCGGCCGTGCGCGCGGCGCGGGCCTTCGACCTGGGGCCAAGCCAGGCGGTTATGACGGTGGCCACTGATGGGGCGGCCATGTATCGCTCGGAGGTGGACAAGACCCTGGCTGAGCACTTCGGCGGGTCATTCGATGGCGGCAGTGCGGAGCGGGTCCTGGCCGAGCACTGGGACGGTGGGGGGGCGGCCCAGGAGCTAGTGCTGTCGGAGATGGATCGGGAGCGCATCTTCAACCTGGGCTACTTCACCTGGGTCGAGCAGCAGGGCGTTTCCCTGGTCGACTTTGAGGCGCGCCGCTCCCAGGATTACTGGCGCAGCCTGCGCGGCCGTCTGGACGAGACGGACCGGGCCATCGAAGCCTTCAACGCCGCCACCGGGCTGTGATGGGGCTGCACCCGTGAAGGCCGTGGGGGACGGGGCTCGGGGCATGGTGTGCGGGGGTTGTGGGGCGGTGGTTCCCGTGGAGGACCCCTGGCCCTATCGCTGCCCGGCGGCCAGCACAGATTCAGGGGCCGGGAGCGATGTGGATCATGTCCTCGCTCCGCGGGTGGGTGGCGAGCGAGGTTCTGGAGCGGACGAGTTCGTCTTCGGCTCCGACGAGAACCCCTTCAGGCGCTATGGGGACCTCCTGTTGGCAAAGGCCTTTCTGGAGTCGCACGGCAAGAAGGGGGCCACATGGGAGGAGCTTGTTACCCGGATAGACGACGCTGTGGCGCTGGTGGATGGGCGCGGCTTCCAGCGCACGCCATATGCGTCAGCAGCTGCCCTGGCGGAGGCGCTGGGGTTTTCTGGGGTACTTTGGATCAAGGACGAGACCGGCAATGTGGCTGGCTCACACAAGGCGCGGCATCTGATGGGTGTGGCCCTGCACCAGGAGGCGGCGGCGCAGAGCGGCCATGGGGAGCGGGCGGGCCTGCCGCTGGCCGTGGCCAGTTGTGGCAATGCGGCCCTGGCGGCGGCGGTCATCGCCCGGGCCTGGTCTGGTGCGGAGGCCTGTGGCACCGGGGCTCTCGGGGGCTGCGGGGAGCTGGTGGCCTTTGTGCCCGTCGACGCTGACCGACGCGTCCTGGCGCGCCTGGGCGGGCTGGGGGCCACCGTTGCTACCTGTGAACGGGGAGCGGTGGCCGGAGCTGCTGGAGGCGGCTCCGGCGATCCCTGCCTACCGGCCTTCCGCGAGGCCGTGGAAGCTGGAGCTCTGCCGTTCACCTGTCAGGGATCCGAGAATGGACTCGTGCTGGATGGTGGGCGCACCCTGGGTTTCGAGATCGCCGAACAGCATGGAGAGGCCAGCGGAAAGCCACTCGATCGCATCTTCATCCAGGTGGGGGGCGGCGCCTTGGCTAGCGCTGTCAGTGCTGGCCTCCGTGTGGCTCGTGGGCTCGGCGCTTGTGCCTGTGCTGCAGGTGGCCCTGCTTTGCATCCCGTGCAGACCACAGGTTGCAGTCCCCTCTACCGCGCCTGGAAGAGGTTGGTGGACGGCGTGGAGCAGCGGGTCTTCGAAACCGGACATGGAGTTCCAGAGCCAGTTACAACCGACCGGGAAGTTGCCGCCTGGCTTGTCGAGCACGCGCAGCTGGCAGAGCAGGAGTTGGCATACGCAGCAAAACATCGCAGCGAGTTCATGTGGCCCTGGGAGGTCACGCCGCACAGTGCGGCCGCGGGCATCCTCGATGACGAGACCTGGGACTGGTTGACCATTCTCAAGGACACTGTGCGCTCGGGAGGATGGCCGCTCGTGGTACCCGAGGAGAGCCTCCGTCTGGCCGTGTTGCTCGGCCAGGAGCACACGGACATTCCCGTCGACGCCACTGGTGCCGCGGGCCTTGCGGGTTTGATGATGTGGTTGGAGGAGTACGGACAGCCGAATGCCGAACAAACACGGGAACAGGTGGCGGTTATCTTCACGGGCGGCCTCGGTCTGTCAGATGACATTGATGGAGGCGGAGACGAAGAGGAGACGCGCCAGTCAGACCCGAACCAAATGGAAGGGAAGTCATGACCCGGTATGTTCGCGTGGCCTTGACGCAGACGCGCAATGTTTTTGAACCCATGCCCGCGACTGTGGAGCAGTTGTCGCAACTGGACGGCAAGCTGGAAGCGCTGCGAGAGGCAAACCTCGCCCACCACGTGGAACTGATCGAAGCTGCCGCTGCTGCAGGAGCGCGAGCCGTGGGCCTTGGCGAGTTGTTCAGCGGGCCATACTTCGCCCTGGAAGAGAACCCCCTGTGGTTTGATATGGCCGAGAATCCCGTGAACGGGCCGTCAGTCACGGCCCTGGCGGAAGCCGCCGCGCGGCTTGGAGTGGTCATTGTCGCACCCATCTTTGAGCTGGATCCGGAGAGTGGATCACGTTTCAACAGCGCCGTGGTGCTGGATGCGGACGGCACAAACCTCGGTCGCTATCGCAAGAACCATATTCCCGCTGGCAAGAATGAGAGGGCCTCATTCCACGAGACCTTTTACTACGGACCGGGCGAAGGCGCCGTGGTCATGCCGGGCAGAAATCTATCCGACAACGCCCACTTCCCGGTCTTCGACACAGCCATCGGTCCAATCGGCGTTGCTATTTGCTATGACCGCCATTTCCCAGTGGTCGCCACCCTAGCCCGGGAGGGTGCGCGCCTCATATTTTGCCCGGCAGTGTCCTTTGGCGTGACCTCGCGGCGCATGTGGGAGTTGGAGTTCGCGGTGGATGCGGCGCGCCATGGCCTCTTCATCGCAGGGTCCAACAGGATCGGTGCCGAGCCCCCCTGGACTGTCGAGTACTACGGGGCGAGTGGCTTCTGGGGCCCAGGTGGAAAGGTCGAGCCTGTGCCCGATGCAGATCTCCCTTCCCAGTTGGTTGTTGCAGATCTGGACTTGGCAGGTCTGGCAGTCCCCGCTGATTCTGGCTGGGACCTGCCGCGGGATGCACGCCCCGAGATCTACTGAGCGGGTGCGCGGAGTTTCTTCAGGTCCGCCTCGGAGAGAGGGGGGGCGGGAGTTGGAAACTCCGTGAAGCGAGGCTTGTCCAGATGTGGTGCGCCAATCTCTGGGCAGAAAGGCCTGCAGTTGCCGCAATCGTTGCAGAAGTGGGTGAAGGTGGCGAACTGAAGTTCCTTCTCGGCCAGGCCCGGGACCGGGGTGATCTCATAGGCGAAGTTGGCGTTGTTGGGACAGACCGGGATGCACTTTGAACAGGCGATGCAGTCAAAAAGCGTGAGGTGACTGTCGAGTTGGCGCGGTGGGCGAGGTGTGCCCGCCTTCGTGTAGCGTTCGTCAGCCAGGGCTGCTGCCAAGTAGTCATCGGTGTTGAGTGCGGCGGTTTGAGCCAGGAGGGCCGCGTGTGCTTCCGGTTCTGTGTCCGTATCCGGCCAGGGAGCCTCTCCGTCAGCGGGCACCAGACCGCGGGCTAACAGGATGAACTCGTCGAGCGTGGTGGCGCCCACATCCTCCATGGCTCGGGCCAGGTTTGTGAGGTAGCCGTGGGCACGACCGTAACCACCGGGCTTCAGCATGTCCGTGCAGACAGTCACGGGAACCAGTCCCAGGGAGACGGCGGCGGGGAAGTTCTTGGCGTCGATGCCCGCGGAGAAGGAGATGGGTAGCGTCCCACCGAAGTGCTCGCGGAAATCGGCCACCAGGGACATGGCGAGCAGGTGCAGGGGCGGCCCGGAGAGGTACATGCGTTCGACGGAGTCAGGGAAGACATCGCGGTGGTTCTCCACGACCAGCGTGTTGGTGAGCTTGATGCCAAAGCCGAGCTCCAGATCCGCGGCACGCGGGGCGAGTTCGTTCACGAGATCCACGGCCTCATCCCAGCTCGTGTCCTTGTCGAAGGCCTCTTGGGGAATGGCGATTTCAGCAAAACCCATGTGTTCGCCGAGCAGCTGGCGTGCGCGCTCGGCGCCGAGCAGCGTGGGGTTCAGCTTGACCACCGTGTGCAGGCCGTGCTCGTCCATCAGGTGGCGGGTCATGGCTGCGATCTCATCCGGTGGGCAACCGTGGAAGGTGCTGAGGGTCAGCGTGTTCGAGAGGCGCGTGCGGAAGTCGATGTCGCGCCAGGCGGCAAAAGCCTCCGGAATCTGTGGTCGCAGGCGTTCGACGATGGCCGTGCAATCTCCCATGCCGTCGATGAAGGCGCGCACACCCTGGCTCTGGATGCCGGCCAGGTCATAGCCCACGCTCATATCGAAGACCGGTAGGTCGTCGTTTTCCGGCATGGGCACCAGGCCGCTTTGGAAGAGCAGCTCGATGATCATGGCGGCCTTCACGTACTCCTCAAGGGACTCGGGCAGGCTGAGCTCCTGGGACCACTCGCAGTTGTAGCCCACATGGATCACATCAATGCAGGGGCGCGGAATCTCCAGCTGGTCGAGAACCTGAACCGTCTTGAGCTCAAGGACCCGCGCCCCCGCCAGCCAGGATAGGACCAGGTTCTGGGCCAGCTGGGTGTGGGGGCCAGCGGCCGGGCCAAAGGGTGTGGCGATGTGCGTTCCGTGAAAGCTGGTGGACAGGTCGAGGTTCGGGAACCCGGTGAAGAACTTGGCCTCCGGCAGGTCAAAGATCTGGCGCTTCCCAGGCTGGCCGATCTGCCACTCGCCATGCAGGCGGGTGAGCAGGTCTGCCAATGATGCGGGGCGCAGGTGGGCCACGGCGGTTCTGACCTAGTAGGTGGGGCCGTCGCCGGTCCAGATTCCCATGGCCGTGGCGGCGGCTTGCCGGTGGCTGCAGGACATGGGGGGGCGGCGCTGCGCCGGGGGCAGGGCCAGCTGGTCGTAGAACTCGGCATCGTCGAAGCCGATGGCGGCGGCGTCCTCCCGCGTGGCTCCGTACCGCACGGCATCCAGGCGGGCCCAGAGGATGGCTCCCAGGCACATGGGGCAGGGCTCGCAGGAAGCGATCAGCTCGCAGCCGGCCAGGTCATGGGTGCCCAGCTCGGCCGCTGCGGCGCGGATGGCCTCCACTTCCGCGTGGGCCGTGGGATCTCCGCTGGAGAGCACTCTGTTCTGGCCGCGGGCGATGACCTGGCCGTTCTTCACGACCAGGGCGCCGAAGGGGCCGCCGGTGCCCTGTTCCACCGCCTGCCGGGCCAGGGCGATGGCCTCGGCCATTTGTGCGTCGACGTCATTCATGGCCTGGAGCCTACGCCGGACCCCCGACCGGGTACAATGACCCCAATGAGCGAGCTCAGCGGACGGACGGCGGTTATCACCGGGGCAGCCCGGGGCATTGGTCTGGCCATCGCCCGAGCCCTCGGGCAGGGGGGAGCCCGGGTGGTCCTGGTTTCACGGGACGGGGCGGCTCTGGCGCAGGCCGCGGAGGCCCTCGCCGCGGAGGATATTCAGGCTCTGCCCCTGGCCGCCGACATCAACGACGAAGGCTGGCTGACAGAGCTCGACGAGCTCGCTCCGCAGGTAGACGTTCTGGTCAACAACGCGGCGGCCTTCGCCACCTACGGGCGCCTGCCGGATGTCGAGTTGGACGAAGTAGATCAGGTACTTCAAACCTGTCTGCGCTCAGCCCTGCGCCTCGCCCGCCATGTCCTGCCGGGCATGACCGAGCGCGGCTTCGGGCGCATCATCCAGATCGGTTCCATGGCCGGTTCCCTGGGCGCGGCCGGTCAGGTGGCCTACGCCTCGGCCAAGTCCGGCCTGGTCGGCCTCACCACCAGCATCGCCGTGGAAACCGGACGCCGGGGCATCACCAGCAACCTCTTGGAGTTGGGCCTGGTGTGTACCGAGCGCACCGAGTCGGAGATCCCGCAGGAGATTCGTGCTCACCTGACGCGCAACACGCCCCTGGGGCGCCCGGGCACGCCCGAGGAGGTGGCCGCCGTGGCGGCCTTCCTGGCTACGCCGGCTGCGGCATACATCACCGGGGCTGTGATTCCAGTTTCAGGTGGCCTGGGACTGGGGTTGTATCCAGAGCAGTTGGGCTGACCTCCGGAGCGCGGAGCGCCGGCCTTGGGCGCGGCCGCCTCTGTGACTACCGGAGGCCGGATTGCCCGCGTACCCGGGGCGTCGGGCTCACATGCGCTGGTCACAGGCGAATGAGCTGGCGCGCTCCTCGGCCTGCCGCGAGAGTACTTCGCGTACCGAAGTGCAGGCGTCACCCACTTCGGGGCAGGCCAGCTTCACATGCAGGAAGCGCCCCTCTCTGCGGGTCGTCAACAGACCCGCGGCGACCATGCGGGAGATGTGCTGGGAGAGGCTGGCCTTGCTGATGCCCAGGCGCCTGAGAATGTCCGCCGAGGGCAGCTCTCCACCTGCGTCGTGGAGCAGGTGCAGGATCAGGATGCGGTGGGGGTGTCCCATCACGCGGCAGAAAGAGGCCTGAAGCTCGAGGAGGGATATGTCGGTTTCGGGGTGCACTTGAATGACCATGGGGGGTGTCCTGCGGTGGCCGAAGGCCGCCTGGGGTTTCGGTGGATTGCTAGAATGCGCAACTGCTGAACCCACCCCCCGGAGTCTGAGCCGGAGGCGTCGATCTGGCCATACGAAGGGGGGCGCAGGAGCCCCTCAACGAAGGCGTAGGGGACAGTACGAAGATGTGCGAACATTGCAACCATGCTGCGCCAGACCCCCTTCCAGGCCGTGCCAAGTGGGTTCCGGGGCTAAACCTGGCTCCGCGGCCCGGTTGATAGCCGCCAACCACATGCCGTCGAGCCCTGATTCCATGCGACTGAACCTGATCTCCGCCAGCCTGTTCGCCGTTCTCCTGACCACCGCCTGCCACGGCTCGCGGGTGGGCCACGGCCCGCCGGTTGTGATCCACGAGGGGCACGCGCACACGGCCCATTGCGGCCATTTTCGCATGGGCAAGAAACGGCACATGAACCACGGCCATGTGCATCGCGAGGGCTGCGGGCACCACTTCCGCGGCGGCGTGTGGATCAGGCTCTAGCACGAGGAAGACACGCTCAGCACTAGAAGCGCAGGGTGTACTCGAGTTTGACCGTGTAGTCCTGGTGCGTCGGGATCAGGGAGCCGTCGGCCGTCTCGGCCCAGTTGGCGTTGGCCACGAAGAACAGCTCGCGTCCGTCTTCGATGGTCCAGCGCAGACGTCCCTGGAAGCCCAGCATGTCGGATACATTGTCCATCTGTAGGAAGGATTCGAAACGCGTGTCCGGGGAGAAGCTGTAGCCGGCGGAGAAGGTACCCAGGCGTGTGGTGAAAGCGCTGGCCGGGAGCGAAACACGGTTCTCGGAGAAGGTCACGTGCAGGTCTGAGCTGGCGCTTGGCACCCAGGTGGCGCTGGCCGACAGGCCCTTGATGTCACCGTCGTAGTAGCCACCCTGCTCATAACCCAAGGAGCCGGACAGGGGGCGCGTCTTGCTCCAGCTGTAGTCGATGCCAGCTGTTGTCCAGGAGTGCGTGCCCGCGGGAATCGTCGAACCATCCACCGGCGAGAAGGCATCGTCCAGGCGATCCCGTTCCAGGTCGATTTCGATGCCGCAGGAATCGCCGTTCTGCCAATCGATGCCGAAGATATCCACCGACATGTTGCGAGAGATCTCATTGCCGTCCACGTCGGTCCACATGGAGGGGAACAGGCCCAGGCGGAAGCGCCGGATCGAGGAGTCGTCCTTGGGCCGTGGGGTCCACAGGAGGCGCGCGCTGTGGCTGCGCTCGCCGGGCCGTTGGACATAGCCCAGGGCCGGCCGGAAGGACTCCTCGCTGGAGAGGCTGGCCAGGGTGAAGAACCAATCGGTGGTGTTGATCAGGCCCCGGGCTCCCCAGGCTCCGCCGCTGGTGCGACCCTCGGCATCGCCTTCGTCTTCGCTGATGAGACCCCAGGCCGAGAGCTTTATGTCGCCGGCCGCGAAGTCCGGGTAGAGGTAGTTCACATCCAGACCATAGGTGGAGGTTTCCTCGTCCGAATCGGGGCTGCCGTTCGTCAGGGCAGCTCCGATGGTGAGCTCCTCCGAAACGCGCCAGGAAGGCCGGGCCACCAGTAGGTCGCTGGACGGCAGGGAAACTATGCTGCCGTCATCGTCCTCGTATGCGATGGCGGCCGTGTGGGCGGTGAACAACCCCAGGTCGAAAACGCCGAGACGACCGGCCAGGAGGCCGGCCAGGTCGATGGGGATTTCATGGCCGGCGGCCAGGCCGATGCGCCTGCTGACAAATGGCACTGCCCGAGGACGACCGCCGAAGCCGCTCTCCCAACCGAACTCGAAGAGGTTGGCATCCTGCAGGAAGAAGTCACGCTTTTCAGGGAAGAAGGTGGGGAAACGCGTCAGGTTAATCTCGCGCGTGTCCACCTCAGTTTCGGCGAAGTCGGTGTTGGCGCTCAGGGAGGCGCGCAAATTGGGGGTGATGTTCCAGTTGAGTTCGCCACCGAACTCGGCCCGCCAATCATCCACTTGCGCGCTGGCAGCGTCAGCCGGTGGCCAGATGTGCTGTCCCTTGATGTATGGCACTACCTCAACGCCAGCGGCCGCTGGAATGCCCGCCAGTCCGGAGAGCTCGCCGGCCTTGCTAATGGTCGTGACGCGGTACTGGCGTTCGGCGCCGGCCCAGCGGTAGTAGGCGCGTCGGGCGCCGTGATAGCGTTCGAAGTTGATGCGCCAGATGTCATCAGGCGGGAAGCTCATGCTGGCGAAGGGCAGGGCCATCTCGGCTATCCAGCGGTCAGCGAGGATGCGCGTTCTGCCGGTCCAAGCCGTGTCCCAACTGGTGTTGACGCTGCGGCGGCCCTTGCCCGTGAGCAACGCGTCCATGCGCCCCCCGGCGGCGGAGAGCACGAAGAAGTGCCCAGTCTTGCCGGTGGTGAAGGTGTCCAGCACGACCTTGACCGATTCATCTTCCGCCATGTCGCCGTCGCGCTTCATGTCCTGGACAATCATGGCCTGCGGGTTGGGTTCGAAGCACTCGAAGGCGATGTAGAGGGCCTTGTCGTCCCGGGCCAGGTAGATGTTGGTGGGCGGGTCGGCGGGGATGCCCTCGGTGGGGTCTACTTCTGTCAGCTCGTCGATTATCACGGCCTGGCGCCAGGCGGCGTCGGAGAGGTCGCCATCGATGATGGGGGCCGGGGAGCTGATGGTGGGCAGGGCGGCACGCGGGCGCTTGCCATCCTGGGCCGGGTGTGCGGCCAGGGCCGGAGACAGGACCAGGAGCAGTGCCAGGGGCGCGCGCCACGGGAGGCGTACCCCTGGCCCGGGCCCGGACAGTGATGTGACGGTCACCTAACTGACCTTCAGGCAGATGGCCATGGCCGAGTCGCCGCCGGCACAACCGGAGAAGAGGCCGAGGCCGCCGCCTTTCTCCACCAGTTCTTCGATCAGTTCCGCAACTACACGCAG
>PVBE010325859.1_pt1 | contig 44014 bp, 37 predicted proteins | sample 1631181 | NCBI WGS metagenome assembly PVBE01 (sample SAMN08397723, study PRJNA350692) | Marine metagenome, whole genome shotgun sequencing project. | isolation source: water | place: Pacific Ocean | collected 2012-04
CACCGCCGCCGTAGCCGCCACCACCGCCGCCGTAGCCGCCACCACCGCCGCCGTAGCCGCCACCACCGCCGCCGTAGCCGCCACCGCCGCCGCCTCTGCGAGGAGCGCTGCCGCGGGGTTCAGCCTTATTGATTCGCAGTGGACGGCCCATCAGTTCCGCACCCTGAAGAGCCTCAATCGCGGCGTCTTCACTGGCTTCATCAACCATCTCGATAAAAGCGAATCCTCTTTTGCGACCGGTGTCGCGTTCCAAGGGCAGGGCACAGTTGGAGACTTCTCCAAACGGTGCGAATAGTTCTGAAACGTCTTCCTTCTCAGCGCGGAAGGGCAAATTGCCGACGAAGATACTCACTTTGCTTGTGGACCGGTGGAAAATTGAACCAATGGGGCCAGAGGTCACCATCTAATGATGATTCTGAATGAATCAGATCAACCCTGGCAGCGTCAGCGTAGACCGGCTGCGTCATTTCGCTCAGGTCTTCGATCACCGAGCTTGTGTCGCCAGTGCTGCAACTGTTGCTCGACCCGTTCAAAACCTGTTCCACCCTCACTAATTCGAGCTGCCACCACTTGACGTGGAGCCAAGGCATCATGAAGATCTTCAGCAATGCAAGGGTGGAATTGCTGCCAATCGCTGCAGCTGAGGTCTCTGAGCAGAACACCCTGTTCAAGACAATGCTTCACCACGGCACCCACCAGCTGGTAAGCCTCCCGAAAGGGAACACCCTTGGCGACAAGGTAATCAGCCACATCCGTGGCATTGGAAAAATCTGATTCAACCGCACGTTCAAGCCTGTCGGGACGAAACTCAATCCCTTCCTCCAAAAGAATTGACATCGCTTCCAGGCAATCCCTGGTGGTGCTCACAACGTCAAAAAGAGCCTGCTTGTCCTCCTGAAAATCCTTGTTGTAAGCCAGCGGCAAACCCTTGATCATCGTCAACAAGCCCTGAAGATGACCGAATACACGCCCACACTTACCGCGCACCAGCTCCGGAACATCGGGATTCTTCTTCTGAGGCATCAGGCTGCTGCCTGTTGCACAGCGATCCGTGAGACGAACAAAGGAAAACTCTTCTGATGCCCAGAAAATCACCTCTTCAGCAAGACGACTGAGGTGAGCCATCACCAGAGACGCTGCAGCACTGAACTCCACAGCGAAGTCTCGATCACTGACAGCATCAAGACTGTTTGCATAAATCCCTTCAAAGCCGAGTTCTGAAGACGTTTGTCGTCGATCAATGGGGACCGGTGTGCCAGCAAGAGCTGCAGCCCCAAGCGGTGACAAATTGATGCGGCGACGCACATCCTGAAGACGCTCTCGATCCCTTTGCAGCATCTCCACATAGGCCAGCAGATGATGGGCCAGGCAAAGGGGCTGAGCCCGCTGCAGATGGGTGTAACCGGGGATCAATGTCTGCCGGTGCTGTTCTGCCTGGCCCAGAAGTGCGAGCTGAGATCGCTCAACTTGACCGTCCAACTCATCCAGCCGACGGCGTAACCACAGACGCAGATCAGTTCCCACCTGATCATTGCGACTCCGACCGGTATGAAGCTTCTTGCCCACAGGACCGAGCAGGGCAATCAAACGACGTTCAACGGCGAAATGAACATCTTCATCGGCAAGCCCAGGCTGAAAAGCACCAGCCGCAGCTTCTGCACGGATCCTTTCAAGACCCTGCTCAAGCTGAAGGGCTTCCTCAACACTGATCACACCACAACCACCGAGCATGCGTGCATGGGCAATCGACCCATCCAGGTCTTCCTGAAGCAGGGTGATGTCGAATCCAATGGAAGCATTGAACCTCTCAATGGCCGGATGCAGACCCTGCTCGAAACGATCACTCCAGGCTTCGGCCGAACCACCTGTCACCCCTACAGCCATGTCTGCAGCCTCAGTCTTTGCATAGCTTGTCAGGCCACAGCTTCTCAGGCAGGTAAACGGCTGACGGAGGGCAGCATCACCTGTTCATGCACTTTCAGAACCACCATCGAAGCGTCATCTTCCAACTGCCGATCTGCACCAACAAAGCGATCAAGACGGCTGAACAGATCATCAAGAATTCCCTGGGATCCGAGTCCACTGCGACAGGCACCCTCCAGGACGCGAATCAAGCGCGCTTCATCAAAACGTTCTCCGGTGATTCCAGGAGCTTCGGTCACACCATCGGTGTAATAGAGAAGAACATCTCCAGGCTCAAGAGACACCTCTCCGCAGCCGTAGTCAGCTTCAGGCTGAAGACCGATCAATAATCCTGGCGCATCCAGACGATGGATCGATCGTTGCTGTGCTTTCCAGATCAAGGGAGGATTATGGGCCGCATTGGCATAACGAAGCCGACGCGTCCGCGGGTCATAGTCGGAATAAAAGAGGGTCACAAAGCGATGGGAATGGGCCAGATCCTCCTGGGCCAATTGGTTCAGATCATGGAGAATCCGATCCGGTGGCAGGCCACTGAGAACTTCGGCCCGGAGCATTCCACGCAGCAGTGTCATCAACAGACCGGCAGGCACTCCCTTGCCCATCACATCGCCCATCACCAGCGCCCAGCGACCCCGCTCCCTGCGGCGACCGATCAATTCAGGGCGTGTGGGGATGAAATCGTAGTAATCACCACCAACCTGAAAAGCCGGCCTACAGCGAGCCGCCAATTCCACACCTTCGATCAGCGGACAATGGTCCGGTAAAAGCTGAGCCTGAATTTCTGCACCAATACTCAACTGACGATCCACCCGTTCATGGCGACGCGTTTCCCTGAGCAACAGATCGTTCTCAATGGCAACGGCTGTGAGATCCGCAACCAGCTGAAGATGGCGGCGATGCACCTCACTCCAATTGAGAGCCCCCTGCAGATCAAAGACATAAAGACGGCCTCGCTGACGCCCCCTGGCCACAATCGATGTGGAAACCATTCCAGCCCGAGGCAGATGGCGCTGCACCATCCGATCGAGAGAAAGCAGTTGAGCCTCTTCCGTGGCGAACCCGGATGCCATTCCAGGTTCGAAAGCTGCCAGTTGTCTCAATAATTCCTGACAGGCATCATCGGGAACGGCCTGCAGCTGATCTCGCCATAGACGGCCGTCCATCTGAAACGGAACCAGAACAGCACCCTCAACCCCTAAAAGACGGGAAGCCACAACGGGAACCAGCTCGAGGAAGCGATGCAGATTGGTAAAGCTGCGCAGAGCAAAGCCAAGGGATACCAAAAGGTCCTGATTGCAACGCTGCTCAAGGGAGAGGCTCTCGAGCAGTTGCCGGAAAGAAGATATCGACGTCGGAGACTGAGGAGATCTTCGGGATGGAGGGGAGGGATGTCGCCCCGGTGGCTTACTGCTGCTCAGGGCATGGCCACGAAAGGGTCGTTAAATTAGCAAGTTCACAAGTTCTTGATCACCAAAAGGCTTCAACGGGTTGCGAGCAAGGCCTCAATGAACTCAAAACTGTTGAAAGGTCTGAGATCACGAATGCCTTCTCCGGCTCCAACAAAGCGAATCGGTAATTTCGCTTCCGATGACACGGCCAGGGCAACCCCACCCCGGGAGGTGCCATCCAGCTTGGTGATCACAACTCCGGTAAGACCAGCCGCCTTGCCGAAGGCCATGGCCTGTCTGAGGCCATTCTGTCCCTGACTGGCATCAAGGACCAATAAAGATTCAACCTTCGCCTCTGGTGCCAAACGCTCAATAATTCGACGAACCTTCTGGAGTTCCTCCATCAGGTTGTGCTTGGTCTGCAGACGGCCGGCTGTGTCTACAAGCACCAGATCCGTATTCCTGGAGCGCGCTGCACCAATAGCATCAAACACAACTGCAGCCGGATCAGCATTGGCGGTTGGGTTCGCCACAACTGGCACATCACTGCGATCACCCCAGACCTGAACCTGCTGAACCGCCGCGGCCCTGAAGGTATCTGCCGCGGCAATCAGTGCGGAATAACCGCTGCGAACAGCAAGATTGGCAAGTTTGCCGAGGGTGGTGGTCTTGCCGACCCCATTCACTCCCACCATCAACCAAACATTCAGGCGCCCACGCTCGGGAGCTAGAAGCTTCACACCACTGGCTTCAATCGGAGCATCGAGAAGATTGCAGAGCTGCTGCTTGAGGAAGCGAAGGCCTTCGGCTGGATCCACCACCTCTTCATTCATGCGCTTGCGCAGGGCATCAAGCACCTGATCTGTGGCCTCAACCCCTGCATCCGCTCTCAGCAGCATCGTTTCCAGATCATCAACAACTTCAGGGGTGAGTGGATCATCACCAAGCTTCTCAAGAAGCCCTGTGACAAAAGACTGTCGAGTCTTCTCAAGGCCCTGCCGCAGCCTGCCAAGCCAATCGATCTCCTCCAGGGAAACCTGACCAGCCTGACGCCCTTGCGCCGCCAGAACATCGGCAGACCACTGGAAGGTGTCATCAAAATCACCAAGCACTGGCTCGGCGGAATCCTGGGCCGATGGCTGTTGGGGAGATGGCTTTTGGGGAAATGTTGCAACGGCTGGCTCAGCAGCGGCGGCAACAACATCGGAGCCGATTAAAGCCGAAGTTTCAGTGGCCTCAGCCACAGTTTCAGTGGACCCAGGCTCACCGGTGGAAAAAGCTGATGACTCAGCAACTGAGGCTGATAGCTCCGGTTCGGGTTCGGCCTGTTCCTGCTCGCTCTGCTGCTTGGCTTTCAGGCGTGCATAGGCCTCTCGAGCCCACTCGAGGGGGTCTTCCTCTGCTGTTGCAGGGTCTTTAACTTCGCCAGCATCGGCAGGAGCATCTGCTGCCTCTATGGCTTCTGCCGATGACGTCCCAACTGGGTCCTGTTCAAGCCTGTCTGAACTGGGGAGCTCATCCGGCTCGGCTGCCATCGCCTTTTCACTGTCCTGGGGATCAACAGGCTGTGCTGATGATGCATCGCTGGTTTGGCGATTGAACCAGTCGTAAACCATCAGGACAGTGTGGCGGAGGAAGCATCTTGAAGCCGCCGCAAAACGCCATTGATCATGCGGCGCCCCTGATCATCGCTATAGCGGTGCGCAAGTTCCACCGCTTCATTACAGGCGACAGCGGCTGGAGTGTTCAAAGCGGTGAGATCAACAACAGCCAGTCTGAGAATGTCCCGATCAATTCGCGGCAATCGACTTAGGCGCCATCTCTCCATCACACGATCCAGGCGTGAATCGATGCTGCTGCGTTGTGCCAGAACCAGTTCAATCCTCTGCAAAGCACCGAGGCGGATCTGTTGCTGATCAGCGAGAGCAAGCAACCTTGGCAGTTCCAGACTGGCGGATAAACCATTGAGAACCCGTTCAGCCCCTGTCAGACAGCTCTGCAGATGCTCGCGGGCCTGAGGCAGAGGTTTGGAGTGACTGTCTGCATCCTGAATGTCACTGTCAAGCAACTGTTGCTGAGCCCTTTCAAGCTCTTCAGCACAGGAATCAAGATCCTCCCGCCAAAGCTGTGTGAGACCGTCAAGAGCCTTTTGAAGCAGGCTTTCCAGAGGGATCTCCTTGAGACCGGCAACATCTCCCTCAGGGATCTGTCCGAGAACAAGCAGGGCCAGTTCTCGCGCAAGTGATCTGGACTGCATGGTCAGGACAGAACAAGAAAGGGCAATGTGACGCGTGCCAGATGAACTTCAAGCCTGACTTGTGGAGGTGGACGCGGGGGGGTTGCTCGACGGCCGCAGCGATGAAATCAATCCGGAGAAACTGCGCTTGACAGGAGTCTCTCGTTCATCTGGATTGACAATTCCTGCGGAAATAATTGTTCGGAAGGCATCTTCCACGGAGATGTTCAGATCCTTAACCTCAGACTCTGGCACCAATGTGTACCAACCTGTCGTTGGATTTGGTGCTGTGGGAATGAAAATACTCAGCAGCGGTTGATCCAATTCAGCCTGTAGGGACGGCCCTACAAGACCTGTGACAAAGCCAACACTGAACAGACCCTCACGGGGGTATTCAACAAGCACAACCCTGCGGAATCGCTGGGAATTATCCCTGAGCAGTGTTTCCAGCAACTGCTTGAGGGTCTTGTATATCGATCCGGCTAGGGGAATACGCGAGAGCGTTCCCTCTCCGAACTCAAGCAGCCAGCGCCCAACAATATTGCGGGCCATCAAGCCGATCAGCAGGATGCCCAGCAATGGCACCGTGAGACCCAGGCCAAGATTGATCAGATCCTGAAACAGTGGATTGAGCGTGATGAATGGGTTGAACTGCTTCGGTATGGAGGTCAGCAAGGCCAGGAAAAAACGACTGATCGTTGTCACCAACCAGATTGTGGTGGCCAAAGGAATGACCACCAATAGACCTGCAATCAGATCGTTCTTGAGATCCTGCTGAAGCCTGGAGGACAGCGGCAGATCAGTTGTGGAGTTGGACTGCACCAAGTCGCGTCCGTTGCCTTTGGCCGACGTGTTCAACCAACCTAACCAGCTGAGCGCACTCCGACGACTCTTTCAGAGCACTGAGGTGAACGCCAGCAACACAAAAGCAACCGCAAGCACCACTGCCGTGAGGGTTCCACCGAAGAAACGTTGACTGGCTGCAAGATTGCGCTGCTTCTCAACCCGTTGAATCTGGTCATCCATCTGACCAAGTTGGCGATCGATGAATTGCTGTGCCGCCTTCTGCTTGTCTTCATCAGAGACACCAGCCGGCAACTGACCGGCCTGGGCAAGCTGCTCACCAAGCATCTGCACCGCTTCAGGATTCTTGCCCTGTTGACGCGCCATCTCCAGCTGGTCACGTTTCTGTTGAAGACCCTGATCAGCCTCGCCAGAAAGGGTCTGATTACCAGTTATCGCAATGGGTATGACTGCAATCATCAGCACCGCCAACAGTGCTGAAAGTCCACAGACAAGCCAGCGGATCAACGATTTTTCCTGCCCAGGCTGATCAAGTCTGGAACCGATGAGCATCAACAACAGACCGACGAAGGCCATCGGGGCCTGGTTGACAAGCCTTTCAATGACAAGTTGCTGATAAACCTGATCACTCCAGTCACTGCCGGTGAGCAGAACAGCGATCTGCAGAAACAGCAGAATGATCAGGGTTAAACCCAGCCATCTCAACAGAGATGACAAACGACTGCTCGACTTGGATCCCATATCTCTCGTGGGCACGGCAACATGCCTAAAGGCGTCCAATTTTAAGGTCGTTTGAATTGAGAGCAATCGCGACCCGGGATCAACTCAGCCTGGAGCTGAAAAAACAAGCCCAGCGGGAGGGCTTTAACCCTGTTGGCATTGCCAGGATCCCGGGAAGTCATCGCCTCCAACTGCGCACAGCAGCTCTGCAGCGCTGGTTGCAGGCCGGTCATCAGGCTGACATGAACTGGATGGCTGCACCGCGTCGCCAAAACACCGAGTTGCTGCTTGAGGGTGTGAGCAGTTTGTTGGCGGTGGGACTGAATTACTACGTCGATCTTGAACGGGAACCCCAAAGCCTTGCCGTGGCCCGCTTCGCATGGGGTCGCGATTACCACAGGGTGATCAGGAAAAGATTGCAGCGACTCGGTCGCTGGCTGCAAGAGCAGCGCCCTGACTGTCGCTGGAAGGTCTGTGTCGATGCTGATCCTTTGCTGGACAAGGCCTGGGCAGAGGAAGCCGGACTGGGCTGGATCGGCAAACACAGCAATCTGATCCACCGAACACGAGGCTCCTGGATGGTGCTCGGTCATTTGCTCTGCACCGAACCCCTCACCCCTGATCAAGCATCCAAACCTCTTTGCGGTTCCTGTCAGGCCTGTCTGGAAGCCTGTCCTACCCAGGCCATCAGCGAACCCTTTGTGGTCAACTCCCGTCGCTGCCTCGCTTATCACACGATCGAAAATCGCGATCAGCACCTCCCGGACGACATCAAAACGTCCATGGGAGCTTGGGTCGCCGGATGCGACATCTGCCAGGACGTCTGTCCATGGAATCAAGCAGAGCTACCGAGCAATGATGACCCTGATGTGCAACCAAGAGCCTGGATCCTGCAGCTGACTCGCGAGCAAGCCCTCTCCTGGGACGACAACACCTGGGATGAAAAGCTGCGGGGTTCAGCACTCAGACGCGTCAAACCATGGATGTGGCGCCGCAATGCAGTTGCGGCACAAGCAAAGAAGACCCTTAGCCTTGGCAGAACCTGAAAGCAGCGAATGGGATTGATCCAGCAGCGACGCAAGACATCCCGGCAATGGCTTGGCGCCATGCTGGGAGTCGCCGTTGCGCTGCATGGAGCACCTTCCCGTGCTCTTGTTCCCTACGTCTACATCCCAAGCCAAAAGGAACTTGAAGGGGCCAGTCTCGGGATCGGCAGAACTGCTGCACAACTACTGCAACTCGGCCAACCCAATGAAGCTGTTCGTCTGGCTGCCCTGGCCGTAAGGCTCCAACCAGATGATGAACGCCTCTGGTCTGTCCTGGCTGAAGCGCAATTGCGCAGCGATCAACTCGATGCAGCAGCAGAGTCTCTGGCCAGAGCCAAGCAGCTGAACCCCCAGAAAGCGGGCCTCTGGTTTGCTGAAGCCTCTCTTGCACTGCGGGACAACCGTGCGGCTGAAGCCGTGACGTTGCTTGATCAAGGTCTTCAACTCGACCCAAACAATGCGGGTGCCTATTTCGACCTGGGTAACGCACGGGTGATGCAATTGAAATTCAGACAGGCACTGCAGGCCTTTGAAAAGGCCTCCTCACTGAAACCAACCTTCTGGGAAGCGCTCAACAATCAAGCCATCGTCCTGTTTGAAATGGGCAAATCAGCCAAGGCCATCGATCGCTGGCGAGAGGTGCTGGAAATCAAGCGCAATGCAGAACCGATGCTTGCCCTGGCAGCGGCCTTGAATCAGATCCAGCCAGGCAACCAGGAAGCTCGCCAGCTCGCCAGCAAAGCCCTGGCGGACGATCCCAATTACGTGTCCCCCAGTCACCAGAAAGAACAACTCTGGGGAAGCAAACTACGCTCCGCCACAAGAGAGTTACTGAAAGATCCAGGGCTGCGGCCTGCCGTGGACAGAGCTGAAGCGAATGCGGCTACCAGGTGATCCAACTGAAATCAAAGCTGGTCTATTGGTAAGAGATCTGTAGGCTGATCGCTTCCTGCTTCTGATCTCCAACCTGGATGGCTGAGGAGCGCGTCCAACCGATTGCCCTGCATCAGGAGATGCAGCGCTCATACCTCGAATACGCCATGAGCGTGATCGTGGGACGAGCACTGCCTGATGCACGGGATGGTCTGAAACCCGTTCAGAGACGCATCCTTTATGCGATGCATGAACTGGGGCTGACCCCTGATCGGCCCTATCGGAAATGCGCCCGGGTGGTAGGTGATGTGCTCGGCAAATATCACCCCCATGGTGATCAGGCGGTCTACGACGCCTTGGTGAGGCTTGTTCAGACCTTTTCCAGCCGCCATCCCCTTCTGGATGGTCACGGCAATTTCGGCTCAGTGGATGATGATCCAGCTGCAGCAATGCGATACACCGAAACCCGGCTAGCGCCAATCGCCAACCAGGGAATGCTGGATGAGATTGGGGAAGACACGGTTGATTTCGCTGCAAATTTCGATGGTTCACAACAGGAACCAACTGTTCTTCCTGCCCAGCTTCCCTTTCTGCTGCTGAACGGATGTTCAGGAATCGCCGTGGGAATGGCGACAAGCATTCCGCCACACAATCTCGAAGAAGTGGTGAATGGCCTGATCACACTGGTGCGCAAGCCGGAATTAAGCGACGAAAAACTACTGGAAATCATTCCAGGACCTGATTTCCCAACCGGTGGAGAAGTTCTGATGGGGAGCGGGATCCGCGAAACCTATCTGCGCGGCCGGGGAAGCATTCCAATGCGGGGATGTGCCCATGTGGAGGAAGTTCACCCTGGCAAAGGTCGGCATCGACGCAATGCCGTAATCATCACAGAACTTCCCTACCAATTAAGCAAAGCTGGCTGGATCGAGAAGCTGGCTGATCTTGTCAATGACGGCAAGATTGGCGGCATCGCTGACATCCGAGACGAAAGTGATCGTGATGGCATGCGTATCGTCGTGGAGCTGCGCCGTGATGCAGAACCAGAAAAAGTTCTTGCTGATCTGCATCGCCGCACCTCACTGCAAAGCAATTTCGGCGCCATTCTTCTAGCGCTCGTTAATGGACAGCCGCAACAGCTTTCATTAAGGGAACTGCTGCAGACATTTCTCGACTATCGAGAAATCACCTTGATTCGACGCACGAGCCATGCTCTGCGAAAAACAGAAGACCGGCTCGAGGTGGTGGAGGGATTAATCACAGCACTGAACGCCCTTCAGGCCGTGATTGCGATGATTCAGGAAGCGAAGGATGCAGCAGCAGCGCGAGCAAGCCTGATGGTTCGACTGGAGATCAACGAACGCCAGGCGGATGCAGTTTTGGCGATGCCCCTGCGCAGACTGACAGGCCTGGAACAGGAAAGCCTCCGTAAGGAAGTTGAAGAGCTGAGACGGGAACGGGAACAACTTCAGCTTTTGCTGCAGGACCGTGACCGCCTTCTTGAAGCTCTGGTGGAGGAATTGCGCAACCTCAAGAAACGCTTTGGAACTCCCCGACGAACCCGACTTGTTGAAGGTGGAGATGACCTCGTTGCCGAACGTACAGCCAGCCAGAGGCCTAATGCTGAACTGCAACGTCAACAAGCCCTTGCAGCTCTGCCCAGTGATGGGCGTCTGTTGATTCAGGAGGACGGCCAGGTCAAAGTTGTGAGCCCTCAGGTGCTTGGACGTCTGCATCTCCATGAAGCCTGCTCCCTCGGGGATGAACCAGCACCTGCCCGTTTGATCCTGGCCATTGAACCCCCACCAAGACTGCTCGCGTTCACCACCAGCGGCCGAGTTGCACTTTTACGCTGGGAATTCGCTGGACAACAACCTGGAAACCTGGAACGCTTCCTACCTGGAGGACTGGAAGGAGAATCGATCGTTTCATTGCTGGCCATTCCAACTGAACAAAGTGCGGAGATCAAAAACTTGAGCCTCGGTTTATTAAGTACTGATGGAAGATTCAAGCGTTTGCCTCTTGAAGAAATCCTTGACCTATCAGGAAGGGCAGCGACAATCCTCAAACTAAAAGAATCTGTCTATTTACAATCAGCATTAATCTGTGAAGAAGAATCTGATGTAATTCTTATCAGCGATATTGGACGCGTACTCAGACTTCCCGTCAATGACGCCAATCTTCCTATCATGGGAAAATTAGCCCAAGGACCGATTGCAATGCGACTGCTGCCAGGGGAAACAATGATTGGAGCAATCTCCGTTGAACCAAAAAATCAAAGCAGCCTGCTCATGGCATCCAACAAAGGCGATATCGTCAGATTAACCGTTGATTCATTGCGTTTATGCAAACGAGGAGATCTTGGTGAGATTGGTTTTCCAATCAGTGATTCAGACTCCTCAACTGATCGGGTTGTTGATATCTGCAACGGTGATGTCCTAGCAGGACTGGTAACAAATCAAGGAAGACATGGAAGAATAGATGCCAATACAATTGACCCATCCACGCCCAATAATATCAATAAGACATCGATAACAATGAAAGAAGGAGAAATCCTCAAAAAACTGGTTCCACTGATCTCCTAATCAAATCATTAGCAAGGTTTTCATTATGAAAACACTCAAGAAAACTGAGTACTCTCAACCCAATCTAGATAATCAGAAGTAACAGTGCCCGTCACATATTCTCCAGTAAAACAGGACATGTCCAATTCGGTAATAGGGGTATCTTGTACGATAGCAGCCTTAAGATCATCAACCTTTTGATAGACCATATGATCTGCAGATAATTCATCTGAAATTTCATCAATTGATCGGCCATGAGCGATCAATTCAGCTCTTGTAGGCATATTAATTCCATAGACGTGTGGATAACGAACCGGTGGCGCAGCCGATGTAAAAGTCACCTTATTAGCCCCAGCAATTCTAGCCATTTGCACGATTTCCTTTGACGTTGTACCCCTGACAATTGAATCATCAACAATTAAAACATTTTTTCCTTTAAATTCAGATCCCATAGCATTAAGCTTTTGGCGAACGGATTTCTTGCGCTCCAATTGTCCAGGCATGATGAAAGTGCGTCCGATATAACGATTCTTAAAAAATCCTTCTCGATATTCAATACCAAGCTGCCTCGCCACCTGCATCGCTGCTGGCCGCGACGAATCAGGAATGGGCATCACAACATCAATATCACCACGGGGGGTGAATCTGGCAATTGTTTCGGCAAGGCGATCCCCCATCCGCAGGCGTGACTCATAAACAGAAATACCATTCATCACAGAGTCTGGTCTTGCCAAATAGACATATTCAAAGGCACAAGGAACAAGCCTGGAACTATTGCAGCACTGGCGGGAATACAATTCTCCGTTCGGCGTAATAAAAATTGCCTCTCCAGGATCCACATCACGAACGATCTCATAATCACCATTCTCAAGCACCAGGGATTCACTGGCGACAATCCACTCATCAACACCTTGATCAGACAAACGTTTTCCAAGCACAAGGGGTCGGATACCAAATGGATCCCTAAAGGCAAGCAAGCCGTGACCGGCAATAAGGGCAATGGATGCATAGGAGCCATCAACTCTTTGATGCAAAGAAACAACGGCATCAAAGACCTGATCAGGTGTTAAATCTCTACCCGTAAGATGCGCTTGAAGTTCAGTGGCAAGCACATTGAGCAACATTTCTGTATCGCTCGTTGAATTTGTATGTCTTCGATCAATTCGAAAAAGTTCTTCTTCCAACTCACGCGTATTGGTGAGATTACCATTATGAACAAGCATAATTCCATAGGGAGCATTCACATAAAAAGGTTGAGCTTCTTCTTCGCGATCTGCAGCCCCCCTGGTTGCATAGCGCACATGTCCTAAACCGATGTTGCCGAGAAGATTGCGCATATCTCTGGTGCGGTAACCCTCCCGCACCTGCCCCTTGGCCTTATGCATATGGAAAAAACAGCCATCCATCGTGGCTATCCCCGTGGAATCCTGACCTCTGTGCTGCAACAACAGCAAACTGTCGTAGATCTGCTGATTAACCGGTTCAGTGGAGACCGTTCCGATAATGCCGCACATAGCTGGAAGGCTCCTCCAACGTCATCGATGCAAGCCTGCATTGTGCATGAGAGCGGGATTCAAAAGCTCTGATCAGGATCTGCAGACAATCGACGCGGAATCCCCTGCTCAAACGTGTCTGCAAGGCGTGCAACAGAGATCTGAATCAGATCAGCACCGTCCTGAGTCACCACAAATTCCTTGTCAGCTCTGACCATGCCGATGGAGCAGGCGGGAATCAAACCAAGTGACCCTCCACCACTGCGCTCAAGGGCAGCCTGAAAATCAAGCAGACGGGACGGGCTCACACTGACAAGAATCCGGGAGCCTCCTTCAGCAAAAAGAAGCCGATCCAGTCGACAGGAACCTGATGGCAGCGCAAGTTGAACACCCAGACCAGAGGCCACAGAAGACTCGGCAGCCGCCACCAGAACGCCGCCATCACTGATGTCATGGGCACTGGAGACAAGGCCCTGCTGAATCATTTGGCGCAGGCAGGCCTGGATCGCGCACTCCAGGTCCAGATCAGTGTGAGGAGGACGACCTGTCACCTGACCATGAATCACCTCGAGATAGGCACTGCCGCAAAGACTTACCCGCGGATCACAGCCATCTTCAGTCTCTAAACCAACCCCCAGAAGCCAGATCTGATCACCAGCATTCAGCCAGCCATGACCACACACTGAACTGAGATCATCCACCAGGCCCACCATGCCGACCACTGGGGTGGGTTGAATCGGTTGCAACGAACCATCCTCCCCCCGGGTCTCGTTATAGAGCGACACATTGCCACCAGTGACAGGGGTCTGCAGAACCTTGCAGGCATGGGCCAAACCCGTGCAAGCCATGGCCAACTGCCAGTAGCCCTTGGCTGTTTCCGGCGATGGAAAATTGAGGTTGTCTGTCACAGCGAGGGGAACAGCCCCAACACAACTGAGATTTCTGGCAGCCTCAGCCACGGCTGCGATCGCACCGCGTTCAGGATCGAGAAAGACCCAGCGATTCGGACAATCAACGGTGGCAGCGATCCCTCGTTGAACGGCCTGCAACGAACCATCACCCTGTTGAGGGCGCAATCGCACCACAGCGGCATCTGCACCACCGGCAGGCACCACGGTGTTCGCCAGGACCTGCTGATCGTATTGGCGATAGACCCAGCGTTTGCTGGCAATGGTGGGATCATCCAGAAGCCGAAGCAGATCTCCACCCCAGTCATGATCAGCAGCTGGCATGGGACAGGAACTTTCCTGCCAGTTCCAGCGCACCTGAATATCTGCAGGAGGTTGCTCCAGCAAGGTGTGATGGTTGATGGGGGTATCGTCCGCCAGAGCGGTAGAGGGCACCTCTGCCGCCACTTCTCCATGCTGAAGAACCCGAACCACGGATTCCTCAAGAACTCGACCCACAACCACGGCCTGCAGCCCCCAGCGTCGAAAACGCTCCATCAGAGGCTGCTCACGCCCTGCTTTCACCACAAACAACATCCGTTCCTGAGACTCAGAAAGCAGAAATTCATAGGCAGACATGCCTGTCTCGCGAGCTGGAACACGATCAAGATCCAGCTCAATGCCAACACCGCCCTTGGCAGACATCTCCGCACAACTACAGGTGAGACCTGCAGCTCCCATGTCCTGAGCAGCAACAACATCACCGCTCTTAAAAGCTTCGAGACAGGCTTCAATCAGCCCCTTCTCAAGAAAGGGATCACCAACCTGAACGGCAGGTCGATCATCAAGGGAAGCAGAACTCAGTTCAGCACTGGCAAAACTTGCACCTCCCATTCCATCCCTACCGGTTGTACTGCCCACATAAACAACCGGGTTGTTCACACCAGCTGCCCCTGATTTAACGATCTCCTCCGTTTCCATAAGACCAAGGGCCATGGCATTGACAAGAGGGTTTCCTGCATAGGAAGGATCAAAAGCCACCTCACCGCCAACGGTGGGAACACCAACGCAATTGCCGTAGTGGGCAATGCCTGCCACCACTCCTTCCATCAAACCAACATTGGCCGGGTCATCGAGAGGTCCGAAACGCAAAGCATTCAACAGAGCGATCGGTCTGGCACCCATGGTGAAAATGTCCCGCAAGATGCCCCCCACCCCTGTTGCAGCACCTTGAAAGGGTTCAACGGCAGAAGGGTGATTGTGACTTTCAATCTTGAAAGCAAGGCGTTGTCCCTCGCCGAGATCCACCACCCCGGCATTCTCACCAGGTCCAACAAGAATGTGAGGGCCTTGGGTGGGAAAACCCTGCAACAGAGGCCTTGAATTGCGATAGCAACAATGCTCAGACCACATCACACCAAACATGCCGAGCTCTGCCCGGTTGGGGCTACGCCCGAGGCGTCGGCAGATCTCCAGATAGTCATCACGCTTGAGACCTTCCTCAGCAAGCGCTTTAAGCACGTCGTCGTCAACAAGCTGAGGAGAGGGCTGGGGCACAGAGCCTGAAGCTTCTGCCACCAGTGTTACCGACGATGGTCAGACCCAGGGATCCTGATCAGCAGAAGCATCCCTTCCCCGCCGCTGCGACCATTGATCAGGAACGTCTTGATCCGTTGTCGTGGAGGTTTGCTGCCAATCATCATCCCAGTGCTCTGGAGAATCGTTGCCATCGCTGCCTGAACGATCCCGGGAGCGATCGCGGCTGGATCCAGGTAAGTCTTCCCAGGGAGGCTCTTCAAGCCACCCCTCCAGACGATCTGTGGCACGATCTCCCATTTGCTGAAATTGATCACGCCAATGACGGGTGCGTCGCAACAGATCCTGTCTGACACTGGAGCGAGCCAAAGGAAGGTCGTTGAGGCCTCTCAAAGCTGACGTGACGATTCCTGGCTGCTGATCGACAATTCGATCAGGAGTGAGCCGCCAACGACTGCTGCCAGGAAGCCTTGGATCACTTCGAGAGACCAGATAGTGAAGGATCTCTCCGCTGGAGGGGACAAAAACCAGATCAGCCACCTGAGCGAGTCGTTCCCCCTGCCAATCGAGCAGGTCAGCATCCAGAAGTGTTGGCAACCTCTCAAGGGTGACCTGATCAGCGACGCAAGCCTCACCTTTGACAAACACCTGCTGATCGGTAATTCCACGCCATTGATCAAGCCGCCAGACATCCCTTGACATGCGCAGGGAGGAAGGCCTGCTGACCCAACCGAGAAGGCGGTGGACAGGAGGATGCATCCAGGCCATCACGCCAGGGCCATGGTCGAGACCCTGATCGCAACGCACGTGATGACTTAACAGATCACTCAACAGGACCTGCTCGGGAAGGTTCAAGGCTCAGGAACGAATCTGAACAGGCATCACCAGATAAGTGAATCCTGGGGTTTCCCCATTTGGGGTGATGATGGCAGGCGTCGTTGGTGCATTGCAACTGAGCACGATTCGATCAGCATCCATGGCTTTTAGTCCATCAAGGACATAGCGAACATTAAAGGCAATCTGAATTGCTTCTCCATTCAAAGTTGCAGGCAATGACTCAGATCCACTGCCAACGTCCTGAGCATCTGCACTGATCTCAATCAACTCAGAAGCTGGATCTGCACTGATTTTAACGACATTATTATGTTGATCAGCCAGCACAGCGATGCGTTCAAGCGCAGAAATAAAACCACGTCGATCAAGCTCTAACGTGCGGCTGAATCCTTCGGGAATCAGCTGACGATAATTGGGATAAGTGCCTTCCAAAGTGCGACTGGTGACCATCTGATCAGCAGCAAGAAAAACCACCTGACCGCGATCACAGAACAGGCTCACCGGATCATCTCCTTTCCAGCCACTCATCAATCGCTCCACCTCCCGCAGGGACCTGGCCGGCAGCGTCACGGCAAAATCATCGTCGTCAGCAGGGGCTGACTCTTCTGCTGCAGGACTCTCCAGAAGAGCATCAGCCACATTCAGAACAGCCAGGCGATGCCCATCCGTGGCAGCAGCCTCAATGGCCTGGTGATCAAAGCGCAGGTGCACGCCGGTGAGCAGTTGTTTCGCCTCATCTGAACTGCTGGCGAAAAGAGTTCCTCTCAAAGCCTGAACAAGGCAATTTCCATTGACCTTGAGGGCGGTACCACTTTCAACAAGGGGCAGTTCAGGAAAGTCATCTGCAGACATGCCACGCATCTGGTAGCTGCCGCTCAGGCTTGTGAGTGCAACCTGTTCCCCTGACTCATCAGTGGCCAGGGTGATCGGACTATCGCTCGACAACCGCGAGACGATTTCACCGAGCAGTCGGGCAGGAAGGGTGATGGCACCACTGATCTCAACGGACGCCGGCACTGAGGTCTGAATTCCCAGGTTGAGATCAAAGCCCGTGAGGCTGAGACGCCCGGTTCCAGAATCAGCGGTGAGCAGCACATTCGCCAACACCGGATGGGTGGGACGAGAAGCCACCGCTCTGCTGACCAATTGCAGGGCGGAGTTGAGTTCAGCCTGAGAGCAGACCAGTTTCATCGTGGAAACGTACCAACCATCGGGAGGATCTGAAGCCCCACGGTTTCACAGGCAGGCAGGAAGTGCAATGGGCGTTGCTTGAGATCAATTCCGATCTTCTGCTTAATGGATTTATTTCTTTTAAATCAATTAAACCGTCGTAGTAGGGCCTGGGGAATGGGTGGAAAACCATGTGATTCCATCTTCAGGCCTGGGTTTTTGCCGATAGAAGCCTGGGGAGACCGCAGGCTGGTCTGGGGACAAAAAGGGCTTTTTGCACAACTCAACAGGCTGTGGGAAATGGAGGCTGGTTGCAGATCGGCTGTTCTCTGTTGTTTTCCCCAGATATTGGATCGTTGCTTAGCCCTTTTTCCGCGGTCAGTTTGGCGATTGTCTGCAAGTTTTTAAGGCCTTAAAGGCCCATCACTCGGGCCACTGTTTTGATATCCGGGTCAAGATCTGCATAAAAGGCAGCATCGTTGTTCTCGATCGCGCAATCCGGGTCTTTGAGGCCGTTGCCCGTGAGCACACAAACCACCGTTGCCGAGGTTGGAACCTCTTCAGCACGTTTGAGCAGACCTGCCACAGAGGCGGCGCTGGCGGGTTCACAGAAAATTCCTTCTTCGCCGCCCAGGATTTTGTAGGCGGCGATGATCTCCTCATCGGAGACAGCCATGAAGGCACCATTGCTTGCTGCTCTGGCTGCAATCGCTTTTTCTCTGTTGACTGGATTGCCGATGCGAATGGCTGTGGCGATGGTGTGAGGTTCCTGCACTGTTGTTCCCAGCACCAGAGGGGCTGAACCGCTCGCTTGAAATCCCATCATTCGTGGCAGTTCACGGCAGTGACCGGCCTGTTGATATTCCTGAAATCCCATCCAGTAAGCGGTGATGTTTCCTGCATTTCCCATCGGAATGCAAAGCCAGTCAGGGGCTTCTCCCAACGCATCAACGACTTCGAAGGCAGCGGTTTTCTGACCCTGCAACCTGTAGGGGTTGACGGAGTTAACCAGGGTCACCGGATACGTTTCGGCAACGTCTTGAACAATGTCGAGAGCGCGATCGAAATTGCCTCGAATTGCCAGTACCTCAGCTCCATAGACAAGGGCCTGAGCAAGCTTTCCCTGGGCGACGTAACCATCTGGAATCAGAACAAAAGCTCTCATCCCTCCTCGGCGTGCATAGGCGGCAGCAGAGGCGGAGGTGTTGCCTGTACTTGCACAGATCACCGCTTTGCAGCCTTCTTCCTTGGCCTTGCTGATGGCCATGGTCATGCCTCGATCCTTGAAAGATCCCGTGGGATTGAGTCCGTCGTATTTGACAAAGACTTTCACCCCGCGACCGATCCGTTCTGCGATTGAGTTCACAGGGATCAGCGGTGTCGCCCCTTCTCGCAGGGTGATCACAGGTGTGGATGCATCGACCGGCAGCCAGGACCGATAGGCCTCGATCAGTCCCGGCCAGTCCTGCATTACGGGTGTCGCGATCGGTTGATGAGGGATTTTCTCGAACAGAGTCACCGGCAAGGCTCAGTGGTGATCTGGAATCTAGGTGTTAGGGCTTGGCGTCCTTCAGTCCATCAAGAGGCGAATCCGAGAAAAACTGAACCAGACCGGCAATGGATTCGGCTTTTTCAATCACGTTGAACAGAGCAGGCAGGCTCACTTCCATCACTTCAGCGGGATAGGCCTCGAGAAATTGAACGGCATTTAATCCACCGTCTCCAAGCTGGAGTCCATTGATCACACCAGCTCGCAGGGCAGGCACGCTCACTCTGGGATCAGACACTTTCAGGGGATAGATGATCTTCGCAATCCTGAGGATGATCACCTCACCGATTCTGGTGTTCATCAGACGACTTGTCAGAACCAGAGGAAGATCAAGTTTCTGATTCAGAAGTTTGGCGACATCCTTCGGATTTTGTTTGCCGAATCTTAAAACGTCTATCAATAAACCTCTGGGTTGACCAGTTTCCGCCAGGTAAGCAATATCAGAGACTGAAATGGAACGCCGATAGGCTCCGCTGACGAAGGCGACATCTTTAGCGGCATGGGCTGTTGGCAGCAATGCACTCAGGCCGATTCCGATTGTGCTGGTCCATGCGAGCAGCTGGCGTCTGCGTTGACCGGAGCGAAGATTCATCGATTGATTCCCTGAGCTCAAAATCTAGGAGGGAACGCCTGCCGCGACCTTCACCAAGCGGACAACTCCTCGTTCGGCCAGTCCTTTCGCCACATTCAGTCCCATCCTGCGGGCATCAGGTTCGCGGATCAGCCGAGGCAGACGACTGAGGACAAGTTCAGGAGTGAATCCGGGTAGCTTATTAAGTACTTCTATCAGCTGGCGAATCGGTTCAAGATCAAGCCATAAAAGACTTTCATCAGTTTGATTTAACTGCGATGCCTTTGAGAATAATCGAGGTTGAATTGATTGTGGCAGGCTCTGACTCAGACGCTTAAAGGTTCTCCATCCGAATGCATCCAGTCGACTCACCAGGGCTTCGACCAGTTGATCCCGTAACAGCCCACCATTAGCAGAGAATAGAAAGTCGAGGACTTGATCGAGGAGAGTATCGAGATCGAGTTCAGCTTGAGTCGCAGCACTGGCCACCAGGTTTTCGAGACGGGTCCAGCGAAAAATATCGCCATCAAACAACATTTCCTTAAGACTTTGACGCAAATGCGGATCAGGATCTTCCATTAATCGACGCGCGAAATAGGGATAGGCAGCTCCGAGAATTTTGAATTCAGGATCCACACTGAGTGCAATTCCTTCCAGGGTGACAAGTGAGCGAATGATTAAGGCATAGTATGCAGGGACTTTGAAGGGGAATTTGTACATGACCCCAGACATATCGTCAGTGACACTTTTGAAATCCATGCGACTGACACCTTGCTCAAGAGCTTGGCTGAAAACAGTTTCAAAGGCTGGTACAATCGGTTCAAGATTCACATCTTCGGCAAGGAATCCCAGGGTGACGAAGTCATTGGAGAGTTTGTTGAAATTGCGATTGACCAGATGAACAACGGCTTGGATAAGGCCTGTACGGGACTCTCTGCTGACTTCACTCATCATGCCGAAATCCAGGTAACAGAGGCGTCCATCTGCTAGTGCAAGAAGATTGCCTGGGTGGGGATCGGCATGAAAGAATCCATGTTCAAGTAGTTGTTGAAGGCTGCAATTAACCCCCACTTCAATCATTTCATCTGGATCGATTCCAAGTTTACGCACAGCATTGAGATTGGTTAGCTTGACACCATCAATCCATTCCATTGTCAGCACACGACGACTGGTGGCCTCGTGAAAGATTCGTGGAACGGCAATTCGAGGGTTCCCGAGATGAAGCTTTCGAAATTTTTCTGCATTCTCTGCTTCATTTATATAGTCCATTTCTTCGAATACCCGTTTTCCGAGTTCATCAATCAGCGCAACAAGGTCACTGCGAATTAGTCGTACATTCCTGTTCAGCCAAGCAGCGATGTTGCGCACCATGTACAGATCAAGGGTGATCTGTTCCCTCAAGCCTGGTCGTTGCACCTTCACAGCAACTTGTTGGCCGTTTTTGAGCTTTCCTTTGTGGACCTGTCCCAGAGATGCAGCAGAGATCGGTTCCAGGTCCAGTTGTTCAAAAACCTGATCGATCGGTTCGCTCAGGTCTTCTTCGATGCAGGCCATGGCCAGGCCGCTGTCGAATCCAGGTAGCTGATCCTGAAGTTGGGCTAATTCCTCAAGCAGCACTGGCGGAACCAGGTCGGGTCGGGTGGAGAGAGCTTGCCCCGCCTTGATGAAGGCGGGGCCAAGATCCACCAGCAGTTCAGAGAATTCTTTTGCTCTTCCCCTGGCTCGCTCAGGGTTTTTCAGGCGGCCGAGAAGTTTGTCGGCAGCGATACCGATCAGCAGGAGTCCGATTGGAATCAGGGTTTGCCAAAGCCGTCGCAGAAGCCGTTGGGGATGTCCTGCATAAATGCGAGTGATCGCGGCTGGGTCGTATTCGAGCAGGCCTGCTGCTTCGATGAAATCACCAAGTTCTTCAACCATCTCTGTTCGGCCTGGATCTGACCCCTTCTAAACGACCTGAGCAGCCGCTACGGTCTGCTCGACCAGCGGGAGTATCTGTGCTGTCCGGTCTGCGACTTCAGAATATTGCTCTGATCGACAGCCTGGAGCTGGAGTTTGATCATGGTTTCACTGTCCTGACCGGAGAAACCGGCGCAGGTAAGTCCATTCTTCTCGATGCTCTTGATGCTTTGTTGGGAGGTTTACCTGGTAGTGCTGGAACAAAATTGCTGCGTACAGGTGTTGATCGGGCGCAGATCGAAGCCGTTTTCAAGATCAATGCCTGCATTCATGAATGGCTTTGTGAGCAGTCCTTTGATCTTGAAGAGTCTGAGCTGGTGATCAGCCGCGAGTGGCGTCGACAGGATGATCGCTTCACCAGTCGCACCCGGGTGGCGGGGGTGGTTGTGAACAGGCAACAGATTCTGGCGTTGCGCCCTTTGTTGATTGATCTCACCGTTCAGGGACAGACCCAGCAACTTGGCAGACCTGGCCAGCAAAGACGCTGGCTGGATCAGCTCGGTGGTTCGGCAGCAGCAGCAGCCCTTGATCAGGTTCGCCAGGCCTGGAGGCATTGGCAGCAGGCTTCAGAGGCTCTTGCTGAGGCCAGGGCAACAGCTGATCATGATCAGCAGCAGCGTCAGCAGGATGAAGCTTTGTTGGCGGAGCTTGAGCAGGCTCGCCTGGAGGACCCCCACGAAGATCGGTTGCTGGAGATCGAACAGGATCGTTTAGTGCATGGGGTGAGGTTGCAGGAGGGACTTTCGCTGCTGCTTGGACGCTTGCAGGAGGGTGAGGATCAGGCCCCTTCGGTGCTGGATCATCTTGGGGCTTGCAATCAGGAGTTGCAGGCGTTGGTTCAGCTGGATCCTTCGCTGCAGTCTCAACGTCATCAAGGCCTTGATCTTGAGGCTGCTCTTCAGGACATGGTTCGCCAGCTGGAGAGTTATGGAGCTTGCCTTGAAAGTGATCCCGAGCAGTTGGCTCAACTTCAGGATCGATTGGCGATGCTCAAACGTCTGCAACGACGCCATGAAGCTGATCTGAGCCAATTGCTCGATCGAATCGAAGCCCTTAGGGAGCGTCTTGCGCCTGGCTCACAAGAGAGTCTTCTTGATCAGCTGCAGAAGCAAGAGCAACAGGCTCGCCAGCGACGGGATCGCAACAATCAACTGCTCAGTACCTTGAGGCAGAAAACCGCGGCTCAGCTTGAAGAGTCTTTGACAGAGCAATTGCGTCCGATGGGATTGCTGGACGTGCGTTTTGAGGTGAAACTCACCAGCTCTGTTGCTGACGAAAAGGGCGCTGATGCTGTCAGCTTTCTTTTCTCCGCCAATCCTGGTCAACCGATGGCGCCTCTGGCTGAGGTCGCTTCTGGTGGGGAGATGTCGCGCTTTCTTCTGGCCTTGAAAACGGCATTGGCAGAGGTGGATGGTTCCAGCACGCTTTTGTTTGATGAGATCGATGCCGGTGTGAGTGGTCGTGTCAGTGGTGCGATGGCAGGGTTGCTGAAGGCGATGGCTGCCCATCGGCAGGTGTTTTGTGTGACCCATCAGCCCCTTGTGGCTGCTGTTGCAGATCATCATTTCCGTGTCAGCAAGAGTGTTGAGCAGGGGATGACCCATTCGCGGGTGTCCCATCTGCGGGACACTCAGGCCCGTCAGCAGGAGCTTGCTGAACTGGCTGGTGGTGAGATCGGTGAGGCAAGAGCCTATGCAGCCAGCCTGCTGGTCCAGCATGTGGCCTGAATCAGCCACCTCCTCCTTAGACTTTTCAGCTTCCGAGTGATCTGTTATGGGCCGAGGCGCTAAGGCGGTGCATCAGCACTCGGGCGAACCGGTCAATCTCAGTGGCGGATCTCTTGATGATGTGATTCGTGTCAGGGGGGCTCGTCAACACAACCTCAAGAACATTGATCTGACGCTGCCACGCAACAAGATGGTGGTTTTCACAGGGGTCAGTGGCAGTGGCAAGAGCTCACTGGCTTTCGACACCATCTTTGCCGAGGGGCAGAGACGTTACGTGGAAAGTCTGTCGGCCTATGCCCGTCAGTTTCTTGGCCAGGTGGATAAACCAGACGTGGATGCCATTGAGGGCTTGTCTCCGGCTATTTCCATTGATCAGAAATCCACCAGTCACAACCCCAGATCCACCGTTGGCACAGTCACGGAAATTCAGGATTATCTGAGGCTTCTTTTCGGTCGTGCCGGTGAGCCCCATTGTCCGAAGTGCGAACGCTCGATCAGACCCCAGACCATTGATGAAATGGTTGATCAGATTCTTACCCTGCCGGAGGGCACCCGCTATCAGTTGCTGGCCCCAGTGGTTAGGGGAAAGAAGGGAACCCATTCCAAGCTGCTTGCCGGCCTTGCCGCTGAGGGATTTGCAAGGGTTCGCATCAATGCTGAGGTGCGTGAGCTTGCAGACAACATTGAGCTGGACAAAAATCAATCCCACAGCATTGAGGTGGTGGTTGATCGTCTTGTTGCTCGTGATGGCATACAGGAGCGACTTACAGATTCTCTGCGTACAGCATTGAAGCGTGGCGATGGACTTGCTCTTGTTGAAGTCGTGCCTAAGTCAGGTGAACAGCTATCAGAAGGCGTTGAAAGGGAAAGGCTCTATTCGGAAAACTTCGCCTGTCCTGTTCATGGAGCTGTGATGGAGGAACTCTCGCCAAGATTGTTTTCCTTTAATAGTCCTTATGGAGCCTGTGCTGATTGCCATGGGATTGGTCATCTGCGTAAATTCACAATTGATCGTGTAATTCCAGATCCTTCTTTACCTGTTTATTCTGCTGTTGCGCCTTGGAGCGATAAGGATAATAGCTACTATTTTTCGCTTCTATTTTCTGTTGGTGAAGCCTTTGGGTTTGAGATCAAAACTCCCTGGAAAGATCTCACTAATGAGCAACGTGAAATCCTGCTGAATGGCAGTGAAGAGCCGATTTTAATTCAGGCTGATAGTCGTTATCGAAAGAGTACGGGTTATACACGTCCTTTTGAAGGTATTCTGCCGATTCTTGAGCGTCAGCTCCGTGATGCAAATGGGGAATCCATTCGCCAGAAACTTGAGAAATATCTTGAAATGGTGCCCTGTGGAACATGCTCTGGGCAGCGCTTACGCCCTGAAGCTCTTGCGGTGAAGGTTGGGCCTTACATTATTACTGAACTCACTTCAGTCAGTGTTGGTAAGAGTTTGCAACGTATTGAGAAATTGATGGGAGTGGGTAGTGCTGATGGTGCTGACCCTTTGCTCAGCGATCGTCAGATTCAGATTGGTGATCTGGTGCTCCGTGAAATACGCATGCGTTTGCGTTTTCTGCTGGATGTTGGCCTTGACTATCTCAGTCTTGATCGCCCTGCGATGACTTTATCGGGAGGAGAAGCGCAGCGGATTCGTCTGGCAACGCAGATTGGTGCAGGTCTTACGGGGGTGCTTTATGTTCTTGATGAACCCAGCATTGGTCTTCATCAGCGCGATAATGATCGCTTGCTGGCCACCCTTGAGAGACTCAGAGATCTTGGCAACACGCTTGTGGTGGTTGAGCACGATGAAGACACCATTCGCGCTGCTGATCATCTGGTAGATATTGGTCCCGGTGCAGGTGTCCATGGTGGCAACATTGTTGCCGAGGGCTCTCTTGCTGACCTGCTTGAAGCAGAACAATCAATCACCGGTGATTATTTAAGTGGTCGTCGCTCGATTCCCACTCCTTCGCAACGCCGTGAGGGAGGAAGTCGAATCATTCGACTCATCGATTGTCAACGCAATAATCTTAAGAATCTAACGGTTGAATTTCCTCTTGGTCGCCTGGTGGCCGTCACAGGTGTAAGTGGTAGTGGCAAGAGTACGTTGGTCAATGAACTTCTACACCCAGCACTGGAGCACAGCCTTGGGCATAAAGTTCCTTTTCCCAAGGGTCTTGGGGAACTCCGGGGTATTAATTCGATCGATAAGGTTATTGTTATTGATCAGTCACCTATAGGCAGGACACCGCGCTCAAACCCTGCCACCTATACCGGAGCCTTTGATCCGATCCGTCAGGTGTTTGCTGCAGCCGTTGAGGCCAAGGCTCGCGGATATCAGGTTGGGCAGTTCAGTTTCAATGTCAAGGGAGGTCGCTGTGAGGCTTGTCGTGGTCAGGGCGTGAATGTTATTGAAATGAATTTTTTGCCGGATGTCTATGTTCAATGTGATGTCTGCAAGGGAGCACGTTTTAATCGTGAGACTCTTCAAGTTACATATAAAGGTCACACCATTGCCGATGTTCTTCAAATGACTGTTGAGCAGGCAGCAGATGTGTTTGCGGCAATACCCCAGGCCGCTGATCGTCTGAGGACTCTCGTTGATGTTGGACTTGGCTATATCAAACTTGGCCAGCCGGCTCCAACACTTTCAGGTGGAGAAGCTCAAAGAGTGAAGTTGGCGACGGAGTTGTCCCGCAGGGCTACTGGTAAAACTCTTTATCTCATTGATGAGCCAACAACAGGTTTGAGCTTTTATGATGTGCATAAGCTCATGGATGTGATGCTTCGTCTTGTTGAAAAGGGAAATTCAATCATCGTGATCGAGCATAATCTTGATGTGATTCGTTGCTCTGATTGGATTATTGACTTAGGCCCAGAAGGCGGTGATGCTGGTGGAGAGATTATGGCGACAGGTACCCCAGAAGAGGTGGCTAAACACAAGACCAGTCATACTGGCAAGTACCTCAGTAAAGTTCTTAAACGACATCCACCAGAGCAGAACTCTACTGCAGCATGACTGATTGATTCCTGGATAGTTTTTGTTTTGATTCTTTGTTTCTATGATTTGTGTTAGCTTAGGAGTAGGCTTTTTAATGGTGAATGTATCAACCGACGTTTGCCAGGGCTGCAACTGATTATGAAAGTTATGCTTTGCCTCAATTTAAGGCTGCTCGTCGTTTGGTAGAACGCGCATTAGCAAAGATTAAACCTGATTCTATTCGTAGTCTTGTTGATATTGGATGTGGAACAGCATTCGCCAGTCAAGCCCTGCTACAGAGCTTTGCTGATCAAGGAACTCCATATCCTGCAGAGTGCCTATTGCTTGATCGAGAGTCGACAATGCTTGAGGTTGCATTGCAGAATTTGCGCGTATTTCCGCAGCTTCACCCACAAGGTGTTTTGGTGGATGCGTTTGATCAGCGATGGGCGGCTTCTAACAGAAGAACTGATCAATCCTTGGGAAGTAGACTTGTGCTGAGTAGTTATGTTCTTCAGTGGAGCCTTGATCCATTGGAGGCCCTGATTGCTATATGGATTAATCTTTTAGCTAAAAATGATGTTTTGGCGATTAACTTCCCTGATGCCAGGAGTTTTCATTGGCTACGTAGGTCCCTTGTAGCCGTTGGCTTGGATGATAGAACTCTCAAGCTTTTTAATTCCGATGTAATTCTTGGAGAGTCTGCCCTTGATCAGTTGTCTCAATATTATGAAATTATTTCCTGGGGACATGATGATGACTCAATTTCGATAAAACAGCCCTTGGATTACTTAAGGCACTTTTCGAGAATTGGCTCTACCACTGCTTCCCAGCGTTATAGCCCTAGAGAAGTTCGAATGATTCTCAAAGGGCTTTGCCTGTTGGCGGAGGATGGCTATCCTTGCAAACTTGATTATTATTCCTCCTGGCTTGTTCTCAAGCGTCGGTAATTGATGTTTTAATGCAGTGATTGATGATTCACTTGTTGTTCGTTGGCTTTTTGCATTCTTTAATTTTATTTGTTGAAGATCTTGCTGCTTATGATTTCACTGGCTTCATAGACAGATCCTGTTTCTAATAGCAGTTTATGATTTGGATCAAAGAGACCATCGGGCTTTGCTTGGTGCATCACTGTTTACGAATGCTCTGCTCAACTTCACATGCGTAACATGTTTCGATCTTTGTTTGCAGCAGCGCTTATTTGTGCATCGATTGAAAGTCTACCCAGACCAGCTTCAGCTCTTGAGCGTTTGGTTTTTCAGATGCCTCTTCTGGAAACCCAATTTACGTTTGAGCTGGGGATGGAGCAGACCACCGCTGATCTGCTGAGTGTCAATCCTGATCTCGCCGAACTTGATCGTGCCATGAATGGCTCTGTCAAGGCACTCTTGGACAAGATTTTCCATGCCCCATTGCCGCTTGAGGCCACGGCACTGCTTGAGGGTGGGGCAGGTCAACCGCTCTTGGAGCAGGCGCTGAGGGCAATGACCTTTGTGATTGAAGTCAAGGGTTTGCCAGATCAATCCAGTGGCAGCGTGCTTGCTGAGGCATTAATTCGTGCCAATCAGCGGGGTAAGGCCAATCTTCTCGGCTTGCTGCGTGAGATCCCTGCAGAGGAGGCTGTCGTCGACCTTTCCAGGTTGAATCATTACGCCAAGCGCTTGCAGAACAATCTGAAGGAAGCGGCTGTTCTTGCTGATGCCATGACCCCGGCAACAGTTTCACCGGCCCTTCGCGCTCCTCTGAGGCGCAATTGGCAAAGGGTGCAGCAGACCCTGAGTGTGGACCATCGCCCAGAGCCTTTGCCTGTGCTGATGCTGATTCCTGAGCAGAGGTCCAACAGACGCCTGGTGGTGATTTCCCATGGGCTTTGGGATGAGGCTCAGTCATTTGAAGGCTGGGCAGAGATGCTGGCGGCCCATGGTTACACCGTGCTGCTTCCTGATCATCCGGGTAGTGATCGAGGCCAGCAGCAGGCGATGTTGGCGGGAGAGCTTCCCCCACCGGGACCTGATGAACTGCGGCTGCGCCCTCTCGATATCACGGCTTTGCTTGATGCCGTTGCCTCCGGTCAGATTCTTGAGGGAGCGTCTCTAAATCTCCGTGAGGTGGGAGTTGTTGGTCATTCCTGGGGAGCCACAACCGCCTTGCAGTTGATCGGTCTTCAGACCACTGATCAAAAGCTGTTGAAACGCTGTGAAAAGCGAGATGATCTCGAGCGAAACCTCAGTTGGGTGTTGCAGTGCAGCTGGCTCAGCCATATTGATCAGGCGTCCCTGTCTGACCCACGTGTGCAGGCTGTTGTGGCCGTGAGTCCACCCTTGCGCCTTCTTTTCGATCCTGCGCGTCAGGGTCTGCTTACGGGAAAGGTTCTGTTGATCACTGGCACCCGGGACTGGGTCGTGCCGCCTGGGCCAGAAGCGCTGACACCGATGCGGAACTCAGGTGTAGTGCAGGGCGGTCATCGGCTCGTTCTGGTTCAGGGGGGAGATCACTTCAATCTGAGGGCTCCATCCGATCCCTCAACTCCAGCGATTCTTGCCCCTTTGATTCTGGGCTGGCTCAATGAGCAGCTTGCTGTGCCTGGTGCCGTCACCTTCACGGAAGGAACCTGGGGTGATCAAAACTATCCACTGGTTGATGTGAGCGACAGCCTTTGAAGCGGTGGCTGAAGCGGCCATTGCAGCAGTTTCTGCAGCAGATTGCCGAGGACTTCTGGTGCTGGGTTCAGGCGGTGCGTATCCCTTAGAACAACCTTTTGTCAAGAAAGTCAAGGTTTCGTATCGCTTTTGTTGACAGAGCCATGCTTGCCATCTTCCCGGAAAGAACGCAGTGAAGCCAGTCGAAGTGGATGATCGTTAGGTCCAAATGAGCTTGGCTCTGGAAACTCCTCATCTTTTCTTCAGCTTTTAATAGTGAAAAATCTACTAATTAAGTCAGCAAGCCCAAGCAATGGGCTGATGGCTTCTTCGGAGGGTTCAGATGGGATTGCGAATTCTGCACCTGCATTTGCATGGATTGATCCGTTCCCATGATCTTGAACTCGGTCGGGATGCGGATAACGGAGGGCAGACCCTTTACGTCCTTGAACTGGTCAAAAGCCTTGCTGCACGACCCGAGGTCGATGAGGTTCAGGTGGCGACCCGGATGGTTCACGATCGCCGCGTTTCCAGTGATTATTCAGTTGCTGAAGAATCGATCGCGCCAGGTGCTTCGATTCTGAGATTCCCTTTCGGTCCCAGGCGATATCTACGCAAGGAACAACTCTGGCCCTTTCTTGACGATCTGGCCGATCAACTTGTCACCGAGTTGCAGCAGCAGCAAAAAAGTTTTGACTGGATTCATGCTCACTACGCCGATGCCGGCTACGTCGGTGCTCTGATCAGTCGACGTCTTGGAATACCGCTTGTGTTCACGGGGCACTCTCTTGGACGGGAAAAGCAGAGGCGACTTCTGGCTACAGGTGCCAATCGAGAACAGATTGAGCAGACCTATGCCCTGAGTCGGCGTATTGATGCCGAGGAACTGGCGCTTGCTCACAGTTCCCTTGTGATCACCAGCACAAAACAGGAGGCGGATCATCAATATTCCCGCTACGGCAGCTTTGTCGCCGAGAAGGCCGAGGTTGTGCCTCCGGGTGTTGATTCCACACGTTTCCATCCACTGCAATCAGCAGAGGAATCTGATCAGGTTGATGCACTGCTTCAACCTTTCCTCAGAGATCTGCATCGGCCCCCACTGCTGGCTATTTCCAGAGCCGATCGTCGCAAGAACGTTCCAGCTCTGATCGAGGCCTTCGGGCGATCACCGGTTTTGCGACAGCGCCATAATCTTGTGCTTGTGCTTGGTTGCAGGGAGGATTCACGCCAGCTCGAGAAGCAACAGCGCGAGGTTTTCCAGCAGGTCTTTGACCTGATTGATCGTTTCGATCTCTATGGCCAGGTTGCCTATCCCAAACAGCATCGGCGAGATCAGATTCCAGCCATCTATCGCTGGGCAGCAAATCATCAGGGCCTTTTTGTTAACCCGGCGCTGACAGAACCCTTCGGTTTGACCCTGCTTGAGTCGGCGGCCTCAGGCTTGCCGGTTGTGGCAACGGATGATGGAGGTCCCAGGGATATTCTTGCCCGCTGCGAAAACGGATTGCTGACAGATGTCACAGATCTGGAGGCTTTGCAGGATGTTCTCGAAGGGGCCGGTTCCAGTCCCGAGCAATGGCGCCGCTGGAGTGACAACGGTATTGAAGCGATCAGCAGACATTTCAGCTGGGATGCTCACGTTTGCCGTTATCTGGCCCTGATGCAATCACGCATGAAGCTGCAGGAGCCAAGGCAGTGGCTGAAGGAGTCTGATCGTTTGGAGCATCCGGAGCCAGATCGGCTGCTTTTGCTTGACCTTGACAGCAATCTTGAACAGCCCGAGGGTGAAGCTCTGGCCGATCTTCGCTCACGCTTATCAAGGACTGGCGTTGGTCATTCCCATGCCCTGGGGATTATTACCGGTCGCTCCGTCAAGGCGGCTCGTCAACGCTACGCCGAGCTGCATTTCCCCGATCCCCAGGTGTGGATCAGCAGGGCCGGAAGTGAAATTTATTATGGCAATCACGACAAATCAGATCAGATCTGGGAATCGTGCATTGGCATGGACTGGCAGCGCCCTCAGGTTGAAGCTGCACTTGAGGATCTGCTCAGGGAGCATCTGACACTTCAGGATCAGGCTCATCAGGGTCATTACAAGATTAGTTATCTGCTTCGCCAACCCGGTGAAGCAATTCTGCCCTTGGTGCGCCAACGTCTCCGCCATCGTGGCCAGGCTGCCAGGCCTCATCTGCGCTGTCATTGGTTCCTCGATGTCTTGCCCTTGCGAGCGTCTCGCAGTGAAGCGATTCGCCATCTTGCCTTGCGCTGGAGCCTGCCTCTTGAAAAGGTGGTGGTGGTGGCCAGTCAGCAGGGGGATGCTGAATTGATGCGGGGACTTCCAGCTGCAGTGGTTCCGGCTGAGCATGATCCCTGTCTGGAATCCCTTCGCCATCAGCAGCGTGTTTTCTTTGCCTCCAAGTCAGATGTACGGGGAGTTCTTGAAGGTTTGAATCACTATCGATTCCTTTCCAGTCGTTAGGGAAGCGCCTCAACAACCTCTATGCAGGCTGCCGCTTGGTCAGCTTTTCTGCGTGCTTCCTTGAGTGTTTTGGCTTTCGCTAAGGCGACTCCCATGCGGCGACCCGGTCTTGCATTCGGCTTGCCGAACAGAAGCACCTGGGTTTCGCTTTCTGTCAGAGCCTGATCCACGCCTGCAAAGGCTACGGCTGAACAATGTTCCTGGGCGAGGATGACCCTGCTGGCTGCCGCTTCAGCGCAATAGATAGTTGGGATGGGCAGCCCCAGCACGGCTCTGAGGTGCAGTTCGAATTCATTGAGGTTCTGACTGATCAGGGTGACCAGGCCTGTGTCGTGGGGCCTTGGTGAGAGTTCAGAAAAGATGACCTCCTCACCACGGATGAAAAATTCAACGCCGAACAGGCCTGCACCACCAAGGTTTTCGGTCACTGTTTTGGCCATGCTCTGGGCCTGTTGCAGCTGATCAGGGGACAGTGACACCGGTTGCCAGCTGCATTGATAGTCACCTCCTTTCTGTTCATGGCCGATCGGTGGGCAGAACAGGGTTGAGCCATCCCATTGCCGGATCGTCAGCAGCGTGATCTCCAGATCGAAGCGCAGGAATTCCTCCACGATCACCCTTGGCGATGTTCCTCGGGCACCTGCCATAGCGTTTTGCCATGCCGGATCGAGTTCAGCGGGTTTGTTCACCACGCTCTGCCCTTTTCCAGATGAACTCATCACTGGTTTCACCACAACCGGCCAGCCCAGGGGCATGGCGGCATCTCTGAGTTCATCCGGGGATGCGGCATAGGCGAAGCGTGCTGTGCAAAGCCCCAGTTCATTGCTGGCAAGATTCCGGATCAGGTCACGATTCATCGTCACAGCAGCGGCTCTGGCTGTGGGGATCACCGTGATGCCATCACGTTCCAGTTCGACGAGGGCATCCACAGCCAGAGCCTCGATTTCAGGGATCAGCACGTCCGGTTTGTGACGTTGCACCACGTCTTTGAGAGCGTCCGCGTCGCTCATCGGCAGCACCTCCGCCTGATCGGCAACCTGCATGGCTGGGGCTCCTGCATAGCGATCACAGGCGATCACATGGCAACCCAGTCGCTGTGCCGCCAGGGCAACCTCTTTGCCTAGTTCACCACTGCCAAGCAGCATCACGGTTTTCGGGAAGATCGTCATCAACGTTTGCTGCTCATCGGGTGATCATCGCTTGCTGCTGGGTCAGAGGATCTGCTTAGCGGCTTCTGGCTGAGGGCAGGATTTGAGTTTGTTGATTCAGCGCATGTTTGTCATTTGTTGCGCAGATAGCCAATGATCCAGGTTCCAAGGAAGATCAGGGAAGAGATGCCGAAGTAAATCAAGGTCCATTTCAGGTAGTTATCCATTTGTTCCGGGTTCATTGGCTTGCAGGCATGTTCGTGATTTCACAATGATACTTGTTCTCATAACATATGCATTGCAAGGATCTTGCTGGATCCGGGCGTGAAGGCATTCAATGGCTGAACAGCCAGCTTTGGTTGCGGGGATTGATTGTTTTTCTGCAGTTGAAAATGGCTGCGACAGAGGGTTGTTCTTAGAGATAGGAGTTCAGTGGTTGCTGTGCTTTGAATTCTGGATCATTCAGGTTTTACTCAGTTTTTTAAGTAAGAGTGTTTCAACGGCATTGCCGTTGTTTTCGAGAGGTGATTGTATTGTCTATAAGTGTTTATTGCCTACAGGATTACAAGGTTTGATTTTCGCTCTCGTGGTTTGATCAGTTTTGCCTCTCAGTCGATTTTCAGAGGCTGTTAAGTCTCGAAATCAGGCATCAGGGTGAGCTGACAGACGGGGGATTCTTCGCTGATGAATCCCCAGGCTTCAAAAATGTGTGGATCGGGATGGGTGATCTGCTGCCCTTTTGAATGTCGCTGCAGTTGAAAGCCTTCCTTGGCCAGGCGACGCATCAGGCTGGCAGCCTCTTCAAAGCGTGCTGCCATGGCTTCCAGGCTGGCGCAGTCGCTGGTGAGACCGGCCTCTTTCCAGGTGAAGTAGCTCATAAGGACTTCAGGTTGTGGGGCGCAGGAGCAGACCGAGGAGCACAAGCCCAACGGTGATCAGCCAAAAGCATGGCACCACTGTTTCTTCTCTGGTGCCTCCCAGTTCAAAGTGGTGATGAAGCGGTGCCATGCGGAACACCCTTTTGCCCACCCCGTCAATGCCTTTGGTGGCTTTAAAAACCCAGACCTGCACAATCACCGAGAGGGATTCCGCCAGAAAGACTCCACCCATCAACAGCAAGGGCCAGAGACTGTTGCTGAGTAGGGCAACACCGCTCAGGGCTGCTCCCATGGCCAGGGAGCCGGTGTCGCCCATGAAGACTCTGGCTGGATTGCGGTTGTGAACAAGGAACCCCAGCCAGGCGCCAGCCATGGCCATGCAGAATCCTGCGATGGCTGGGTCCCCATCGTTTCCTCTCAACATCAGTTGCAGGGCAAGCCCTGTGAACACAAGAACTCCGCAACCGCTGGCCAGTCCATCAAGACCATCGGTGAGGTTGGTAGCGTTACTTTCTGCCAGAAAGACAAACAGGCCCAGGGGCCAGATCAGGTTGCCGATAGGAACAGACAAGCCGAAGGGCAGGGCAATGCTGGAGGCGATCCAGCCCTGCCAGCCGGCCCATAGCAGAAATAACAGGGCGATTGCTGCCTGAAGCAGAAGTTTGCCCTGGGGGTTCAGGCCTGTGTTGGTGTGTCTGGTCAGGCTTCTCCAGTCGTCTATGCCACCGATCACCATGTAGGCCAGCGTGATGCATGCAAGGGCAAACAGTTGCTGCCCACTGGTTTGGTTCTCCATGATCAGGCTGCCGATGATCACGCCGACAGGAACGATCAGCAGGCCGCCCATGGTGGGTGTGCCGGTTTTGCTGTGATGGCTTTGGGGCCCTTCTTCGCGGATCACCTGACCCATTTTCAGGGCCTGAAGGCGAGGAATGCCGAAGTAGGTGATCAGAGTCGAAACAAGTGTTGAAATCAGCAGAGGGATGCTGAGCAGGCTGTTCGGGATCCAGCGATCTGAGGCAAAGCTTGCCCCCACAACCACAGTCGCCAGCAAAGCTGCTGAAACACTGCCCTGTTCCCACCAGGGTCGTTGCGGTGTTGGTGTGTCCCTGGACGCAGAGGTGCTCACCACAGGGGCATTTTGTCTGATCGTTGAGACCTTAATGGAGTGGTTGTTTGCTTGCGATCAACCCACTGGCTGATGGCAGCTCAGCCTCAGCAGTGAAAGTTCACGCAGCCAACTTGATTGCGCGCAAGTTCATCGTGCTCACGCTCACTGCTCCCAGTTTTCCTCACTCTGTTCGTCTGCAGCGTTGTAATCCTCTTTTTCACCCATCAGAGCTGAGAGTTCCTCCTCTTCAACGGTGCTCACCTCGGGGGAGGCTGATTCTTCATCCGCAACCAATCGCCCACTGGCCTCCAACCAACTCAGCAGGTCAGGTTCCTCACGCAGGGGCAGCACCGGTGCCGGGTCATTGCGTCCGTAACGCGTGAGTGCCGGGTTGATAGTGTCCAACTTATCGAGTGCACTCATTCGTGGCGGCAATAAACCCAATCAACAAGCATAGTTGATTGAGTGTGGTTTTAAAGGTTTCATCTTGGCCAGCAAGCTGGTATTGATGACATTGACCTGGTTTCTGGCGCTGCTGGTCAGTTACGGGTTGCGTGTCTGGGGTCATCAGCATCCAGAGCCATTCCTGATCCGTGGTTCCGTGGTTGCTGTGTTGTTGTTGGCTCCTGTGATTGGCCTGGGTGCCTGGGTGTTGCTGGTGGGATTCGCTCCGGTTGAGCAGACTCCCGACAGCGAAGCAAGCAAGGATCTTTAATCAACATTTATCAGCCGTTAATGCTGCTGGTTTTGATTTTCAAGTCAGTTTGATCTTCACCCCAGCTTGATGTTCAGATCGATTTGATCTTCAGGCCAAGGATTGCATCAGACTTGAACCTTTCAGGGCCATGGCACCAGTTTCTAGAATCGGTTGCAGGCGCAGTGCAAGGAAAAGGCCTGCACCAATCAGCATGAGGTCATGAACCACTCCAGGTAAAGGGATCGCTAGGGATTGTGTTCTTGTTTGCCAGATGTGCAGTGGTAATTGAACGGATTTGCTCAGGGGGCCGACCAGCAGCAGCAAGCAGAGTAAAATGGCTGCTTTGTTTGAGACTTCATCAGCTTGAATGACAGTTGAGAGTGTGCTGGAAATGCTTACAAACTCCAGATTGCCTGTGACTCTCAGCAGGTCAATTGTGCCTAGAAACAGGCCGAGATCGCCAAGGCGATCCACCAGTGATCCATGTCCGCCAAGATTTTCTTCTTGCCTGGAGTTGTACCAGATGCTGATCAGTTGCTGGGAGCAGATTCCAAGCAGAATCCAGAACAGAAAAAGTTCCGCCAGATTGGGGCTCATCACCAGTCCCAGTAGTGCGCCGCTGAAAAACCCTAAGTAGGTGAAACAGCGCACATAGCCTTTTTTTCCAGTCATCTCTCGATGGCTCAGCAACATCAGCAGCAAGGCCGAGATCGAGACCAGGAGCAACATCACCGATCCAGGTGGATCGATGCGGTAACCCAGCTGAAGATTGATCTGATCGATGCTGAACAGCTTCTCCGGACTCACACCATTGGCTAGATCCGCTGACATCAGCGCAAAACTCAGGGCGCCAGCAGCACCGATGCAGCTCATGCTCAGAACAGCAACCGGTTTGCTCAACCGGTTCATTGTCAGATTGAAGGTCGTGAGCAGCAGTCCGATAACGGCAGCCCCTGCCAGTGGCAGAACCGGGATCAACCAGGCGATTTCTGTAGCTGCTGGCATCAGCCTGCCTCGCTGCGGATAAGGCCATTGATGCCGTTGTTCAGACCCCGCAGGCCGCCCACAAGGGCTATTGCGCTGATCACTATGAATTCACCTATGAATTCACTGAGGAGCAGGTCGATTGGCATCGGCATCGCAAGCACTGTTCAGTTCGTAGCAGCGCTGACTGGTGTGGTGAAAAAAAATGTGGTTCTTCTTTCAAGAGAGTTTGTGGCATGGGCCTAGGAACACTTGTCCATAGAGGCCTTGGGCATGGCCTGCAAGAATCTGAACCCTGTCACCAACTGACCGGCTGATCATCGACCACTGCTGCGGCTGGTGTGCTGGCAGATCCTCACGGTCTGTTCACGCATCTGCAGTTCACTCTCCTCAGAGCGCGGTCGTCATCCCTGTCAGGGACAGATATCAATCTTTTGATCGGGAGATCGTCTGATGGGTCGTGCCAAGAAGGTTGTTCTCGCTTATTCCGGCGGCGTTGATACGAGTGTCTGCATCCCCTACCTCAAGCAGGAGTGGGGAGTTGAGGAGGTGATCACCTTTGCCGCTGATCTTGGCCAGGGAGATGAGCTTGAGCCGATTCGGCTCAAGGCTCTCGATGCGGGGGCCAGTCAGTCCATTGTCGGTGATCTGATTGAGCCCTTCATCGAGGACTTTGCCTTCCCCGCGATTCGCGCCAATGCCCTTTACGAAGGCCGCTATCCCCTGTCAACAGCCCTTGCAAGGCCTTTGATTGCGCGCCGGCTTGTGGAGGTGGCCCAGGAGGTGGGAGCCGATGCCGTGGCCCATGGATGTACGGGCAAGGGGAATGATCAGGTGCGTTTTGATGTGGCCATTGCATCCCTTCAACCGGATCTTCAGGTGCTGGCGCCTGCAAGGGAATGGGGGATGAGCCGGGAGGAGACGATCGCCTATGGGGAGCGTTGCGGGATTCCTGCTCCGGTCAGCAAGAAATCCCCTTATTCGATTGACCTGAATCTTCTCGGTCGCAGTATCGAGGCAGGACCCTTGGAGGATCCGATGGTGGCACCGCCGGAGGAGGTGTTTGCAATGGTTGCCTCTGTGGATGCCGCACCGGATCAGGCCCAGGAGGTGGAGATCAGTTTTGAAGCTGGAAATCCTGTTGCCATTGATGGTGTGCGTCTCAGCCCGGTGGAGTTGATACGTGAAGCCAATCGCCTCGCTGGTCTGCATGGCTTCGGACGACTCGACATCATCGAGAACCGTGTGGTGGGCATCAAGAGTCGGGAGATCTATGAGACTCCTGGCCTGTTGCTGCTGATTCGTGCCCATCAGGAACTCGAGAGCCTGACGCTGGCTGCAGATGTGCTGCGCTGCAAACGCCCTTTGGAAATGCAATGGGCTGATCTGGTGTATGAAGGCCTCTGGTTTGGTCCTCTCAAGGATGCTCTTGATGGCTTCATGGACCGCACCCAGAGCCATGTCAATGGCGTGGTGCGGATCAGGCTTCACAAGGGCAATGGAATTGTGATCGGCCGTAGCTCAAGCTCAAGCAGCCTTTATATGCCCGAGATGGCCACCTATGGCAGTGATGATCAGTTTGATCACAAGGCTGCTGAAGGTTTCATTTACGTCTGGGGTCTCCCCAGCCGTGTCTGGGCGGCGAAAAGGCGCAGCTGAATTGAGCCTTCTGTCAGGCGGCTCGTCGGTCTGTTTTGTCTTCTGATCTGCTGTTCTCGGAGTTGATCTGATCAGGGCTGTTCTGGTCAGGGCTGTTGTGATCAAAAGGCCTTCGCCTGCGGAAGAAGCTGGGCAGGCCTGGAACGTTTCTGCCTCTCAACAGGATCGGATTGCTGGCTGTTCTGGGAGTGCTGGCTTCAGCAAGCACGCGATAGCGCTCGAGCAATGGTTCCAGCCGTTGTTGAAATTTCCGTTCGAACAGATCTGGCAACTCGGCCATCAGCGCTTCATATTCGCTTAACTGCTCTTCGAGTTCCCGAATGCGTTCTCTGAGCCAGCGGTTCTCCTCGCTCTGGTTTGATCCGAGAGCAGCGATCGGTCGCTTCAGGGCTTGCTGATCCTGTTCCCTGGCGAGGGAATGAATTTCGATCAATTCTCTGGGCAGAGGATCGGCCGCACCGTGGGCAGGATCTTGATCGTCTGCTGAGAGAGGCATGGCCGGACGCTACCGCCCGGCGGATCCATCGACAAGCTGACGTTCAGGCTTCTGCGGTTGCTTTTTCCGGCTGTTCTGCAGGGGGTTGCTCACTGTTGGGTGAGACTCTGGGAGCCGGCAGAGGGCCTTCCTGCTTGACCGTGAGATAGCGAATCACATCTTCACTGAGACGCATGGCTTTCTCAAGAACTTCCACATGCTGGCCATCACCGTTATGGCTCAGCTGCACATAGATGCCTTCTTTGTGTTTGGCGATTGGGTAGGCCAGACGGCGCTTGCCGCGCATTTGATTATCGAGAATCTCTGCGCCCGCTTCGACAATCATGTCGCGGTATTTGCTGACATGGCTTTCAACTTCCTCTTCCGGAATGTCCGGACGGAGGATGTACATGGTTTCGTAGTAGGGCTTCGTCATGGGCGTTCCGACAGGGACTGATGGCTCACCGGGATGAGCGACGGATCAACCACCATATCCCTTGGCGGTTGATGCAGTTGATCGATCAGTAGAGCTGCATGCGTGCCGCTTCGCTGATCCCCGGCAGATCGGGTTCCCGTCCCCGCAGACACTCGATCAGAGCGAAAATCGTGATCGCAAGAACAGCGATCAGCACCGTGCTGCTGAAGGTGCGGATGATCAGGGTGTCTTGAAGTCTTGCGAAGATCAGAAAGCCAAGGCTGAGGAGATAGATGCCGATGTCCACCAGCAGGGCTTGCAGAGTGTTGAAACGCAGGAAGTAGGGCACCTTCGGATTCCTGACCACAGCGAGGAAAAGAACGAAGAAGAGCAGCAGATTGCCTAGGCCTAAGGGGATCATCATCTTCACCCCCAGCAAGGGCATCGTAGGTAGAAATAACCATCTCAGATCCGGGAACTGATCCAGGAGTCCTCCCCGGCCCAATCCCCCGAATTGGATGGCATCGCTCCAGGGCAGGATGTAGACGAGTACCCCCAGCAACCTTTGCCAGACGGGAATGGGCATCGGGGTCAGGCGACTTGGGCGACGCTAGTGCGCCAGCCAGGATTCAGCCGCCGCTCGCATCAGATCAACCGGAATATCACTGCGGCCACTCCAGAGCTTCAGGGCGGCAGCGGCTTGCTGCACCAACATTTCGAGGCCATCGATGCCCTGGCAGCCCTGTTCCATGCCCCAGCGCAACCAGGGGGTGGGTCGCGGGGTATAGATCAGGTCGTAGAGCGTTGTTGCAGGCTGAAGACTTCGCCAGACTTCCTGTCCCAGAGGCAGATCAGAGCCGGAACCAGGATCGGCTTCTGCCCTGCTCATTCCCACTGGTGTTGTGTTCACAACCAGATCCGCCTTGCTGATCAAGAGGCCCAGATCTGATTCCTGGGCGAGCGCACCCTGCAGTTGAGTTTCAGGATCTTTTGGCGATGAGGCATTTGCCCGCATGGAGCCGGGGCTCAGATCTTCGAGAAATGCTTTGAGAGCCTCAGCACGACGGCCCAAAACTGTGATCTGCGCCAGGTTCAGGTCCTGCAGCCCTGCCACGACGGCCCTGGCGCTGCCACCGCAGCCCAAAACCAGGGCATTGCGGCCCTGCCAGTTGCTTCCCCTGCTCTGCAGAGGGGCCAGAAATCCTGCAACGTCAGTGTTTGTACCTTTCCAGGTGTCATCCGCATGGGGAATCAGGGTGTTTACAGCGCCGACCCTTTGGGCAATCTGACTGCGTTCGATGCACAGCTCGGCCACATCCTGTTTGTGGGGAATGGTGATGTTCAGACCACGGCAATCGATCGATCGCAAGCCAGCGAGCACTGTCCTGAGCTGGTGCGTTTCACAGGGCATGGCCAGATAGCACCAGTCGAGATTCATCGCCGCCAGAGCTGCGTTGTGGATCACAGGTGAGAGGGAATGGCGTACCGGTTGGCCGAGCACGCCCACCAGTGCGGTGGTGCCGCTGATCATGGTCAGCTGTTCATCAGATTTGTCCAGCCTGCCTGGCCTTCTGTTCGGGAACCACCCCTCGCCTGTCAGGGGTTCTACTGATGAGGATGCCTGTGTTCAGAACAGAAGTTTTCAGGAGTTGGACTCCCATGGGCAAGGTTGTAGGTATTGATCTGGGAACAACGAACAGCTGTGTTGCTGTGATGGAGGGAGGCAAGCCCTCGGTGATCGCCAATGCCGAGGGCTTTCGGACCACACCCTCTGTGGTGGCTTACACCAAGAACCAGGATCAGTTGGTGGGTCAGATCGCCAAGCGCCAGGCGGTGATGAATCCTGAAAACACCATCTATTCCGTCAAGCGCTTCATTGGCCGGCGGGTTGATGAAGTGAATGAGGAATCGAAGGAGGTGAGTTATTCGGTCGAGAAATCGGGAGCGAATGTCAAGGTCAAGTGCCCTGTTCTTGATAAGCAGTTTGCTCCTGAGGAAGTGAGCGCGCAGGTGTTGCGCAAGCTGGCGGAGGATGCCGGTAAATATCTCGGTGAGAGCGTGACCCAGGCGGTGATCACCGTTCCCGCCTATTTCAATGATTCACAGCGTCAGGCCACCAAGGATGCCGGCAAGATCGCCGGCCTTGAAGTTCTGCGCATCATCAATGAGCCAACCGCTGCTGCCCTGGCCTATGGGCTCGACAAGAAGAGCAACGAACGCATCCTTGTCTTTGATCTCGGTGGTGGCACCTTCGATGTGTCGGTGCTGGAGGTTGGCGATGGTGTGTTCGAGGTGCTTTCAACCTCCGGAGACACCCATCTCGGCGGTGATGATTTCGACAAGGTGATTGTTGATCACCTTGCCGCCACGTTCAAGGCGAATGAAGGCATCGAGCTCCGCCAGGACAAGCAGGCTCTGCAGCGACTGACAGAGGCTGCGGAGAAAGCCAAGATCGAGCTTTCCAGTGCCACCCAAAGTGAAATCAACCTGCCGTTCATCACGGCCACTCCCGAGGGGCCAAAGCACCTTGATCTCACACTGACCCGTGCCAAGTTCGAGGAACTGGCATCGAAACTGATTGATCGCTGCCGTGTACCGGTTGAGCAGGCGCTGAAGGATGCGAAGCTCGGCTCGGGTGAGCTTGATGAGATCGTCATGGTCGGGGGCTCCACCCGGATCCCCGCTGTGTTGGAACTGGTCAAGCGGATCACGGGTAAGGATCCCAATCAGACCGTCAATCCAGATGAAGTGGTTGCTGTGGGAGCGGCCATTCAGGGTGGAGTTCTCGCCGGTGAGGTGAAGGACATCCTTCTGCTTGATGTCACGCCTCTGTCCCTCGGGGTTGAAACCCTCGGTGGTGTGATGACCAAGATGATTCCTCGCAACACCACAGTTCCCACGAAGAAGTCTGAGACCTATTCCACAGCGGTGGATGGCCAGACCAACGTTGAGATTCACGTGCTCCAGGGAGAGCGTGAAATGGCATCGGATAACAAGAGTCTGGGAACCTTCCGTCTGGATGGCATTCCTCCTGCTCCCCGTGGTGTCCCTCAGATTGAGGTGACCTTTGATATCGATGCCAACGGCATCCTCAGTGTCACGGCGAAGGACAAAGGCAGTGGCAAGGAGCAGAGTATTTCGATCACTGGAGCCTCCACTCTTTCTGAGAATGAGGTTGACAAGATGGTGAAGGAAGCTGAGGCCAACGCCGATATTGATAAGGAGAAACGGGAGCGGATTGATGTGAAGAATCAGGCCGAGACCCTTGTTTATCAGGCGGAAAAGCAACTCGGGGAGCTTGGAGACAAGGTTGACGCTGACGCCAAGGCGAAGGTGGAGGAAAAGCGCGTCGCTCTCAAGGAGGCCACTGAAAAGGATGATTTCGAATCGATGAAGACCCTTCTCAATGAACTTCAGCAGGAGCTCTATGCGCTTGGGGCTTCTGTATATCAGCAGGCTGGTGCCGATGGAGCAGCAGCTCCAGGCGCTGATGGAGGAGCTTCTTCCGCGGAAACGGGCGGCTCCGGCAGCACGTCCGGTGATGATGTGATCGATGCGGAATTCACCGAATCCAAGTGATCTTTTTCTGATCCTTCGTTAATCAAACTGGCGCTCTGAGCACAACTGGCTTGCTTAGCAGCACCAGCTTGATTGGTGGAACTTTGATTGGCAGCAAGAATGCATGACACGGGGGCCTTTTAGACCCCCGTTTTTATTGTGTTAACTGGAGATTTTTCTGCATAGATTGTTTTCAGCTCTTGATTGCAACGGTTCAGATCTTGATCATTCAGAAATCTGCTCAACGGCCAGCTTTGCCTTTTCGATCACGTTGGCAGGCATGGTCACGTAGCCGAGGGAAGGGGCCTGGTTCTGGGCTTTTTCTGAAAGCATGTAAGCGAAGGTCTTTTTCAATAGAGGTGTCTTGTCACCGTTACCGGTTTTGTAGGCCAGCACCCAGGTGAAGGTGACGATCGGATAGCCCTTGGCGGGATTGGCGTCGCCGCCGATCAGTTCAGGGCCGAGATCGATTGAAGCGAGAGCCTCACTTTCCGATGTTTTGCTGGGTTTGATCTGTGCACCGGAGCTGTTCTCGAGAGCCGCGGCCTGGAGCTTGCCTTTGACGTAGGCGACCTCCACATAGCCAAGGCCACCTTTGATTTGCTCCAGCTGGCGAGCCACACCTTCATTGCCTTTTGCACCAACGCCGATGGGCCACTTGATCGCCTGATCGCTACCGGGTCCGTTTCTCCAGGTGTCGCTGATGGCACTCAGGTGCTTGGTGAAGTTGAACGTCGTGCCGGAACCATCGGAGCGGTGAACGATCGTGATTGCTTGATCTTCACAACCCAAGGCACTGAAGTTCTTGATGTTGCCCAGGAAGATATCCGCGAGTTGCTTCTGGCTGAGCTTCAGATTGCAAGCTTCGTTGTTGTAGGCCACGGCGATGGCACCTGCTGTCATCGGGATCTGCAGCACGCCTCGGCTCACCTGGTCCGTGTTATCTCTGCCCATCGGTTTGTCGGAGGCACCGAAGTCAACCGTGCCTGCAATGAATTGTCTGATCCCGGCTCCTGATCCGATCGATTGGTAGTTAACGGCTATGCCCTCAGGCTGAATTTCATGGAACCAGCGTTGATAGATAGCTGCCGGGAAGGAGGCTCCAGCCCCATTCAACATGCCTTGGCTGCGATCACCACCACCGCTGCCATCACCAGCTGAGAAGGAGCAGGAGGCGAGGGATGCTGCCAACGTCAGCCCTGTCAGTGTGCGGAGAGCAGGAGCCTTTGCAGATCGAAGCATGTTCCTGGCTGGCGTGCACCGACAGCCCCTTGATTTCATCAGGACCTTATCTGGGAGCTGCTTGAACCGATTGAAGAGCAGCTGATTGTGAAGGTTAAGAGCAGCTCAGTGCTGTGTTCTGTTGAAGAGTTGCGGCGACCCATTCGGCGCTGGCTGGGGCGAGCAACACACCATTTCGGTAATGGGCGGTTGCCAGGATCAGACCGGGTTCCAAGAGTTCCAGCAGGGGAGCTGGACGATCCTCGGGTCTTGCTCTCAGTCCATGCCAATGGTTGATGATTTGTGCCTGCTTCAGCCATTCCGGGGCGTCACCACGCAGCTCTTGCATGGTTTTGAGCTTGTCGGAATCGGCTTGATCACCAGGTTCAAGGGTTGCTCCCATCAGCAACCGATCTGGTCCATTGGCAATCAGATTGATGCCCTGACTGACCAGCACAGCCGGCCAGCCTTGCCAATCCAAGCCATCGGCTTC
>PVBE010537188.1_pt1 | contig 44013 bp, 48 predicted proteins | sample 1631181 | NCBI WGS metagenome assembly PVBE01 (sample SAMN08397723, study PRJNA350692) | Marine metagenome, whole genome shotgun sequencing project. | isolation source: water | place: Pacific Ocean | collected 2012-04
GATGTTGCCTCTCCTGGATCGTAGACTTCTTCGCAAACAGGCGGAAGCGTCTCCCGGGAAATAAGGCCTCTTACTTCGTGATGCGTTCTCTTCCGCCCATGTAGGGGCGGAGCGGTTCGGGGATGATGACCGACCCATCTTCCTGCTGATAATTCTCCAGGATCGCGATCACCGTACGGGGAAGGGCGAGGCCGGATCCATTTAGCGTATGGACATGCCGGACCTTCTTGTTCTCATCCCGGAAGCGGGTGTTGAGTCTTCGCGACTGGAAGTCGACAAAATTCGAGCAGCTGGAGACCTCGAGCCAGCGGTCCATTCCGGGCGCCCACACTTCGAGGTCGTAGGTCATCGCACTCGCAAAGCTCATGTCCCCTGTAGAGAGACGAAGAAGCCGGTATTCGAGCCCCAAAAGTTGCAGGATTTCTTCGGCATTGGCCGTTAAGGATTCGAGTTCTTCCCATGATTTGTCTGGATGGGCGAATTTCACCATCTCGACCTTGTCGAACTGGTGGATCCGCATCATGCCGCGGGTGTCTCGTCCATAAGCCCCCGCTTCGCGCCGGAAGCAGGCGGTATAGGCGGTGTAATAGATCGGCAACTGATCATGGTTAAGAATTTCATCGCGGTGAAGATTGGTGACGGGGACTTCGGCGGTCGGGATCAGCCACATTTCATCTTTGCCGAGCCGGTACATATCGTCCTCGAGTTTCGGGAGTTGGCCGGTGCCGAACATGGATGCCCGGTTCGCGATAAAGGGAGGCCAGATCTCCGTATAGCCGTGCTTGTCGATATGCAGGTCGATCATGAAGTTGATGAGTGCCCGTTCGAGCCGGGCACCGGCGCCCTTCAAAAGAACGAAGTTTGAGCCAGCCAGGTTTGCGGAACGATCTTCGTCGAGGATGTCGAGCTCTTTGCCAATATCCCAGTGTGCTTTCGGTTCGAAGGGGAAGGTCGAACGGGTTCCCCAGGTGCGGATCGTTTCGTTCCCTTCCGCATCGCGGGCAACCGGCACATCTTCATGCGCCATATTCGGGACCCATTCCATGAGGCTCTGGATCTCCTGATCGATCGGTTTGAATTCCGTTTCGATCTCTTTGACTTCGTCGGAGAAGACTTTCGCTTCTTCTTTAATCGCCTGGATCCTGGCCGGGTCCGGTTTCTCGCCCGCTTTCTTCGCGGTGGTAACGAGTTGGCCGATCTCCTGGCTTTTTTTGTTGGAGAGTTCCCGCTTCTGGTCGAGGCGGAGCTGAATCTCTTTCTTTTGCTCCTGAAGGGCGCAGATGCGGGGGATATCCGCCTTCTTTTCGTTCTTGTTCGCCGCGTTTTTCGCAACGAGGTCGGGATTCTGTGCGATGTATTTGACGTCTAGCATAGGGCGCTATCCTACCAACCGGCCCGGAAGCGTCAACTACTTGCTCTGAATCCCGTAGAGCTTCATCTTTTCCCAGAGGTTTTTCCGGGAGATGCCGAGGAGGCGTGCCGCTTCGCCCTTGTGCCCGCCGGTCGAGGCAAGAACGCTGCGGATATGTTTCGCCTCCGCCTCCGCGACCGTATCCGAGAGGGGGGCGAGTCGCCCTGCCGGGATGAGATCGGTTCCCGCCAGGGGCATCGGCTTCATAAGATGTTTCTCCTGCAGGCTTGGATTTTCTCCCGCCAACATGATCGCCCGCTCTACCGCATGCTCCAGCTCGCGAACATTTCCGGGCCAGGAATACCGCTCCAACGCTTCGAGGACCGAAGGCTCAATCTGGTACGCCTTCCCCTCGCCCTTTTTCCTCATGAAGTGATCCACAAGGAGGGGCAGATCTCCCTCTCTTTCCCGAAGGGGGGGAAGATCGATCTTCACCACATTCAAGCGATAGAAGAGATCCTCCCGAAATTCTCCCGATTCAGAGAGTTTCCAGAGATCCTTTTTTGTCGCTGCGATCACCCGGACATCCACATCGATCGTCTTGGAACCGCCGACCCGTTCAAACTGTTTCTCCTGCAGGACCCGCAATAATTTCACCTGCGTCGCCGGGGTAAGATCATCGATGTCGTCGATAAAGATCGTTCCTTTGTTGGCCCGCTCAAACCGGCCGGCCCGGTCCGAACTCGCATCGGTGAAGGCTCCCTTCACATGACCGAAAAGTTCGCTTTCAATCAGTCCCTCGGGGAAGACGGCGCAGGACATCTTGATCAGAGGCTGATCCCGTCGGGGGGAGTTGTAATGAATCGCCTCGGCAACGAGCTCTTTCCCCGTACCGCTCTCTCCCTCAACCAGGATGCTTCCGTCCCGGGGTGCCACCGCCGTGATGAGCTCGTACACCTCCTGCATCCGCGGAGATTTTCCGAGGATCGCACCAAACTGTCTTCGCCCCTCAATCTCCTCCTTGAGCCTTTGGTTTTCCTGTTCGAGAGAGACCACCCGATCCAACTTCTTCAGCCGTTCGATCACCTCCACATTCACAAATGGTTTCTGAAGATAATCGTACGCCCCGTTCTTGACCGCATTGACCGCGTCCTCGACCGTCGCGAATGTGGTGATAAGGATCACGTGCGTTTGCGGATGAATCTTCTTTACCGTTTCGAGCACGGAGTATCCATCGGCGTGCGGCATCCGTATATCGGTGATGATGACGTCAAAATTGTTGTCGTGAATTGCCTGCAGGGCTTCTTTCCCGTCATGAACCACCGTGACCGCATGGCCCGCTTCCAGGAGGGCATCCCCCAGAGTGATTGCGATCAGCTTTTCGTCGTCAGCGAGAAGGATTTTCATTCGTCGCCATCCTAGCAGATGGGAAAGGAGGATCAAGCCCCGGCAAGGGCGGCCCCTGCGACCCAGCCGCTCGACCAGGCCCACTGAAAGTTAAAGCCTCCGATTTTTCCATCCACATCGATGATTTCACCCACGAGATGGAGGTTGGGACAGGTCCGGGAGGCCATCGTTTTGGGGTCGATTTCCGAAAGCGGAACCCCTCCCGCGGTTACCTCGGCAAAGTTATAGCCCCGGCTTTTCAGGACAGGAACGGGCCATTCGCAGATGGCGCGGACGAGTCTTTTTCTCTCTTCTTTTCCCAGATGGGCAAAAGTCCGATCTTCGGGGATCTTTTCCCGGTTGAGGATCGCACCGGCGAGCCGGGCGGGAAGTCGTTTCGAGAGCGCTTTCTGGACCGAGGCGGTTGCGTTCTTTTTTGCTTCCCCGAGGAACCAGGCCTCGAGATCGGATGCTTTTTTGTTTTCGAGAAAGTTCGCGGTCATCGTAACCGGTCGATTTTCGCGTTTGGGTCTCAGCCACGCTCTTGAGAGATCCATGGGTGCCGGGCCGCTGATCCCGAAGTGGGTCCAGAGCATTGCCCGTCCCGATTGGACCGGCTTTTCTCCCTCCGCTCGAACCGATAGACCGACCGGATGGGCCACCCCGGAAAGAGCCGAATGAAATGATCCCTCTAGAATAAGGGGGACGAGCGCCGGGATCGGATCAATGATCTGATGCCCGAATTTTTTCGCCATGCGATATCCCACCCCGTCACTGCCCGATTTTGGGAGCGCCATTCCTCCGGTCGCCAGGACGAGTTTCTTTGATGAAAAGGTCCCTTGAGAGGTTTCGATATCGAATCCATCCTCCCGCTTCTCGATTTTTTCCACGCGGTGATCTGTTCGAAGGTCGATCCCGAGCTTTCTCACCTCAGCAAGGAGAGCGTCGAGCACGGTGCGCGCTTTGTTTGAATTGGGAAAAAGTTTTCCCTCGTCTTCCCGGTGAAGGTGGACTCCGATCTCTCGAAAGAAATCGACCGTCGCCTCGACCGGAAATGCCTGGAGTACACGCCGAATCGAATTCCGGCTTCCTCCACTATAATCCGCAGGGGTGACGACATCGTTGGTGACATTACAGCGACCGCCTCCGCTCACGAGAATCTTCGCCCCGATTTTTCTGGCTCCGTCCACGAGGAGGATCGAGAGGTTTCGATCTCTTCTCGCGGTGAAAATCGCGGTCGCGAGGCCCGCCGCCCCGGCACCGATGATGGCAATGTCCTTCATTTCTGATATTGCCCGATCAGTTCCCGAGGATATCCGATATCGGCGACAATGACTTTTCCGGTGAACTCGGCCCCCCGATCCAATCCGGTTTTCGGGAGGCCCATGGTGATCGTTACATCGGCCCTGACCGCCGCTCCGAGGGGCTCTCCTGTGTTCGCATCGAGGCCCGAGGGAATATCGATCGCAATTACGGTGGTCTTTCGACGGTTGATCTCTTCAATCATCTCCCGGTATTTCCCTTCAACGTCCCGGCGAAGGCCCGTTCCGAAGATTGCATCGACGATCACCCCTTCCCAAAGGGGCCCACACAGATTTTGAACGCGCGCCAGATTTCGTGCAGGAGGAGTGTCGGGAGTGGGAGGGGAGAGGGGGTGAACCCGAACCTCTCTTCCCGCTTCCCAAAGATATCGAGCGGCGACAAATCCGTCGCCTCCGTTGTTCCCTTTGCCCGTAAGGACCAGAACCTGCCCGGAGGTCGTTTCGAGGACTTCCTCTGCGACCCTCTTTCCCGCGGCTTCCATCAAAACATCCGCCGGGATTCCGAACTCTTTCTGGGCCCGGAGGTCGATTTCTTCGATCTGTTCGCGTGAGACCGGTTTCATGGGCTCTTCTGTTTTTGTAGCCATGCGGAGTACGTATCCCGGTACCACTTCTGCCATGCGATCGACGTGTTGAGTCTCTCTCCGGTCAGGTCATAGAGGGATTCCATGCAGGCCTGGACCGTTTCCTGGTTTGGATGTTCAAGGAGCTGGACAAGGCGGGGGATCCCCTTTGTGTAATGCACCCGACCCACCGCAAGGATCACTTTGTGCAGGACAAAGTTGTCTTTCTCTTCCCGGATTCTTTCCAAAAGATACGCTCCGACGTGATCTCGAAGAAAACGGAAATGCCCCAGAGCCTCGGCCGCGGCCGCTTTTACCTGCCAGTTTTTATCGTGAGAAAGAAGTTTCTCGAGGAGATCGAGATAGTCTCCGGACAGGGAAGTCCCGATCGCTTTCGCGAGCGCTTTGCGAACATTCCAATTCGAATGGGTCGATAATTTCTCGAGGAAGGGTCTGCCCTGGCTCCCGAAAGAGATCATCACCATGAAGAGCTGTACGAGATCATCCTGTTTCCAGATGGCCGTCGTGGGGGTTGCTTCTGCTTTGAGTCGGGCGAGTTCCGCGGTTGTTTCCAGCGCCATCCCCCCGCATTCCACGAGTTGGTGACGCAGTTGCGTCCAGACTTTCCGGTATGTGCCGTTAATCAGAAGTCGCAAAAGGGTATCTACGAGGAAAGAGCGGGAATCTTTCCCCAGCGAGATGATCTTCTTTCTCGCCTGGTTCCAGACGAAACGGGAGTACGGTTCCGTAAAGACGCGAATCGTATCGAGCATCTGTCCCCGTCGGGCCAATTCTTTTCGGGCGACGGCCGATTCGGCCGGAGTTCCGCTTCGAAACGTTCTGATCAACCGGGGGTCGTCAGGGAAATAGGCGAAGGCGAGGAGCTCAAGGTTTTCTCCAGCCACTTCCCAGTCGGCCCGGTTTTTACTCCCCAACTGAAGAAGGGCCTCGACATATTCCCCAAATGACTTTTGGTACTGCATCACGAGGGTGGGGTCGATCGATTTTGCAGTCGATTCTCTTTTGGAGGGAGAACCGCTACAGGAAGTGAGGAGAATCAGGAAGCTGTAAAGAAGCGGGATTTTGATCCAGAAGGGTCGACTCGGACCTCGATTTTTCCGCAACATTTTGGGCACCATCCCACAAAGGCTTTTCCAGAGACATTTAAATAGATGCGTTGATAAACATGGCAACAATCAAACAGGACGCTGACAAAGGGTCTTTTCCCTGCCCGGGTTCTATTTTTTTGCATACGTCTGCTCCACCGTCTGCATGATTCTCGATCGAATTGCGCCCCCTTCCTGAAGGAACCCGCCCGCTTTTTGGGCGAGATTTTCCACGAAAGCGAGGTCTTTGATCGATTGCGCATTGATCCGGACGTTCAGACTACACCCGAAGAGTCCGGCTTCCAGGAGGAGCGCAGAAGAACCGAGGTCGGAAACCAGATGGGGGTTGCAGACGTGGGAGACTTTTTCCAACGTTCGCAGGCTTCTCACGGCGAGATCCATCCCCTGCAAGGGGACCTCCGAAGCCTCTTTCAACGCCGACTGTAAGGTCTCTTTCCGGATCTCTTTTTCTTCCGGAGTTCCTTTGGGCATTTCCATGGCCGAGTTTACTTTTCCGTATGCTTCGGCATCCTGATCGATGAGCGTAATGAAGTCGGTCAGCTCTTTCTCGAGTTGTGCGGAGGCTTCTTCTGCGGCGGAATCCTTCGTGAAACGTGCCGTCATGATGCCGAGGGCCGCTCCCAGGGACCCGGCCATGGCAGAAACACTCCCTCCTCCCGGGGTTGGATTCCGGGAGGCGACTTGTTCAAGGAACTCACGAAGGGTCTGATCGGCCAGCATTAAAAGTCAGTATAGGCACCCCCTGAGGCCTTTGCAAGCGGCGGATCTTAACGGTAGGATGTTCGGTCATGCAGGTGGTCGAGGTCCATTCTCTTTATAAACAGTACGAGAGTATCCAGGCTCTGGATAACCTGAGCTTCACGATGGAAGGGGGCGCGGTTGGGCTTCTCGGTCCCAATGGGGCTGGGAAATCTACGCTGATCAAGATCCTCCTCGGCTTTCTTCCTCCCACATCAGGGGAAGCCTCTCTCTTTGGTCTCGACGTCCGCTCTCATTCCCTGCAGATTCGACAGAAAATTGGGTATATGCCGGAGAACGAAAGCTTTCTTCCCGGAATGACCGCGGTTTCTTATGTTCGCCTCGCCGGACGTCTTGTCGGGATGAACTCACGGGAGGCGATGCAACGGACCCACATGGTGCTGAATTACCTCGGGATGGGGGAGGAGCGGTACCGGAATATTGAGGGATATTCTTCCGGGATGAAGCAGAAGGTGAAATTTGCACAAGCCCTCGTGCACCACCCGCAACTTCTTCTTCTGGATGAGCCTACTTCCGGGCTCGATCCGCATGCCCGGGAAGAAATGCTCGGGATTATTCGGGAGGTGGCACACGGGAAGGGGATCCATGTTCTTCTTTCTACTCATATTCTTCCGGATGTCGAAGCGGTCTGTGATTCGCTTGTGATCCTCGACAAGGGACGCAAAGTGATTCAAGACAGGATTCAGAACCTGATCTCGACCGCGGATAATTTTCAGTATGAACTTCGGATCGATGGCGACGAGTCTGCCTTTAGAACTCTTCTTCAGAAGCGGGGGGTGATCTCAGAGGAAAAAGAAGGGGGACTTCTTCTGGTGACCTTGTCCGGGGGGAAAGAGGGAACGAATGTTCTCTTTCTTGCTGCGCGGGATACGGGCGTTCAAATTCGTCACCTCGCGCACCCCCGGAAAAGACTCGACGAACTCTTTGCAGAACAGGTGGTGCGAACCTGATGGGCATCCATGAACAGTCGTATGAAACCTGGTCGGGGAGTCTCCAATCCCGCATGAGTCGAATCTGGGCTCTCATTGTAAGCGGTCTTGGATATCCTTTCTCGCGTCGAGCGAACCTTGTGGTGATCGGGTTGATGTATTTGATGATCCTTGGGTGGCTTTTTCTCCTCTATATATTTGCTTCGAGTTCCGCCCCTCCCGTTTTCGTGCTGGGGAACAACCTCTACCGGTCCTGGTTTTTTAACCACGGACTTTTTGGATTTCTCCTGATGATTCTTGCCTCTACGGTGGGAGCGACGATGATTTCAAGGGACCTTCAACACAACGCTCTCCTCATGATCTTTTCCAAGGCGATTTCACGGAGCGACTACCTGATCTCCCGGTTTACCACGCTGGTCCTTTTCTTCCTGCAGGTGACCCTCCTTCCGGCCTTGATTCTTTGGCTGGGTCAGTGGGGAATGTCTCCGGAAGATTTATCCATTGGAAGCCGGTTGCGCGATTTATTTGCGATCACGATGCACTCTTTCATCATTGTTATTCCCTTCGCTTCCGTTGTTCTTGCCTGTTCCTCCCTTACGAAACGTCCTCATGTAGCGGCGATGCTCTGGGTTCTTTTCTATCTTCTCACGTGGGTCTTTTCTTCCATTTTAGAGCGCACGGTGGACCAGCAATGGTGTCGCCTGCTTTGGTGGCAGAATCTGACGGCACGGGTCGGGGAAGCCTTTTACGAGAATCGACCGGCGAAAACTGGCATTCCGTTTGTAGGCGAAGGGGGATCTGATATTTCGCCGCTATTGGAGATGGGACCCTCTGTACCTGGATTGATCCTGGTTGGGGTGACGGTCCTTAGTCTTGCGATCATTCGCTTGAGACTCCGGCAAGTGGAGGTTCGGGAATGATCCTCGAGGCGAAAAATTTGAGTCGTTGGTATCAACAGGTGATTGCGATCAACGATGTCTCTCTCTCCATTGAACCGGGGATCACCGGAGTGCTCGGTCCCAATGGGGCGGGCAAGACAACCTTTCTTCGAATCCTCATGGGACTCATGCCTCCTTCGAGTGGGACGATTCGAGTCTTTGGAGAGAATCCGTGGCGGTCCCCAACGGTAACCTGCCGAATCGGGTATTGCCCGGAACATGATGGTCTTTACGAATGGATGCGCGGGCGGGATTTTGTAGAGATGATGGCGGGGATCCGGGGGGTCCGGGATCCGAAGAGGATCTCCTTCGCCCTGGAAAAGGTGCAGTTGGAGGATGTTGCCGACAGGAGGATCTTTACCTACAGCCGTGGAATGAGGCAGCGCTTGAAACTTGCTCAGGCGATCGTGCACGATCCCGAACTGTTGATTCTGGATGAACCCCTTGTCGGGTCGGATCCCCTGGTACGGAGGGAACTCGTCTCTTTGATCAGGAACTTCTCCGAGGAAGGGAAGAGTGTTTTGGTCTCGAGCCATTTGCTTCATGAGATTGAAGCGATTACCCCACGGATTGTCCTGCTTCATCAGGGGAGACTTTTGGCCGAGGGTCATATCCGGGAGATCCGAAAACTGATCGATCGGCATCCGCATCTGATTCGCATCGGGACCTCACAACCGCGAGAGTTGGCCTCTTTTCTTGTTCGAGAGCCCGAGGTGGAGGATGTTCATTTGGAGGGGGAGCGTTTATTTGTAAAAACGTCCAAGCCGGATCTCTTTTACACGAAGCTTCCTGGAATCGTGTTGGAGAGCGGGTGTTCTGTCGATGAGGTCTGCTCTCCCGATGACAACCTGGAGGCGGTATTTCGATACCTGACAGAAAAATGATGAGGATTCTACCGGCGCTGTCTGCGATTTCACTCCTGTCTCTCCGTTCCTTTTTTAGTGGAAAACGGGGATGGGGAAGCGCCCTTTTTATCTGGTTGCCCCCGCTGCTTGCACTGGTGATCGGTCTCACCGCTCGCCATGATTTCGATGCCGAGTGGCTGATGAATACCATTTCCCTGCGGATGGTTCTGGGACTCTATCTTCTCCTTCTCGCTCTTATGCAGGGGTTATCGATCTCCTCCACCGATATCGAGGAGGGTACGTCGGCGTATCTTTATTCTGGATTGCTTCCCCGGTGGGGGGTTCTGTTTACCCGCTTTCTGGTTACCTGGGGATTGCTTTCTCTTCTCACTCTTGTGAGTCTCTGTCTGGTGGGCGTGATCTCCGCGGTTACGCGAGGGGCGGAAGACTTTCTTTATCTCCAGGAATTGGCTCTTCGCTACTCTCTTCCCGCCTCCATCGGGTTGGCCTGCCATCTCGCCTTTTTCATTTTCTGTGGATTTGCCTTCCGTCGACCGGCAACGGTGGCGTTGATTCTGTCGATTCTCTGGGAGGTGGTTGTCAGTTTCATGATGCCGATCAAGTTTGCCGCGTATACAGTGACCAACAACCTGTATGCGATCTCTTTGACGGTCATTCTGGGAGGGGAGAAGGGTCGTTGGTTCCGCCACGTTCGAAATTATGAACTTCTCGAATATGGGGATGCGATTCTCTTCCTCATGGTTCTGCTTGCGCTCTTTCTTCTGGGGGGGATGGTGGCGCTCGAACGGCGCCCTCTGATGGGGCGGGAGTCGGGCTAGAGGGCTCTTGACTCCATAAGGCAGGTCTGATTCAATCCCCCGGTGAATTCCTTCATCACTAATATGGTCTATTTTCTGGCCCTTCTCCTCGGGTTCCCGTATCTCCTTTACAAGGTGATCTCGACGCCGGGTGCGCGGGGAAGCCTGGGGGCACGGTTGGGATGGATTCCCTCTCGAGATTCTGAAAAGCCATTGATGATCCTTCACGGGGTTTCGGTAGGGGAAATTAAGGCTTCCCGCACCCTTTTTGCGGGCCTCGAAAAGTCTTTCCCGGGGTGGGATTTCGTTGTGACCTCAACGACTCCTGCGGGGTTTGAAATGGCACGGAAGGTGTATCCGGAGATTCCGGTCCATTACTTTCCCGCCGATCTGAGTTTTTCCGTAAATCGATTTCTCCGTCGACTTCGTCCTCAGGCCATCATTCTGATGGAAGTAGAGATTTGGCCCAATTTTCTCTCTCAGGCTCGGCGAAACAGTGTTCCGGTCTTTTTGGCCAACGGAAGGATTTCAAATCGATCTTTTCGAAGATATCGTGCCTTTCGAAGGCTGCTTTTTCATCCGTTTGAAAAGATTCAACACTACTGTGTCCAGACGGAAGAGTATCAACAACGGTTTCGTGAATTGGGCGTTCCCGAGAATCGGATCGATGTCACCGGGTCTCTTAAATTTGATACGGCGCTTCCTTCGGTCTCCTCTGAGGAAGTCGAAAAAATTCGGGACTCCCTCGGCCTCTCTTTGAATCGCCCCGTCTTTGTGGCGGGCAGTACGCACGCGGGGGAAGAGATGCTGGTTCTTCGTGCATTTGAAGAACTTCGAAAAAAGCATGAGCAACTCGTATTAATTCTTGTTCCCCGGTATCCAAATCGTGCCGATGAAGTATCGGAACTGGTGCGAAAGTCTGGTATGGTTCCTCAACGGAAATCAATGCTTCCCGCGGGGAATTCCTTGGGGGATTCTGTTCTCGTCGTGGATACAATGGGAGAATTGGAGAAATCGTATGCCATCGCTTCCGCTGTATTTGTGGGGGGGAGTCTGGTTCCGCGGGGGGGGCAGAATATGATTGAGCCTGCCGCTCTCGGGCGCCCGGTCTTCTTCGGTCCGCTGATTGAGAATTTCGCCGAGATGGGTGGGATGTTGGTCGAGGGTGGTGGCGCAGATTTTGTACGAGATGCTTCCGACATGGAGGAAAAAATTGATCGCGTTCTCTCTTCTCCAGACTTCGGGGAGGCGATGGGACAAAAGGGGAAAGCCCTGGTGGAACGTTTACGAGGGGCGACCAACCGGACGGTGGAGATTCTATGCGCGGAATTGAGGCAAAAGGAGAGATGAAGAAGCGCCATCCCTATTCCCGGCTCCTTGGATATGTAAAACCGTATTGGATGATCTTTGTGGTCGCCATTATTTGTATGGCGCTTCAAGCAGCGACAGAGACTTTCTTTGCCGCTCTGACAAAGCCGATGATGGACGGTACTTTTGGAGAAAAAGACCTCGCCTCTGTCCATTGGACTCTCGTGCTGTTGGTGGGCGTCTTTCTTGTCCGGGGGATCGGCTTCTTTGGATCCAATGTTGGGTTGGGTTGGGTTTCCTCACGCATTGTGATGGATCTCCGCATACGCATGTTCGAGAAACTGGTTATTATTCCCGCTTCCTACTATGACCGGATTCCCGCTGGAAAGCTTATTTCTAAACTTTCTTTTGATGTACAACAGGTCGCTGCGGCCACTTCTCAGGGGGTGATTGTCCTCGTCCGTGATACGCTCAGCATTTTTGGTCTTGTTGGATTTATGTTTTATACCCAACCAGAACTGTCCCTGATCGTGATTGCCACCGGACCCGTTCTTGTCCTTATGATGACCTCGGTAAACAAGAGACTCCGCAGATTGAGCCGATCGCTTCAGGATTCGATGGGGGAGATTACTCATGCAGCGGGAGAGACGATCTTCTCCAGTAAGGTCATGAAGTTATATGGAGCGCAAAAAAGTGAGCTTTCCCGTTTTGAGAAGGCGGCGAACCGGGCGCGTATTTTCGGGTTGAAGGCGACGATTACCGACGCGGCATTGAAGCCCTTTGTTCAATTGGTGGCTGTTATCGCCATCGTGGTCGCGAGTTATTTTGCGGTGGGCCAGACGATGCAGGGAGATTTCACAATTGGGTCCTTTACGTCCTTCTTTACGGCCATGGGTCTTCTTCTCCAGCCCATCAAGAGGTTGATCAGCGTTAATCGTTCTCTGCAACAGGGAATTGCAGCCGGGGAAAGTATATTTGATCTGATTGACCAGGAGCCGGAAATAGATCGTGGTGTTTCCCCTTCCCGGAAAGTCGAAGGTCGGATCGAATTCCGGGAGGTAACCTTTTCCTATAGGGATGATTCTGATCCGGTTCTTCGGGATCTGAATTTTACCGTCGAACCGGGACAAACGGTGGCCCTGGTAGGCTCTTCTGGAGGAGGGAAGAGCACAATGGTGCATCTACTCTCGAGATTATATGAATTGAAGAGCGGCTCCATTTTATTGGATGGGGATGATATTCGGGACTTTAGCCTGGAAGATCTCCGGAAAAATATTGCCATGGTGACCCAGGATGTGGTGCTCTTCAACGATACCGTCCGGGCGAATATCGCGTACGGTGAACTGGAGGGGGCTTCTGAGGAAAAGATCCTGGAAGCGGCCAAAGCGGCGAATGCGATGGAATTTATCGAGAACCTTTCCGACGGAATGAATACGGTCGTCGGGGATCGGGGAACTCTTCTTTCCGTCGGACAGCGACAGAGAGTGACGATTGCCCGCGCTTTCCTGAAACAGGCCCCCATTCTTATCCTGGACGAGGCGACATCGGCTCTGGATGCGAACTCGGAATTTCATATTCAAGGCGCTCTCGATCGGGTCCGGAAAGGGCGGACCACCTTTGTCATTGCCCACCGACTCTCGACAATCGAGTCGGCAGACCGGATTCTCGTTCTCGGGGAGGGGGAAATTGTCGAATCGGGGTCTCATAAGGAGCTTCTTGCCAAAGGAGCGGTCTACCCGCAACTCTATCGTACCCAGTTTTCCCGATCTGGGGACTAATCTCCGTCGCCTTTGATTGACTCCAGTCGCCAAGCGGCCTAAAATCCCCGCGATGGCAGAATTTGTTCATTTGCATGCCCATAGTGACTACAGCCTTCTCCATGGGGCCTGTCGTATCCAGGATACCGTTCAAAAAGTCCGCCATCTTGGAATGCGGGCGTACGCCTTGACAGACCATGGGAATCTTTTTGGGGCGATTGAGTTTTACCAGGCGGCCCTTTCTGCGGGCGTAAAGCCGATTCTCGGGATGGAAGCGTTTGTCGCTCCGGGAAGTCTTCATGAGAAGAAGGAAGCCCGGGGGATGCGGGATCCCAGCCATCACCTGACGCTCCTTGCCCGGAATGACAAAGGATATCGAAACCTTCTCAAACTAAGTTCCATCAGTTATCGGGAAGGGTTTTATCACAAGCCTCGTATTGACAAAGAAATTCTGGCCGAATACCACGAGGGTTTAATCGCTCTTTCGGGCTGCCCCAATTCTGAGTTTGCCCGTGCCCTCACGTCCGACCAGATGGACAAAGCGATGCGATGCGCCGAGGAGTACCGCGATATCCTGGGAAGTGGTAATTACTATCTGGAAATTTCCAATCATGGAATTTCAGAGGAGAAAGCCATTACGCAGGGGGCTCTTGAAGTATCGAAGAACCTCGGAATCAAGATTGTCGCAACGAACAATTGTCACTATTTGAATAAGGATGATTCCCGGGCTCATGATGCTCTTCTGGCGATTTCATCAGGAAATCGTGTTACCGATGAAGACCGACTCCGGTATCCCACCCCGGAATTTTATGTGAAGTCTCCGGAAGAGATGGAGGCTCTCTTTTCAGAGCATCCAGAGGCTCTTCGGAATACGGTCGAAATTGCAGAGAAGTGTAACGTAGAGCTTTTCTTCAACGAGGTTCACCTTCCGCGCTTCGAAATGCCCTCCAAGGATGATACGGCAGATTCGTACGTCCGTGAGTTGTGCGAAGAGGGCGCCCGGCGCAAGTATTCTGATCCGATCCCCAAACATGTCATGGAACGGCTCGATTTTGAGCTGGGGGTCATTGGGAAAATGGGATTTGCAGGTTATTTCCTCATTGTATGGGATCTCCGTCGTTTTGCGACCGAAGCCGGAATTCGGGTCGGTCCCGGTCGTGGATCTGCGGCCGGGTCTCTTGTGGGATACCTGCTGGGAATTACCTCCATCGATCCTCTCCGGTATGACCTCATTTTTGAGCGATTTCTCAATCCCGCCCGTAAGGAAATGCCCGATATTGATCTCGATTTTGCCGGAGATGATCGGCAGGAGGTCATGAACTATATTCGGGACAAGTATGGGCAGGACAAAGTAGCTCAAATTATTACGTTCGGAAAAATGAAAGCGCGCGCCGTTCTTCGGGATGTCGGGCGGGCTCTGGGAGTCCCTCTTGCTGAGGTGGATGCCTTGGCAAAGAAAGTTCCCCAGGTGCTGGATATCACACTTCGAGATGCGATCCGGATGGAACCGGAAATTCAGAAGGATGTCGACTCCGATCCCCAAAAGAAAGAACTCTGGGAAATCTCCCTGAAGTTGGAAGGGTTGAATCGGCATGCCTCCAAACATGCGTGTGGAATTGTCATCAGTGACCGTATCCTGGACGAAATCGTTCCGGTCTATGTGATGGATTCCGATGAAGTGACCCAGTTCGACATGAACATTCTCACGAAGCTGGGCATGTTAAAGATCGATGTCCTTGGACTGGAAATGTTGAGTGTTCTCAGTCGTGCCGTGCGCCTCATCGACCCTTCCATGGATCTGGATAAAATTCCGCTCGATGATAAGAAGACCTATGACATGCTTGCGAAAGGTCGCGTAAAAGGGGTCTTCCAACTCGAAACCTCCCGGGGAATGCGGGAACTGATTCAGCAGATGAAGCCGGACCGTATCGAGGAAGTGATTGCATCGATTGCCATGTTCCGGCCAGGTCCTTTGCAGTCGGGCATGGTCGAGACTTATGTCAAATGCAAACATGGGCAGGAAGAGGTGAAATACCTCCATCCGATGTTGGAGCCGATCCTGAAAGAGACCCATGGGGTTATTCTCTACCAGGAGCAGGTCATGCGAATCGCGAACCAGATGGCCGGTTTGCCGATGTCGGATTGTGACGCATTGCTAAAAGCGATGGGGAAGAAGAAGCCGGAAATCCTGGCCCAGTTCAAAGAGATGTTTATTGAGGGGGCGGAGAAACAGAATGTTCCTGTAGATGTGGGCCGGGCCGTATTTGACTTGATGGCCTTTTTCGGAGGGTACGGGTTTAATAAATCGCACTCGGCTGCGTACGGGATTCTCTGTTATCAGACCGCTTATCTGAAAGCAAACTATCCGCTTCAATATATGGCGGCGTTGATGTCCTGCACGATGGGGAACGCGGAGAAGATGTCAGAATATATTGAAGAGTGTCGGCAGATGGAGATCGAAGTTCTTCCACCGGATATCAATATCAGTTCCTTCGACTTTACGGTTGAGGATGGGAAACTTCGTGTTGGATTGGGAACGGTGAAGAATGTGGGGGATAAAGCGGTTCACCATATCATTCAGATTCGATCGGATATCGGGTCCTATACCGATTTCCACCACATTCTTGAAAATATTGATTTGAAGTCGGTAGATAAGAAAAGTCTGGAGTGTCTGGCCAAGGCGGGTGCTTTTGACTGTCTCGGTATTTTACGGTCCCAGTTTCTGGAGGTTCTCGAAGGATCTCTTCGGATCAGTACTCTGCGGAAACAAGATCGACAGGCCGGGCAAATGAGTATTTTTGGCCAGGAAGCCCATCAGGATTATCCCTCTCTTCCCGAAATTGAGGAGTGGCCTCAGGAGACTCTTTTGGGGTATGAGAAAGATGCTCTTGGGTTTTATGTCAGTTCTAATCCCCTCGTCCGGTATGAGGATCTGTTGAAATCGTATTCTACGACAACGGTCGACCGTCTTGGTGAAGTGGAGGATGGAAAAGAAGTAACCATCGGCGGTATCTTGACTGGATTGCGCACCATGATCGCGAAGACCGGAGCCAATAAGGGACACAAGTTTGTTGGATTTAAGATCGCGGATCTGACCGGTCTCTGTGAGGCGGTCAGCTTCCCGAAGGAATATACGAAGAATCAGGATCATTTCTTTGAAGACCATATTGTCTTTGCGACCGGGCGGGTTAGTTTTCGAAATGAAAATGTATCCCTCCGTGTAACGGATATCGTTCCTGCCATGAAGGCCCGGGAGGTATTAACGGGGACGGCGACCGTAGAAATCCCTTCGACGGGGGATTCGGGCGTGTTAGAGGAGGTGAACAGGGTTTTGGGAGAGCATCCTGGTACGGTTCCGGTTCTGCTTGAAGTGGTTCTCGGGGGGGCAAGAAAAGTACTCGTTCGTGCTTCCGACCGCTGTATGATCTCTCCTTCTGAGGCATTTATTGCCGATATAGATGATGTACTGGGAAGCGGGCATCTCCGCTTTTCTGGAAAGAGTCTTCGATAGGATAGGGGCTGAAGAGTCCCAGGGGGAAATAATGGAAGAATGGAAGGTTGGGCGCCGCAAGCCCACATGTTCCAAATGCGAACGTGAATTTGGTTCAGAAGAGGTTCACTTTTCCGGGATTTTTGAAGTAGAGGCGCGTTTTGAGCGCGCTGACTTCTGCATCTCCTGCTGGGAATCAGGGCAGGTTCATCCCTTCAGTCATTGGAAAACGGTCACTCCCAGGAAGGTCGAACGTCGATTGGAAGATATTGAGGCCATGTCGGAGTTTTTCCAGGCCCTATGCCGGGAGGAAAACCCCACTCCTCTTCGCCAGAAGGTAACTTATCTGACCGCGCTTCTCTTGATGCGAAAAAGGAAGTTAAAGCTCTCTGGACGAGAGAAAGGGCATATGGTCTTGGAACGGACTCGGGATGGGGTTCAGATTCGCATTGCGGAGCCATGGATTGAAGATTCCGAGCTGGAAGGTCTTCGGTTGGATATGGATCGGCTTTTTGCGTCTCAAGAAGACCCTGAACCGGCTTCCGCCTGATTTTCCCTTTCAATCGTAGAGGCCTCGTCCTATACTTCTCTCTGGAACCTGTATGGAAGTGCTTGAAATAAAAACGAAGGAATTGGAGTTTGGGATCTGGGAGGTCTCCGTTGCGGGGACCCTGGATTGGACCAACTTTTCCCAGGTAGAAGAGCGTCTCGGAGAGGTTTTCGAGCAAAAAGTATACAGAATTGTCGTGAACCTGGCGGAGGCCAAGTATATCTCTTCCGCGGGCTTTGGATCTTTTATCAGTTCTCTCGATACCGCAACCAAGCACGGTGGGGATATTGTTTTCACGCACACCCCGACTGAGATTCATGGTGTCTTCGGTATTCTTGGCTTGACCAAGGTTCTTCGATTTGCCGATACGACGGAAGAAGCGGTCGAACACCTTAAAGCCGATGTTCCTGGGTAGCTTACTTTTCCAAGGCTTCCCGAATTCTCTTTCCCCATGCGCTCATCTCGTCCTCTCCATAGACTCCGGTATTCCACTGAAATTTGATCCCATCCCCGGTGCGTCGTGGGACAAGGTGGAAGTGGAAGTGGGGAATGGCCTGGCCGGAACACTTGTGATTATTTGCGAAGAGGTTATACCCTTCGGTTTCTCCCGCTTTTAGAAGCCCTCGGGCAACGATTTGGGCCTGGTTTGTAAGGTGAGAGAGCGTTTTCTCGGGGAGATCAAGCAAGGTTTCCTGGTGTTCTTTGGGGATGATCAGGGTGTGCCCGGGCCGAAGTGGGTTGATGTCAAGAATGGCGAGGCAAAGAGGATCCTCCAGGATACGTTCTGCAGGAAGCTTTCCGGTTACGATCTGGCAGAAGATACAGTCTTTCACGAGTAGATATTGGGCCTACTTTTCAGCCGTTTTCCCGGCTTTCTTTTCCGCTCGTTTTTGCGCCAGAGCCTCTTGCGCCGCTCGTCCTCGCCCAGCCATTTGCATCTCTTCCTCGCGTTCTTGTTTAACCACGAGTTCGAAGATCGCCTTTGAGCCATTGTCGCCGAGCCTGTTATGCGCCCAGGTTCCGCGCCCTTGTCCATCCCAACGGCAGCCCCCAAGTTTAATGACCCGGGTATAGCCGCCTTTGCGGTCTGCAAAGCGAGGGGCGATATCATTGATAATTTTTCGCGCCACATCCTTATCCGAGATGCTCTGAAGGATCCTTCGGAAGAAGGCGAGTCGGGTTACTCCTTCGGACTCGGCTGCTTTTTTTCCAAGGGTAATCAGTTTCTCAGCCATGCCGCGCAATTCCTTCGCTTTTTCCACGGTAGTGGTTACCCGACCGTAAACGAAGAGACTCGTGACGAGATTCCGGGACATAGCCTTTCTATGGGCTGTCGTTCGTCCCAGCTTCCGTCCCTTCAGGCGATGGCGCATCTTATATTTCTCCCTCCGCTAATGAGCGGTATTGCTTGTCCCAAAGATGGCTTCGGTGTCCACCCCAAGGGTAAGGTTGATTTCAGATAGTTTCTTCCGCACTTCCCGTAGAGAGGTTTTCCCAAAGTTTCGAACTTTCAGGAGGTCAGGCTCAGATTTACCGACCAGTTCTCCGATGGTTTCGATTTTCTCTGTTTGAAGGCAGTTTGCGGAGCGAACGGAAAGATCAAGCTCCGAAATGGACATGGAGAGTTTCGTCCGAAGATCTTCTATATCCTTCTCTTTCTTTCGCTGTTCTTCTTCTTTCTTCTCGTTGATCTGAAGTTCCCGGCCCAGGTCAAAGTACTGGACGAAAGGGTTCAGATGTTTTCGAAGGATTTTGGAGGCCTCTACCAGGGATTCTTCGGGAGTGATGGCTCCATTAGTCCAGATTTCCAGGGCAAGGCGGTCATAGTTGGTTTTCTTCCCGACACGGGTATTTTCCACGGAGTAGCGAACTCGTTTCACCGGGGAATAACTGGAGTCGATCGGAATCACGCCTGAATCCTGGATATCCTTCGCATGATCTTCTGCAGTAAGGTAGCGACGCCCCTGTTCTACGGAGATGGCCATGCTTACATTGCGATCTTCTGCCAGGGTGAAGAGCACATGGTCGGGGTTGAGTATGTCAATTCCCGACTCTGGTTTCAGGTCACCCGCGGTCACAGGCCCTTTCTTGGAGACGTCCAGGCTGATGGTCCTGGGACCCGCTTCTTCCAAGCGAACCGCCAGTTGTTTCAGGTTCAGGACGATATCAGTGACATCTTCCACAACGCCTTCGATGGAACTGAATTCATGACTGACGCCTTTGATTTTCACGGAGGTAACCGCGGTCCCTTCAATGGAAGAATAAAGAACCCGCCGAAGAGCATTTCCGATCGTGGTTCCAAATCCTCGTTCAAAAGGTTCCGCATGAAATTTGGTGTATTCCCGGGTAGTGGTACTGTCATCCATGGTTACCCGAAGAGGGAGTTCAAATTCTTTCCAACGAACGCGCATCAATATCCTCCGCTTAACGACTCATGTACTCAACGATCAACTGGGTTTCCAACGGTGTGGCCAATTCTTCCGCTTGAGGAATACTCACAACCGTACCCTTGATAGGTTCATCCTCAACCTTTAACCAGGAAGGGACTTCCAAATCTTTCCGATTTTCATGGGCATCCTGGACGATCTTTTTGCTTTTGTCTCGGGGGTTTGTCTCCAGAACATCCCCTGCTTGCACACGGTAGGAAGGGATTCTCACTTTCTTTCCATTAACATGGAAATGACCATGAAGAACCATCTGTCGTGCGTGGTCCCTGGAGTTTGCCATGCTCAAGCGATATAAGACATTGTCCAGTCTCTGTTCGAGCAACTGAACAAGGTTGTCTCCGGTGTTCCCACCCTTGCGTAGTGCGGTCTTGTAATAAAGAGTGAACTGACGCTGCATCACTCCGTACATCTTTTTCGCCCGTTGGACTTCACGAAGGTGAAGTCCATAGTCGGTCAGACGGACTCGTTTGTCTCCATGCTGACCGGGGGGTTTATTTCGTTTTTCCATCGCGCAATGAGCCGTCTCACACCGGGTCCCTTTGAGGAACAATTTTGTTCCAAGTCTCCGGCAGATCCGACACTTTGCACCGAGTATGCGCGCCATACGTTATACTCTCCTCTTTTTCGGGGGGCGGCAGCCATTATGGGGAAGGGGAGTGACGTCCACGATGGCCCGGATATCAATACCCGCAGCCTGTAGAGCTCGAATGGCACTTTCCCGTCCTGCGCCCGGTCCGTTTATTTTCACTTCAAGTTCTCGAACCCCGAACCGGCGCGCTTTATCCGCAACGGATTCGGCCGCCTTTTGCGCAGCAAATGGGGTCGATTTTCGGGATCCTTTGTATCCAATGGTTCCAGCAGAAGCCCAGCAAAGTGTGGCTCCTTTCGGATCCGCAATCGTGATAATCGTGTTATTGAAGGTCGCCTGAATATTTGCGACGGCGCGCGGAACAAGCTTTCGCATTTTTTTGGAACGCTTGACCTCGCCTTCTCCTGCCGGCGCGGCCTCCGCGGATGGTTTTTCTTGAGGTTCGTCTGCCATTCTTCTTTAGCCTTTCGTAGCCTATTTCACAGCGAGTTTCTTGCCCGCAACCGTTTTGCGGGGTCCCTTCCGGGTTCGCGCATTGGATTGCGTCTGCTGTCCCCGTACGGGAAGACCCCGACGGTGTCGCAGCCCCCGGTAGCAGGCAATCTCTTTTAAGCGGGAAATGTTTTGTTGCAAGATCCGACGAAGTCCCCCTTCCACGACATAGTTCTTTTCGAGAAGGGAGTTAATCCTGGAAACCTGGTCGTCCGTAAGTTCCCGCACCTTGGTGCGAAGAGGAACTCCCGCTTCCTGGAGGATCTTCTTGGAAAGGGTGGTTCCAATGCCGTACACGTACGTCATGGCTACCCAAGCTTGTTTGTCATTTGGAATTTCGGTTCCGGCGATGCGTGCCATTCACTACCCCTGTCTCTGTTTGTGTTTGGGATTTGCACAAATAACCCGGACTATACCCTTGCGGCGTACAATCTGGCACTTCTCACACATACGTTTTACTGATGATCTTACTTTCATGATTTACCGTTCACGATAAACTATTCGTCCCTTTGTCAGGTCGTATGGAGACATCTCCAGGATGACCGTATCCCCAGGCAAAATTTTGATGAAATGCATACGCATTTTTCCGGACACATGAGCCAAAACGAGGTGACCATTTTCTAATTCGACCCGAAACATTGCATTGGGAAGAGACTCCTTCACCTTTGCGTTAACACGGAGCGGTTCCTCTTTTGACATATATATCCGTTAAATTTGATGCCGGAAAGAGGCGGTACTATATTAAAAGGCCTCAGGCAAGTCAAACCAATTTCCGGGTATAAAAAGTGTATTTTTGCCTTTTCGAGCCTCTTTAGGAGGTTTTTTCACTTTCCCGGCGAGTGAGCACTTCGACTCCTGTTTCGGTTACGGCAATTGTGTGCTCAGAGTGACAGGAGAGCTTGTTATCCATCGTGACAACGGTCCAATCGTCTGAGAGAGTCTTTACATCTTCGGTTCCAATATTCAACATCGGTTCAATCGCGAGGACCACTCCGGGACGGAGCATGAATTCATACCCTTCGATCACATAGTTGGGGACCTGAGGGTCTTCATGCATTTCTCGCCCAATTCCATGCCCTACATATTTACGAACGATGGAATATCCATGATCTTCCGCATGTTTTTGGATGGCGCCCGATACCTGAGAAAGAGGAACATTGGGGCCCATCGCTTCAATTCCTTTTTCCAGGGATTCTCGCGTGATGTCCATCAGTCTTTGAGTTTGTTCGTTAATTTTTCCGACCCCCATGGACATGCAGGAGTCTCCCACATAACCCTTGTAGGTGGCGCCACAATCGATGGAAAGAAGATCTCCTTCTTTTAGAATCCGGTCGAAGGAGGGAATCCCATGCACGACTTCTTCATTGATGGAAGAGCAGATGGAGGCCGGGAACCCTCGGTATCCCTTGAAGGTGGGGAAGGCGTCATGGGAGCGAACATGTTCCTCAAATGCGGCATCGAGTTCGCCTGTGGATGCTCCTGGTTTGATCATTCCCCTCAGTATATCCAGGCCTGTCGCGACAATTCTTCCCGATACGCGCATGACGTCTATTTCCCAAGGTTCTTTGATTGTAGCTGCCATACGGACCTTTATTTTGACTAGAGCTTTACCCCGGAGGTTTTGAGTTGTTCAAACACCTGGTTGGTGTTGAGAGCCCCATTGATTCGATGGGTAAGGTTCCGCTCTTCATAAAAGGGAATGATTTGTTCTGTTGTTGCGTGATATTTTTCCAGACGTTGTGTTACCGGACCGGGAGAATCATCCGATCTTTGTTCCAGGGCTTCGCCACATTTGTCGCACGCTCCTTCCACCTTGGGAGGGAGAAAGCGCACATGGAAGGTCTCCTGGCATTTTGAATTAGAGCAGGTACGACGACCGGTTATTCTTTCTACGATAAACTCATCGGGGCATTCGAATACGAAGACCCGTTGAAGAGGTTGGTCGATTTTGGATAAAAATTGTTCCAGGGATTCGGCCTGGGGGATGGTTCGGGGGAAGCCATCGAGGATAAAGCCGGCGGCACAGTCCCCTTTCTCAAATCGTTCCCGGATGATACCAATCATCACATCATCCGGGACAAAGGCCCCTTTATCAATAAAGCCCTTTGCCTCTTTTCCAACGGGGGTTTCCTGTTTGATCGCATCGCGCAGAATATCCCCGGTAGAGATATGGACAAGGCCCTGAAATTCAGCTAGGCGTTTTGCCTGCGTCCCCTTCCCAACCCCGGGAGGTCCCACAAAGGCAATGCGCATGAAATTACCCCTTCCTTCCCCGAATCCCACTACTTCCCACAAACCCGCTGTAATGGTGCATCAGCAGGTAAGACTCCATCTTTTGCGTGATATCCAGACTGACACCAACAACAATGAGAATTCCCGTCCCACCCAGGAAGGTGAGGAGGGCTGTTTGGATGGCAGAGCCCATTCCTGCTGAAACCATATCCGGAATGAGGGCGATAATACATAGGAAGGTGGCCCCACAAAGGGTGACCCGGGAAAGAATTGTATTGATGTAATTTGCCGTGTTTTCCCCCGGTCGAATCCCCGGGATAAAGCTTCCATATTCCTTTAGATTATTTGCGATCTCATTCGGCTGGAAGAATAGATACGTCCAGAAATAGGTGAAGAAGTAGATCATGGCGGCAAAGAAGACCGCATAAAAGAAACTTCCTCGGGCAAAGATATCGACCAAGATTCCGAAACCAGGGATTTGGGACAGGGCGTAAGGGATGATCAGGAGGGAAGAGGCGAAAATTACCGGCATAACCCCTGCCGTGTTTACTCTCAGAGGCAGATAGTTCCTTCCGCCACTCATCATTCTTCGTCCACGGATATGCTTTGCATGTTGTAGCGGAATACGCCTTTGCGCTTGCGTAACAAATACGACCGCGAAAATAGCCCCGACATAGAGGATGGAGATGAGGAGGAGGTATTCTCCCGGCACTTCATTCTCACGAACCTTCGCGATCAAATTCAGGGCAACAGCGGGCATACGGGAAACGATTCCCGCCATGATCAAAACGCTCGCCCCGTTTCCAATTCCGTGTTCGGTGATTTGCTCTCCAAGCCACATGATAAAGAGGGCTCCTCCCAGAAGTCCCAACATGAGGAGGAGGGTGGTTCCGCCGGTTTGGTCAAAGAGAGGAACTCGGGATGAAAACGCCGTAAGGGCTTTTACAGCAAAGAAACCTTGTACGATCGCGATCGGGATCGTGACGTATCGGGTATATTGTTGAATTTTCCGTTGTCCGGAAGGCCCTTCTTTCGCAATCGCTTCTACTTTCGGACTTACTTTTGTCAGGAGTTGCATGATAATGGAGGCCGTGATGTAGGGCATGATACCGAGGGAGAAGAGGGCCAGGTTCCCGAGTGCAAATCCGGAGAAGATCTGCATAATGTTAAAGATCTGTTCTCCGCCGAATTGCTCTTTGAACGCATCAATGGCAATGGGATTGATGCCGGGTAGGGGAATATGAGCTCCCAATCGATAAACGATCAGCACACCGAACGTAAACAGAATCCGCTTGCGCAGTTCGGCGATTTTAAAAATGTTCCGGAATGACCCGAGGATCTGCATCCGTTATTTTTTCTCTTCCGTTTCCCCGTTGACCTCAACCGAGCCGCCCGCTTTCTCGATCTTTTCCTGCGCGGACTTGGTGAATTTATCGGCCTTTACGGTTAGCTTTTTCTCTAACGATCCGTTTCCAAGGATTTTGACACCATCACATCGGCGGTTTACCACATTCAGCTTGCGGAGAGCCGCTTCATCCACTGTATCTCCGTCATTAAACAGGTCGTTCAGGACAGAGACATTAATGATTTCCCACTTAGTTTTGAATTGTGCGTTATTAAAGCCGAACTTTGGCAGGCGACGGATATTGGGCATCTGTCCGCCTTCAAAATAGCGGCGTTGACTAATCCCGGCTCTCTGCCCGGCACCCTTATGTCCCCGTCCACTTGTCTTTCCGAGACCCGAGGATTCTCCTCGTCCGACTCGGACCTTTTTCTTACGGGGAATTTTTGCCTTTCGGACATCCGTCAAGTTCATTTGCTTTCCTCAGCCGTTACGGCTTGTTTTATTGTATCTCTTTTCCGTAGAGCTACGCCCCGGGTTTCTTCAACGGCTTTGATGGTTTTCAGGTTCTCAAGGCATTTGATCGTCGCTTTAACAACATTAATCGGGTTTGTGCTTCCCTGGACCTTCGTTAGAACGTTATGGACTCCAGCAAGCTCAATAACCGATCGAGCGGAAGATCCTGCTTTTACACCGGTTCCGGCACAAGCGGGAATAAGAAGAACCGTTGTCGCCGAATGTTTCTGTTGGGTTGTATGGGGAATGGTTCCCTTTACGATCGGTACCGTAATGAGATTTTTCTTGGCTTCCTGGATTCCCTTATCGACGGCGAAGGGCACTTCCTTTGCTTTTCCGTAGCCCCAGCCGATCTGGCCTTTTCGGTTTCCGACGCAGACGAGAGCGCTGAAGGAAAACCGTTTACCACCCTTGACTACTTTGCAGCAACGGTTGACCTTTACAACAATTTCTTCAAACCCGTCTGAAAGTCGATCTCTACGAAAACGCGCCATGTAAGATTATCCTTTATTGTTACTTGGTACCCTTTTGGGCACTCAGTTTTCTTTTTTCTTTCTCTTCCTTCTTCGCCGCGGATCCACCGGTATTTTTCGCTTTCTTCGGTTTATCCTTCTTTTTCGGGTTCGTCAGGAAGTCGAGGCCCCCTTTCGCCGCACTCTCGGCAAAGGAGCGAACTCGTCCGTGGAATTTATAGAAATTTCGGTCAAAAACGACCTTTTTAATCCCTTTTTCTTGTGCGATTTCCGCTAATTTGGCGCCAACGATTTCAGCCGCTTCTTTATCTCCACCATTCTTAACTTCCTCTCGAAGAGCTTTCATGGTGGTAGAGGCAGAAGCGAGGGTGGTCCCTTTCTGGTCATCGATGATCTGGGCGTGGAAATGTTTGTTCGAACGGTAGACGGAAAGACGGGGACGAATTTCGGTTCCGTAGACGGTATTGCGGACATGCCAAGCCCTACGCTGCCGTCGTTCCCATTTTCCTACTTCGGTTGATCTGAGTTGTCCCATCTTTAGCTTGCTCCCGTAACGAAGGATTTGCCCGCCTTTCGGCGAATCACTTCGTCTTTGTACTTGATACCCTTGAGGTTGTACGGCTCAGCAGGTCGAGACCTCCGTACTTTGGATGCGAATTCGCCCACCATCTGGCAATCAGGGCCGCTCACCGTAACCGAAGTTGCGGAAGGGCATTGTACTTTCAATCCCTGAGGAACTTCGAGTTCAACGGGGTGCGAAAACCCAAGGATCATAACGAGTTTATTTCCCTGTATTTTCGCGTTGTATCCAACACCATTGATCGTCAGAACTTTTTCGAAACCCTTGGTCACCCCGGTGATCATGTTTGCGATATGCGCCCGCGTTGTTCCGTGCAGGGCTTTGACCAGTTTCTGGTCAGAAGATCGCGTTACCACAACTTTATTGTCCTCCACCGCTACAGCGACTTCGGAGCGGAATTCGAGGGACAATTTTCCATTCGGGCCTTCTGCCGCGACGGTATTCCCGGATACGTTGATTTTTACCTTTTCAGGAATAGAGACGGGCGTTTTTCCTAGTCGGGACATTTCTTACCAGACCTTACACAAAATTTCGCCACCGATGTTTTTTGACTTCGCTTCCCGGTCGCTTACGATGCCATGGGAAGTAGAGATGACCGAGATACCCAGGCCATCCAGAACTTTTCCGAGCCCATCTGCTCCACGGAAGATGCGCCGTCCAGGTTTGGAAACCCGCTTCAGATCTGTAAGCGCCTTTCCTTTTTCGGAATCGTATTTCATGACGATATGAAGATATTTGCGACCGCCACGCTTTCCTTCCACTTCATCCACCCGAACGTCTGCCAGGTATCCCTCATTTTTGAGAACCTGAGCAACATGTTCCTTCATGTTGGAGTGGGGGAGCTGGACCTTCTGAAGGCCCCGCGTGTTCGCGTTTTTGAGCATGGCGAGCATGTCGCCAAGTGGATCGTGGCTTGCCATTGGATTTTACACCCTAGAAAGAATCAATATTACCAGCTTGCTTTCCGGACGCCGGGGATCTCTCCCTTACTGGCGAGAAGCCGGAAACAATGTCTACATATTTTAAATTTGCGGTGGTACCCGCGACGACGCCCACACAGTTGACATCGGTTATAGGCTCGAACCTTGAATTTTGGTTCTTTTTTCTGTTTTACGACCCAACGAAGACTTGCCATTCTGCCCTCTATGCTTCCCGGAAAGGGAACCCGAGCTGTTTCAGAAGATGGTAGGAGTCATCCTTTGTTCTGGCTCGGACACCAAGCGTAATATTCATTCCCTGGACGAATTCAACTTCATCCAGATTTATCTCGGGGAAGACCACCTGCTCCGAGATTCCCATATTGTAATTTCCAGCATGATCAAATGATTTGGGGGAGAGCCCTCTGAAATCCCGAAGACGCGGAATGACCAGGGAGATCAATCTGTCGAGGAATTCGTACGCTCGTTTTCCCCGAAGAGTCACTTTCAGGCCAATATTCTGCCCCTGTCGGAGCTTGAAAGCGGCTACTGATTTGCGAGCCTGGCAGGTAGTCGGTTTCTGACCGGCAATGCGTTTGAGATCTTTCTCAGCGGCTGAGATCAAGTTTTTGTTTTCGATGGCTCTCCCGATTCCCATGGAGATGACGATCTTGTCCAGTCGGGGGAGGGCGAGCTCATTCGTGTACCCAAGAGTTTCTTTTAAGGCCGGAATGACATCATTTCGGTATTTTTCATATAAACGTGACATGATTACGCTTCTGGCGTCACCGCTTGTTTGCACTTTTTGCAAATGCGGGCGCGCCCTCCTTTTTGCTGCTCAAGCTTCTGCCGGCTAACGCGGGTTGGCTTATTGCAGGACTGACAAAGAATCACGACATTCGAAGCCGCAATAGGGGCTTCTTTTTGAATTCGAGCTCCATGGGGATGTTGCTGACTTCGACGAAGATGTTTCCAGACGAAGTGGACTCCCTCAACAAGAACCCGGCCGGTCTCTTCGTTCACATCGAGGATCTTTCCTGTCTTACCAGAATCGTCCCCCGTCTTAATTTTTACGATATCATTTTTTCGTACGTGCATGGCGATTACACCACCTCAGCCGCGAGAGAGATAATTTTCATAAATTTAGCGCGCAGTTCGCGGGGTACCGCGCCGAATATTCTTGTGCCCCTCGGATTCCCATCAGCGTCAAGAAGAACCATCGCATTGCTGTCAAAACGGACATAGGTCCCATCTTCTCTTCGAATCGCGTGTTTGGTTCGGACAACAACTCCCCGAACAACATCCCCCTGTTTCACCGCAGCGCCCGGCATCGACTTCTTTACGGTAGCGACGATGATATCTCCCACGTGACCGTAACGCCGTCTCGATGCCCCCAGAACCTGGATACATCCGACCCGCTTGGCTCCCGTGTTATCGGCTACGTCCAGGACTGATTTCAGTTGGATCATGAGGTAGCTTCCGCTTCCTTTTTGGTCTCTTTCCCGCTGTCCTGTGATTTCACAACACTCACCAGTCTCCAGTTTTTGGTTTTGGAGATAGGTCGCGTTTCCATAATTTCTACAATGTCGCCGACCTTGGCGATCTCATTCTCATCGTGAACTTTGCAGGTGGTTCCCCGACGAAGGTATTTTCCAAACGCGGGGTGCTTGATTCTACGTTCCAGTCGAACGGTGATCGTTTTCTGCATCGCGTCGCTCGTTACCATTCCAGTTGCCGAGTGGCGACGTGCCCTATTTTGTTCCGATTTTTCTGTATTCATAGCCAAACGCTCTCCTTGGAGGGGCTCAAAGGAATGGATACATTATCAAAAAAGGTTCCCGTGTCAAGCGAAACCAACCGCATCTTCTATCTATCTGGAAAGACATTTTTCTGAGGGGGCGAAAATCGAGCGATTTCGATTTGTTCTTTGACGATTGTGTCTGGCGTGTGATAGAATCCCGGCCCGTTATGAGCCGAAAACCACATCGAAATGCGCTTGGAATGATCGAGACTCGGGGCCTTGTTGGCTCGCTGGAAGCCTCGGATGCCATGGTGAAAGCCTCTACGGTCCTTCTTCTTGGAAAAGAGTACGTTGGGGGAGGGCATTGTACGGTCTTTTGCCGTGGAGAGGTTGGGGCGGTTAAAGCGGCCCTCGATTCCGGGGCGATGGCCGCCAAGCGAGTCGGGGAACTTCTCGCGGTCCATATGATCGCGAAGCCTGATTCCCAAATTGACGCCATTCTTCCCACTCCAGAGTGGGTTTGGATTCCTCCGTGGAATCCATCGGGAGCTCTGCGTAACTTTGATCCGGAGACCCTGACTGTTGCAGAACTGCGAAAATTGGCTCGGGCATTGCCCCGGGTCACCTTGAGCGGGCGGGAGATCTCCAAGGCGGATAAGGATACGCTCGTAGCGGTAGTCCGAAAAGCGACCGGAATAAGATAATCTGCGGGGATTTATGGACAAAGATCTCGAATCGATCCAACAGGCGCGTGATATCCTCTCTAAGGCCAAAAGGGCTCAGGAGGAATTGGGCAATTTCACCCAAAAACAGGTGGATGACATCTGTACCGCTATTGCGGATGCGGCCTTCAAACAGGCGGCCTATCTGGGGCAACTCGCGGTGGATGAGACCGGGATCGGGCGTGCGGACTCCAAAAAGATCAAAAATGAGTTCTGTACCCGCAATCTGATGGATGCGATGAAGGACCTGAAAACGGCCGGAATCATCAGTCGGGACGAGCAGCGTATGGTTTTTGAGATCGCCGAGCCGATGGGAACGGTGGCCGCGATCATTCCGACTACGAATCCAACCTCAACCGCCATCTGTAAGATACTGATTTCCATTAAGTCACGAAACACGATTGTCATCTCTCCTCACCCCCGTGCGGTGAAATGCATCTCCGAAAGTGCCCGAATCTGCCTGGAGGCGGGTTTAAAGGCCGGTCTCCCGCAGGGAGCGATCGGCTGGATGACCACCGTCACCCTCGATGGGACGAACGAGTTGATGAAGCACCGGGATACGAGCGTCATTCTCTCCACGGGAGGCGAGGGGATTGTGACCGCCGCTTATTCGAGTGGAAAGCCGGCATTCGGAGTGGGTCCCGGGAACTGCCCTGTATATATAGAGAAGAGCGCCGATATAAAGCACGCGGTATCGAACATCGTTGAGAGTAAATTATTCGATTATGGAACGGTCTGTGCCACAGAACAGACGGCTGTCATAGATGCGAGCATCGACGAGGAGGTTCGCGCTGAATTCCGGCGTCAGAAAGCCTATTTTGTCAATCCCGATGAGAAAAAATTACTCGAGAAGGTTTGTCTGAAGGGCCCTCTGATGAATCCGGCCGTCGTGGGGATTGCGGCGGTAAAGATCGCGAAGATGGCTGGCTTTGAGATTCCCGAAGATACGACCGTTCTCCTCGTCCCTCTCGGGAGCATTGGTCCCGAAGAGCCGATTTCCCGCGAGGTCTTGGCTCCCGTTCTTGGATACATGGTCGCTCCCGATTGGAAGAGGGCGTGTGAATCGTGTCTTGAAGTTCTCCGTTTTGGCGGTATGGGGCACACCTTGATCATCCATTCCCGGAACCAGGAAGTGATCATGGAATTTGCGATGAAAAAACCGGCGTACCGGCTTTGTGTGAACACTCCGGCCACGTTTGGAGCCATCGGCTACTCCACCGGACTCTTCCCTTCGATGTCTCTCGGTTGCGGGACTTCGGGTGGAAACGTAAGCGCAGACAACATCGGTCCTCACAACCTTATTAATGTAAAGAGATTGGCCTTCGATATTCGGGATGATGCATTCTCGCCGACGATGAAAGTTTCCGAAGCGGTCGTTTCTGATTTTGTTCCGTTTCAGGAGGCTCCCGCTTCTTCCTCGGGAAGTGCAAAGTCTTCGACCCCTTCTGCTCCACGAGAGCCGGCAAAGACGATCGTTTATAATGGGCGGAGGAAGGATCTAGGGTCCCTTTAACGGGGGCGGTTTAATTTTGAATGATTATCGCTTGACCGTTTTAAGGGTCGGCGTACAATACCGACGAAACGCAGGGAGATTTTAATGAGCAAAATTGCACTTGGAATGATTGAAACACGGGGCCTCGTCGGTTCCGTAGAGGCATCCGATGCCATGGTCAAAGCCGCGAAAGTGACGTTGATCGGAAAAGAAGTGATCGGGGGCGGATATGTAACCGTTATGGTTCGTGGAGAAGTGGGTGCGGTGAAAGCGGCGGTGGATGCGGGTGCCGCTGCTGCCAAGCGTGTTGGCGAACTCGTTTCGATCCACGTCATTCCGAGGCCCCACAGCGAGGTGGAGCTGATTCTTCCGGCCTCTTCTGGTTGGACCCGGGACTCGGCGGAAAAGGAATAGCGTAGATGGCCAGCGTCGATCTTCGGAGTTTCATCTTTCTCGACTCTCTTCAGCCACAGTTGACGAGTTATCTCTGTACGATTGCGAAGGGGTACCTTCCGATTACGCGGGATGCGGCGATGTTGATCGAGGTCTCTCCCGGCATCGCGATCAACCGGATTACCGATGTGGCTGTGAAGCGGACCGCGGTTCGACCTGCGATTCAGATCGTCGAACGGGCCTTTGGGGTTCTCGAATACCATCACGCTTCCCAGGCCGAAGTGCAGGAAGCGGGGGCACAGGTTCTCCAGCAGATCGGTCTTACCGAAGAGGATCGGATCAAGCCGGAAATTAAGACGAGCGAAATTATCACCCAGATCAGCGACTACCAGGCGATGCTCATTAACCGGGTACGTTTTGGAGAGATGTTCCTTCCTGGGAAAACGATGTATATCCTCGAAGTCCATCCTGCCGGGTATGCGCTGTTTGCCGCAAATGAGGCGGAAAAGGCCTCTCCGGTCGATCTGATCGACTGTCGATTCTCCGGGGCATTTGGACGGCTTTACCTGTCCGGAAGTGAAGCGGAGATTGAGGAAGCGGCCAAGGCGGTTCATCAGGCCCTCGATGGGGTTTCCGGACGCGAAGCGAAAAGCTAGGCGATCTTTTTTGCCGAACGAATCGGTCGCCGAGGCGTATATCTGATAGATTCTAAAAGAGAGGTATTCTTTTTCATGAAAACAATTCTTTGGCTCAGCCTTTTCTCCTTTGCCCTTCCTTCCCTTGTTGAGGCTCAAAAGAAGGAACCTCGGTATGTTCACGACGAGACGACCGGGATTGTTCTTGTCCGTCCTTCGGGGGAAGAGTGGCGTTGCAAGAAGCCGGAAGAGGGTGATAGTGTTTTCTTTTCCGGTACGGTCGCAATGGTCTATCACCGTCTGAACGATTGTGGTGTGCAGGTGATGGTGAACGAGAAAGAGGATAATCAAGCCTTTCCTAAACTTGAAGAAATGGCGACCAATCAGGTGAAGCGATACGGAACCGATCAGAACGGGCAGCCGATCCAGGGGCGAAAAGTCACTACGAAGATCAACGTTGCCAGAAAGTTCCCCGGCGCGGGACGCCCCAAGGCTCAATATATCGAAGTGGAACTCGACGATAGTGGTCGCAATGGCGGAAAAACCTATTTGCGTCAATATTTCTTCATCAATAAAAAGAATAATAATCAACTTGCGATTGTCACCATTACCGGCGATCAAGAAACCTATAAGGAGAATCAGAAGAAGATTCTTTTTATCCTCGCGAAAATGCAGTGGTTGAAGAAGGCGAATAAATAGAGGTGCGGCATGAACGAAGTTCACGCCGAGCGTAATAATCCTTGGCCGTTTTTCGCGATCAGCATTCTTGTTCTGCTTCTCGCCGCGTTTCTCTATCTGAGAATTTCCCAAAAGAATGATCCCATGGTCGCGGCAGCTCCTTTGGCCTCTTCCCAAAAGAGTGCGGATGACCTTCCTCCTGAAAAGAGCTCCCCTGATCTGACCCCCTCTACCGAGAGGTCTGTGCGGCAGGACCCTCCCGGGAAGAAAGAAGAAAAGCAGGCGGAAGAGGTCTCTCCCCAGGAAAAGCGGAAGGCGCTTATTCTGCGGGCGAAGAAAGCGCTAAAGAATAATCAATTTGATGACGCTCTTTCGGCGATTGAAGAAGCACGGAAAATTCTCGGTGCGGAAGATCTCGATACACTAACCAAAGAGGTTTCCAAGGCGAAGGAACTCTTCGCTCGAGAACAGGCGGAACTGGAACTTCTTTCGAAGGATCTCGTTCTGGTCGCGGATCAGTGGGAAAAGGTTTGGAAGAAAAAGAATCTCTGGAAGACCTCTGTCGATCAGTTAGAGGCTTTGGAAAAAAAGCATCCTATTGCGACTCGATCCCCTGATTACCTTGCTCTTCGGAAAATGGTCGTGCAGGCGTATTCCGATTATTCGGGGGCATTCAAGGCAAACATCCTGAAGGCTCAAAATTTACAGGGTGCGGGGCGGACGGCGGACGCTCTCACACGTCTTCGGATCGCTCTTTCCCTCTTTCCGGAACGGGAGGAGGAAGTGACGAAACTTCGGGAAGAGTGGGAGAATATTATTCATAGTCGGAACATGATCCGGGTGAGTAATGCTACGGTGAAAATCGGCGGGGAAGATCATGCGGATGAAAAACCGGTCCGTTCGTTTGAGGGAAAAGTTTTCTGGATCGATCAGTATGAAGTAACGAACGAGGACTATGCTGCATTCCTCCTTTCGAATCCAGAACGTCCGGCTCCTCCTGCGATATCTGGATGGCGGGGGCGGAAACCTCCGAAGGGAAAAGAGAAACATCCGGTTACCTATGTTACGTTTGGCGATGCACAAGCGTATGCCACGTGGGCGAAGAAACGGCTTCCGACAGCAGAAGAGTGGGAAAAGGCGGCTCGATTCCTCAAGGGAGAGACCTGGCCCTGGGGGAATGATTTTCCTCCGCCGGGGTCCGACGAATTCTTTGCGAACTCGATGGAGTATTGGCAGCGATATAAGAATCGGGTCCCGGGAACCACCCCGGTAGGATCCTTCCCAAAGGGGAGGGGCGATCTCGATCTGTTTGACATGGCGGGGAATGTCTGGGAATGGACTTCGACCCGAGTTCCAATAGATAAGGACGGGAAGACGGAAGATTTGGTGGTGGTAAAGGGGGGATCCTTCATGACGGCGAAAGAGGCTCTTCGGAGTTCGAACCGTCTCGTAGAGCATCCTCTTCTTGCGCATCCCGACACAGGCTTCCGATGCGTTCGCGATTGAGGCGTTGATGAAGGACCGGTCTGACCGGGAATTGGTGCACCTTTCACAACAGGGCAACCAGGATGCCTTCAACGAACTTGTCCAACGTCACCAGGAAAAAGTCCTCAATTCGGTCTACCGCTTCAGCTCCCATTGGGGGGATGCGCAGGATATTGCCCAGCGAACGTTCCTCAATGCCTGGAAAAATATTTCCAATTTTAAGGGAGATTCCGCTTTTTCTACCTGGCTCTACCGGATCGCCTTTAACCAGAGTATCAGTTTCCGCCGTGAAAAGGGGCGTCATCGCGCAGTCACGATTCACGCCGAAGAAGGGGAGAAGGGAATCGATCCCGGGTACGAGGCGGACCCCAGCGCCCCGATTGAGGCGACGGAAAAAGAGCGGCAGGTGCATCAAGTATTGGCTCTTCTGGAGGAAGAGGATCGCAAGATTATCGTACTGAAAGATCTGAAAGACCTCTCCTATGATGAAATTGCCTCCATTTTGGACGTTCCCAAGGGAACGGTCCGTTCGAGGCTTCACAGAGCCCGGCTTCAATTAAAGGAAAAATGGACGAATTTTTCGGGAACTTCTTCCCGAGAGGAAGCGTCATAAGACCATGAAATGTGATTTTGACCAGGAACTCTTGACCGGCTATCTCGACGGGGAACTCTCCCCGAGCGAGCAGGCAGAGGTGGAGTCTCATCTTCCGGCTTGCGATCCCTGTAGGGGCGAACTGGAAGAACTCCGGGAACTGGTCGGATCCGTAAAAAGTTTACCGACGATTCCGGTTCCCGATTCACTTTCCGAAGGAATTCGAGCCGGATTGGAATCCTCCGGGGCGAAGGTTCATTCCTTCCCCAAGAAAAGAGGGTTTCGGGTTGAGTGGGCGGTGAGTGCCGCGGCGGTTGTCTTTGTTGCGATTAGCGTTGTTTATGTGGGAGGAATCGAAAAACTCTCTCCTCCCATGGAGTTGAAAGCTCCGGCGACGGAAGAAGTGGCCCTCGATAATCAGAGACGAAATGATCGATCCTTTTCGATGGAGAAGGACAAGTCTGCGGAATATGGGGGCGCTCCGCTTGCTCTGGAAAACACTCCTACGGGGAAGAATTCGCAGATAAGAAAATCGATTGGGAAGTCGGAAAAGGATCAAACCCTTTCGGAAGGTGTAGATCAGATTCGAACGATGAGATTTGGGGGACGGAGCGGGTCGGTCCCTCCCGAGTTTCTGATGGTGCAGTCCTCCAATATTTTGAAAGTCCGGAAGGATTTAGAGAAGACGCTTCGGTCTCAGAAGATCTCTTTCAAACCAGGTGCTGGATCTCTTGCCCAAAGTTCCTATGCGAAAGAGAACTGCCTTCTTATTGAACTCACGCAAGAAGAACTCGCCGCTTTGCGGGAAAAGCTCAAGAAAGGAAAGGATGTCCTGGTGATGGCCGGCGGGATTGAAAAGTTCCGCCGGAGAAGTCTTCAGGGCGGGAAAAAGCTTTCCCCTTCTCTCGAAGAGCCGGGTGAAGATGAGGATGAACTCGCCCTGCTCGAAAAGAGCGATAAGAATCGTTCCCAGCCTGAAATGGATCTCGAGGGAGGCAATTGGGGGCTTCAGCAGGAGGCTCCCCCGAAAGCGGATTACAAAGAACTGGATAACGGAAAGAAGGCTCCGGCCCCCACTCCTGGGAAGCAAAAAGAGGAGAAACCAGAGAGCCCAGATTTCAAGAAGAGTAAGGGTGGCGGTGAGCGGGAGAAAAAATCTTCACAGAAAATCAAGGTGGTCATCTACTTCTTGGAAGAAGAGTAGGTTTCCTACTCTGGCACGGGATCGTGCCCCCATCCTCCCCACGGGCCACACCGCAAGACTCTTTTCGTTCCCAGCCAAAACCCCCGGAAGAACCCATGCTTTTGAACCGCTTCGAGTGCGTATTGAGAGCAACTCGGCCAGTATCGGCAAGAGGGGGGAAGGATGTGCGAAAGGGTCATCTGGTAGAGGCGGATGGGAATGATGAGTAGGTACTTCACCGGATCGCCCCGACCGACTCAAGGAGGAGTTTTTCTACTTCGGGTCTCTTTGTCTTTTCCGGGGGTCTCAAAGGAACGACCAGGATATCCATTCCGGGCCCGATTTCCGGATGAAGACGGAACGCCTCCCGGATCAGTCGCTTCCATCGGTTTCGTTCAATCGCCCCACCCACCTTGTTGGGAACGCTGATGCCGAGACGGGATACAGGGAGATCGTTCGGACGGAAAAAGAAACGAAGTCGACCCCGCATAATTCGTTTGCCGGTTTTGTAAGCGAGGTCGAGATCTTCTTTGCGACTTAATCTCTGTTCCCGTGCATATCCGAACTTCATGGGCATAGTCTATCGCTCCCCCTTTGCCTTCTCCAGAGCTTTCCCCTTGCTTGACATTCTGGTTGCATGCAGTAGGATTCGGGGCTTATGAGCAGCGAATTTGAAGAGAGAACCAAGAAACTGGATGCCATCCGTGAAGCGGGCGCTTCCCCATGGGGGAATGCTTTTGGCAATACGACGCCTGTTCAGGAGGTTGTAGACGCTTTTGAAAAAGGTCCGGAAGAGAAATCCTTTACGATTGCCGGTCGAATTACCGCTCATCGCGGATTCGGGAAGGCGGCGTTTCTCGACCTGCGGGATGTGAGTGGAAAGATCCAGGTCTACGCCCGGAAAGATAACCTTCCGGAGAAGTGGCCTCTTTTCAAATTGGTCGGAAATGCGGATTGGATCGGGGTTACCGGAACCCTGGGAAAAACAAAGACGGGAGAGATCTCCCTCTTTGCCACCGACTTTGAGCTCCTGACGAAATCTCTCCGGCCTCTTCCTGAAAAGTGGCATGGATTTACCGATCCGGAATTGCGCTATCGGCGTCGCTATCTCGATTTGATTGCGAATCCGAAGGTCATGGATACGTTTAAGAATCGTGCGATCATTCTTTCGAAGATGCGGCGATTCCTTGATGATCGGGGGTACCTTGAGGTTGAGACTCCCATGTTTCACAGCATTCCAGGGGGGGCGGCCGCTCGTCCTTTTGTGACGCATCACAACGCTCTTGATCGTGATTTGTATATGCGGATTGCGCTTGAGATCCCATTGAAGAAGCTCATGGTCGGAGGGTTTGAGAAGGTCTACGAAATTGGTCGTGTGTTCCGAAATGAGGGGATCGATACTTCGCATAATCCGGAATTCACGCTTCTGGAGCTGTACCATGCCCTCGGCGACTTGAGTACCATGATGGAGTTGACCGAGAGCCTCGTCTCCTTCCTGGCAAAGGAGATTACGGGGGATACGAAACTTTCCTTTGGGGAGAAGACGATCGATGTCACTCCTCCCTGGCCGCGGAAAGATTTCCTCGAGTTGTTCAAAGAGAAGGATATTGACCCCGCGAATGAAGAGCAACTTCGTGGGATTCTCCGCGAGAAGGGGGTCGATACCGCGGGAATGGATTTGACGAAGATGGTGGACGAAGTCTTTGGCGAAGTGATTGAGCCGGACCTCCAGGATGCCACTTTTGTCACCGGTCAACCGATCGAGATGACCCCTCTCTGCCGTCAAATACCGGATCGCCCCGGCTTTGCGGATCGATTTGAATCGTACATGGCGGGAATGGAACTCGCGAATGCCTATACGGAGCTCAATGATCCACAGGAACAACGCAAGCGGCTTGTGGAACAGGTGGGCGAGGAAGTGATCGAGCAGGGGAAGGTGGATGAAGATTTCCTTCTCGCAATGGAGCATGGGATGCCTCCGGCGGGGGGGATCGGAATCGGAATCGATCGCCTCGTAATGTTGCTGACGAACAATCCCTCCATTCGGGAAGTGATTCTCTTCCCACAGTTGCGGGAAGCGGAATCCGCCAACGTCGAGGAGTAGGTGTATAAGCTTTTCATGGCCCTGAGGTATCTCCGGTCGCACCGGATTATCTACTTCTCGATTGCGGGCGTCGCGATCGGAATCATGGTCATGATCGTGGTTACCTCCGTCATGGGGGGCTTCTCCCGCGATCTTCGTACCCGCATTCGCGGGATGCAGGCGGACCTTGTTGTGATTCCCGCAACGCCCAATGTATTCCTTCGTGATTACGATCAACTCTGTGAAGAGATTCGAAAGATTCCGGGGGTGCAGGGGTGTTCTCCCCGTATTGAATGGAAGGCGTGGCTTCAGTTTCGCAACACCTATAAAGAGGTGACCTTTCTGGGGATCGATCCCCGGCAGGAGAAGGGGGTTTCCCAACTCGACAGCTACTTCAAGGCGGGAGGAAAGGAACATTTCGATTTCAGGACCGAGCCTTCGCCGGAAGGCGTGCGCCTGGAGATTCCCGGGGCGGTGGTTCTTGGGAGGGAGTTTCCGATCTTTGGAATCAGTGAATTCCAGTTGATGACCGTTCGGTATGAAGGGGGTCCCTTCCATCAATCCTTCCAGAGCGTGGGGGACTTTAAGTCGGGCATGGCCGAATACGATCACAGTTTTCTCATTATGAATCTCTCCGATGCCCAATCGTTCATGAAATTGAAAGGGGCGATCACGACCGTTTCGGTCACGCTGGACGATTACGAAGCGGATATCCATCGCGTCCGCGCAGAGCTTGTCGGTGTAATTCATGCCTTCGGGGAAGAACGGAATCACCGCTGTTACGAAGAATTTCATCGTTCCGGGAGATGTGGCCGGTTTCAGACCCGCACGTGGGAGGAAGCGAAGGCGATTCTTCTTCAAGCGGTGTCGATCGAGAAAGGGATTCAGATTGTTGTCCTCTTCTTCATTATCATTGTTGCCGGCTTTAACATCATGGCGATCTATACGTTGGTCGTTCGGGCGAAGACACGAGAGATCGGAATTATGAGGGCGCTTGGGGCCTCTCCCCGGGGAATTATTGTTGTCTTCCTTCTCTCGGGAATGTTCTGTGGTCTTGTCGGATCATTAATCGGGATCGGTGCGGGGCTCTCCTTCTCCTACAATGCGAATGAAGTGGCCGATTTTATTGAGATCGGCTCGCGGGAATTTAACCAGTTGCCTCGAGGGGACTCTCTGCGATCCGTATTGCTTCTCGTAGGGGGACTCGTCACTCTGATTACGACGTGGGTGACCTTCTCCTGGAAAGAGCGTCTCCACGCTTTTCCGATGGGACTCCTTTCGGGTCTCTTGATTGGGATCGGGACGTGGACGTTTCTCGGTTGGTTAGGGCCGCACGAAAATTGCACCTTTTCCCTTTATGAGGGCCATTTGGAAGGGACTCATCCTGCGAGGTTCTGGTGTTCTCTTATTGCGGGAGGGATTCCCATTCTTTTGGTTCTTTTACGGGAATGGCTCCGTCGTAAACCGGAAGAGGCGGGGTGGACCTTTCTCGGTTTTGGCACGGGGGTTTCTTTTGCGGGACTTCTTCTCGGTCTGGTTGTTCTCCTGGGCATCTCGCTTCCGGTTGTGTTCCTTACCCCTTCGCCGGTCTGGCCCGGTTTGGAACTTTTCAAGGGGGATGTTTATTACCTCGATCGGATCCCGGTCTTTGTCGATACGACCACGATCGTTTTGATCGTGATTATGACGTTGGCGGTCAGTTTTGTGTTTTCCATTTACCCGGCACTTCGCGCAGCGAAGGCGGATCCCATTGATGCCATTCGGGAATAGAGGTTGTCATGTTTTTGGGCGTTGAGTCCATAAAGAAGGATTATCGAAGCGGAGAATCGATGCTTCAGATTCTCAAGGGAGTTTCCCTTGAAGTTGAAGAGGGGGAGATTTTATCGATTGTGGGTCCTTCCGGGAGCGGAAAATCAACCCTCCTTCATATCATGGGCTTTCTCGACCGCCCGACATCTGGGGAAGTCGTTTTCCGGGACAAGGCCCTCTCGAGTCTCACGGGACCGGCACAGGTCGGGATCCGAAACTCTCGATTCGGATTTGTCTTCCAACATTATCACCTGCTTCCTGAATTGAATGCTTTTGAGAATACGATTCTGCCCCTCATGATTCGTCACGGGGTGGGAGCCTGGCTTGGGGCCCGGGGGCGTGCGCGGAAACGAACCCGGGAACTTCTGGAAAATCTGGGCCTTGGCGAGCGGATGCACCATCTTCCGCAACAACTTTCGGGAGGGGAGTGCCAGAGAGTCGCAATCGCTCGTGCTCTCATCGGGGATCCGGATGTGGTCTTCTGTGATGAACCGACCGGGAATCTGGATGCAGCCACCTCCCGGGATATTCAAGACCTGATCGTTCGGCTTTCCCGGGAAACGGGGAAGACCTTTATACTTGTTACCCATGATGATACGGTCGCGTCTCTCGCCCGAAGAAAACTGAAGTTGATCGATGGGCAGATTGTCCCCGAGTAGCTTTCCTTTGGTTTCGCTTGACCCGACTTGCCTGGACGATATCATAAGTGGGCCTCTATTTTTTGAAGGCGAGAATGGCCTATATCCGCGTTAAAACGGGACCTCATAAGGGAAAGATTTTCGAGATTCAGGACGAGGTGATCACCCTCGGCCGGGATGAGAGTCAAACCATTCAGATTCTCGATCAGGGTGTGTCTCGTAAACACTCCGAAATTTTTCGTATTGGGGAACTCTGTTTCGTTCGCGATCTCTCATCGACCAACGGGACATTTGTCAATAACCAGAAGGTCGATGAGGAAGTTCTCAAAGTTCGCGACGAACTTCTCATCGGAACGACGATCCTCATATTTGAAGACAAGGGTGCTTCTGCTGCTCTCCAAGGCGAGGGGGGCATCTTTGGGGAAGGGGAGGAGGATGTCGAAAATATTGAAGCCCGTACCCTTGAACTCGATCTGGCAACCGTAGTCGATGAAGGAAAAGAAGGGGCTCTACAACGTTCAAAATATCTGCAGTTTTCCGGGGAATTAAGCCAGGTTCTCCAGGGAGAAAAGGACCTGGACGGGATTCTGAGCGAAGCGGTTGAGTTTATTGCAACGAACGTTCGTGCCGGTGAAGGGACTCTCTTTTCCCGGGACGAGTCGACAGATAAGATGGCGCCGAAGGTTGTTTTCGAAAAGGGTCCATCAGGGGAGCGCGTTGTCAGTCGAACGATCTTTAAACGGGTTCTCTCTTCCGGAAGACCCCTTCTCACCTCCGATGCGACGGTCGATGATCGATTTGCTCTTTCGGAATCGATCGTTCTGAATAAAATTCGTTCCGTGATCTGTACCCCGCTGTTGTATCGGGGCAAAGTCGAAGGGGTTCTCTATTTTCACTCTGCCGAGGATGAAGCTCCTTTCGAACAGGCGGATCTGGAGATCGCGGCGGAAGGCGGGCTTCAACTTTCGCTCTTCATGGCGGGTCACCGCGCGGTAGAGCAGAACCGGGCCGGTTTTGTTCGCACGGTGAAGGCTCTTGTGACCGCGATGGAAATTTTCGATACGCGGAACAAGGGGCATTCCGAGCGGGTGGCCGAATATTGTGCGGCCATCGGCCGGCAGATGGAACTTTCGCCCGAGGATCTCTACCACGTGCGTCTTGCCGCTCTCTTGCATGATGTCGGGAAGTTGGCCGTCCACCACTCTTTGATCGGGGTGAAGAAGGATCAGATTCGCGACCAGCATGTTTATGCGGGTGAGAAGATTATCAACCAGATCGAGGGGTTGGAAAAAGTGGTTCCGATCGTCCGGCATCATCACGAGCGGGCGGACGGTTCGGGATTTCCCTACAAGGTGAAGAATGAAGAGACTTCCCCTCTCGCCCGGATTCTCATTGTCGCGAATGCCTTCGATGATGAATGTCATCGCGGCGGCGTTGCCGGCGAGGGTCTGCAGGTGAAAGATGTTCTTAAAGACATGGCGGAGCGTGGGGGGAAAGAGTTTGATGATGACGTTATCAAGGCTCTTCTCATCTGTCACCGCAATGGAACTCTCTATCTTGGTGATCAGGCCCAGGCAGAATGACCCTCCGGTACCTTGCTCCCTTCGACCTCCGAAAACTTCCTTCCCAGGATACCGATGTTCTTGTAATCGGAAGTGGTCTCGCCGCTCTTCGTGCGGCCATTGAGGCATCTCGGCAGAGAAAGGTCTTGATGGTGACGAAGGCCCGGAAGGAAGAGAGTAATTCCTACTACGCCCAGGGGGGGATTGCCGCAGTACTCACCGAACAAGACTCAGTCGATTCCCACATGGAAGATACGATGCGGGTCAGTTGCGGGCTTGGGGATCCCGGCATGGTCGAAATTGTCGTTCGGGAAGGGGCCGACCGGGTACGGGAGTTGATCAAGTGGCGTACCCCTTTTGATCGCGAGGGGAAGAAGTTTTCTCTCGCGATGGAGGGGGGGCACTCGCGCGCGCGGATCCTGCACAAGGGGGACCGCACCGGTGCGATGCTTTCGACGACGCTCTTGAAGCGGGCGGGCAAAGCGGAAAATGTTTCGATTCTCTCTGATACGTTTGTACTCGATCTGGTGACTCATCGGTCAGCGTGTGTGGGTGCGGTCCTCTGGTCCAAAGAGAAAGGGCTTCACTGGGTTCAGGCACGCACGACGATTCTCGCGACCGGCGGGGCAGGTCAGCTTTATCGGGAAACGACAAACCCTGCGGTCGCTACCGGGGATGGCATCGCCATGGCGTGGCGGGCGGGCGCGGAACTGATGGATCTGGAGTTCTATCAGTTTCATCCGACGACACTCTATCTGGCGGGAGCGAGTCGCGCGCTTATTACCGAAGCGGTTCGGGGAGAAGGGGGCGTACTTCGAGACCGGAAGGGTCGCGCTTTTATGAAAGAGTATCACCCGATGGGGGATCTCGCTCCGCGCGATGTTGTCTCCCGTGCGATTCTCGATCACATGCTTCGAACGAAAGATACACAGGTCTATCTTGATGTCAGAAAGGTAAAGAGGGTCCGTCAAAGATTCCCGGGACTCGCGAGTGTGGCCGATACGTACAAATTAAAACTGACGAAGGATCTGATTCCGGTTCGTCCGAGTGCCCACTACATGATCGGGGGGATTCGGATTGACAGCTTTGGCCGGACGTCGGTGAAGAATCTCTTCGCCTGCGGGGAGTGTGCGACATCCGGATTTCATGGGGCGAACCGGCTCGCTTCCAACTCACTTCTGGAGTGTGTCGTTTTCGGTCAGAGGGCGGGGGCGCTTGCGGCGGCCGAGGCGTCGAAGCCGGTGCCGAAGATCTCTATGAAGCATCCCGGTCGGATGCACGCAGGAAGAGAGCTCGATATCGATGATTTGCGCAATTCGTTGCGGAGTATCATGTGGCGGAATGTGGGGGTCGAGCGGGATGCGGCGGGGTTGAAGTATGCGCTCGATTCAATTCAGTTCTGGTCGGGCTATGTTCTCGATCGAAGTTTCGACTCTCCTGAAGCGTGGGAACTACAGAACCTGATAACGCTCGCGAAGCTCGTGACCGAGAGCGCGCTTTACCGGAAGGAGAGCCGCGGCGTGCATATGCGGCGCGATCATCCGAAGACGAATGACCGGCGATGGAAGAAGAGGCTGGTTGTCAGGCGCGAGAAAAAGATTACGGAGTCTCCCGTCTAAGGGGTCGTCGATTCGAAAGCGGCTTGCCAAAGGTCGGTTTTTCTCGGGTTAATGAGGATTTGAAGATTCCCCTTGTTCGGCCGGACGAAATTGTTTTTCGGTCGAGAGATCTGTCGTCCGGAACACGATGCGACACTTCTTCCAGCTTGATATTTACGTTCGGTTCATCAATCAACCGTGAGCGCATATGGTCCGTGGAATGCGGTGCCAACGTCCAGGTAAGCCTTGTATTCTCCCTGGAGGTTCGATTTCGTGGCGGATTCCAGGTCGACCCGGAATGATGCGATGACGGCCGAGAGGTCACCCTCCTTTGAAAGTTCCGTCACGGGCACTGTTGCGGGGATGATTTTCACCCTTTCATCCAGCTTGAACAGGAGGATGTTACAGGTCCAGACTGCCTGTCCTGATTCCGTTTTCGGCAGGTGTTCTATATTCCTGATCCGGGTGGAAATCTCAAGGGTAGGTTCTGCTCCCTCCGGTTGATCCAGTTTTAGTGTTGTTTCCGATATGTCCGCGGGGCTGTTCACCGACTTGAGATAGGACTGGGGTTCGGTTCCCGGTGCCTCTCCCGGCTCTTCCTTTCCGGTCATCTCTATGGCCACCTGGTTGGAGCATAAATCAAAAGCGATCGCAATCGCAGAGTGTTTCCC
>PVBE012356958.1_pt1 | contig 44007 bp, 36 predicted proteins | sample 1631181 | NCBI WGS metagenome assembly PVBE01 (sample SAMN08397723, study PRJNA350692) | Marine metagenome, whole genome shotgun sequencing project. | isolation source: water | place: Pacific Ocean | collected 2012-04
CAACCGAATCAACCCGCGCGTCATCAAACGCAAAATGTCTGGCTGGCCGAAGAAGCGACCACAACACCGGCACCCACCGCCACCAACGAAAACCTTTAAGCAGTCAGTAGTTGTGATTCATTAAACGGTATTGGGGTTAGCTCGTATTCTTTCGCCGAAACAACTCTACAAAGGACAGGGACGATAATGATGTCGATTAGTAAACTGTGGACGCGAAACCTATTCACTGTCAGCTTGGCTCTGGGTTTGCTCAGTGGATGCGGCGGTAATGCCGGACCGACGGGTACCGTTTCCGGCAAGGTCACATTGGATGGCGACGCGGTTGCCGCGGGTGAGATTGGCTTTATTTCCGCTGAAGGATTCTCCGCCGTCACCGAAATCGGCTCCGGCGGATCCTTCACCATCGTGGAAAAAATGCCCGTCGACACGTATACCGTTACAGTGAGCCCGCCCGCGATTACGGAAGCCCCTGGCGAAGGGGGTGACACGGTGGAGATGGCCGCCAGCGACGTACCCGAAGGGTATTGGGACGAAGGGACCAGCGATATTTCCAAGGATATCACTGAGGGTGAAAACACGCTGACCATCGAGCTGAAGGCAGCCGGACCGGCTGCCCAAGCTGGCGGGGCGGCTGCCGAAGACGGTGAGACGGAAGAGTAATCACCCTAGTGGTCCTCCCAACGCGGAACTGACCGATCGTGGAAGCCGTTGAGACGACAGGCCCGAACACGTTCGGCGGAGCCTTTCAGGGCCGTAAACTGTAGGTTTAAGACGCACTAAAACATTGCGCAGTGAGCCCGCAGAAACGAGAAACTGGGGGCTTACTTTGTTTGCTCCCAACCATCGACGCGACACATCGAATTGGGTAGAACACGAAACGTCGCGGGATTGCTCAGCGACGTTGTTCGTGGCGCCGCCCTGGCGCAGCACGTGATCCATGAAACCATCCAATCTCGAAATCCTGGCGTACGAAGACACGCCGCTTGGACCCCTCTGTCTTCGACGACGCGAACTGCTCTCCGAACCCGGAACGGTTGTGACCGAGGTAACGCTCAACCACGAATTCCTGATGAGCAGCTACAACACCGATTCAGAACGCGCGATTTCGAACCGGTCGATCGAGATCCATGGCGGACGCGACCTCAAGGTTCTCGTTGGTGGCCTCGGGCTTGGCTATACGGCTCGTGAGCTACTGAGGCATGCCAACGTTGCGTCAGTCGACGTCGTCGAGTTTTTGCCGCAGGTGATTGATTGGCTCCACGATGATCTAATTCCGCTGTCGAACGAATTGAATGCCGCGACGCATTTACACGTTATCGCTGGCGACGTCTTTCAACGGTTGCGAGAGGAACCACACGATCTATTCGACGTGATCGTGATCGATGTCGATCACTCGCCCAGTGATCAACTTGGTGAAGAAGATCACACATTCTATACCGTGGAAGGGCTCACAAGCGCGAAATCGCACCTCCGCGATGGTGGTATCCTAGCCGTGTGGTCTTACGCCGAAAGCAGCAGTTTTTCCGAGGCCCTACGAAGCATTTTCAGCCAGGTGCACGTCGAGCCGGTCAAGACCACCAACGCGCTCGTGGGCCACGAACAGACGGACTGGTTGTTCTTTGGCGTGGGATAGACTTTCGTAGGGATCGTTCGAGGAATTACTGTCCGATAGTCGCCTTTCGCTCCGCGAAAGACGACAATAAAAGATCGAACGCTGCTAGGCTACTTCGGCGATTGGCAGTGGCTGGCCAGCCAGTCGAAAAAGACGCGGTGCCAGAGGACGCCGTTTTGAGGCGAAAGGACCCAATGACCCTCGGCCGGATAGTACAGAAACCGCGACGGCACACCCTGGATCTGTGCCGCCGTGAACGCTTCGATGCCTTGTGTCACGGGCACGCGAAAATCTTTCTCGCCGTGAATCACCAGCAATGGCGTCTTCCAGTCGCCAATAAACCGGTGGGGCGAGAAGCGATCGTACATGTCCCGCGCCTTTTGACTCTTCCAATAAGGTCCGCCCAGATCCCAATTGGCAAAGAACAGTTCTTCCGTCGAACTGTACCAGGATTCAAGATTGAACACGCCGCAATGCGCGATCATGCAACGAAACCGGTTCGCGTGGTTGCCCATTAACCAGTACACCGTGTAGCCGCCAAAGCTGGCGCCCACCGCTGCCGTGCGACTTCGATCTATGTAAGACTCGCTCAGCAGGTCGTCAGTCGACGCCAGGATGTCTTGCATCGCCTGACCTCCCCAGTCGCCACTGATCTGGTCGTTCCAAGGGCGACCAAAGCCGGGTAGACCACGCCGGTTGACGGCTACCACGACGTAGCCCTGAGCCGCCATCAAGTGAAAATTCCAACGATAGGAGAACCACTGGCCAATCTGTCCCTGCGGGCCACCCTGGCAGTATGTGATCAACGGCCATTTCTTGGTTGGATCAAAGTCCGGTGGATAGATCACCCAGTTGTGGATCGTCTTGCCGTCACTAGCGGTGACTTGACGCTGTTCGACCGTGGGGAGAGCCAGTTTCTTATAATGCGCGTCATTGGCCGTGGTGACGACCGTATGGGTACCGTCGGCCAGTGCAAGCGTTGCCAATTCGTTTGGCCGCAGCATGTCTTGCCGGGCGACCAACGCTGTCCGGCCATCCGCGAACAGATCAGACAGACTCCAGTTGTAGCGGCCGTGAGTGACCTGTGTCGTTTTGTGATCGTTCAGCCAGATACGAAAGATCTGATTGGTGCCGCGCCATTCGGAAACGAACAGCATTGATTTCGAATCCGGCATCCACGTCGCCCCGTGCGCTGTCTGGTCCAGGCCGACGGTCAGCTCGTCAATGCTGCCCCTCGATCGGTCGTACAGCAGGATGCGGTTCCGATCGGACTCGAAACCCCCTCGCTCCATGGAATGGAAGGCAATCGTCTTGCCATCCGGCGAATACACCGGTTCGGTTTCGTAGCCAGGTCGTCCCGGCGTGATGCACTTCGCGTGCCCGCCGTCGATACCGACCAGATAGATGTCGCTGTCTGTCGATTCGGCCGGATTGTTCACGATCTTGGCACTGTAAGCGATCTCCCGGCCGTCGCTGGACCAGGCATAGCTCTCGGCGCCACCAAAAGGCTGCAACGGACAGTCGACACGCAACCCGTCCATCAGATCAACGACGTCGACGGCGCGGCCATTGCTGAATTTGGCGGCGTGAAGATGACTGTAGGCATAATCGTGCCAGGCGTTCCAGTGCCGGAACAACAGGGAATCGATGATCCGAGCGTCGGCTTTGGGAAGATCACTGTAAAGCTCGTTAACGGTGGCGTCCATCTTCACATCGACGGTAAAGGCCAAGTGTGTGCCGGTGGGGGCGACCTTGAGGTTGGCAACACCCGCCTCGATATCGGTTACTTGACGAGGTTCCACTTTCTTCGGATTGACCGACCAGACCTGAGGCTTGGCGTCTTCGACATCGGTGGGGATGCCGACAAAGAACAGGCGACGGGCCGACGTCCCCTGTCCCCATTGGAGATCCGAAACGCTCTTCCAGGCTTTGCCGATGACTCGATCGTGCCGCCCGTCCAGCGTCAGCAGATGGATTTCGCTGCTCCCGGTGTTCTCTTTCAATTCGTAGCTGCGCACGGTGTAAACGATTTGTAGGCCATCTCCTGAAACGGCACCACCAGAAACACGGCCCAGCTCCCAAAGTAGCTCCGGAGTCATTCGGGCTTCCGCCGCGGTGGAAATAGTCGTCACCGAAACCACCAGCGCCAGCATCAACAAGCTTGTCATCGTGTATCGCATGGCATTTTCTCCGGCGGATTTTTCAAGGTGATGCTGCAAGTATAGGCCGATCGTAACCGCAAGTGGCAGCAGTACCTACAAGTTGCGATTGCGCCGATAAAGCGTCATGCAGTCTGTGAAGCTCTGACGGTTTTGTCGATTTTGACGACAGACCTGGCGTTGCAACATCCGATCAAATAAGGAGGAAATGCGCCCCTGCGCGCATTCACGGATTTCGCTCCTTCGCCGATCAGGCTGCCATGAGTACCGCCGGGCCAACAGACCCTCAATCGCAATTCAATCTTCCGCCAGCAGGCGTTTCAGCAACGTCAACGCAGGATGCGTCAGAGGTCAATTCCGTGCTGATCCAGCAGACCAAGAACGAGATCCGTTCTCTGGTGCAAGAGATTACACATCTTTCTCAGACTGACATCCCGTTAGACGAATTCTACGACGAGTTTTTGCGCCGCGTCGTTCAGGCCTTGGCGTCGTCCGGTGGTGCACTGTGGACGGTTGAAAAAAACGGCGGATTGCGACTGCAATACCAAGTCAACCTGCCGACTGAAACACTGGCGGATCAACCCGAGAACCAACGACGGCACGGGCTCTTGCTGCAGAATGTCTTGACCAGCGGACAACCTACGCTGGTGCCGCCACAATCTGGTTCGTCCGGCGGTGACGAGGCTGGTAACCCGACAAATCACCTGCTCGTACTGGCCTGCCTGCGTGTCGAAAACGAACCACGCGGCGTGATTGAGATTTTTCAGCGCAGCGGCGGTGGTCCGACGACTCAACGCGGCTACTTGAGATTTCTGGTCCAGATGGCCGAACTGGCCAGTGAGTTTCTCAAGAATCGACAACTCCGACAGTTGGGAGACAGCAAGACGTTATGGGAGAACCTCGAGCGGTTCATCTGTCAGGTTCATCGCGGTCTGAATGTTCGTCAAACAGGGTACACGATTGTCAACGAAAGTCGACGCTTGGTTCGCTGCGACCGAGTTAGCTTGACGTTGCGACGCGGTGGTCGCCAGCAGGTGATCGCCGTCAGCGGGCTCGATACACTGGATCGACGTGCGGAAGAAGTCAAACTGCTGGGACAATTGGCCACCGCCGTGGTCGCAGGTAACCGACCGCTGTGGTACGGGGGCGCAGACGACGACGTGCCGCCTCAAATCGACGAACCGTTGCAGCAGTACGTCGATCAATCACACGCCACGATGGTGGCCGTGGTCCCGTTGCGTCGACCGCCGGATGGTCTGCAGGGCAGCGATTCTCAGCCCAGCGACGACCTGCCGAAAGAAGTCATTGCGGCGTTGATCGTCGAGCAAATGGGTGATTTTACCGTGGCCGAAGGACAGATCGAGCGGGTCGACATCGTCGCCCAGCATAGCGCCTCGGCATTGGCCAACGCATTGGATCACGAGAGCCTGTTTCTCATGCCGCTGTGGCGGATGCTGGGCAAAGCCAAATGGGTTGCCAAAGTCCGCAACCTGCCCAAGGTCGTGTTGGCATTGGCCGTTGTCGTCGGCGTCGTGCTGGCGCTCGCCCTGGTGCCCGCGGATTTCGAACTATCCTCGCGCGGCACGCTGCAACCATCGTCCCGCCACGAGATCTACGCTCACCTGGACGGCGTGATCACGGAGGTTCCAGTCCGGCACGAACAGTCCGTCCAGCGAGGCGACGTTCTGGTGCGGATGAAGAACAACGAACTGGAGGTGGAGATTGCCGACCTGATTGGGCGGAATCGGACCACGCAGGAACGGATTCGCGCGATTCAGCGCGCCCAGCTGCACGATCGCCGATTGGGAGTTGCCGAGCAGAACCGGCTAGGCGGCGAGTTACTGGAGCTCAAACAAGTGGCCGAGAGCATCGACCGAGAGCTAATGCTGCTCCGCCAAAAACAAGAGCTGTTGGTCATTCGGTCCGAGACTCACGGCCAGGTTGTCACGTGGGGCGTCAGCGAACTACTGCTGCGACGACCTGTACAGACTGGCCGCGCGCTGATGACAATTGTCGACCCGATGGGTGCCTGGGAGCTAGAGTTGAATATGCCCGAACGACGGATGGGACATATTTCCCGCGCGGCGCGTGACAGCCAAGATCGACTGCGTGTGACGTTTGTCTTGTCGTCACACCCGGGGTTGGAATTTGAGGGTCGCGTGACGGACATCCATCGGACGGCGGAAGTCCAGGGAGATGAAGGCAATTCGGTGCTAATCCGTGTTGCCATCGACAAACAACAGTTGCCCGAACTTCGCAGCGACACCACGGTCACCGCCAAGGTGAATTGTGGCCGCCGGTCGATTGGCTACGTAGTCTTTCACGAACTGCTGGAAACCGTTCAATCAAAAGTCTTGTTCTGGCTGTAAGGCGGCGGGCGGCGGGCAGATCCGTTCGTGCAGTACGGTGACAGAAACAAATGGAAACGGGGAGGTATTCAATGCACTCAATTACCTTGACGATGTTGATGGCGGTGACCATGGGCGGGCCGATGCCGCAACAGGAATTCGTCTCTCCTGCGCCGACCGGCACGCCAACCATTCAGCACTGCCAGGTCTTTTTGATCCAAGATGTCGAGGTGCCGGCGGAACAAGCGGGTCGCCTGGTACGTGTCGATGTTCGCGAAGATGACATGGTGGAACCAGGTGACCTGCTCGCACAGATCGACGATCGTCAGGCCCAGCTGCAGAAAACGGCTGCCGAACTGGAACGCAACGCAGCCCAGACCCGTGCGGACGACGACATCGAAGTCCGCTTCTCGATCAAATCCTTCGAACTGGCCGATGCCGAATTGAATCAAGACCTGGACATCAATCGCCAATCGCCTGGCGTGATACCAATGTCCGAAATCCGTCGAAAACAGCTGGCGCGTCATCGCGCGGAATTGCAGATCGATCGGAGCAAGCTTGATTTGCGAGTTGCACAGATGACTGCCGATGTGCAACAAGCCACTGTGCTAGCCGCAGAAGAGAATATTCTGCGTTGTCAGATCAATGCACCATTCAAAGGTGTCGTGATCGATGTACTTAAACAAGAAGGTCAGTGGGTGGATATCGGCGAACCAGTGATTCGCGTGGTGCGAATGGATCGCTTGCGCGTGGACGGGTTCTTGGATGGCAAGGAGTTCAATCCCTCGGACTTGAGCGATCGGCAGGTCGTCGTAAAGGTCCAGTTGGCACGTGGACAGATGGAACAATTCACCGGCAAGGTCACGTTCATCAGTCCACTGGTCCAGGCGGGTAACCAATATCGGATCCGTGCCGAAGTTGAAAATCGGCAGCGCCGAGGTCACTGGCTGTTGCGTCCCGGAATGAACGCAACGATGACGGTTCATGGGAACTGAGCAGATTCGAATCGAAACTGACGGTTAGCCGCGCTGATGGTTGGATCCAACATGACAGGTGCAACGCAATCGCTCGCTTCCGGCGCGTCGCGTCCACTGCGAATGCGAATGCGGTCGGACCTTACGATTGAGCAACACATATACTTGGGCCGCAAATACTGGATCGTGAAGGACCGCCTGGCCCAGAAGTACTATCGCTTCGAAGAAGAAGAATTTGCGCTGTTGGAGATGTTGGATGGTCAGGCCAGCCTACAGGATATCCAAGCGGAATTTGAACGCCGATTCGCACCGCAAAAGATCACAACGTACGAACTGCATCAGTTGGTATCGATGCTGCACCGAAGTGCGCTGGTCGTCTCTGACGCAGCCGGACAAGGGCAACAACTGTACAAACGCCATGTTGCTACCTCGCATCGACAGAAGCTTGGTGCCCTGACCAACGTCCTGTGCATTCGCTTTAAGGGCTTTGATCCAGACCGCCTGCTGACGTGGTTGGATCGCCGTGTGGGTTGGCTATTCTCTGTACCCTGCCTGGTGCTGAGTCTGATTCTGACGATGTCGGCGGCCCTGTTGATCGGCGTTCAGTTCGACATCTTCTGGTCCCGGATGCCTGGGTTTCATGCATTCTTCGCATCGGAGAACTGGATCTGGCTGAGCCTCACTCTGGCCGTCACCAAGGTCTTCCACGAATTCGGCCACGGGCTTTCCTGCAAACGACTGGGCGGCGAATGCCACGAAATGGGAATGATGATGTTGGTCCTGACGCCCTGTTTGTATTGCAACGTATCGGATTCCTGGATGTTGCCCAACAAATGGCACCGCGCGGCGATCGGCGCGGCAGGCATGTACGTGGAGATCGTGTTGGCGTCGATCTGCACTTTTGTCTGGTGGTTCACACATCCCGGACTGTTGAACTACGTTTGCTTCAACGTGATGTTCGTCTGCTCGGTCAGCACGCTCTTGTTCAACGCGAATCCCTTGTTGCGATATGACGGCTACTATATCCTCTCGGATTTGGTCGAAATTCCTAACTTGCGACAAAAAGCGAGCACCATTCTACAACGCAAACTCGGCTCATGGTGTCTCGGCCTGACGGAACCACCCGATCCGTTCTTGCCACAGCGACGCCAATCGTTCTTTGCTATCTACTGCATCGCAGCGGCTGCGTACCGTTGGTTGGTTGTGTTTGGAATCCTGTGGTTCTTGTACGAAGTATTCGAGCCTTACGGACTAAAAATCATTGGGCAATTGATCGCTGTGATGTCGCTTTACGGGTTGTTGGTGGCACCGTTGTGGAAGCTCTGCAAATTCTTTTACGTACCTGGGAGGATGGATCAAGTGAACAAGCCACGCATGATTGCCAGCGTCGCCGGTACGGCGATCGTGCTGTTGGCAATCTTTCTTGTCCCGCTGCCGTACTACACCAACTGTAGTTTGTATTTGCAATTGCGAGACGCCGCGTCCGTGTATGTCGAGACACCAGGCGCGATTAAACGTATCCACGTCCGCGACGGCCAGTGGGTCGAGCGTGATCAACCATTACTCACATTGGACAGTCTCGACGTCCAAATCAGCATTGCGCAGATCGAGGGTGCAAAACGGCAACTCGAATCAAGACGCATCGCCCTACTACAGCGTTCCTTTGAAGACGAATCGGCTGCGGCCGAAATCGCAGAAGTGCAAGAAGCCTTGGCGGCCCGCGACGAACAGTTGCAGAATCGGCAACGCGATGCGCGACGTTTGGCGATCTCTGCACCGTTGGCGGGGTGGGTCATTCCGCCGCCACGTGTTCCCGAAGCACCTCGTAATGGAGCAAATCTGCCCAGTTGGTCTGGGACGCCGCTGGAACCGCGAAACCGCAATGCGTTTCTTCCTGAAGGGGTCCCGGTTTGTCAGATCGGCGACCCGTGTCACCTGGAAGCGATCCTGGCCATCGATCAAGGCGATATGGAATTTGTTCACAAAGGCCAGGCGGTCGATATCATGTTCGAGCAGCTACCGGGGCAACGGTTCCGGTCGCAGATCAGTCAGATCTCGCAACTCGATATGAAGGTCATGCCACAGAGCCTGTCGAGCAAGAGTGGTGGCGACCTCGTCACGCGCACCGATCAAAGCGGTCACCAACGGCCAGATAGTACAACCTATCGAGGCAGCGCTTTGATCGACGACGAAGACGGTCTGCTCCTTGTCGGAGCAACAGGAACGGCGAAAATCCACACCGGCTATCGCACCGTCGCCCAACGTGCCTGGCGATATCTGTGCCAGACATTCAACCTGGAAGTGTGAAGCAAGCATGAACGAGCGGACTCGCAGAATCCTTTGTGGTGCAGAGGAGTTACGATAAATGCCACGGTCCGAATTGCTATTCCAATTCGTGACCCATTGACAAATTCTCCGCGCCCCTATTTCCTCGGCGCTGAAAAAACGGTTAGACTACGGGCACTCGCCACGTGCCCAAACGGTTAATCTTGGGCGGCAAGTCAGGGTTCAGCTGCACACCTGCTCGCTTCACGCTTGACGCCGCCGGGTGCCCGCCGTAACGGTCGAGGCAAAATACCCGTATGGCGGACTTTCTAAGGTTCCCACCGGACTCCGAACTCATGGATGGGGTCGAACGTTTTCGGCGGTCTGAAGATTGTTCTGGCACTTACTTGATTTTTAAACCAGAGTGATCGATTAGAAAAAGGCAGTTGTCGGATTGGGTAAATCGTGTCCCGCGCACACATGGCGGTCGGCACCCTCTTGTCGCCACAGCTCCGGCAGACTGATCTCTCGCGAGATCGCATCCAATCGACAGTGAAACCGGCTATGGTAGTTGCGAAGGACAAGGTCGTTGCCATTGATTACATGTTGAAGGACAACGATGGGCAAGTCTTGGACCAGTCCGACGACGGGCAACCGTTGAACTACTTACATGGTGCCGGGATGATTATCACAGGGCTGGAATCGGCCCTTGAAGGTAAGGTAACTGGCGACGAACTGCAGGTCACTATCGAGCCGGCTGATGGATACGGCGAATTTGACGATGGTCTACGTCAGCAAGTTCCTCGGAGCGAATTTGCGGACATTGAGGACTTAGCGGTGGGCATGCAATTTCGCGTGAACGCCGAAGATGACGATTTTGTTGTTGTTACTGTCGTTGATGTCAACGACGAAGAGGTCACGGTCGACGGGAATCATCAGTTGGCGGGCGTTACGTTGCATTTCGACGTGAAGGTTCGTGAAATTCGTGATGCAACTGAGGAAGAAATCGAACACGGACATCCACACGGTCCTGGTGGACACGAACACTAACAGAGCGTTTGCCCGGACACACTATCACTTACGAAACGGGAGTTTCCACATGCCGCAGGGTACGATCAAGAAGCTGGTTCGGGACAAGGGTTTTGGATTCATCGAAGGCGAACGCGGGGACATCTTCTTCCACCACTCCGCCCTCATCGAGGCACGTATTGAAGAGCTTCAAGAGGGGCAACGAGTTGATTACGAAGAGGGGCGCGGCCCCAAAGGCCCACGTGCCGAAAATGTAAAGTTGGCCTAAGGGCGAGACTTTCACGGACAAGAGACGAAGGACGCCGAGCGCTGCGCGGGCGTCCTTTGTTTTTGCGCGGCGGTGAACCGATGCAAAGCAACTGATGAACAGGTTCCTGACAGCCACTCGCTCTACGAGCCAACCTTTTGAATGAAATGCCTGACCAGTTCGATGTGATCGTTGTCGGTGCCGGTGGAAGCGGGCTGGCGGCCGGGATCTCGGCCGCGCAGAACGGAGGACGTGTGCTGGTTCTCGAAAGGCAACCCCAGCCGGGCGGTACCACGGGTATCGCCGTGGGTTCGCTGACTGCGGCAGGAACTAGCCTTCAGCGCGATGCTTCCATTGACGATGACGCGGCTAGCCATGCGGAAGATGCGAGCAAATTCGCACCGCCACAAACCGAAGCCCGCAACAACGACGCCATGCGGCGGTATTTTCTCAGTGAAGCTGCAACGACCTTTCAGTGGGTCCGTGACATGGGACTGTCTTTCGTCGGTCCCAGCCCCGAGCCGCCCAACCGTGTCCCCCGGATGCACAACGTGGTGGCCGGTGCCAAAGCCTATATTGCAACGATGCAGATGGAGTTATCGCGACTTGGCGGCACGTTGGTGTGCCGTGCCGGCGTTAATCGCTTGCTGCAACGAAACGGTCGCGTGGCTGGCGTTGAGGCAACCGTCGATGGCAATCCGACTGAACTGTTGGCCACCCGCGGGGTTATCCTGGCCGCCGGTGATTACGCCAACCACTCAGACACAATTGCCCAGCACAAAGGCTCGCAATTCAGTGGCATCGAGGGTATCAATCCGTTTGCCCTGGGCGATGGACATCGATTGGCGCAATCCGTCGGCGCAGAGCTACGAAACATGGATGTCACGTATGGTCCTGAGCTTCGGTTTGTGCCGTCGAGCCGACGGCCATTTCAACAGTGGTTACCGACTCAAGGCGTGTCGGCTCGCATCGTCGGCGCAGTGGCCCGCCGGCTACCTGGGTGGGCCATGCGACATTTTGTCAAACGTCTGCTTGTCACCTGGCAACATCCCGAAACGGCGATGTTCGATGACGGTGCGATCCTGCTGAATCGGGATGGAGCGAGGTTCGTCGACGAGACCCACTGGCCGGAACGCGAAATCGCTGTCGCGGATCAACCTGACAAGGTCGCTTTCATGCTGTTGGACGAGAGAATGATTCGTCGCTACTCGGCATGGCCGCACTTCATTTCTACGGCACCGGATATTGCCTATGCTTACACGCAGGACTATCGGCGCTTGCGTCCCGATGTCACAGCTGACGGTGCGGACCTGTCCCGCCTGCTCGTCGCTCGCGGGCTTGATCCGGAACGAACCGAACAGGCGATCGCGAGTTTCAACCGATGCGCCGTCGAGCAACGCTCGGACGAGTTCGGTCGGGTCGTCAATTGCGATCCGTTGGCAGGTGGTCGCTGGATGTTATTGGGTCCCTTGAAAGCGTATTTCACAACGACCGAAGGGGGGGCAATGGTCGATCGGAATCTGCATGTTCTCGATCAGAATGAGGCTGTGATCCCAGGGCTGTATGCCGTCGGCCAAAACGGATTGAGTGGCATGATTCTGTGGGGACACGGCCTGCACATCTCCTGGGCTTTGACCAGTGGGCGGCTGGCGGGTGAGGCGATCATGCGTAACGGGGATTAGCAGTCCTCTAATCTTGAGTAAGAGTAAGGATCGTTCGAGGAATTACTGTCCGATAGTCGCCTTTCGCTCCGCGAAAGGAGCGTGCTTTCGCGGAGCGAAAGACGACAATAAAAGATCGAACACTCAGGTTGTGAGCTGGTCTCCTGACCCGCTCACCGTTTCGACCGAAGGTCTCCTTTTCCTATACCAAATGTGGCCAGGCGTTCCACGATCTTTCGGAGACCTTCGGTCGGAGTGGTGTTGCGGTCGGGCGTGACCGCAGCACAACAAGTCGGGAGACCGCAACACTACAGCCCCATCTTGATCGTGAGACAGCCAACTCTGTCTGGGAACGCATCTCACCGAACTCCGCTGCGGATAATTACGGACCTTCGTGGTCATCTTGGACTGCACGGCGCAGCAGACAACCGCCGCGCCGTAACCTGAGGGCAGAGAGAAAAAGGAAGGAGAGAGTAGCGCGCAGCGGCTATCGCTTGCGATGGCGAATCTTGGCTCGCATACGGCGTTTTTTGCGGCCAATCTTGCGCCGCCCTTTGCCGGTTTTCTTGGTTCCCACTTGGGACTCCGTAGGGTTGGGAATAATCGAGGTAGCCACAAAAGGGGCTTAACGGGAACCTCTTAGCGTATCCGATCACGCCGTCGGTAAACAAGGGGACATCGTCCAACGAGGCCCTGATTCCCCAGTGAAATCCCACGCAAATCGGTGCCAGATCGAAAATCTGAGATCCGAAACGCCGGGGATTTTGTCGCTAAAACCCAATTCTCTGCCAACATCGCATTTGGCATGTTAGAAATGGCCCCGAACACCTGGCCGGCTACAGCAGATGCCGCGCCTTGATTTCCAGGTAGCGGTTCACCAACGGTGCGGTCATATCCTCGGGATAGACGTCCAATGACATCACTCCACGATGTTCCAGGTCGGTCAGCACTTGATGACGCCAGGTGAGAATCTCCGCGGCGGCGGCGGCTCGATAGAGTTGCTGGTCGGATCGATAGGCGGTGTCGGCGGCTTCGAACAACCTCCGGTCTCGCATCATCACACCCAGCGGCAGGTGCCGGCCGACCAACGATCCCAGATAGCGTTCAACTTGGAGCGAATTGACTTCGTCAATCAGGTTGGTCACCAGCACGACCAATGAACGTTTCTTGCAGTGTGACGAAAGGTACAGGAACGCCTCGTCGTACCGCGATTCGACAAGCCGCGGAAAACGGTCAAACGAAGCGTGCAGCAGACGATTCATCTGGTTCATTCCACCGCGGGCCGGCACGTAATTGTGGATCTGGTCCGAGAAACAGATCAGCCCAACCGAATCTCCTTGGCGCAAAGCGACAAAGCTGAGCATCAACATGGCGTTCAGGGAATGATCGAGCAAGCTCAATCCAGCCGCTTCGTTCGTCATCATCCGCCCGCAATCGAGCATGAAGACGATCCGCTGACTTTGGCTGGTTTGAAAGTCCTTGACGGTCAATTTGTTGCGCCGCGCCGATGCACGCCAATCCATGTGCTTGTAGTTGTCGTCGCGTGTGAAGTCGCGGAGCCGTTCGAATTCATTATCTTGACCGATCTTTCGCGTCCGGCGCACGCCCATCAAGCTGAGTCGGTTGGTGCGCGCCAAGATTGCATATTCAGACAGTTGCTTCATGTCCGGGTACACGGACACGTCCGTGGCGCCAGGCAAAACCAGATAACGTCGCCACATGCCGAACCAACTGCGAACGCGAAGATGAACTTGTTCCAGCGTGAAGCGGCCTCGTCGGTGCGCCGCAAACTCGTAATGCACGGTCGTGCGACTGAGCGGACCAACGCGCAAGCCGAAATACTCGGGCGAGTACTCGAATTCCTCGGGAATGTCGTCGCGCAACTCGGCCGAGAATGTCCGGCGCGAATGATTTGTCAGGAGCAGATTCACACGATGTGGCATCCCCAACGACGCGATGTGCGTCATCTGGCGTTCAATGGAGAATGAGCGTATTGTTGGCAGGGACCACAAATCGATGAACGCCACCGCAAATACAATCACGTCCGCGATAGCCACGAGCAAAACTAGATCGGACCAGATTAGCAAGGCGAACGTCAAGACGCAGGGGGCACCCAATGCGATCGCCAGCGGTATATTGGGGTAAACGCGTTTCCACCAGGCCAGCACGAGCAACGGTACCGAAAACAGAACCAGGACCAGCCACGGCAAGGCGCGGAGCCACTGGTATCCTTCTTCGACAGTTTCCAAATAGTCGCTCATAAGGCTCCAAGGGTGACAGCCGAAACGTGTCGATCGCGCCAGGCGTCACCTACTCAAAGACGAGGCACATCGACGGATCGTACCAACTCGGTCAGCAAGTGGTCCACGAGATGACCTTCAACTTCAGCTTCGGCGGTGAGCGTTACGCGGTGCCGCAAGGCAGGCAGGACGATCTGCACAACATCATCAGGTACGGCATAGTCACGTCCGGTAAAGGCGGCCAGTGTCCGCGCGCCTTGCATCAAGGAAATCCCGGCTCGCGGCGAGGCTCCCAGATGGAATTGTGGCCACTGTCGCGTTAGGCGAACAATCTTGTTGATGTAGTCAATAAGTTTTTCGTCCACGCGCACGTCAGCATTCTCACGAATCACGCGCATGATCTCTGCCGGAGAAGTGATCGTCTGCAGTTCCTCTTCCAATCGCGTGTTCACGTCATCTTGCTTGCTATGCATCGTGAGAATTTCCACTTCTTCGGCTTCGTCGGGATAGTCAGCAAACAGTTTGAACATGAAACGGTCCAACTGCGCTTCGGGCAAATTGTAGGTCCCCTCTGATTCGATTGGATTCTGTGTTGCCAAGACAAGAAAGGGGCGCTCCAGCTGATGGCTGGTTCCATCAATCGTCACGCGATACTCCTGCATGATCTCCAGCAGCGCCGCGTGCGTTTTGGCTGGTGAACGATTGATTTCGTCGGCCAGTAACAACTGCGTAAACACGGGGCCGGCGCGAAAGCGAAATTCCTGTTCCTTCATATCAAAGATTGGCGCACCCGTAATATCTGACGGCATCAGGTCGGCCGTGAACTGAATTCTCCCAAACTGGCAACCTAAGATGCGCCCAAGCGTCCGAACAAACAGCGTCTTTCCCAAACCTGGTACACTTTCGATCAGCACGTGGCCACTGGAAAACAAGGCCACTAAGGCCCCCAAAACCAGTTCGTCTTGCCCGACGTAAATCTTGGAAATCTCATCCGTGATCCGATCGAACAGTTTCTTGGTGTCCGTCTCCCGGCCTGTGTACTTCGTTTCGCGGATGGCACCTTTGAGTGACATGGGCGAATCTTGGACCGGCTTCTTGGGCAATGGCTGAAAGCCACTTGCCGGCGGCGATGCCGACGTTGCCTGTGCCATCGGTGGCGGGGCAGCCACGGTTGCCGACGGCGGCCTTGAACCAGGTTCGCGTCCCGTTAGCGACTCACTTGCCGCGCCATAGTCATCCATGCCGGACGAGGCCGTCGGTGATTGTTCGGCAGGCGTGGGAATCGAATTGAGATCGGTACTCGCACTGGCAATCTGCGGAACCGCTTGGACGACAGCGCACTGCGGGCATTTCGCCTGCTTGCCGATGGCGGCCAGGGGGACTTTGAGCATGCGACCGCATGCGGTGCAGGGGAACTCGGTGGTGCCGTCCGGCGTTGCAGAATCGGAACCAAGTGGTATCGAAGACATGCGTTTCCTTTGTTGTGGGTGCCCAACTTGATAAGCGTTGACACGTTGATTTGATGGGCTGATATTTCCAGCCGATGCATTGTTCGTGCTCGGCTTCAAGTTTCGTTTCCGAGTCGAGCCCAAGAGGTCATCCCGCTGGGACCTTACTCCGTTTGTTGATGGCTGACGCCTGATTCTCTTTTCACATGCTCGTGATAGTACTTAACCCGTTCAATGGCGTAGGCGCGATCATTGGTCTTTTCCAGCAGTTCACCCAAGGCATCGATATGTTTACCAAAATGAGATCGTTCAGTCCGTCGAGCGGAGACGTCTACCGTGGAACTGCCAGCCGCGTAGTAACCGCTCTTATACGTCGCGGCACGAACAGTACTGGCGTCGGAACTCAGGGCAACTTCGCGCGGCCGACCGAAGATTGGATACGCAGTAAAACAACACAGAATTCCCAAGGCCGTCAGATGTAGCACGATAATCCCCAGCGGCCAGACCGTAAAGACTTCCAGCCCGGTCGGATAGGTGTTATCCGGATCCTCGGCAAGAATTTTCAGGCCATTCGCATCGCTTTCCAAGAACACGGCCTTCCCCGGCCTCCCGCACGCCGAGATCAACTTGACTGCCAGCGTGCGATGTTCACGGTTGGCCAACGGCAGGTTCAACAGGAAAGAACCGTTAGCGACGACTAGCAGTTGACTTGAACCCCATTCGGGCAGGGTTACCTTTGTCACCAATGGACCCTGATCTGCCTCCAACAACGGTTTAAACGTCGCCGATTCGCCATTGCGCCACGCGGTGTTTTGATCCTCAGTTGGAGACGCCAGACTTGTGTTCAAGTACATCTCGGCTTCTTCTGAATTGATACCCTTACTCCAGGGGCCGGATAACTTCATCACGCGCCCCTGTGGCTGCACCTTTTCCAAGGTAAACCAATCATAGTCTTCGTCGACGTTGATCGCCGCTCGAGCTTTCGCCTGTTCGGAAGTCATCGTCGCCAGACGCCGCGAAACTTCCATCGCTTGTTCTGGCGGCACCGACGGCAGCACGGACTGCCAATACGTCGCTGCGGCATCATAGTCACGCCCTACATAGACCAATGTTCGGCCCGATTCACTGCCCAACCAATCTTCCAGAAATTGACGATGCTCTTTGCTTGGAGGTTCATAATTATCGGGAAACCACACGATCACCTCATATTCTTCCAATTTCGGCGAAAGCCGTCGCCAGCCATTGACGCGAAATCCAGCTTTCTTGAACATCTCCCCAAGCACAGCTGTACCGTTGACGCTATCGCGACCCGCCAGTGAGCGACGCTGACCGTAGGTCGTGTCGAGTTCTTCGGGCGCGCAGCCGACGATGGCCATTCCCGTCACGATCAACCAGATTGACATGAAGCGGTTCATGCGAGCACGTGTTTCGGTTCTAGTTGATCGTGGAATTCATCAAGTTGCGTCCAGCACGATTCAAAACCGGATCGATCCAACCGGTGAGCGCCGAAAAACACGTCCTCGAACGTTACCATGCTGCGCTGCATAAGTTCAAATAGATTCGAGCGACGTCGAATCTCGCGAAGGTATTGACGATTCGTCTTGCCACGCGTCAGGCGAATCACATGGCTCTTGTCCAGCTGCACGAGTTGGTAACTGTACAAGTAGATCATGGCTTCGGCGTACCGACCTTCGTCGTACAGTCGCTGGGCTTCGGCCAGCAGATCGCCCTGCGGTCGCTTCAATTGGAACGGCAAGGCATCGACGCGGTCCACGTCGCCGCTAAGCGGCAGGTCTTCGTCCACTGCACCAGAGCCCGCGAATCTCTCCTCCAAGCTCATAAAGGCCTTTGCCAGAAAATAGACGATGGTGGTGATCAGCAAGATCATTACCGTCCAAACGACAACCCATAAGAGTGAAATCAGCCAGTCCGGTATATTCCATATGGGCGGCGTGAAAAGCCACTTCGAATCTCGATTCTTGATGTCGCCAGGAGGTTCGACATCGAGCCGCCTAGGTCCTCCCTTGTCCGCATCATGCCAGGGAAAGTCTGCCAGTGCCTCACGACCGGCGTCCGCGACGGGTCCTTCCGTGGCTGGAGAATTCGCCTGCGCATATACCATCGCCGGGAGCCCGGTCAGTCCCATCAAGGAAAGCAACGTGATGATACGCATTCGATCCATGTTAAAACGACTTGCTGGCCATTCGATTTGCCTCGGCCCGCATACGAAGTTCCACTTCCCAGCCTTCGTGCCGGATGCGCAGATCTAAATAGCGGAGAAACCGCACGACGTTCAAGTAGATGGCCACCAGCCAACAGGCCAGCGGCATCGCATACAGTAGCATGAACGGGCTGACCTTCCATGAATTGGCGAGCACACCTTTTACAAATGTGAAGTTTCCAAACATTGCTGTCGCCAAACAGGCGGTCATGATGGACAGCGCCACGCCCTGTGAAAACAGATCCCCTGAACTTGGGCCATGCAATCGAGTGCTCCGGCGACTGACGGTCATTGTGGTTCGATCGCGACTGATCAGCGGGTTTTTTTCGAGTAACACGATTTCGTTAATGAACGGCCGAAACGTTCGCAAGCCCACCGCGTAGATTGCCAGCATTGGGAAGAGTATCACTTCGATCCCAATCTCCAAGTCTTCATAGCGCGGCACCGCCATCATTAGCAGCCAGGCGGGAAGAATGCCCCGCACCAAGAGCTGGCACCAGGCGATTCGCGGCAGCATTTTGAAGACGTCGCGAAACACGTCGCGCAAATTCGGTTGATCGACAAAGACCGCCTGGCCCAAGTAGGCAGTGGCAAAAATCGAAGCCAGCGGGGCTTCAATCGCGATCAGCAACGACATGTCCCAGACATAGCGGGTGATCGCAGCACCTTCATCCGAATAAAAGAACGCGTTGTTGTAGTCCATCCCCATCATCCAGCCAATCAGAAGATGGTTGATCACCATCAGCGGAAGGGCACCGACCAGTGAAGTCAACACAATGGGGCGCCAGTATTGGCGCATGACGTGCAAACTGAGGTCACAGATATCCACCAGATTACGTTCTTTGACGGCGATGTGCGTGTTGTCAAGTTGCACGGAAGACCTCGCGAGGTAGTCCCAACACGACAAAATAGAACGTCAACATGCCGCTTGAAAGAACTGCCACCGTCGCCTTCAACCAATAGGGAGCGGCCGAGGGTGACAGAAATCCTTCGATCATCGCAGCCAGGAAGAACATCACGATGGCGGCACCCATAATTGGGATCGCATCTCTCCCCGTTTTCTGCAGCGATGCGAAGCGCGTCAGACCGCCCGTGTACAGCCAGGCGACTCCGATCCGCAATCCAGCCCCTGACGACAATACGATGGCGGTCAATTCAAAAGGCCCGTGGGCCGTGACAAAGTGAAAGAAGTTGACGCCTTCGGCGACGTCCGGCCGGGCCATGTATCCAAACGATGCACCCAAAAACACGGCGTTGAACATGGTGATGAATAAACCTGGAATCACCAATACGCCACCGGCGAAACACTTCAACCCAATCGATGTGTTGTGTTGGATATAAAAGCCGGCCATGGCAAAACTGGCCTGTGGATTTCGGCCCTTGATGGGCTCCTCAAACATCGTCTCCATTTGATCGATATTCGTCTGCGTTAGCATCTGCTGCGCGTAGTCGGGCCAGATGTCCTTGGAATACGCCAACACGGCAGACAAGATGAAGCCGCCCCAAAACAAACAGAAGGCCAACTGGACGCACCGATCGTTGAAGATTCGTTGCGGCGCTTCCACCAATAGCATGTCAGACCACTTGGAATAGTTGAAGTCCCGGCTTCGATACAGCTGGTTGTGCGCTCGACCTACCAGGCGATGGAGATATTGCACGGTATTGGGCGGCAATTGATAGGAATCGGCCAGCGCCAAATCGGCACATGCGGCACGATACAGTGTGGCAAACCGCGTCACGCGAGCGGCACCCATCTTCCTCTTGCGACTTCGTTGCGCGAGGTCGCAAAGCACTTCCAGCTCTTGCCAGTTCTTTCGTCGTTGTTCAACCAGCTCCGCGACTTTCATGAGACAATTTCCATCAGCTCAGGACTGTTGAAAAGGAAGCGAGGATTTAAATGGCTGCACGTTCATCTCGGGAGCGGACACAGGTCCAAATGGATTTGAATCATCCAGTGACTCATCATCGCTACGATCGGCGACGAAGGCCCGATAGTAGAGCGCGCACAGCAGCAGGTCATAGCTGGTATCCGCGGGAAATCCGAATCGGTCGATAAGTGGTTCAGCGACGTGACGTGCCACCTCACGGCGACGTGCAGTTGTGAAGAAACGGCGTCGGTCGACATAACCCGCCAGAGTGCGGGCCATCGACCGCGTGACGACGAAATCGGCTGGAATGTAGTTCGCCAACTGGGCCGCCCGCCGATCCTCCAACTTAGCGACACCCGTCAGCCATTGCCGTTCCTCGACCACGACAATCGTTCCGCTGACAATATCCCCCAGCCGCTGGAAGCGACGGTTCATTGTCATCGTCACCAGTGCCAGAATGAACGTCGGGACAATGTAGGCCGGTGCCGGGACGCCCAGCACCTCCATGGACAGCATGGGCATCATGTCCACAGAACGCAAGAAATTCCGCATCACCGCTTGGACGCCGTTGATCGGCTGGCCGTCCACGGTCAACACACGGATTCCCATAGTCCGTTTGCCGAAGGTCTGCCCGTTCATCACGGTTTCGCAAATGCCGCCATAAAACCAGTCGGAAAGAAACCAGAGGATCGCGATGAGCGCAGAGATCGGGCCGAGCATGCCCAGTGTAAAACCGATGAACGAGAGGACGATCGCGGCAAGCCCAAAGAAGGCGGCTCGGATCAGTATGTCTAACAGGAACGCCGGCAGCCGACGAAACGGTCCCGCCACCTGGTAGTGAAACGCGATATTCTCAGGAGTCACGACTTCAACAGTCGAGTCGATTTGTGTCATTTCACTCGACATCGACGTACGCTGCTCCTGAGGTTCATAGCGACCACGGCTGCTTCCACCAAGACATTTCGTGTCTGGGCACCAACCCTTGTCAATTATTTGCCAATCAGGGGTCGCCCGCAACCGGCGCAGCGGACCACGAGTACCAGACGTTGACAAATCCGGCAGCGGGGTTCAATGCGCGATTACTGCCCCAGTGAGAAGCGGCGAGATCCATCTGGCCATCGCCGTCGAGATCGCCCACGGCCAGTTCGTTCAGCCAACTCGCGCCAGCCGTGGCCAGCACGCACGGCTCGCCAAGACCGCCGAATCGCTGTTGATAGAACACCAGTAATGCGGAATCGTCGCGGCTCGCCACGGCCACATCCAGGCGGCCGTCATGATTCAGGTCCGCGATCGCGACATCCTCGGTGTAAGCGCCGCACGCCCGTTTTTCCTGGCGAGCCAAGGAGTGGCCCGCCGTTTGGTGCCAGATTTCGATTTCTCCGGAAAATGCCGTGGCACCGATCACGTCGTTTAGTCCGTCCTGGTTCACGTCGCCAATATCACAACTTTCACCGCCGGTCCGGCCATGGTCCACCGGCGGCGATAGCGTCTTGTTCGAACTTTGGGAAAGAACGAACATTTGGGTCCCGTACAGCACGACATCGTTCCGATCGTCGCCCGTCACATCACCGACTGAAATTGACACGACATAGCCGTAAATCGATCCCAGATTGGCCACGACTTGCAATGACGACGACGATTCGCTCCAACCCCACACAAACACTTCATTGCCGGCGTGCTCGTTGGCGACCACGATTTCCGCAAAGCCATCGGAATCAATATCACCCACCGCGACGGCGCGCGACGATTTTCCGCGCGGTAGCCGATAGACCACTTCAGCCCCCAGCTGCCCCCTTTGGTTCTGATAGCAAACGCCGAAACTATTCGTCTTCCCGGCGCCTTGATAGTCGTCGTAGTGCGCAATCACCAGATCCGTCAGTGAATCTCGATTGATGTCGGCGGTGGCAATGACGGCCGGCGCCCAGGCGGTCTTAATCGTCTGCACGGGGCGCAGAGAATTCGGCCGATCCTGGTCGCGTTGAAAGACCAGAATGTCCCAACTCACGCGATTGGCGACAATCAGTTCATTCCCGCCGCTGGCCAGCACATCACCAATCGCGATTCCGTCAGCACCTCGACCCGCGGGCAACGTTACGGGCGCGGCGAATTCGGCCATTAGATCGTCAGAGAGAAAGAACAGGCACATCGCCCCGCCGCAGATGCGCAAGAAATACCTGATCTGTTGTTGCCAGCCCATGCACGGTGCCTTAGCGAAGAGTGGGTGGTTGTCTGCGCGATAGGAGGTCGAGAGTTCAACCTCTATCTTAATTGGTCAGCACCCCTTTGTGTTGGTTGCCTGCGGATCCGTGCTGTTGACGTGTTCTCTGACCACGGAACAGCTCGGCAGCGAACTAAGAAACACGCGTCCGTACGGTTTACTGGAAATCCGCGGATCCAGCAGGACGACAATCCCCTGATCGGTGCTCGACCGGACCAGTCGCCCAAAACCCTGCCGGAGCTTGATGACGGCTTCAGGCAGTTGGTAGTCGGAAAATGGATTCCCACCAGCATCGCGAATCGCCTCCAACCGCGCCTCCAACAACGGATTGTCGGGCACGCTGAAGGGGAGCCGTGGAATGATCACGTTTTGCAGGGCGTCCCCCGGAACATCCACGCCCTGCCAAAAGCTGTCGACCCCCATCAGAACGCCGCGCGGATTCTCCTTGAACCGATTCAGCAGTTGAGTCCGTGGAACACCGTCTGCCTGGCTATACAACGCCAGGTTCTGTTGCGAGAGCCACGGCATCAGTGCCCGAGACACGCGACGGATCATGTCATAGCTAGTAAACAACACGAAGGCGTGCCCGTCGGTCCGCTGAACGTAGCGTCTGATCATGTTCGCACAGCAACGATCATACTCGTCGCGCTGGCGGTTCGGGTCGGGCATTCCCTTCACGACTATCAACTTGACCTGACGTTGGTAGTCGAACGGGCTGCCGAGCCGGACGGTTTCGCTTTGGGTCAATCCAATGCGGGACTTGTAATACTCGAAGGAACCACTTTGGCCAACGGCCAGCGTCGCGCTGGTCAACACCACCGATCGTGTCTTGTCAAACAGCTGTTCGCGAAGGACAGGCCCCACATCGATCGGTGCTGCGGTCAACGAAACTCGCGGGTGGCCGCGGCGCGTAAGAAAGGCGTCCGACCAATAGACGGCATCTGGAATCTGTTGCACAACCCACTGTTGAATGTCGCCAGCCAGGGCAACCAGTCGGTCGTGAGCCGCCGTAAAGTCCTTCTTCTGCGATTCGTCTTCGATCTGTGAAGCTCGATGACGGACAGCACGGGCCAGTGAGTCCAGAGCGGGAGTCAACTTGTTTTCAAACAGATCAGACTGCAGCGCCCGACCGTTGCGGTCCTTTTGATCGACGCGCCACTGATAGACGTCGCCAAAAAATTCGTCGGCTGCATAGCGACAGTCCAAGACAGCGTTTTGCAGATCCGCCGTCGTCTGCTGATTGACCAACAGGCCTTTGTTCGTGCGGTCGTTGTAGAGTTTATTCAGCGTGTATTCGACCTGGCCCGACGATGCGGAAATCCCCAAATGATCCCCAGCAACCGCTTCCAGCGTGTGCGCTTCGTCGAAGACGACCGCGTCGTAATCCGGCAAGATACTGACCCCGACTCGGCGCAAGGCCAAGTCGCTAAAGAACAGCGCGTGGTTGACCACCAGGATCTGTGCATGTTGAACGCGCCTGCGGGCGGCATAGTAATAGCAGCTCTTGTAGGTCGGACAGGCCTTTCCCAGGCAATTGCTGCTATCACTGGCAACTTCGTCCCAGACGCTCCCCAGGGGGCGGAACGCGAGGTCTGTCTTCGAGCCGTCGTGCGAGTCGTTCGCCCACCGGCGGATTTGCTGCAATTGATCAAATTCGTCAGGCTCGTGAAACAGGCTGCCCGCGCGACCTAAAGCGGAGTCTTGCCGCCGTCGACTAAGATAATTGCCTCGCCCTTTGACCAACACGGCCGAAAACTCTCGCGGAATGATGCTGTTTAACAGCGGCAGGTCTCTGTTGATTAACTGTTCCTGCAGGCTGATGGTGTGGGTCGAGATAACGACGTGCCGTGGCGGTGAGGGTTTTTGCGATTCGCCGTCTGGTGGCACGTCTGTCGCGTACAAGATCGCTGGAACCAGATAACCGAAGCTCTTGCCGACACCAGTACCCGCTTCGACGATCAAATGCCCGCCACGAACCAGTCTATCCGTGACGGCCTCCGCCATTTGCATTTGCTGAGGCCGGAACTCATAGTTACTTAGGCGAGCCGCGATGCGACCGTCCGGACCAAGGATTTCAGCGAAAGTGATCATAGGCGGTCACGATAGCAGGATCCAGTAAATTGGCCTAGTGCTCGGGGTAAGTCATGATTCTCAGGTGCCACGGGTGCTGCCGATGTCTGATCAGCCGAAGACGGGATCTTGTTTTGGCGCAGTCATGAGCGCGCTACAAACTGGTTTGTCCGTCTGTTACTATTAAATCTTCTCAGATACTTATCCCGGTGATGCTCCATCTTGCATCACTAAACTGCACTGCTATTCGGCAATATGGCAATCGAGTTTTACTGCCCTGGTTGCGGCAAGCTGATGCGCACACCCGATCCGACTGCGGGGCGGAAGGGTCGGTGTCCGCATTGCGCTACGAAGGTGCAGATTCCGAAGACATCGATCACGCCGAATGCGGACACGCCTTCGGCATCCAACCACGCAGCGCCGACACCCCAACAACCGGCGTCCAAACAACCGCTGGCAACACCGCCTTCGGGTCAACCTGCCAATAACGATCCCATCCAGTTCGTCTGCGCCAGTTGCCAGAAAACGCTGCGCGTTCCAGCGGCAAACACTGGAAAGAAGGGCAAGTGTCCGCACTGCAGTGCGGTGATGACAATTCCGACAAGGTCACCGGTGGCCAGCCAGCCCTCCGGTGCAAAATGGAAAGGTGCGCCACGGTCTGCCGCCAGCACTTCCCCAATACAGTTTGCTTGCCCCGGCTGCCGGAAATCTGTGCGCGTCAACGCTTCCGCGGCCGGACAGCAAGGTCAATGCCCGCATTGCAAGACCGTCGTCAAGATTCCGCTGACGACCACTGTAAGTGCACGTCCAACAACGACCCCGGGGCTGACGCCTCTTGATAGCGCGGGCGGGCTCACACCGCTTGACGGCACAACGGGCCTGACACCACTCGATGGCACGGGCGGACTGACACCGTTGGGCAGCGCCCCTGATCCGTTTGCCAGTGCCGCCAACCCATTCGGTGGACTGACCGAACAGAGTGCGCCCGGTGGATTCGCTTCACAAGATCCGTTTGGAGGTGCAGCGTCTTTTCAAACGGGTCCGGCCAACCCGTATACATCACCGGTTTCCACACCGTCGCACGCGACACGCTCTGGCCGTTCCAGGAAGAAGGGCAGTGACGACTTGGGGATCCGAATGCTGATTCCGATCGGGCGATCCGTTCATGCGATCATCGCCGGCTACCTGGGGCTGCTTTCACTGGGTTGCTGCGCATTGGGCCCCTTCGCCGTGCTCTTCGGCATCCTGGCGGTCGTGGACATTCAAAAGAACCCAGAGAAGGGCGGCATCGTTCGTGCCGTGCTGGGCATTGTCCTGGGCGCGATTGCGTCGCTGGGATTGGTGCTGGCCTTGGTGTCCTTGGCCGGCAGTGACTTGTGATAGCAAATCTGCGTTGACGGTTTCAGGTTCAACACGTGGCGGCAGGCTCGACCGCTAAGGCGTGAATTCCAACACAATCCACAAAAAAATCATGCAATCTCGATTGTTTGCCACCGAATTGTTATGGTAGCTGCAGTCAAACCATTAAGGAGAAACGATGCCTATCGAATTTCGGTGTGAGAGTTGTTCGAAGCTTCTGCGCACTCCAGACGAAAGCGCCGGCAAGAAAGCCAAGTGCCCACAGTGCGGCACGATTGTCGATGTGCCCGTCGGCGGAAGCGATCAAGCCGATACAGCAACTCCACCTGAAACGTCGCAGCCGTTCTCGACGACGCCGGAGATTCCCGACAGCGGCCCGAGCCCGTTTGGCACGATGGGCACGAGTGGCGGTGCATTGGACAGCGAGAATCCGTATGCCTCGCCAAGTCTCTCGAGTGGCGTTGTTGAGGCCAAACCGACGATCGAAGGAGAGCTGACCCATAACAAGATCTCGTTTGATCAGCTGCTTAACACCGCCTGGTCGATCACGATGGACAACCTGGGTCCCATGGCGACCTTCGGTGCGGTTTTGTTCGGGGTCAACATTGGATTGGGAATCGTCAATCAAGTGATCAGCTGGGTTGCTAATGCGACCGGCCAGGTTTCGGTCATCATTGGTGCTCAGCTTGTTAGCATTCCCCTCAACTTCGTAGCGCAGACGTGGCTGGGAATCGTGTCGATCTTGTTTTGTACGAGAATGGCACGTGATCGGCGAGCAGATCTCAACGTCCTGTCACAGACCGGGCCGTACTTGGGGCGTGCGCTGGGATTGACGATTGTGCTGGCTGGAATCTTCGTCCTGCTGGCGATCTTATTCTGCGGCACACCCGCTTTGATCGCCTGGATCATTACGCGTGATGAAGATGTCACGGCGATATCCGCTGGCGCTGGTCTTATTGCTTTCGTGATTCCTTTCGTGCTGATCATGTTGAACTACATGCTCTCGATGTTCTTCGTGATCGATCGTCGACAAGGTGTGTTTGCTGCAATGGGGATGTCTCGCAGGTTCATGCGCGGCAACAAGATGACCGCCTTTTTGACCATGTTGGTCATGCAGATTCTAGGTGGGATCTTCGTTATGTGCACTTGCTGTGTGGGACGGATTATTTACGACCCCTTTTCGATCCTGGTCTTGGCGCTGATGTATCTAACCGCAACCGGTCAGCCGTTCGAGAAGCCGTTAAAGTAGTTGAAGTAGTTTGGCAGAGGAGAATCCAAGCGGCGCGATCCGCGCACTATCTTCCTGGGCCGTGGTCTCAAACGGCTACCATGTTGAATCGGACGGAGGTTTGTCTTACCAGCGTGGACGTGACCCGATCACGCCGTCTTCGGGACTGCTGGCGGTGGCATACAAACGTCTGGGAATGCGACCGGACAAGTATGCCCAGCGTCCGGCTTCGCAGGCCGCTTTCATGGCACGGGCCATGCCCAGTGGATCACGCGCGTGCGCGATTCCTGTGTTAAGCAACACGCCGTCAACCCCTAGCTCCATCGCGATCGTCACATCGCTGGCCGTGCCGACACCTGCGTCAACAATGACGGGATAGTTGGGGTCGTCTTCCTTCAAATATTCGAGACAGATCCGAAGGTTGTTCGCATTCAAGACGCCCTGCCCTGATCCGATTGGGCTGCCCGCCGGCATCACAGCAGTCGCGCCGGCCGCTTTCAGTCGCCGGGCCGCGATTGGATCGTCGTTGGTATAGCAAAGGACATGAAAGCCTTCGGCCACAAGTTGCTCTGTCGCCCCGAGTGTTTCGATTGGATCCGGCAGCAGCGTCTTGGTATCGCCCAACACTTCCAGCTTGACCCAATCGGCACCAGGGTTTTCCAGGCCGAGCAGAATCTCGCGGCCGAGCCGGGCGGTACGGACGGCGTCTTTTGCATTGAAGCAGCCAGCCGTGTTGGGCAACACCGTGTAACGGTCCAGATCGATGTAATCCAGGATGTTCCTCCCCGCACCGTCATAAAGTCGCTCACGTCGAACGGCCACGGTCACGCACTGGGCACCGGACAATTCGAGCGAATCGCGCATAAGATCATAGGATTCGTATTTGCCCGTCCCCACAATCAGCCGGCTCTGAAACAGATGGCTGCCCAGTTCGAAGGACTCCGCCTGGGCGGTGGGCGGGTGATCCGCGATTGGCGATTCCGTCACTTGGGTTTCCTTTGTCATCCTAGCTTATCCTCCACCGACTAGTGTCACGATTTCGACTTGATCGCCGTCGCGTAAGACATGGGTCTTGTGTCCAGCTCGCGGCGCAAGTTCCTCGTTGACTTCCACGGCAACGAACCGAGGCGTCAAATTGAATTCAGCAAGCAGGTCCGCGACTGTGATCTCGTCCGTCACTACGCGAGACTCGCCATTAAAGATGATCTTCATAACCGCAGTATAAAAAAAAGACCCGACATCGCGAAGATGTCGAGTCGATGACTTTTCCGGACAAGCGTGCGAAGCGGCACGTTTGTGAATTTCACGTCGCTCTATTCGACAACCACGTTACGGACGTTACCCCCCCACAAGAATTTCATAGGATAGTTTTGGTTAACATTCTGTTGTGCGTAAGCCTTGTTCCATGGCAACATGTAGGCTGCGTAACGACCTGAATTCGCATCTGCGACATAGACGATACAGCCTGCAGGCCTAAGATTGCCGCCTGCCTGGACCCGGAATTCGGCCACGCCCGTTGCCATCAAATACCTAGGCTGTTTTCCTTGTTGCACACCCAAATCGAGCGAGACGTTATGTCTGAACAGGCCGCCAGCCCCGCCCGTGCGAGGATTGAGGACTTGGCACTGGAGGTTACCAGTAATGAAATCCAAGACAAAAAGTCCTTCAACGCCGTCGGCAATGTGCCCAGTGGCAATGGCCATCGTGCTCGTACTATCTGTCGCCGAGGCATGTAACAATTCCACCGGGAAGCCTTGTTTCGACGACTGGCCTTGCTGACTGCCCAGGGCACCAATCAGCATCCCAACGCCAACGCAAAGTCCCAGAGACAGGCCGGCGCCAAACAGGAGCGCTCCTTTGTGATTCATCCGATGCAACATGGAACCAACTCCTCTTTTTATCTTTCCTGAAAAAAGTGTAAGACTCAGCAACAATGGCGAGCTTCGCGGAGGGCAATTGGACCGCGAGAGCTGGGGGCTCAATCAGCGGTGCCCCGTCGCACGAGCGACCGTCTTTGTCACCCTAATTTAAGTCCGCCAATTCCAGGCCGCAAGCGGAACCCCGTTGGAATCGTACCGATCGCCGGTCGCCGCGACCAGCGCATTAGCTTGGGAATGTCGCTCGTTTTCTTGGCTGCCGCCGGATTGAGATACCGTCTGGTTTGGCGCGAAACTCAGGAGTTTTCCCCAGCAAAACGAGAGCTGCACTCGGTCCAGGCCGCCTGTGGTAGGCCTGTTTCGTCGCACAAAATACCAATTCAGCAGGTAATGAGCGAATTGGCAACGCATGTTGACCTTAATTTGAGGCATGTTCGTCCTCGCGGGGCGGTAGGTCGGTCTCCAGAATCACGGCCAGCGCGTCACCCTCGAAAACGCGTGAAAAAGTGCGTAACACAATCACGATACCGCTTTCCCGTGACCAGACGGTCGTACGTTGCTCGCCCAAAACGTCGGTAACTTCTCCCAGCGCGGCACCAACGGTGATGGACTGTCCAAGCTGCACGGCGGGTTGGAAGAACCCACTTCGCGGTGATGGATTGCGGATCTGCATGTGGCCGGCACTCTCTCGATGATCATCCACTTCATATCGAATTCGTGATGCCGCCCCTTGGTGCGACAAGCTGGCGCCGTCCAGCATATCCAGTTCCGCCATCACGTTGAGGCAACCTTCGACATAGGCATCGACCCCCTCCGGATCGCACAATCCAGACCCCAAGTACTCGGCGTAAATCGACGGAATGTTCGCGTCCCGAGCGACGGACAATGTGCGACCTTGTAAGCGGTAATCCGTGCCCCAAACCACTGGCAGGTTGAATGCCCGCGCCATTCGCCGCTGGGTCGCCAACATCCTGGCATCGCGAACCAGCTTGTAGCCAACCAGCGGCCAGACGCTCATCGCACGACCGCCCGTGTGGAGATCGATGTAGAAATCAGCGGTCCGAATCAGTTCGCTCAGCGCATGTGCCGTCCGTTCGGTGATCGAGCCGTCAGGTTTGCCCGGGCAGGTTCTGGCCAGATCGAGCTGGTCGTCTGCCGTCCGCTCGCCGCGCAGAAAGGCAGCTTCATTGGCGACAGGCACGAGCGTCAGACGCCCGCGAAGCGCGTCGGCATCGACTTCACCGGCCAACTGGCGAATTGCCCACATCGGCTCGAATTCGTCGCCATGTACGCCTCCGGTAATTAGCAAGTGCGGTCCACTTTTTTGACCGACGATTTGCGATTTTTGAATCTCGACCATCAAACCACCTTTCATGGTCTTCTCTTACGGCTCCCAGGCAAAATCCTTTTCAAACGGAAACAGTGGTCGCCGTCGGTCTTCGAAGGTCAATGTTGTCATGTCGGCGGTCGTGCAGCCGGGCGTGTTGACGCGGAGCAGATGGCGGCAGACAGGCCGGTACGCCGCAACTGGCGCGTTCACTCCTTTGGCAACTAAGACGTGGAACTGCGTTGGGTCGACATCGAAGGTCGTCAGCTGATGCAGGCTGAACGGTGGCATACGACGCGATGTCAGCATAAACGTCACGCCCGTTTCGGCTCGCACAACCGCTGTCGGGCCTTGATCGCAGTCGGAAAAACCTCCGTGACGCGTTTCGGGTTCATGAAAGCGGCCATCGTACAGGCCTTTCACGGTGAATCTCGCCGAGAACGGTTCCCCGTGCAACTGATCGGTCTTGCCGCCGACAGCCATTTCGACTTGAGCGCCCACACCACCTAAGGCTGCTTGCTGGACAGCCGGAGGATCGTAGAGGCAAACGAATGCATCCGTGATGCCACGAGCGTCGATGGCGTGCGCCAAATGCGTACTGTCGCCGGGCGATCCTCCCCCTACGTTGTCGCCCATGTCGAGCAAGCAAATTGGGCCGGGCAGGCTGGCCACTTGGTCCAGCGCCGTCTCGATCTCTAACAGCTGTCCGGCGAAATCCTCGCGATGTGTCCACAGATACTCCGCCAGCGCGGCGGCTGACTGTCGCGCGAGTTCCGCGTCGCCATCGGTGACGACGATCGTGGATGAGCCCATTTCTGCCACGTCTGCGTAGGGAAATCCAAGCAGAATGCTGTTTGACAAGACCCGGTCTTGGTCTCGCAACCGATCTGCCAGTTGATACAACGGCTGACAATGTGGATCGCTGATCAATTGCCGTTCAATGTTGATTGCCATGGGTGGAAACGCCGCAGCCTGGGTTGGCGCGATTTCACCTCGCAGCGTGGCTGCCAGCATGACGGCCGCTTCGATTCCTCGATCGCGTTGATCCAGATGCGGGTTTGTCCGATACGCGATCAGCGCATTGGTCGCGTCGATCATTTTTTGAGACAGATTCGCGTGGGCGTCCAGCGTCCCAATGACTGGCAATTCAGGACCGACCAGATCTCGCAATTCCGATAGCCAATGACCGTCAGCATCGGGGAACGCCTCGCTGACGGTCGCCCCGTGCGGCGCGACGAGGATGCCGTCCAACGGTCCGGCGGCCGACAGTTCGCCTCGCATGATCTCCAACAGTACGTCGAAACAGTCCGCTGAAAGGGGGCCGAATGGCATTGCGCGGGCGGCCAACAGCAGCACCGCTTCAGTTCGGTCGGCGGCCAATCCCGCCAGGAAACCGCCCACCTCATGTGGCGTGTCGGCCAGCCGCGCTCGAATTGTCTCGCCCGTGAATAGCCAGTTTTCACGAAAATGGTCCAACGTCGTCGGTTGTGCGATAAATGTGTTGGATTCGTGAAGCAGGGCGATAATGCCGACGCGCATAGATTGTGCTTTCGCAAATTGGCAAGAGATAAGCGGCAGGGCCAACCACGGTCGTCCTGGCCGTGGTCACACAATTCGCTTCATGTGTGGTTTATCCAGTCGCGCCGCTGGCATACAAAATACAGCTTCGCTTCGCCCCTCGCCACTTACCGGCAAAGGAAACTCTCATGCCATCTGACATTACGTTGGCCATGATGCGCGAATCTTTGTACGCGGCCGTGGTCGCCGACGCACTGGATTCGCTGGGATTTCGCCACCAATCTCCTCGCGTTTGCCTGCGACCCTACAGCGGTGACACCCTGCTGGTGGGACGCTGCAAGACAACACTGTGGGCGGACATGTTCCACGAAGATCCGCGACCGTACGAGCTGGAGTTGCGGGCCGTCGACAGTTGTCAGGCCGATGATGTGATGATTGCAGCGGCAAGCGGATCTTGTCATTCAGCGCTCTGGGGCGAGCTACTCTCGACCGCTGCCCGCAATTCGGGCTGCCTGGGCGCCATCGTCGACGGTGCGGTCCGCGATGTTGCCAAAATGCGAGAGATGGAGTTTCCTGTATTCGCGAGACAGACCAGCGTCTACGACAGCCAGAATCGGCAACGCGTAATCGATCTCGATGTGCCCGTCGAGATTGCTGGAGTTCGGTTCTGCCCGGGCGATCTGGTGTTCGCCGACCTGGATGGGATTGTCGTGGTGCCAAGAGAAATCGAAGAGCAGGTGATCGAGCGGGCTTGGCAAAAAGTCCACGACGAAAATCGCACGCGCGACGCGATTCGTGATGGCCTGAAAGCGACCGAAGCGTACGAGAAGTACGGCATCCTGTAACGGATCTTGGGACTACAGGGCGTCTTGATAAATTCCAACAACGTCTTCCAGCGTGGCGTCGCGCGGATTAACCCAGAGGAGACGCTTGATGGCAAAAGCCTTCTTGGCAAACGCGGCAAGCTGATCTGCCGTGCCTCCAATGTCGCTAATCCGCTCTGGAATCCCGATCTCACGCTTCAGTCGCTCGACGTATGTGATGGCCAGCTCGGCGGCCTCCGCGGCTGGCAGGCCATCGGTCGTTGCGCCCAGCAGCTGTGCGATCCGTCCGAACGTCTCGACCCGTTCCGGGAGGTTGAAGCGCATGACAAACGGCAAAAGCAACCCGTTCCCGGCACCGTGCGAACAATGCAACGCGCCGCCCAGCGGGTATTCCAAGGCGTGCACCAAGGCCACACCGGCATTGGAGAAAGCGATGCCGGCCAACGTGGCGGCCAACGCCATGCCGTCACGAGCGATCGTGTTGTCCGGCTCGCTGACCGCCGTCACCAGATGGCGGCCAACCAGCACGATCGCTTTTTCTGCCATGACGTCGGCGACGGGAAAGCGACCTTCGTAGGCGCAAGGTTCACCTGCGGACACATGCATCTCGGCAAAGTCGATTGCAGTGTAAGCTTCAATCGCATGCGTTAACACGTCGATGCCACTGTCAGCGGTCACTTGTCGCGGACAACTGTAGGTCAGTTCCGGATCGACAACCGCCAACTTGGGACGCAGCCAATTACTTAAGGTGCTGACTTTCATTTCGTTGGCGGTGTCGGTCAGCACGGCGGCATGTGAAACCTCACTGCCAGTACCTGCAGTGGTCGGCACGCAAATCAGCGGCAGCACGGGACCGGGCACACGGTCGAAGCCGAAGTAGTCGGCGGGATTACCCCCATGCGTCACAACCGTGGCCGTGATCTTGGCGAGATCCATGTTGCTGCCTCCGCCGAGCCCAACGATCGCGTCGGGGTTGAACTCGCCAGCGGCAGCGATGGAGGCATCAGCGACCGCCAAAGATGGCTCCGCCTCGCTGCCGTCAAATACCTCGACAGCGACGCCCGCCTCGGCCAGCGGTGCGCGCACTTGATTGACAATCCCCAGGTCATCCAAAGTCCGATCCGTGACGATCAGCACGCGCTTCAACGCGTACCGGCAGGCCAGGTCGCCCAACTGGCTGATCGAGCCAGCACCGAACGTGAGTTGTCCTGCACAGTAGAAATTCCAGGATGTGCGCATGGTTTTGGTTTCGCCGGGTGTGCCATCTTCGCGAGTCTTATCTCAGATGGGTCTTCAGCAGATTGGCAACCGTTTCGGGATTGTCCTGGGCGATCAACTTGTCAATTTTCTCCTGTTTTTCACCTAACGCCAGCAGATGGGTCGTCAGCGTCTTCCAGTGTCGCTGCCGCATTTTTCCCTCAGTCAAGTACAGCTCGGTGACCAACTCCTGGGCCCGTTGCAGGGCAATCGCTTCGCGGTTGTCGTAGAAGTTCTTGATCGCTTTCTGCTGGAATTTGGATCGTTTTGCCATCTTTACGTCCCTTGTTTGTTGCGAATCAGCCTATGGTGGCAAAAAAGGCGCGTTCCGTCCAGGCTCGCTCGTAGCGCATTTTTCGCATTCCCGCCTTAGCGTGTGCGAAACGGCGCGGTAGATTTTCAAGCTATTTCTTTGTACAATTCTGCAGTCCCTCTTTGGCCCTCAACCTCAGCCCCAAGATCCGCGATGCCATTGGTCAGATTCACGAATGAGAACAAGGAAATTGAAGTCCCCGAAGGTGCCGTGCTGCGGACCGAAGCGATCAAGGCGGGGATCAATCTAAATTGCGGCGTCAACGGTTATGGAAAAGATATCAACAAGTTCATGAACTGTAAGGGCCTGGGGATGTGCGGCACATGTCGGGTGAACATCACCAAGGGGATTGAGAATACGAACAAGCTGACGAAGCGCGAATGGGTGAAATTTAAGACGCCTGTCTCCGTTCCGCCGGATCCGATTCCCTGCCTGGCATATGTCGGCAACGAAGAGACGATGCGTTTGGCGTGCATGACCAGAATACTTGGCGACATCGAAGTCGAAAGTGGCCCTGACATTAGTTTGTTCGGCGACAACTTTTTTAGTTAGGGGGGGCGGACAACGGTTGATAGGTTCAAGTTGAAACAGATCATCGCTATCGTGAAACCTTACCTGGCCGAGAAGGTCTTGGAGAGCCTCCAACGGGCTCCGCTGGAAGCATTGACAGTACGTGAGGTGAAGGGTTTCGGCCGCCAGAAAAGTTATCTGGATGAATACGGTGAAACTGAATATTCGTCGGCCTTTCTCCCCAAAGTCGAAATCGATATGTGGGCCGACGAGACGCGTGTCGAAGAGATCGTCAAGAAGATCGCCGCCGTCGCGCGAACGGGCAGGATGGGTGACGGGAAAGTTCTTGTGCTGCCGATCCACGCCTTTCAAGATATGGGCGACGGCGCGTCGCACACGAAAGGGATCGGGAGTCTTAAAGCGAATAGAACTTAAACCTCGTTCCCAAAATCCAGCGGCACCACTACGCTAGTAGCTGCTTCACGGGATGATGCTCTTCCACGCCCGTCAGGCGAAAATCAAGGCCGCGAAAACGGAACGACAGGCGGCGATGGTCGATGCCCAACAGATGCAGAATTGTCGCCTGCAGGTCGTGGACGTGCACCGGATCTTCCGTAACATGAAACCCCAACTCGTCGGTCTGACCCAGCGATAATCCGCGCCGAATTCCACCTCCGGCCAGCCAGATCGAAAACGCCTGGGGATGATGATCTCGACCGTTGCTGCGTCCGAGCGCCGCGCTGGCTTCAACCATTGGTGTGCGCCCGAATTCGCCGCCCCAAACAAGCAACGTGTCGTCCAACAACCCGCGCTGACGAAGATCAGCAATCAATGCGGCCGATGCCTTGTCGGTCTGTTTGGTTTGCGACTTGATGCCACCTTCGACATTGCTGTGGTGATCCCAGCCAGCATGGTAGACCTGGATAAATCGCACGCCGCGTTCGGCCATCCGTCGAGCCAGCAAGCAGTTGTTCGCAAACGAGGCCTGGGGATCTCCCTGCTTGGCACCGTACAAATTCAGCGTCGCCTGATCCTCCTGCGCGAAGTCCAGCAAGTCCGGTGCACGCGTCTGCATGCGAAACGCCATCTCGTAAGCGTTTATCCGTGTGCCGATTTCCGGATCGCCCACAACATCCAGTCGTTGTTGGTTCAGGTTGCGAATCACATCCAGCGCGTCACGCTGGGAACGCATGTCGAAGCCAGATGGATTCGAAACGTTCAGAATCGGATCGCCTTGATTGCGAAAGGGCACACCTTGATGGACAGACGGAAGAAAGCCCGCGTTCCACATCGCCGCACCGCCACTTAGGCTGCCACCACTTTTTAAGACCACAAACGAAGGCAAGTCGTCCGCTTCGCTGCCGATGCCGTAGCTGAGCCACGATCCCATGCTGGGCCGACCTGGGATGCCACTCCCCGTATTGACAAACAGCTGGGCCGGGGCGTGATTAAACAGATCGGTGTGCATCGATCGCACGACGGCAATCTCGTCGGATACCTTGGACAGATGGGGCAGCATCTCCGATAGTTCCGTCCCGGCATCTCCGTGTCTGGCAAACTTGAAGCGCGGACCCAACACCGCCGCGTCAGGCTGAATAAACGCATACCGCTGTCCTTTGATCACCGACGGAGGTAGCGGCCTGCCCTCCAGTTCCTTTAACTTGGGTTTGTGGTCGAACAGTTCCAGTTGGCTCGGCGCACCCGCCATGAATAGATAAATGACCCGTTTGACCTTGGCTGGAAAATGTGTTGGCTTGGGCGAGGTGGGACGCGGATCGCTCAATGCGTCGGCACTGACGCTGGTCGCCGTGGCGTCAGTCAGCAACGACGCCAAAGCGATCTTCCCGATGCCCAGACAGCAGTTCTGGAAGAAATGGCGCCGCGTGTGGATTTGTAGCTGGCTGGTCGCATCGTTGGGTAAAGGTCTTTTCATGATTCCTACTCTTGGGTCGACTTAGGGCCGAAACTCTTTCTCGTCCTGTCGTGTCGTCAAAGTTGGTTACTCTTTCGTGATCGCCTCATCCAAGTTCATAATTGTGCGAGCGGTCATCACCCAGGCGGCCATGTCGGCTGAAGCACTTTCGTCACTCCCGATCTTCGCCGCGTCCAATTCGCCTGCAACAAACCGCTTTCGCTGCGCGTGGTAATATTGAAGTAAGGCTGCAAGCTCCGCGTCGGTGGGTGGCCGCGTAATCACATGGCGGAAAAGCGCAGTGGCGTGAACCTCGTCTCGTTCGTCCGGTTCAAGGTCCGCGGCTTGCAGACTGGCTATTGTTTGTCGTGCCAGTCCGCGAGCAAGCTCCAGGAACATCTCGTCGTTCAACAACGTGAGTGCTTGCAATGGCGTATTGCTACGGTCGCGTCGCGAGGTGCAGTTCTCGCCAGTCGGTCCATCAAAGATCGTATAGGCCGCAAACGGGTTACGATCGGTGGGAAACTGTGCCGCCACGCCACCATCATGATCAAGGTTGACAAATAACTCCGGCAGTCCACCAGTGACTTCCTCGCGTGGATTCACATATTCGCCCCGATGATGACGAGTCGTTTTGCGCGGATTGTCTGCCGGACGCTCTTGCATCACCATCGACGTGGGGAATTCGGGTAAGGTCTTACGTAACTGATCGATCTTTTTTCGCGCTTCGGCCAATTCCGGTGCCGCCCGCAAGTAATGTTGCTGGATCTGTTGCTGCTGGGCGGGCGTCCACGAAGCGACACCTTGAGCGAGCAATGTTTCGACTTCAACGGGCAACGCCGTGGCACTCACAGCGCCGGACTGGCTCGTCGCGGAAACTCGAAATCGCCCCAAACTGGCGGCAAAGTGTCGCTCGAAGACCATCTCGATTGTGAGTTCGCCGACAATATCGAGCAGTTTCGCAAAGCGTAACACCAACTGATGCGATTCGCCCTCCCGTCCCGCAGTCGCCCAACCAGTTGATCCGTCACCGTCAAAAACATTTGCCGCGTTGGCGTTGCCGCTGCCAATACTGATCTTCCCGAAACTGTGCGATCCGGAGTTGAATTCAGCGGGTTGATCGCCGGCCGTGGCAACAACTTCGCTGAGGAAAAAATCGCCTTTACGTCCTTCATAGAAGGCGCGACCTGGTCCGCCCGCAGGCAGGCGGGCGTCAGGTAGTACTTCGAGCCGCAGCGCGGTGACAGGCGCCGCCAGACCAACTAACGGAAATGATAACGTGAAGAGGTCGCGTTTGGTGATGTCGCCGCTGGAGTAGATCGAGCCGTCCGTCAAGATCTCCAGTTTTGGTAGATTCGTTTCCATACGACTCGATCGCAGAACCGTCCAAGCCGTCGGCGATTGTGCTTCGATCCAGGCCGCAAACTTTGTTTCGAGGGCCTGCCGGCGACGATCCGCCAGCGGTTGATCACCTTCGGTTGGCGGAAACTGCTCGGCGAGAGCCGCTTCGAGTTCAACGATTTTCTGCGTGGTGACTTCTTGCCGCGCAACAATCGTCGGGTCTCGGACCACCAGATCTGGTTCGTCCGCGTTGTTCAACAACGCCATCAGGCGATAGTAATCGGTTTGCGAAAGCGGATCGTATTTATGCGAATGGCACTGCGCGCATCCGGTGGTCAGGCCCATCCACACCGTGCCGGTGGTCGCAACGCGATCGACCATCGCATAGAAGCGAAACTCGAGCGGGTCAATGCCCCCTTCCTCGTTCAGCATTGTGTTGCGATGAAAGCCAGTTGCGATCCGTTGGCTGTCCGTCGCGTGGAGCAGCATGTCACCTGCCAACTGTTTAATGGTGAATCGGTCGAACGGCATGTCGTCGTTTAGTGCTTTGATCACCCAGTCGCGAAATGGCCAGATCGAACGAGGGCGGTCCTTTTCGTAGCCGTTGGTGTCCGAGTATCTAGCCAGGTCCAGCCATTGCCTGGCCCACCGTTCGCCATAATGATCCGATTCAATCAGTTTCGTCACAAGCCGTTCGTAAGCCCGTGGATCCTCGTCCGCGACGAAGGCGTCGGCTTCGGCAATGCTGGGCGGCAGGCCGATCAAGTCGAGGTAGAGGCGGCGGATCAAGGTGTATCGATCGGCTTCCGGCGCCGCCTGGAACTCGGCCTCTTCGATCCTTGCGAGCACAAATTGATCGATGTCGTTGCGCGGCCAGGCCACCCGCTTCACGTCGGGCGGCGCCGGCCTGGTCGGCCGGACGAAGGCCCAATGTTCTTGATATTCGGCACCGGCGGCGACCCAGTCGTGCAGCAACTTCTGTTCGCGCTGTGACAGTTTGGTGCCGGCATCCGCCGGCGGCATTCGCTCATCGGGATCCTCAATAAAGATCCGCCTCAGCAATTCGCTATCTTCCGGCTCCCCGGCCGTGATCGCGCCGGCTTCGACCGCCGCAGCCCGCACATCCAATCGCAGCTCGGCCTCGCGTTGCGCTTCATCCGGCCCGTGGCAAGTGTAGCAGTGACGCGTCAGAATCGGGCGGATATCCCGAACGAACGACGGCGGTTCATTCGCCCAGCCAGTGGCGGCCAGCCCGTGAAGTATGGTGACGCCCAGCAACACTTGAGAGAGTTTCATGAACTGTATCATCAATCGGGCGCCTCGCCTGCCATTGGAGATTTCGTTGTAATAAATCATGCGTGGAACGCATGACGCATTCGTCCAGATTTCCATTGTTCTGGCCGGTTGCGACCCACGACATTGATATAGTCCGTGATGCCAACACGCACCGGTTGTTTTCCCGTCAAGATGCTGGCCCGCGTCGGCGAACACACCGGGCAAGCCGCGTAGGCATTGCCCGGTTCAACGGCTACTGTGGAATTCAGCGCCAGACTGCGGTCGGTGGATTGCCGACGAGGGACCGACTACATTATTCAACAGCCCTTACTCTACCTGGAAGATAGGTGAAAGCGTAGCCGCTCGGCCATTTTCGGCTTCCTGACCGCACGGCAGCAACGACCGTCTTTTCCCTCGAAAACGTCCAACAACACCCGGGCGGCGCGCAAGACCGTTCCAGATCCTTTGCAAGGAGTCCATGATGACCCCCTTACGTCCTCGAGCGTTCCTGTTGGTGATGGTGTCAATTCTCGGTTGGACGCTGCCACCCGGCGCATCATTGGGTGAATCATTGGGTGACAACCCATCGTCGACGAAATTGCCGCCGCGCGAACGGTTCTATCTATTTTTGTTGGTCGGCCAGTCCAACATGGCTGGTCGCGGCAAGGTAGCTGACCAGGACAAGCAGCCGATTCCACGTGTATTGAAACTGTCGAAGGGCGGAAATTGGGTTCCGGCAATCGCCCCACTTCATTTCGACAAGCCCAACATCGTCGGAGTCGGCGTGGGCCGATCGTTTGCCGCACAAGTCGCCGCTGCGAATCCAGAGATTACAGTTGGCCTGATTCCGTGCGCCGTGGGTGGATCGCCGATCGCCAGTTGGGAACCCGGTGGCTATCACGCGTCGACCAAAACGCATCCTTGGGATGATGCACTACCTCGCGCAAAACTCGCGCTGAAGTCCGGCACATTGAAGGGCATTCTCTGGCATCAAGGCGAATCAGACTCGAAGCCGGCATTGGCAGGCGTCTACGAGGAAAAGCTGCACGCCCTGATCACTCGGTTTCGCCATGCGTTGAACGAACAATCCGTCCCGTTCATTGCGGGTCAGATGGGGCAGTTTTCCGAACGACCCTGGGACGATGCCAGGAAGTTCGTCGACGCCGCGCATCGCAACCTGCCGATGCAGGTACCTCACACCGCGTTCGTCACATCGGATGGCCTGACACATAAGGGTGACCAGGTCCATTTTGATGCGAAGTCCTACCGAGAACTCGGACGCCGCTACGCTGGAGCCTATCTGGATCAACAACGACGGTAAACAGAGTCTGCCTGCTACCTTGGTGCGGACGTCGACACCCGTTGATTTCCTAAGCGTCTTGGATGAGCCCTCATGATGCAACGACGACCACCGTTTCTGATTTTGCTGATCGGTATGATGTATTGCAACGTCGCGGCATACGGTCAGGGTATTACCGTGATGGATCCCCGCGAGGCCCGCGTCGATCTACCTGCTCCGACGACTCCTCGCCCGATTGTGTTGGACAATGCGAAGCGTTTATTCGCCGACGACTGGGTAATTGAGCGTATGGCGGGTCTGACACGGACCCTGCACCCCGTTAAGAAGCATCCAGATAATCCACTGTTGCGCGCGGAATGGCCGTGGGAAGAACCGTGCGTCCTGCTGTACGGCAGCGTGATGTACGATCCCGACCGTCTGGATGACCGGTTTCGCATGTGGTATCTGTGTTTCACGCCAAGATACTCCGAGGATTACTCCGAGCGGTTGGCCAAGTCGGGCCGTATCGCGTATGCCACTAGCCGTGACGGTCTGCACTGGGAACGGCCGAAGCTGGGCATACACGAATACGAAGGCAGCAAAGACAACAACATCGTCATCCCCGGCCCTTGGGGCGTGGCGAGTATTCACTTCGATCCTCGCGATCCCGATCCGCAACGACGGTACAAGGCCCAGGTGCGGTACAACGGCCACCGCGCGTACTTCTCACCAGATGGGATCCACTGGTCCCTGGCTGCCCAAATGAATCTCAGTGCCTTCGACCGGTCTACGGTCCATTGGCATCCCGTCGAACAGAAGTGGTTTGCAAGTACCAAGAACTGGTACAAAATTCAGGACGGCGACGACCAGCGCGGTCGCGGTTATGCTGAGAGCGAAGACTTCCTCCGCTGGGGCCCAGTTTCATACATGTGCGGCACAGCTCGCAATTCTGGAGAAATCGTATATGGACTCGAGCCGTTTTATTACGAGAGCATGTTTTTCGGTTTGTGGGATCGTTATCGTCACGAACCCAATGGATTGCTCGACGTGCAATTGGCAGTGAGCCACAATGGCCGACACTGGACCCGACCAAGTGACAAGGCGTGGATCGGTCTGACTCCACTGCCGCAAGATTTCCAGCGAGTGAAATCGACGCGGAGTCCGGTGACGGGAGTCGATCCGTTCGACGCGCGGGTTCCCTGGGATTACGCCAACAATAGCGCCAGTATGCTCGGGCCGATCCGCGTTGGGGACGAGTTATGGATGTATTACAGCGGCCGCTCGACGGATCATCGCAGCCGTCCACATGTGGGGGCGATTGGGCTTGGCACGCTACGACTGGATGGGTTCTTTTCTCTCGACGCCGGCAAGGCAAACGGTACGCTCGTCACAAAACCGCTTCGTCTGATCAACGACGACTTGCGAGTCAATGCCAATTCCGGGCGCGGCCAATTACGGATTGGGATCCTGAACGAACAAGGGACACCGATCGAGCCATACACGATTGAGAACTGTGTTCCACTCACGACAGACGATGTTCGTCATCGTGTCCATTGGCAAACCACATCCGACCTACGTGCCGTCCACGGCAAGAAGGTTCGACTGGAATTCGAATTCACGAACACCGAACTGTACGCATTCTGGACGGGCGAAGAACGTCGTTGGAACACGACGAACACGACGACCTGGACACCTCAGATATCTCGCCGACGCACTGAGAGAGATGTACCATGAGACTGTCCACGCGTTGTACGCACCTCCTGGAGCTAGGAAGTCCTTCGGTGTGAAATTCGATCCAAACCACGGTGCGGTGTCGCCATTTATCCGAGGCTGGAGGTATTGCGAATGAGATGGTTTGTCCGTGCATTGTTTGCCGTTGTCCTCGTTGTTGGGGGCCAGGACCGATTCGTCCAGGCCGATATCAAGTTACCTGCCGTCATCGACTCGCACATGGTGCTTCAACAGGACCAGCCCGTCCCCGTTTGGGGTTGGGCCGCGCCTGGGGCCGAAGTCATTCTGCGGTTCGCTGGCAAGACCTGCGAAACAGAGGCCGACGGGACCGGCCGCTGGCGAGTCACCCTGCCCAAACTCGCCGCCAACTGGCAACCTCAATCGATGTCTATCGAGAGCTCCGATGGTAGCAAAATCGAACTTACGGACATCTTGATTGGAGAGGTCTGGTTTTGTACGGGGCCCTCGAACATCTTTTGGCCGGTGCAGAAATGCGACAACGCCGAGAAGGAGATCCGCCGGGCCGATTTTCCCCGGATCAGGTTCTTTACCGTCAAGAAGACAATGGCCGACAAGCCACAGAACGATTGTGTCGGGCACTGGTTCAGTTGCAATTCCCAAACGGTGCGTGACGTCTCGGGGATCGGTTACTTCTTCAGCCGTCGGATCCACCAGGAGTTGGACGTCCCGGTCGGTCTACTTCAGAGTTTCTGGGGTGGCTCTCGGATCGAAGCTTGGACCAGTCGCGATGCACTGGATGCTAGGCCGGAGGTCAAGCCGATTCTGGATTGGTGGCAAGAGGAGTTTCGTCGTTTTGACCCTCAGAAGGCAAAGCTGTGGCATGAAAAACAACTGGCCGCATGGAAAACGTCCGTTCTCAAAGCTAAGTCCGCAGGTTCTCCGTCACCCAAGCGACCTGCCGCGAAAAATGACCCGCGCGATTCACAGCACAGGCCCGCTTGCCTCTACAACGGGATGGTCGCGCCGCTCATCCCGTTTTCGATCCGGGGTGTGATTTGCTACCAGGGACTGGGAAATCTTCTCCGGGCAGATTCCAGCGCCTTGCTGCTGGAGACAATGCTTCGCGACTGGCGAACTCGATGGGCGGAGGGTGACTTCCCAATAGGCATGGTCCAGCCGGCCCCATACAATTGTGACAAATGGGCCAAGTCGGGATCCGATGCCTATTCGGTGCAGCGCGAAGCTCAATTAATCGTGCAGAAGAACATGACAAACATCGGCCTTGCTCCCACCATGGACGTTGATGCTGTCGACGTGCTTCATTTCACCAACAAGCAACTGGTTGGACGCCGGCTGTCCGGTTGGGCCTTGGCTGCTGTCTACGGTTTCGAGATCCCCTATGCCGGTCCGGTGTACAAATCGATGACCGTTCGAGGCGAATCGATCCGTGTTCGTTTTCAGCACACGGGCGCCGGACTGACGACCAACGACGGCCGTCCGCCACGTCACTTCGAGATCGCCGGCGCCGACCGCAAATACTATCCGGCAGAGGCCAGAATTGACGGCCACACGGTGATCGTCCGGAGCGAACGTGTCGCGAAACCGATCGCCGTGCGTTTCGCATTTAGCGATACGGCCGTGGTGAATCTGATGAACCCCGACGGTCTACCGGCGTCGTTGTTCGGAAGCGACGCATTGGCACCGATTCAAACCTCAACCGAACGGGATTTGGACTAACTCAGGATCTCCCCTTTGTACAGACTTTTTCGCTTTTGATTACGAGAAAAAGCCGACAGCGAGTCCCTTCTCCCCTCGCAGACTTTCTGACTTATTATGCCGCGATTCTAGGCGTATTCTCAACGGCTGACTCCCGTTTCTTTTGATTTCGAAGTTTGGCGAGCAGACGGAGGTTATGGCTGAGAACGGTCAGCCCCA
>PVBE010499148.1_pt1 | contig 43985 bp, 38 predicted proteins | sample 1631181 | NCBI WGS metagenome assembly PVBE01 (sample SAMN08397723, study PRJNA350692) | Marine metagenome, whole genome shotgun sequencing project. | isolation source: water | place: Pacific Ocean | collected 2012-04
ATTTGCCGCAGGAATTCACCCCCAACGTCCTGCCCGCCTAATAAGCACCAGGCAATGGGAACTTCTTTTATCATCCCTCCGTAAAATTTTAGAAAAGAGTATCGCCGCAGGTGGCACAACCCTTCGAGACTTTCACAGCACAGATGGAAGCCAAGGCTACTATAAATTGAGCCTCGCTGTATATGGCAAGGAGAATCTCCTCTGCCCTGTATGCTCGACACCTGTCAAAAGATTTATGCAATCTGCACGCTCTACATTTTTCTGCAAGACCTGCCAGAAAAAATGAATTACTCCTCTTCCTCTTGCGTCCATCCCGCAAGCACCTTAGAATAGGTTTCCCTTTTAATAAATTGACTATAAAAATGCCTCCCTCAATCGGTCTCGTCACTCTGAACGCTAAATTTATTCACTCTTCTCTGAGTGTTCGCTATCTTCGTAATGCAGCAAAAAACGCTGGCCATGAAAACGTATGGATCAATGAATTCGTAATTAACCAGCCTATTTGGAAAGTCGCGGCAGAAATCCTAGGGCATAAGCCTGATGTTCTGGGAATCAGTATTTATATATGGAACCGCAGACAATCCATGGAACTTATAGAACGATTAAAGAAGCAGGCCCCTTCTCTTGCTCTGGTGGTGGGCGGACCCGAAGTTTCTTTTGATATGTCTTCTACAGATCGATACACGGTTATATCTGGGGAAGGCGAAGCAAAGTGGATTGAGTTTCTCGCACACTTTATAAAGGGAGAGACACCCTCTCCTGAAACTTTAAAAGTTTGGGAATCCCACGGCACGAATCTTCCTGAGTTAACCCCTGCCTATACAAAAGGTGATCTGCCTCAACTTAAGAATCGCCTTGTTTACATGGAGACTTCTCGAGGATGCCCCTACTTGTGCTCCTTCTGTCTTTCCGCTTTAGATAAAACGGTGCGATTTTTCGATGATCAAACAGTCCACGATCAAATCAGCTTGCTGATCAAAGGGGGAGTGACCAAAATAAAATTCGTTGACCGCACATTTAACTTGAAACCAACTCACATGAAGGAACTGATACGCTGGCTTTCCAAATTCCGTGGCACAGCATTTCACTTCGAAGTGGTTGGAGAACTTTTAACGGATGATCTCCTTGAATTTCTGAAGTCCGTACCGGAGGGAATGATCCAGTTTGAAATTGGAATCCAGACGATCACTCCCTCAGTTCAGAAAACTATCCAAAGAAAACAGGACAACAGTAAACTCTTTTCAGCAATCGACCGGCTCATCCGCAACCATAAAATCCATATTCATTGCGACCTTATCTTTGGTCTACCAGGAGAGTCGCTGGATGATATCCTGAAATCTTTCGAAGAGGTATGCACCTTGCGCCCTCATGAATTGCAGTTGGGATTCTTAAAATTTCTACCCGGAGCGCCGATTAAGAATCTTATCAATGAGTATGGCTACCAATATCAATCCACACCTCCTTACGAATTTCTCTCCAACAATAATCTTTCAGCGACTCAGGTTATATATTTAAAAAAGTTTGAGGAGATATTCGATATATTTTATAACTCCAAACGTTTTCGTTTTTCAATACAGCGCCTCTTGAAAAAGCGATCCGCTGTAGAGATTTTTAATTCCCTTCTTGAGCATATGGAATCGAAAAATCTATTCAATCAGCCTCGTTCTCTGGACGCTCAATATAGGATTATCCACGACACGTTTTCCCTTGGAAATGACCTTGCCGATTTGGATATTTTACGCCTGGACTATTTGTATGCCCAACGGGTCCACCGCCTCCCACAGTTCCTTCAATTGCAGGGAACCGGACAAAAAACATGGGAAGGAGATCGAAAAACACCGCTTGTCCCTTTTCTCCACACAATAAGTATTAGCAATTGGGATGCCGAAGCGATTCCGGTGCCTTCTCCTCACTATTGCGCTGTAGTTCATGCCAAGGATTCATCTGGTTACCTGAGCCCACCCGGCTTGATCTGGATTTCCCCAATTTAATGTAATAATTTGTTTAAAAATATGATCTAACGTTATAAGATGAAAAAATTCATTTCACCTCTATTTTTCCTGATACAGGGATTTTTATATTTTTAAGGCATAAGGAGTCAATTATGACAGAAGAGGCAACACCTGCATTAAACCGAAAAAGCCGTGTAGTCACCCAGGGTGACAGACGCTCTCCCAATCGTTCCATGCTTCGTGCAGTCGGTTTCACTGACAGCGATTTCGAAAAACCCATTATTGGAGTAGCCAACGGTCAAAGCGATGTCACCCCCTGTAATGCGGGGCTTGGAAAGCTTGCAGAAATCGCGAAATCGGAAATCAAAGACTCAGGAGGAATGCCTCAGATGTTTGGAACCATCACCGTCAGTGATGGAATTTCCATGGGGACTGAAGGCATGAAATGCTCCCTGGTCAGCCGCGAGGTCATTGCAGACTCAATTGAAACTGTGTGCCGGGGAGCTAACCTGGATGCGGTCATTTGCGTAGGCGGATGTGACAAAAATATGCCCGGAGCGCTCATAGCCATGGCACGCTTGGATATCCCTAGTATTTTTGTTTACGGCGGAACTATCAAACCCGGTCACCTTGATGGAAAAGACCTGACAGTGGTCAGTTCATTTGAAGCTGTCGGACAGTTCAGTGCCGGTTCCATCAGTCATGACCAACTAATCGATATTGAAAATAATGCATGTCCCGGATTCGGCTCCTGTGGCGGAATGTACACCGCCAACACCATGTCCTCGGCGATAGAAGCAATGGGAATGAGCATGCCCTATAGTTCCACCATGTCCAATGAGGATAAGGAAAAGGGGTTAAACACCCAGAAAAGCGCTCAAGCCCTTTTCCCAATGCTGGAAAGAAATATCACACCAAAGGATATTCTTACGGGAGAAGCGTTTGAAAACGCCATCTCGGTGGTCATGGCTGTGGGCGGATCCACGAATGCAGTTTTGCACTTGCTGGCCATCTCCAGTTACATGAATCTAGGATTAACAATCGATGACTTTGAGGCAATCCGGCAAAAGGTTCCTCACTTCTGTGACCTTAAACCTTCCGGCCAGTTTGTGACGGTTGATCTGCATCATGCGGGCGGCATTCCACAGGTGATGAAGATGTTGCTCAATAAAGGACTGCTTCACGGAGACTGCATGACAGTCACCGGAAAAACCATCGCGGAAAACTTGAAAGACATTCCAGACCAACCCGGTTCGGATCAAAAAGTAATTCTTCCAGTTGAAACCCCACTATCACCGGAAGGTCATCTGGTTATTCTCAAGGGAAATATAAGTCCTGAAGGGTCGGTCGCAAAAGTTTCAGGAATTAAATCCCGCCGCGTTGAAGGCCCTGCCAGGGTTTTCAATTCGGAAGAAGATTGCCTTGACGCAATCATCACCGACAAAATCAACGAAGGCGATATCATTGTCATCCGTTACGAAGGACCCAAAGGAGGTCCGGGAATGAGGGAAATGCTGGCGCCCACATCGGCGATTGTTGGTAAAGGTCTCGGAGACAAAGTCGGTCTCATCACCGATGGAAGATTTTCGGGAGGAACATACGGGCTGGTTGTCGGCCATGTAGCGCCGGAAGCTCAGGTGGGAGGCGTCATTGCGCTGATTGAAAAAGGCGACACGATCGTCATTGATATCAGCAAACGGCGTCTCGATGTACTGCTTTCAGATGATGAGCTTAAACAACGTAAAGAAAAATGGAAACCGCTTCCTCCTAAATACAAAAGAGGTGTATTGGCAAAATACGCGAAACTGGTTTCCTCTGCATCGATTGGCGCTATAACCGATGAGTGAAATCCCAAAACTTCCCGAGCGTCTGACCCATGATGATGGAAAGTTCAACCTTTACCATCTCAACGAACTGTACAAGGCGCTTGCATGTAAAATTTCCATGCAAATTTCCGAAGAACTGCAGGAGAAAATATCGATAACCTCAGGAATGTGGGGCGGCTCTTATCTGGTTGCCAATGACGAGGGAAAAGCGCGCACCAATGTGGTTCGCTTGTACTGCCTGATCAATCTACCGCAAAATACTTCGCTCGATAAAAAGGAAAACTTTGAACGGTTAATGGTGTTATATCACCAGAGTTTCAGCGCCACATTCGCATCTTATAATTTGAGCTTCATAGATCCGCAATGGGGGGCTCCCATTCCCTACTCCAACAGTAAACGCCCCACAACAACGCTCCAAATGTGGGAAAAGAATAATAAAGTTAAATTCCTCCGTGCGTTTTTTGTCTGGAACAGCGTCCCATGGGAAGATTCTGTGGTTTACGACACCATCCGAAACATAAAAGTCATCAAAGAAATGCTGGATATGAATCAGCGCCCCGTAAAAAGAGCGGCTGACGAATATAAATTTCTTCTTCAAGATGTTCTTATTATTTACTACACATTACGCGGGGCTTTATCGCCAGATTTCATGGAACATGCGGAACCCATCATGTCAGAATTGCTGAAAAAATTTCTTGATGGACTACACGATCCTGAGGTAATTGAAGAGGAATACCTGAACCTTTATTCCAATGCAATTGTGTATGGACTCGAAGAAGCTTTGGAAGGTCCTTACAAAAAAGCAGGGTTAGATATTTTAACCGTGGAAAACTGGCCTGTAGAAAAAATCAATTGGGTGCCGCAGGAGTTAAGAGAGAATCTGGGCCGTTCACTCACTGAAACTTTCGCCAGCTTTAAAACAAATCTGGAGAAGAACAACGCCTGAAACTCATCCGTTTCCAACGACAACAATTTATTTAAATCGAAGAAGTATCCAGTTCGAAATTCCTTTTTGACCGTTACGTTCTCGGTTAGCTCCATTCCATACCGCGATAGCCATTGCCGTTGAGGATTTCAACTGAACATCCGCAGTATCTGAGTTCACCAAAGATCTCTTAAACACAACACGCCAGGTTTTATCCTGCCACACACCAAACCCCATAACATCCTGCTCATCCTGAGTGGTGAGAGTGCTGAATCCGGCGGCGGTCAAATCCTCGACAGGAGATCGGCGCTCTTTAGCAGGAACACTCGCCCTTCTATTATTGCCATGGCTTCCTGGCTGAGTTGACAAGGCAGGTTCCCAAATAGCCCTCCATTGCCAGATATTGACAATTTCATCCTCGCTTCCCATGGTAATCACAGGAAGCTCTTTTTCTGCATGCAATGGAAACATCAAAGCCGCCTGATCTGTATGCGTCGCAGACACCTCAATCTCGTTTTCCATACTGGGATCGCTCCACTCTAACAAAAGACCAATTTCTGATCCATTGCGAACACCTGTAACCTTAACTGATTTAATCGAAGGGTCTGGCCATTTAGGATTCGTCATCATTTGAGGCCCCAGTTCCACAACCTGTGGATGGATACGGGATGCATCTTTCCAGAAAGAATCAGTCGGGTCGATCGGAATTTCACCTGTAATCTTTGCAACATCCACCGACAATTCGCACTCACCACTTTCGATGCAATATTCCATTCCGGCCGAACCACATCCCGATAGGAACAGCACACATGCCAGCAATAATGTTTTCGCAGACAAACATCCACAAACGGCGATAAATAATCTCTTCATATTCAGTAATTATATAGGGAGGGGAAACCAATTAACGGGTTAGAAGTCTTGCACAATCCCTTCCAGCGTCCGTTTGAGCTCGGGCGTATATGGACCGACAAGAATAAAGTTTAGCTTTTCAGAAACAAAAATCTCACGCACCACTCTTAAAATATCCTGCGGCGTGATCCTGGAAATCTTTTCCCGCTCCTCTTCAACTGTAAACTCAGAAGAATATAAATGGCAAAAACCATAACGGACTATCTGTTTGTACGGGTCGTCTAATTCATAATCCAGGTCGTAGCCGTAACGCCTTTTAACACTCTCCAGCTCCTCCTCATGTACTCCGTCCAAAACAATTTTCTTAATTTCATTTAACAGCATCTCAGCAACCTCAACAACCTTCTCTGAACGGACAGAAACATCAAAATCAACCGTACCCGTATCGGGTAAACTGGTAGCACGACATTCAACGGAATAAACCAATCCCTTTTCCTCCCGTAATACTTTTTGTAACCGGGAAGTCACCCCATCATCAAACAAACGCGCTATCAAGGTCGTGACAAAATAGTCAGGATGATTATAAGAAACTCCGCGAAAACATATTTGCAACTGAACCTGACTGTCGGAGTCATGTTGAAACAAAAATTCCGGTTGAGTCTGCCTTTCAATCAGACAGCCATCAAAGCAACCAGTAGAAACTGCACCCTCTCCCGTTAGCCTGGAAAAATATTTCTGGACATACTCCATAAATTTATCATGGTCAACGCGCCCTGCCTGCACCAGAATCATATTTCCGGGAACATAATATTTCTGGTACTGCTCCTTCAATGTTTCTACGCTAATGCTCTGGATACTTTCCTCTGTTCCAATAGTTGGCCAGGCCAGCGCATCATCAGGATATAAAAGTTTACATGCCAGATTATTGATATCAACATCAATCCCCTGCTCATTGAAATCCTCTAAACACTCTTCAAGGATGATCCCCCGTTCAATTTCTATTTCAGGAAAAGTTGGCGCTAGAAAAAACTCGGAAAACAATTCCATGGCGCGCTCCAGATTGGATACATGCGGACTAAAACCATAATACGTGTGGTCGCTCATGGTTGAAGCACGAAGATCACGCCCAATACACTCAAACTCGCGGTTCAGCAAATACGAATTCGGGTATGCGGCATTCCCCCTGAAAAGCATGTGTTCTAGGAAATGGGAAATGCCGTTATTTTTTTCAGTTTCAAACCTCAACCCAGAACGAACGAACATGGCTAGTTCCATACTGTGTATATGCGGTTGCTCAATGGACACCACGGTCAAACCATTTTTCATCCGATCCGTCAAAACCTTCACTTTTTCTATACTATCAATAGCAGTTAAGTTCATAATCCCTATTATTCCAAGCCACTTTAATATTCAGACAAACAATTATCCCACACCCCAGAGGCATTCTTATAAAAAGAATAGGGAAAGTTCACCTTTTCCACTAACAGAAAGCTTGTGTTACCCCCAATCGATCTGATAAAAGAACGCTATCATGAAATCTCCAGACTGGGCCATCAAAGATTATCAGGAGGGATTATACTACACCCTCGAACATGAAGAGGAGGTGGACACATCGCCACTCCTTGATACGGGAAAAGGATTGTCCGTTTCTGTGCCCCGGGGTCTCCCCGCATGCCACATCCATTTTATGGGATGGTTCATGCTGGCGCCGATCATAGTATTTATGATAACGGTTTCTATTTTTCCGTTTCTCGGGTTTTCTACCCGATGGGAGCTTGAACTTGTTCCTGTAGGGATTACTTTCGGGTGCGTCCTTCTCTTCCTCGGATTAACCTGGGCCATGAAAATGATGTTAAAGAATCGAGAATTGTTTCCTCGACATTATTTCGTAACCCTGGGAACTCAAGGAATAGCCATGTACTTTTCCTGCCTCCACTTTCCTAGGAAAAACCCGAAATCCGCCTTGGCCTGGAAAGAAGTTGAGTCTGTCGAACGAATTATTATCCCTTTTATCCCCGCGCTTCTTACAGGAAAACTAAATGTCCCCGCCCTCAGAATCAATGGGGCTAATAAAAACTCTGTAATAATTCCTTTTGCACCTCGCCCTGATATTGAAAAAGATATCGAACAAACCGAAAAAGTGATTCGCGAAAGAAGAACTTAAAACTTCGCGCCCGACGAACTTATTCGAACCTTATTGAATCTTCTCCCAATACCGACTCAATCTCCTGAATAATTTCATCACAAGGTTGAATTGTTAAATCATCATTAACGGATAACTTTCTAAGATTGTTATTGGGAAACAAAAAGTCCAATTGAACCTTGTTATTGCCTTTGTATTTTCCCAGAATCTTTCTAACTGCAATCAATGTATCCTTTTCTAAACCCGGTGTGCGAAAGTGTATAAGGACCCCACCCTTCCAATGTTTCTTTGCCTCACTCAATAGGCAAACTTTTGTCGCTATCACCTTGGGTTGGTTTCCTTCTGAGTCAACGGAGCCTTCAACTAAAATTGGATCATCACCGGTCAAGATACTTTCTGTAACGGCGTAAGTTTCTGGCCAAAGGATAACTTCAATAGAGCCGTTAAGGTCTTCCAGTGTGACAATAGCCATCTTGTCACCCTTCCGGGTGGTCTTGGGCAAAATTTTAGCGGGAATACCCGCAATACATACTTTCTTGCTGGTGCTTTTTTCCAGAATACTGGCCGAGGAAGCATCCGTAAACCACGCCAAGTCTTTGGCAAAACGTTTAAGTGGATGACCCGACACATAAAACCCAATGGTTTCCTTTTCATATTTCAAACGCTCATGATCGCTCCATTCTTTTTTGGTACTTACACTAGCGACCTCCTGATCATCCTCCTTGAATGTATCAAACATACTGCTTTGCCCCAGGAGTTGATCTCTTTGTTTGGCCTGTCCCATTTCCATCGCCGCTGGAATATCGTCGACCATCGCAGAACGATTAGGGCTCAGCGAATCACAAGCACCACTTTTAATCAAACTCTCGACCACGCGTCTATTAACAAGTCGCAAATCGATGCTTTCACAAAATTCTCTTAACGATGAAAACTTCCCCTTCTCTTTCCGGGTTTCAATAATGGTGTCAATCGCGCTGGACCCTACATTTTTAATCGCGCCAAGTCCGAAAATCAGGTGATCATTCGAGATGGTAAAATCTTTCATACTCTCGTTTACCTCAGGCGGCATGACCTTGATTCCCATATCACGACAATCGTTGATATAGCGAATGACCTTATCCGTGTTATCCATATCAGCGGTGATGAGAGCACCAAAAAATTGTAGTGGGTAATGAGTCTTAAGATAAGCGGTATGATAAGAGATCAACGCGTATGCCGTACTATGAGATTTGTTAAATCCATATCCAGCGAATTTTTCCATAAGATCAAAAACCGTTTTCGCCTTTTTAGGATTGATTTCTTTTCCTTCCGCGCCAACCATAAATTTTTCTCTCTGCGCTTCCATTTCCTCAGGCTTCTTTTTACCCATAGCCCGACGTAAAAGATCGGCGTCGCCGAGACTAAATCCCGCAAGAACACTGGCGATCCGCATTACCTGTTCCTGATAAAGAATGACCCCATTAGTCTCCTTGAGAACATCTTTCAGTTGTGGCAGTTCATATTTCTCCTGCAGTTTACCGTGTTTGCGCTTAATGTAATCGTCCACCATTCCGCTCTCAAGTGGGCCTGGACGATATAAGGCGAGTAACGCGATGACATCTTCAAAACAGTCGGGCTTCATCTTTTTGAGCAAATCGCGCATCCCCGAACTTTCCAACTGAAAAACACCCAGAGTGCGTGCGTCGCAAAGAAGCTTGTAAGTGTCCGGGTCACTCATCGAAATCGCCGCGATATCTAAATCGATATCGAGCGATTCCTTAATCAGTCGGAGTGCATTATCAATCACCGTTAGGGTTTTGAGACCTAGAAAATCCATTTTCAACAAGCCAAGCTTTTCCACGCTTCCCATGGAAAACTGCGTGACCACTTCCTCCTGCTCCCCCTTCCCCTTACTGGGGAATTTATATAAAGGAAGAAAGTTGGTGAGCGGCTTGGATGAAATGACCACTCCAGCCGCGTGAGTGGAGCAATGGCGAGGCAGGCCTTCCAGATTCAAAGCAAAGTCAAGCAGTTCCGCGACCTTATCGTTCTCCCTTCTCATACTTTTAAAACGGGACTCTTGCTTGAAAGCATCATCAAGAGTAATGCCCAAACGGTTTGGAACCAACTTTGCCAACTTATCCACTTCGCCGTAAGGCATATCCAGAACACGCCCCACATCTCTCAAAACTCCCTTGGCGTTCATGCTCCCGAAGGTAATGATCTGCGTTACGTTTTGATTACCTCCATATTTCTCCGTGACATATTTAATGACGTTGTCACGCTTGTCCATGCAGAAGTCGATATCTATATCCGGCATGCTGACCCGCTCCGGATTCAGGAAGCGTTCAAACAGAAGGTCATATAAAAGAGGATCAACATCCGTTATACGCAAAGAATAGGCGACTAGGCTTCCAGCGGCAGACCCACGGCCCGGGCCGACAGGCACATCATTCTTGCGAGCGTAATCTATAAAATCCCACACAATTAAAAAGTACCCCGGATACCCCATCCGCTCAATGATGCCCAACTCCTCCTGTAGTCTTTCTCGATACAGTGCCGGGTCGTATTCTATTCCATGACTCGTCATCTCCTTGAAACGTTCTTCCAATCCTGAATTTGTCTGCTCCGCCAAATAAGATTCTAATGTGTAGCTTTCAGGAACAGGGTAATCAGGGAAATTGAGCTTATTGAAATCCATTTCCAGGTCACATCGTTCCGCGATCTTCACAGTATTCTCAATCGCTTCAGGAATCTCACTGAACAACTGCATCATTTCCTCGGGAGACTTGAAATAATACTCATCGGAAGGATAGCGCATGCGGTACTGATCGCTCATAGTCTTACCTGTCTGTAAACAGAGTAGCGTTTCATGAGCATGAAAATCTTCCCGATCCAGGTAATGACAATTATTTGTGGCTACCAGAGGAATAGAAAGTTTATCTCCAATCTTGACCAACTCTTTATTGATTCTTTCCTCATACTCCATCTTGTGATCCTGGAGTTCGAGAAAAAAGTTGCCCTGCCCCATGATATCTCGATACTGGTCGGCAATTTTGATGGCACGTGGAATATTTTCCTTATTGATGTTATGCGCAATCTCGCCTCGCCCGCACGAACTCAAGGCGATCAACCCATTCGAAAGTTCAGCCAGCAATTCTTTATCAATCCGGGGCTTGTAATAAAAACCTTCCATATACCCCTTCGTGACCAGCTTGATAAGATTTTTGTACCCTGTTTCATTTTGAGCCAAAAGAATAAGGTGGTAGGAAGCATCGCGAAGTTCGTGTTTGTCCTTCTTATCGTGTCGGCTTTCAGGAGCGACATACACCTCACAACCGATGATCGGTTTTAGTCCGTGTTTTTTCGCGCCATTGTAAAATTCGACCGCTCCAAACATATTGCCGTGATCGGTCATCGCAACAGCAGGCATCTTAAATTCCGCCGCACGTTTGAACAAAGCATCCTGCCTCAACGATGAATCGAGCAGGCTGTATGGAGTATGCAGATGAAGGTGAACGAAATTTGAAGGCTTCATAAATTATTTTACGCGTCAAATGGGAAAACCAAAATCCCCCCAGCCCCCTTTAAAAAGAGATTTATGTACAGGGGTTATATTTTGTTTTCGTAGTTACCCAATTCATTGGGCGCTTTTTAAAACGCCTGATATCCACCCTCCCGTCATAAAACTTTTAATGAAAGGGGGGCGGGAATCAGGCAGCTACAAAACCTTTATTTCTACGGATTAAAAATCAATCCACAACTTTATCCAGGGAAGCACATTCCATATCAAGAGCCTCTGCCACTGCCGGATGTGTCACATGTCCATTAAACACATTGAGCCCTTTTGCCAGTGCCGGACTTTCCTGGAAAGCCCTGCGATATCCTTTTCGAGCCAGCTCCAAAGCGTAAGGAAAGGTCGCGTTCGTCAACGCAAAGGTTGAAGTACGCGCTACCGCACCTGGCATGTTAGCCACACAGTAGTGCACAACATCGTCCACCAAATATATGGGGTCACTGTGAGTCGTGGGACGAGAAGTTTCCATCACGCCCCCCTGATCAATCCCAACATCAACGATCACCGATCCCGGCATCATCAAAGAAACCATTTCTCGCGTGATAAGTTTTGGCGCGCGTGCACCCGGAATGAGAACCGCACCAATAACCAAGTCTGCTGACCTGAGAGATTCTGCAATATTCACCCGGTTGGACATCAATGTTTTCAGTCGGCCACCATAAATGTCATCCAGATAGCGCAACCGATGCAAATTAACATCCAGCAACGTTACCGATGCCCCGGTACCTATTGCCATCTTTGCCGCATTGGCACCCACAACTCCACCTCCAATGATCACCACATGGCCAGGGTCCACCCCCGGCACACCTCCCAGAAGAATGCCTCGTCCTTTATTTTCTCGCTCCAGATACTTGGACCCTTCGTGAATAGACATCCTTCCTGCCACCTCACTCATGGGAATAAGAAGTGGAAGCGACTTGTCCGGCAACTGGACCGTTTCGTAGGCAATACCAACCACTTTGCGGTCGAGAAGCGCACGAGTTAATTCGGGAGCTGGGGCAAGGTGGAGATATGTGTATAGAATTTGTCCTTCTCTCAAAAGGTCGAACTCTTCGGGTAAAGGCTCTTTGACCTTTATGATCATTTCCGAACGGACGAAAATATCATTTCTTTCAGTAATCTGCGCGCCCTGCTCTTCATACAGCCGATTAGGGAGTCCGCTCCCCTCGCCCGCGCCGTCCTCCACCAGAACCGCATGTCCATCAGCGACCAAGTCGTGGACACCCGCCGGGGTCATTGAAACTCTGTACTCATCCTGCTTGATTTCCCTGGGAACACCTATAATCACTGGAACACCTCAAGCATAAATTCATTAGTTTCAACAACTTAACCAAACACTGCCTGCCGTGGCCCACGACACACCCGTCAAGAGCGCATAAGCATTTAATGTCCACCCTTTATACCGAATTTGGTACATTCTTACATCACATTTATTAGATGATAATTTACCGCTGGAGAGTTTGATCTTTATGCGATAATTATATAAATTGATTAATCAGACTAAAACTTTTCCGTTAGGAGAGAATCTTTTTGAAAACAAACGCTAAATCGAAGCTGGAAGAATGCATCCTGTCGCACCTGACTCCAGAAGGCGACCTGCTGGACCTGGAAGAAATGAATATATCACCCGAACATTTGCGTCTTTTATGTCAGGCAGGGGAATCGCTTCAGGGGGTGAAACAACTTTATCTTAGCAATAACGGATTGGGAGACGCGGAAATTGAAACATTGTCCAAAAGCCGATGCCTGCCCAATCTGGAAAAGTTGTTTTTGAACCATAATAAAATAGGTGACGCAGGAGCAAAGATGCTGGCAAAGTCGAGACTGGCCAGCAACATGACTTGCCTGATGCTCGAAGCTAATCATATAGGACCTAAAGGAGCCAAAGCGTTTGCAACATCGCCACACTTGAAAAATCTGGAAATCCTGTTTTTAGATTCAAACCCTATCGAGGCCGAAGGAGCCGAGGTATTAGCGAAATCAGTAAACCTGCCCGCTCTCACCGCGCTTCACTTGGACAGCGCAAAAATAGGAGACCAGGGTGTCAAGGCGATTGCTGCCACGCAAACACTGAGCGGGCTCAAGAAGCTGTACCTGTGCTCCAATAAAATAAGTGACGATGGGGCAATTGCTCTGGCTCAATCCCCTAACTTGAAGAACCTGAATTGTCTTAGTATCTGGCGGAACGAAATAAGGGATGGCGGGGGCAAAGCCATAGCCGAATCTCCACACCTGCCTAATCTGGAAAGGCTATACATGAGCTTCAACCTGATAGACAAACCAGTCCGCAAAATGATCCGTAGTTCAGACCTAGCCAGCCGACTCAAAACCCTGATCATGGACTAAACGTATGCTAATCACTCAGGAGGATTCGTGAAATACAAATTTACATATTCAAAACTATTTAATGTGGTTTTCCACACCGGCGTGATCTTCAACGTTCTGCTGGTGATATGGTTGTATCTGATATTTTTTGACGTGATCTGACCGGGAGGCCAGCACTAAACGGTTGGGTAGGAATGCGTTTTACAGAAAAGAGTTTTCCTTTGCCTGTGGAGCTTCGATCCTTTCCTCTTGCCGGTCGGGCGCGGCCTTGACTAAAAAGTCGGTATTTCTCCACAAGACATTGCTTTTTAGCATTAGGTAATCCCCCTCGGCATTTCTGAACGGTCTCCACGAAAGATCAATATATATCTCATTGGGGCGAAACTCTGCCTTGTAGTTAAGCGACTGGTTTTCCCCGATATAGTATCCCAGGTAAAAAAACTTCACACCTTTCTGCCGGCAAAATTCTAATTGCTGAAGGATGCTGAAAGTCCCCAGGCTGAGTTTCGAAACGCTGGTATCATAAAAAGTGTAGATAGCGGAAAAGGTGTTTGTCGTATAATCCCCCAACGCCACGCCAACAAGTTTATCATCCATATAATACTCAAACTCGATACCAAACGCCGTGTTCACATAAAATGAGAGGCGAAAGTTCTGCTCGTCCTCAACATCATCCACCAAGGTTTGAAACTTTGCCTTATGGTTGATGTATAAACTAAATTTTTCATCAGAATAAGAAGGCGAGCCGATCTTGACCCTAAGCCCACTACACGACTTAAGAGCGCGTTTCTGGCTTCTCCTTATCTTGAAATTCGCCACCCGCAGACGAATCGGGATACATTGGAAACAGTCCAAACAGCGAGGGCGAAAATAGTAATCGCCAAAATGTCTCATTCCATGCGCTAACAGATACTCGAATTCAACTTCCGAAATATCTTCCAACAGATATTCTTCAAACAAAGATTCGCGATCTTTGAAATATCCGCACTGAAACGACTTTGAATCGATAAAATGTGCCAGCATAAACAAAAAGGGAACATCCGCCATGGCGGAAAGATGTCAGAAATCAATCAGTGATGTCGGCATTTTATATCATTTGCCGTATTAAGTGTAGCGTAAACAGGGGAATTCATCATAAGGTGGGCTCAGTCAGGCCGTTGCAATCACCTATAATTTATGATTAACTTAACCCGGTCGAAGGCGCGCCTGAAAGGCGAGTCAAGTCGTAAATTCCGCCTGTTTCGATCCAACTCAAAATGGTAATCCTCTCATCAGGAACCTGGCTCCTTGAAGATATCTGTCATCGTTCCCACTCTCAACGAAGCCCTCGCTCTGGAAGAGAGCCTGACCGCTGTCTCACTTCTGAATCCGCATGAAATAATTGTGGCTGATGGAGGAAGCACCGACCTCACCGTTCCCATAGCTGGTCGTTTAGCCATCCGCGTGGTCACAAGTGAGGTTGGGAGAGCCCGTCAGATGAACGCGGGAGCAAAAGAAGCCACCGGCGACCTTCTCCTGTTCCTGCATGCCGACAGTAGACTGTCCCCAGAAAGCTTCAGCAAGATGACCGAAAAAATGTTGTCCGGTGAACCAGCAGGAGGCGCGTTCAGCCTGGCCATCGAATCAGAAAAAATTTCCCTCAAGCTCATTTCCACATTAGCGAGCTGGCGCTCGAAATACCTCAACCTCGTATACGGCGATCAGGCTATCTTTGTGCGAGCTGACATGTTTCGAGAACTGGGTGGATTCGCCCCGCTTCCCATTTGCGAAGACCTAGAGTTTTTCCGCCGTCTCAGCAGACAGGGCGAGGTCATCCTCCTTAAAGAAAAAACCCACACCTCAGCACGCCGGTGGACGACCGAAGGCATTCTATTCACCACACTCCGCAATATAGCCATCGCGACATTATTCCTGCTCGGTTTCCCACCGCAAACTTTAAGCAAATGGTATCTTGTGGTCAGGTAGATAATCAGCCAAAATAAGGAACTGCCATATATTGCCACCTTTTTTCCTCCCAGATCAGCACTGGTGGTTATAGGGGTTTTTTCCTATATACTTCCACCCAACTTCTTCTTGAATTGGGTGCTGGCAACCCATATAATTGAGAAATAACTGAACATATGATATACCGCCTTAATCTCCTTAACTAATTTTACTTCAAGCTTTTATGGGAAAAAATTCCAGAAAGAAACGCAATTTAAGACCCTTGGCCTTCATTGGGGGAATCGCTCTGATTCTGGCCATCGTTTATTCGGCCACGAAACAACCGGAATATGTGGAGCCTATTGCCCCGGCGACGGGAATATTGATTGAAAACCGACCGGTAATGTCTTCGGCTTTCTATACGGGAAAAGTAGCTGAGGCTTACCGCATCGCCGCCGAGATTCCGAAAGTCATCGACAGCCAGTTTTGCTACTGTTACTGCAAGAAAAATCATCAGCACAAAACCCTGCTCACCTGCTTCACAAACAAACACGGGGCCAAATGCGATACCTGTATCAACGAGGTCCTATATGCCTATGAAATGTACAAGCAGGGGAAAACTATCGACGAAATTGTAGTCGCTGTCGATAAAAAGTTTTATCGTCCCTATAAACCACAACGACTTTAAATTTACTAAAATATGAACACCATTGCAGAACAAAAACCTGTCAGCATTTACATTCCCTATGCCTTGCTGGTAGCGGCCCTGCTTTCAGCATTTATTATGGCCATCAACAAGGTAGACCTTCGACCGGGAGAGGTGGAATATCCTGCCGAGGCGTTTCTGGCGCCCGCATTTGATCTGCCCACCCTCACTGGAGGAAAAATTAAACTGTCGGACTACCGGGGTAAGGTGCTGTTCATCAATTTTTGGGCAACGTGGTGCGCCACTTGCAAAGTGGAAATGCCGTCGATGGAAAAACTATACCAGCGCTTCAAGGAATACGATTTTGAAATGCTGACCATCAGTGTCGACAAAGACCAATCGCTGATCGCCCCGTTCGTTAAGGAATATAACCTCACCTTTCCCGTACTGCTTGACCCGGACAGTGAGGTGGCAAAAAAGGACTACAAGACAACGGGCGTCCCGGAAACTTTCGTTGTCGATAAAAATGGTATCATCGTGCACAAAGCAATAGGCCCCCGCGACTGGGCTACTGACGACACTGTAGAAGCATTTGCTCAACTCATTCAGCGGAGCTGAAACAATGAGCGGTAAAGCCATCCTTATATTATTTGCGTTCCTGTTAGCCGCCCCTTCAGTTGCCTTTGCTCATGGCGGCGGGCACAGTGAAGAAAAATCTTCCGCCGCCCTGACGGAAGAAGTCACCCCTCTCAATGATTCGATTTATGCGGTAGATGCCGGAGAGGAATCAGGAATGCCTGACCCCAGTGACACTCCTATGGGTTCCCTGTTTTCAAGCAATGATATTTTAGGTAACGAAGACCCTCTTGCCGATATGGAAGTGGGTGATGGCGAACCCATGAAACGCTTCAAGGAAAAAACTGATGCAGGACATGAACAGGGTCAACATGAAATGCACAAACAGCATGTGCAAGAAGCCACGCACGAATGGGTGTCACCCCATGCAAAGGGTTACGGGATGGCTGTTGGCATCACAATTATTTCAGGACTGGTTTTTGCGGGCTTGAGTATTTTACGGATGGGTGAAGGAAGCTCTAACAGGAACCTTGAATAATTCTATATTTTTACTCGAGGCCATGAACATTTTTGACGGTACCTTAAAGACCCTTCATAGTCATTGACAAAGGATCGCCTTGTGAGTGGACTTCAAAAAATTCTTAAAGAACGGCTGGGCATACACCTCCTCGATTACGAAGTCCCCGACCATTCCAATTCCATAAAATACTCTCTCGGCGGAATGACGATGACCTCGTTTGGAGTGCTGGTTATCAGCGGAATTTTGCTTGCTCAGTTCTTCAACCCAACTCCCGAGAGAGCTAACAGCAGTGTGCATTTCTTAATGGACCAGGTGTATATGGGCTGGTTCCTTCGCGGCATTCATTTCTGGGCGGGGGAAATTCTTACGGTCACACTTGTCCTGCATATGATCCGCGTGTTTTACACCGCGTCCTACAAAAAACCAAGAGAAGTTAACTGGCTGATCGGTGTCGGTCTATTTGGACTGATGATCAATCTAATGTTTACCGGAACGGTACTCAAATGGGATCAGGAAGGCTATGAAGCGCTCGACCACTTTCTCTGGGTCGCTGGAAAGTTTGGTATCCTGGGCGTACCGCTGACAGAAAATTTTTCTCCGGGAATACCGTTGTTAAGCCGGATTTATATGGCCCACATCTCCCTGCTTCCCATCCTGACTATTATGCTACTCGGACTCCACCTGTTCTACATCAAGTACCACAAGCTTTCTGCGAAACCGGATGGAACAGATACAGGCAAATCCATTACCTTCGCCCAGCACACAGCCTATTTAAGGCGAGCTGGCGCCGGTGTATTTACTTTCATCTGCCTGCTGGCATTGACGATTTCACCGCCATTGGGAAATGTGCCGATCATGGGATTGGAAGTTACAAAACCACCCTGGCAATTCGTTTGGATTTATGCGCTGGAAAACATTTGGGTCCCTTCGCTGATCGTCGCACCATTTCTGATTGGCTTCTGCCTAGTCAGCGTTCCTTTCATAGACAGAAGCCCGGAAACCGACCCCAAAAAACGCCCCATCGCGATGCTGGTCTTATGGAGCACAATTATATTGTTTGCCGCACTAATCCTCTGGGGAAAATTCACTACCATGACTCACTCAATGTAACGGGCCAGCCCCCTCTTCTTTTATGCCCGATACAATAATCATAGAAATTCTGACAAAGCAGGACTGCTGTCTCTGCGATGATGCCAAAGATGTTGTGAACCGTGTGCTTTCGGACTACCCTGCACAATTGGTCATGACGGATATTGAGTCGGACCCAAAATTATTCGAAGAGTTTAAAGAAAAGATTCCCGTAGTGCGCATCAACGGTGTGGAAAGTTTTGTCTACAAAGCGCATGAAACAACTTTGCGCCATAAATTGAATAAATTAGTTGAAGGAAAGTGACGGATGGATTAGTGAAGACACTAAACCTTCTTCAAAGTTTTGGCTAACCACTTAATTTCTTCCGAATCCATACGCCCACACCACTCAGTTAACTCGCCTGAACCAGACAAATAACATACAGTTTATCAGCAGTTTACGAACTGTGTTAGTATAGACAGTTTAGACACTTATCACTAATTAAATATTTCACTGGTATCAAAAACAGCCTGGCATGGCAAACTCAGGAGTCGAGTGATGGTCGAAAAGAAATCTTTAACATCGGAAGAACTCCAGCAGAAAATCAATGAGCTTGCACCGGAATGGAAAACGGGGGAAAACGAACATGGTGTTCCGTTTATTGAACGGGTCAAACACGCTTCCTCTTACATGGAGGGAATCAATTTCGTGAATAAAGTGGCGGAAGCCGCCGAGGCAAACAATCACCATCCGGACATTCACATCAACTACAAACGCATATCGGTAAAGTACTGGACCCATTCATCGGGAGGTGTGACTCTTGCCGATGTGCAGATGGCCCAGAAAATCGATCCGTTATTTTAGTAATTTTGATAAACTAAGTGGTGTCGTCCTGAGCCCAGTCGAAGGGCTCTTTCAATAAATTGTGGGATGTCGAAGGACATTCACGTTTCGACATTCCCCTTCAGGGTATGAGTGCGACGGTCAAATACCACAAGCTCAACGCGACACATAAGGCCAAAATCGAATCAGCTTGTTTCTTCCTGCAACATATCATCGAGAGTCTGCCTTCGGCGCGTTAGCTGATATTTTCCTCCTTCTACTGCTACCTCTGGAAGTAAAGGCTGTGTATTGTAGTTAGAAGACATAGCGAATCCGTATGCGCCCGCGCCGCCAACAACAATAAGGTCGCCCGTTTTCGGCAGAGGCAATCGCCGGGGCACCGGTTCTTCATCCTTCTGAGTGAGCACATCTCCCGACTCGCATACCGGACCTGCCACAATGATATCCTGCTCGGGTCCCAAATCATCTCCCACGATCCAAATAGGATGAAACGACCCATATGCCATGGGACGAAGCAAGTGACAAAATCCAATATTGCCCAACACATAATCGAGACGCTTGCCGTCTTCATCAAAAGTATGGTTTAGCGCGCGCACTTCTCCAATAAGGTATCCGCATCCGGCAACGAACCTTCTGCCGGGTTCGATCTCGCATATAATCTTGCGACCGAAATAATCTTCCAGAACTTTCACCCGCTCAGCAAGAATAGATTTGTAGCCGGAAATTTCTTCCTGCGGTAACTCAGGATTGTACTGATAAGGCAGGCCACCGCCAAAGTTGACTACTTCCAGATCGCTAAATCCTTTTGCGAAGTCCACCAACTTTCCGGTGAGCCGTTTCAGATGCTCCATATCCCCACCCGACCCTATATGAATATGCACACCGGAAATTGTCAGGCTGTGTTTCTTCGCTATGGCCCGAGCTTCGTCCAGGTTTTCGTACCAGATACCGTGCTTGCTGTAAGGTCCGCCAGTGTTGGTCTTTTTGGAGTGACCGGCACCTTCCCCCGGGTTAATGCGAATGGATACTTTATGATTCCCCTGGTTCGCTTCCTCAAACGCACGACCATATTCCTCCAGCATTCCCAGCGTTCCGCAATTGGTGAAAATTTCGTTCTCCAAACAGAACAGCACATCTTCCGGGTATGCGAAAACATCGCTGGTAAAGCAAATGTCCTCTGGCTTGAATCCTGCTCTGAGCGCGCGCTTCACTTCGTAAATGCTGACCGAATCAATCTTGATTCCATGCTGTAACATTTCCTTGAGCACACGAACATTGGAACAGGCTTTCATCGCGTAACGGGTGACCGGCGCGAGTTGACGAATCTCTTCTATCGACTGGCGCAATGCAGTCATACTGTATACATAAACCGGCGTTCCAAACTCCCCGGCAATCTTTTGGACATCGACACTTTCTATCTTCATCTCAACTCCTTCATAATTTGCCTTTGTAAATGATCTGAATTTATAGCATAGATTTGGGCGTTGCCCTATCGCTTTCCATTCGACTTAAGCCGAATAAAAGCCACAAACTATTTGACTTTTCAAACAGATAAGATAACTTTAAATTATCCTATGAAAAGTAACAACCCCACCCTGCCTCCCCTTATAAACGGGAGGTTATAATAAGGCCAGCACATGACCAAATGGAATATTGAAGAATCTCGCGAGCTATACAACATTCGTGCCTGGGGTTCGGGCTATTTTGACATTAACAACAAGGGGCACATTGTCGTCCAGCCTCAAAACGGAAACCACCATTCCATCGACCTGAAAGAATTGGTCGAGGATATTCAGGCGAAAGGCTATTCCCTGCCCGCGCTCATCCGATTTTCAGATATCCTCAAAGCCAGTATCGCCAAACTGGCCAACGCGTTCGACAAATCTATCAAAGAGTACGGTTATAAGGGAGCCTACCACGGGGTGTATCCCATCAAGGTCAACCAGCAACGCCAGGTGGTCGAGGAGATCGTCAAGTTCGGCAGGCCATTCAACTTCGGGCTGGAAGCTGGCTCGAAACCGGAACTGCATGCGATCCTTGCGATCATGGACAATCCGGAAGCGCTCCTCATTTGCAACGGATACAAGGACGAAACATTCATCCGCCTCGCACTGATGAGCCAGAAACTGGGCAAGAAAGTATTCATCGTTGTGGAACGGCCAGACGAACTGGAGATCATCCACCGGGTCGCGAAAGAAATAAATATCCAACCCAACATCGGACTCCGCATCAAACTCACCAGTGCCGGACAGGGAAGATGGGCTGAGTCGGGCGGAGAGTATTCAAAGTTCGGACTCAACTCGATGGAACTGGTTGACGCATTGGAATTCGCGGAAAAACGCGGGATTAAAGACTGCATCCGTCTCATCCATTTTCACCTAGGAAGCCAGATCACTAATATCCGCCGGATCAAAAACAGTTTGAAAGAAGTGGGACGCTTCTACATGGAACTTCGGAAATCAGGATGCCCCATCGACCACATCGATGTGGGCGGCGGACTCGGCGTCGACTACGACGGGTCACGTTCTACCTACGCATCAAGCACCAACTACACCGTGCAGGAATACGCCAACGACGTGGTTTATCATGTTATGGAGTCCTGCCAGGAGAATGACCTGCCGCATCCGAACATCATTTCTGAATCGGGACGGGCGATGACGGCCTATCATTCCATTCTCGTGTTCAACGTGCTCGACGTCACTTCGTTTCCTGAATGGAGCGAACAAATTGAAATACCCGAAGAAGCCCCCGAGATCGTTCATGAAATTCACGATGTACTGGAAAACACATCGAACAAAAACCTGAGTGAGTCCTGGCACGATGCCACACACTTAAAGGATGAAATACACAATCAGTTCCTGCTCGGACTCATCACTTTGCAAGACCGCGCGCTTTGCGAACGCATTTACTGGGGCATCAGCAGAAAAATTGAAAAACTGTCTGAACGATTGAAGTACATGCCGGATGAAATTGTGACCCTGCGCAAAAATCTGGCCGACAAATATTTCTGTAATTTTTCAGTATTCCAATCCGTTCCCGATTCATGGGCCATCGACCAGGTGTTCCCCGTCCTCCCCATTCAACGATTGAATGAAGAACCCAAACGCGACGCGACTCTCGAAGACATCACCTGCGACTCAGACGGACGACTTGATCTCTTCATTGGCACTAACCGAAGCAATACGCCGACACTCAAAGTCCATTCGCTGGAACCCGGCGAGTCCTACCAGTTCGGAATATTTTTAATCGGATCGTACCAGGAAATCCTTGGCGACCTGCACAACCTCTTTGGCGACACGAACACCTTCCACGTTTCCATACAGAAAGACGGCAGTCTCAAGTACGAACAGATCATCGAAGGCGAAGATGTGACCGATGTGCTGGATTACGTCCAGTTCAAAGCAGACGAACTCGCGGGCCGGGTGTCCGGATTTCTAATCAATTATGTAGAAAATGGCAACATCACCCAGGAAGATGCCGACGAGTTTTTAAAATTATACAAAGAAGGCCTCAACGGTTACACCTACCTCCTTAAGTAAACTCCTCTTGCCCAGAGGAGGAATAGTTTTAAAGGCATGAACTGAGATTTTCAGTTGTCATCCTGAGCCTGTCGAAGGATCTCGGTTTTGCTCACATCAAGGCCCTTCGACAAGTTCAGGGCGACACATCTTAAGGTCGAGCGACACCCAAATATGAAAATTATTTTTGGACCTTTGGCCTTGCCAGAATATTGACCATTTCCTGATGGACGTACCCGTTAGTTGCGAGAACGTTATTATCGTAAATACTGAATGGACCACCATCGAAGGCAGTGACAGTACCACCAGCCTCGCGTACGATCAACACACCAGCGGCCATATCCCAGGGACTGAGGTGTGCCTCCCAGAATCCATCAAAGCGCCCCATCGCGGTATAACAAAAATCCATCGCCGCAGAACCCGGACGCCTCACAGCCTGACATGACTTCATTAAATTGCAGAAATGATCCAGATTGTCGTCTTCACTGCCAACGATCTTGGGAGTGAACCCAGTCACCAGCAAACTTTTTTCCAGAGTGTCGGTAGAGGACACTTTAATAGGTCTGCCATTGAGCATCGCACCCTGCCCCTTCTCAGCGACAAACATTTCGTCGAGGTTTGGATTATAAATAACGCCGACGACCAGTTCGCCTTCGTGCTCAAGTCCAATAGAGACGCAGTAACAGGGGAATCCGTGCGAGTAGTTGAGTGTTCCGTCGAGAGGGTCGATGACCCATTTATTTTTCGCATCGCCCTGAGTGCTACCCGACTCTTCGGCGAGGATCGCATGATCGGGGAAATTCTTTTTAATGCGGTCGATGATTTCCTTTTCGCAAAGAAGATCAACTTCAGTAACGACATCGCCCCGCACTCCGCCTTTTTCAGAAATGTCACGAATGTCATCCACGCGTTCGCTTTGTATTTTACCGGCGGCACGAGCCGCTTCAACCGCGACCTTAACAGCTTCCGTCATTCAATCCATCCCCCGCCCACAATAAGATCGTCCTTATAGAACACAGCCGACTGACCAGGCGTAACAGAAATCTGAGGATCGGCAAACTCCACCCGCACACGTTCTCCGGGTAGTGGAATCACCCTTGCGGCCGCTCCGCAGTGTCGATAGCGGATCTGCACCTGAGCGTCGAAGGCCTCTTCCCTCGGCAAGTACCAGTTGACCTTATCGGCAAAAAACTCACTGCTATATAAATCGCTTTGCGGTCCGACAGCGATTTCATTTTTATCCGGATCAATCCCAGTCACATAATGAGGTTCTTTCAATCCGCCGAGGTTTAATCCTTTTCGCTGTCCAATCGTAAACGCGGGATACCCCTTGTGCTTGCCCACAGTTTTTCCGTCGGCATTGACGATGTCCCCTTCTCGAAAAGTGTCGCCATTCACCCGTTTTGCGATGAAAGAAGCATAGTCATTATCCGGGATAAAACAGATTTCGCGCGACTCCGCTTTATCCGCAATCGTGAGACTCAACTCCTTTGCCAAACGCCGCACCTCTTTTTTATCCGTATCCCCCAGTGGGAACTCCAACCGGGAAAGCTGGCCCTGCGATAAATTGAACAAGAAGTAACTTTGGTCGCGCGACCGGTCCCTGCCCCGCTTGATCGTAAAACGTCCCTCCTCCTTGACGATCACTGCGTAATGCCCGGTAGCCACCCGACTATAACCGAAACTTTCAGCCCGGCTGATGAGATGGTCAAACTTCAGTTTCTGATTGCATAACGTACAGGGAATAGGCGTGCGAGCCTTAAGATACTCGGAAACAAAATAGTCGACGACCTCTGCCTTGAATTCCTTTTCCATATTGAAGATGTAAAAAGGGATCCCTATTTTGTCCGACACACGACGCGCGTCGCCTAGATCGTCTAGCGAACAACAAGTGCCGAAACGCTCGACCTCGTCCGAGCTATAATTCCACAGTTGGAGAGAGATGCCTACGACATCGCGCCCATGTTGCTTGAGCAGAGCCGCCGCGACCGAGCTGTCCACACCACCGCTCATAGCGATGACAATTTTCCCTTCGTCCGGACTCTTCACTCCGTAATGCTCCGCTAATTGGTCGTTATTTAGATGATACGCAAGAAAACGCGCTTCGTCTGTTATGCTTTAAAATATTCAAAAAGGTTCATCATTATGTATAACTACTCGCGAGCCGACAAATCACGAACTTTTCACACTATAAAACGATAGACAATTGTCCCCCACCCGTCGTTGATCTGTTTTCGATAGTTTACCATAGAGTTCCTGAAGGACATTTTTATAGTGATGCTCCACCACCACCAATGACGATGCATTGAGCAAGTCCGACTTTGCCAGCGCCATCAGACAACCCTCGTATAAACCATCCGCGAAAGGAGGGTCCAAGTAAACAATATCAAACATGAAGGACCGCTCCTCCAGAACAGAAACAGCATGAAGCGCGTCCATTTTCAGCAAGATCCAGTCAGCAGACTTCGGATCACCCTCCCCGTTCCAGAATCGGCATTTCTCAAGATTGGTACAGATCAGCTGTTGCGCCTGGCGATTATTTTCGACCCACACCACTTTCTCCGCGCCCCGACTCAAAGCCTCAATACCGACCGCTCCCGATCCGCCAAACCAGTCCAGAAAACACTCGCCCGACAAATCGTGTCCCAATATATTGAATAACGACTCCCGGACACGGTCAAGAGTCGGGCGCACCCCCGTCCCTTTAAGTCCTGCCAACCGAGTCCCCTTCGCCTGCCCCGCAATCACCCTCATGAATCAACTCCCTCCAGCCAAACCATGTTAAAACAGCAAGTTTAAATAAATCGCGAAAGGTCTGACAAGAGCCGGAACTTATACTTGACACCCCTCACGTCAAAATCTATCATGACAATTCGAAAAAAGTTAGCGCTCGGGCATTGTCTAATGGTAGGACGTCAGTTTCTGGATCTGAAGGTCGGGGTTCGACTCCCTGTGCCCGAGCCATACGCTCACACTAAATGGAACCAAAATGGACTACAAAAGAAACCCATTTATATTAGGACTTTATGCGCCAGCCTATCTTTTGGCCGCCTCTGTCGCTATCACAAACGATTTTTTGATGGCCGTCATGTTCATATTGGCCACCCTTGGCATTCTAGCCGCATATGTGACCGAGTTCCCAATATTCTCAACCTTATATCAAAATGAAATCCTGCACAAGACCGCTATCTCCTCGTTACTGGGAATGGCGATGGGAATGATCATCGGCCTGACTATGGCGGGAAACGCAGAAAGCGAGGGGACAGCCCCAATCTCAACCCAAGGGAAATTCCTGCTAACATGGGCAGTTATGTCACTTCCAGCTTATCCATTGATGACATTTCTCGTCACGCGGGTGAACAAACGAGACCTGGACGCAGAACAAAAAATACGCGACGAAAAGAAAAAAGCAAGAAAAGCCAAAGGTGGCGGACCCCCGATCATGGATCGTGACGGATTTTAGCCCACTCGCCGTGGAGGCGATAACTGTATCTCTTTTGGCAAATGAACGATTGCTTGATTAATTGGCATCGAAGTTTATAGTCTTTAGGAAAGTTATCAACCAGATATCGGGCCGCCGGGCTCCGATACACAAAACAATCTGATCAAAAAATGGCCCCATCGTCTAGCGGTTAGGACGCTGGCCTCTCACGCCGGAAACAGGGGTTCGATTCCCCTTGGGGCTACTTACCCAATTTACTTTGTGTCACTTTTGCGCGGGATTTCAGGGGTATCAGAATATTGACGAATGGCTTAATCGGTTTGATTCTATTAATGCTGGCAGAGTCGACAGTCTCAATGTATTATATTTCTCAAACAAACGACACAAAATGAGGGTCTACAATTATTCGAAGGTTAATCAGACTATTTAATCTCAATAAAATGAAAATTATTTTTCGGATTTTTTCTTTATCACAACTTTTATTTATGGTAATACTGTTAAACAAAACAGAATCATTGAAAAACAAGAGGTGTTAGTGATTCGTTGAGCCATGAAGCATTTCTGAGAAAATTTTTTGAACCCTTTTTACATCTTTTTACTCTTACCTGTTTAGCGCAAGAATATTTTTGGCAGATAAAATGGCATTTTTAAACCCAAAAAATTTAAATACACCGCTTTCGAAGTTACCACCTTTGGTACTTGCGATTTGTTTCAGCGTAATAACCTTGTTCGGGACCCCTGTGCATGACCATGATCTAGACTCCTCTCACCTGGACCTGGATTGTATTTCATGCCACCTGATTCAGACCAATATTGGTCTGGAAAATGGCGATCCGGACCTTTCCACTTCCATTCAAGTCCTGCAATGGGTTTCGGTTGCAGAAGCTGATTTGTTCACCCTGGACCTCCCATCGGCCTCCAGCCGTGCTCCTCCCGCATTTTGTTGATCTGAAAAATCCCAACAATTTAAAATTTTTCCTGACTTTTTGGATTAGACATTTGTCTGGTCTCCAAAGTACGTTCACAGTCATTCGTTTGCGTCTGGAGACTATCGAGCACGTTAGCGGAAGTTTTGCCATAACCAGAAATTTCTGAGTGCATTTGCAAGCGTCTACCTGTGTCGGGGAACAACCTAAGGAGGAGACCGTGTTTAAACTTTTATGTACCTTTATATTTGCGTTTTTAGTTTTTTCGGGGATTTCATTTTCTCCAGTATTTGCTTTAGATTATGAAAATGATGAAGGACCCAAAGAGCATTACGCTATTCATTTGGATGAAATTATTGTATCCACACCCCTGCAGGATAAAATTTCCAGTTCCGCCAAACCGGTGACCGTTTTACACGGTGATGATTTACGGATGAAAACCGGAAGTACTATTGGTGAAACGATTCAATATGAGATGGGTGTCCACGGACAGTCTTTTGGCCCCGGTACCGGGCTTCCTGTTATCCGTGGCCAGGATGGTCCCCGGGTGCGGGTCTTGAACAACGGTCTGGGTACCAATGATGCTTCCCAGAACAGTCCTGACCACGCCTCAACCGTAGTTCCTTTGGCTGCAGAAAGGATAGAGATTTTACGGGGTCCTGCTACATTACTATACGGCAGTGGGGCAATTGGGGGTGTGGTCAATGTTATAGACAATCGCATTCCGGAATACGTCCCCGACCAAATTGTAGGAGGGTCGGTAGAGCAAAAATACAATTCCGTTTCCAATAATCGTTCAACAGCGGTAAAAATCGAAGGTGGAAAAAATAAATTTGCCTACCATTTCGACGGATATTATCAAAAGAATGATAATGTCAATATCAGCGGGGATGCGATCGATGTTAACCGGGCCCAGGTCAGTCAATCCGGTTTGGTGGTGGCTGAAAATTCCACTGGTTTTATAAACAATTCTGGAGCCAACAATTTAAGTGGAACGGCTGGGTTTTCAATTATTGGTGATTCCGGGTTCTTCGGGTTTTCAGGAAATGCCTTAGATAGTGTGTACCAGATCCCTTCCGGGGGCACGGCCGGTGGTGAACAGTCTTTTATTCAGTTGGAGTCAAGAAAACTGGATTTTAAAAGTGAGTGGAACAATCCTCAGGGTTTCTTTGAAACGGTTCGGACCAAGCTCAGTATGACCGATTATGAGCATACAGAAGCCCATAACGCCATATTCAACAACGATACTTTTGAAGGCCGGGTGGAGGCACCACACAAGCCCATTTTCGGAATGAAAGGTGTATTGGGGTTTCAGGCAATGACAAGTCGGTATTCTGCTATGGAAATCGCATCGGCGGAGTATATTAATCCGATTACCCGGACTAACAGTTATGCCGCGTTTTTTCAGGAATCGTTCAATTTAGGGTCCACTCTTGCTCAATTCGGGTTGCGTTTAGAGCATACTATTCTTGATTCTCGGTTACGCGTAAATCCGGACCAAAGTTTCACGCCCATTAGCGTTTCCGTTTCTGACCTATGGAATATTAATGATCATAACTCAATTAATCTTGCTGTTACCCGTTCGCAACGAGCCCCTCTTGTCAATGAACTATATCATGAGGGGGGACATGAAGCGACCCGCACTTATCAGCAGGGCAATCCCGATCTAAAAAAAGAAACTTCCTATAATATAGATCTGGGTTACAAATTAAATTCCGAAAAAGTCGTAGCTGAAATAGACCTGTATCATAATTGGGTTAATGATTATATTTACTCAGAAAGGACGGGGGGCACTTCAGCTGATGGCGATCCGATAACAGATTATCGGCAAGCCACTGCCACTTTTATGGGTTACGAAGCTCAGTTTATTTTTCATGCTTGGAAAAACGCTTCGCAAGATATCGATATAACCTTGTTCAGTGACTACACCCGAGGCCAACTATCAAGTAAGGGTGATGCTCCGAGAATTCCTCCCCTTCGCTGGGGCTTCCAGTTTGACCACAGGTATGAAAACTGGAGTTCCAATTTGCGTTTGACCCGTGCAGAAAAGCAGAAATATTCAGGAGACAATGAGGCGAACACACCCAGTTATACTTTGCTCAATCTCAATACGCATTACCACATCGACAATTTTCAAAACACCGATCTGGTTTTATATGCCAAGGGAAACAACCTGTTAAATGAAAATATCCGCAACTCAGCCTCGTTTTTGAGAAACTTCGCGCCGGAACCCGGGGTGGGAGCTGAAATAGGAATTAGAATCAACTACTGAACACAATTTCTATAATGTCCAATTTTAAGGAGAAAAATTTAAAAAATTAATTTAAAAACAACTAGTACTCTGTGCCACCGCCCAATTCGTATATTACGAATTGGGCGGTTTCGGTAGAAGGAGATAAGAAAATGAAAAAAGCAACTCAGCTATTTTTAGACCGCCTTTCAATCGGTTTTTCGGTCGTTTGTGCATTTCACTGCGCGTTCTTCCCTTTAATGCTGGCTGTCTTTCCTTCAATAGCTGTACTTCCTGTTGACGACCAGGTTTTCCACGAGATGTTGGTTTGGTTAGTACTACCTGCAAGTTTGATGGCTGTATTCCTAGGCTGTTCTCGTCATAAAGATCGATTGGTACTATTAGGAATTGGGTTTGGCTTGACAATATTCGTCTTAACTGCAATGTTCGGTCATGAACTACTAGGAGAAAAAGGTGAAAGGATAACCATATTCATAGCAGCACTTATCTTGGCCTGGTCTCATTGGCGAAATTTTTCCCTTTGTCATAGAGATTCTTGTAATCACAGTCTGCAGTAAGGAGAGTCTTTTTGTTGGAGATTTTAAGTACAAAAAAAATCAACAAACTGGCTTACACCTTTGAGCCATGAAAATTTTTTTAATCTGGCACCTTTAATATTTTCCCCAAATGACTTCTCAGAGTAAAACAGGGTATGACCGGGTAGCGAAAGTTTTTGATTATCTCAGAGGAGGCGACATGAAACGCTGGGCTACTCCCCAGCAAAGCCTGTTTGAGCATATGAGCGGAAAAGTTTTATACGTAGGAACGGGCACCGGACAAGAAATCGTCAACTTTCCTCCCGGCCTCAATATTACCGCCATCGACCTGAGCATAAAGATGCTCGAAAAAGCTAAACCGAGGGCTGACGCCTACGACGGAAAAATACGTCTCAAAACTATGGACACACATCAACTGGCCTTCGCAGACAATTCATTTGACACAGTTGTCGCGGTCTGTGTGTTCTGCACGGTGACAGATCCGGTCCAAGGTTTAAAGGAAATTAAACGGGTCCTGAAACCCAACGGGAAGCTAATCATGTTTGAACATGTGATGAGTCGCAACCCAGTCTATGGTTTGATATTAAGAATAATGTCTATATTCACCGTAGCTATCGAAGGAACCCACCTGGACCGCGACACGGTTGACAACATACACAAAGCAGGTTTCACCGTAGAGAAAGAACAAAATGTTTATCTCGATATAGTAAAAGCGCTTATCGCAAAACCATAGGTCCCCTCTGATAATTTATTTATTCGAGTAGTCTATTAAAAATTATTGTCATTCTGAACCCTTTGCTAAGTGTCATTCTGAGCGAAGCGAAGAATCTCTGCTTTGAACTCAGGATAGACTCCGTAAAGAGTCTCGTTTTCGATTTATTGGTTGTTTATAGATTCTTCGTCGCCTGCGGCTCCTCAAGAATGACAAATAATAGAGTCGCCGGCTTTTTATAGAGGCTCTCCTCAGTTTATAGATAGTAGTTTCCCCTCCTGATCTCGAATTACTTAACGTTCAAGGAAATAATAAAATAGTTTTTTATAGATTTCTGGCCAATCAACTGGCTTGCCAGTCTTCGCGCGTCTTCTTTTGAGTCGAACCTGCCGATTCGAATCTTATACCAGTTTCCACCTGATTTATTTTTCGACTTCACCTGGTAAACATTCTTTATTCCCTTTTGCGTGAGTGAATCGACCAAACGGCTCGCCTGTTTGGAAGAGGTAAATGCAGCCACTTGAAGGGTGTGGATTTTCACCCCTTTTCCACGACCAAGACCCTTGCCTTCCGCCACCCTCTTTTTTTCCAACTCCGCCCGGGCAGCGTGTTCCTGCTGAATCTTCCAATCCCGAAACCCCAACCCCGCCATTAGCAATATCACGCACACAGAAACAGCAATGATCCTCGTTTTAAGGCTCAAACGTCCAAATGCGACCAGTCCATCCAAAAATCTGAGGACAAGCAATTGCGCCAAACTCCGGATAATATTGAATAATCCACGGAGTCCGTCGCCAAAATATTCAGAAAAGGATTTGGCAAGCCCCATGCGAACTTTCAGTTTTTCCAACTGACACAGGTCGTCCCGACTGAACAGTTTAATCCTTCCGATTTTACTTGAGAACCTGGATTTCTCTACTTCCCTCATCAATTCCGTACGGCGGTCCAAATCCAATTCCTGAAAAGCCTCTTCACACCTTTGATGAAGAGAAGGATCAATCCCTTTCAAGTTAGCTTCGCAATAAACTCTGGCGACCAATTCACGAGCACGTGATATCCCAGAACCCTTCCACGGCAACGCCCCGAGGTAAAAGCGCAACGCGAACATATCGACCCTGTTCTTTTCCAGAAGTTGAGGGAGAACAAAACCAACTATTTCCTCAGAGTCCTCACTTCCATTTTCCAGAGCAGAAAGAAAAACGGGTTCTGTTTTTCGAGTGAACAAACGTTTACGAAGAAAAAGCGAGGCAAGGTGACTGACAATAACATCATCACAAAATTCTTCTGCCTTAAGAATAACCAGTAGTAAATCAATTTCCCCCGTGGTCAGATCCCCCCCCCTGCCAAGAATCGAAAGCAACGGGGCACGGTAAGGCGAATCCTCCGGCTGTAAAAGAAAAGCTTTCAGGAAAATTTTCTGCGCCCGACTGTCATCGCGCCCGGCAAACAAGAGATAGTCGGCAAATTGCATAATGACGTGGTTACGCAATCGCCTGCCCTGGCCGGGTAAAAAATATGATGAGTATGTGTAGTCAAGAACGGTCTGGAATCCATCAATAACTTCTACTGGATCTGCAGTACTGGGGATATCCTTGAAGTTATGCATGGCGTTATGAAATCGCTGTTCCCCGATTAACCCAAAAGCAAAGAACCCAACAAAAACACAGACAATAAAAAGAAACCACTGAATGAAAAAATCATCAAAGACAGCGCCGGGCAAAGCTATTTCATGAATGAAATAGAGCGTAAAAAACCCGAACGTAACCAGGAGCAAAAATGACAGCCCCATTCGGATGAAAATATATTTAAGGGTTTGGTACATTGTTCAGATTAGAAGTTTCAGAAGTATCTGCTGGGGCTTGCTCAACCAGTGTCTCCACTGGCTCAATTGCACGGGGCGAAATGATAATCTCTTCTTTTAGAGCTACATTCATTGACTCCACCGATTGATCATCCACAAGCGTTCCCGACTGGACATCCACTTTTTCAAACTTAATCCCTTCAGGTATCGGAAACTTAATCGGGTTTTTTCCTTGCAGAGCCTGTTGCATATAAAACACCCAGATCGGAGCGGCGGCCTTACCTCCTGTCAATCCATGCCCCAGTTTATGAACCATAGGATCGTTATTATCAAAACCGACCCAGACAGAAGTAGAATAATCCTTGGTGAATCCATTAAACCAGGCATCCTTGGAGTTATTAGTGGTTCCGGTTTTCCCCGCCGCAGGATGTTTGAATCCCATTCGCCTGACCACCCTGCCTGTTCCCCCATCGACAACTCCCTGCATCATATTTAACAGCGGATAAATAGATTTCGGGGCATAACGCTGTATCCCGTGATAAAAATTTTCATACAGAGTATTGCCTTTATAATCTTCCATGCGCTGAATGAAATAAGGCTCGTTGTAGACACCCAGGTTGGCGATCATGCTATACGCCGAGGCCATTTCCAGTGCAGACACGCCAGAAGTGCCCAGTGCCAGTGACAGGTTTTTTCCAAGCGGACTGGTAACACCAAACTGCTTGGCCGTCTTAATCACCTTTTCCGGTGTCACTTCCTGAATCAGCTTGGCGGATACTACATTGAGCGACCGCATCATGGCTTTTTTAAGAATGATATCTCCCGCATATACATCATTGAAGTTTTTTGGTTCCCATGGCTCGGTACCGGGGATGTCTATAGTGATAGGTTCATCTTTGATGATGGACGCGGGGTTATACCCATACTGTTCCATCGCGGTAAAGTAAACAAATGGTTTAAACGACGATCCGGGAAGGCGGTTACTGGAAACAGCGCGATTAAACTGGCTATGTGAATAATTGCGTCCGCCCAGCATAACCCGAACCGCCCCGCTCTGGTTCTCTATCGATACCATACCCACCTGCAAAGATTCTTTTGTATCGGACGCTTTCATTTCACTTTCCAATGCTTCCAGGTGGGACACAGCAGATTTCTGGGCGAAACCCTGAAGACGTGCGTCCAGAGTAGTGAACACTTTGAGTCCGCCAAAATGAACAAACTCCTTTCCATAATCACGTTCCAGTTTTTCAATCACATAGTTGATGAAGTATCTATTGGGATTATCGTCTTCCCTGGGTCGCGTCAACTCCAGCGGGGAAGCCAGGGCTATATTTTTTTCTTCAGTAGAAATCAGTTTTTCTTTAACCATCCGCGTCAAAATATATTCGGCTCGGCGCATGGAACGCTGATAGTCTGTAAACGGATTGGCATTGTTGGGTGAGTTTGGTAACCCCGCCAGAAGCGCTCCTTGCAGGACAGTTAAATCCCGCGCCCTTTTTCTAAAATAAACCTGTGAGGCTTCTTCCACCCCATAAGCCCCACTACCAAAATAAATCTGATTGCTGTAAGCCTCCAGAATCTGGTCTTTGGAAAAAGTCACTTCCAACTGGAGGGAGACTAAAAGTTCTTTGATCTTGCGTACCCAGTTTCTTTCAAAAGAAAAAAACAGGTTTTTTGAAAGTTGTTGAGTAATAGTGCTTCCACCCTGCAAAACTCTTCGCTCACGAATGTTTGTGTAAAGAGCTCTCAACAAACCGAGATGATCCAGGCCCTTATGCTTATAAAAACCGGAGTCCTCTGCCGCTACAATCGCTTTAATAAAATTTGGAGAAATATCTTCTAACTGGACCGGATAACGCTGACCCAGAACTTTGATTCTTTCGCCATCCGCAGAATAAATTTCGGTGGGAAGACTGAGGTTGATTTTTTCGAGATCATCAGGAAGCTGGGGTAAGTCGCGACTGAGAACAAAATAAGCCCCCACTCCGGCAAACGTTCCAAGGAGAGCCAGAACATAAAAACCAAAAATCACGCGTTCAACCATTCGTCGGATCAAGGAATGTCTCCAGAAGAAGCTGTCAAGGCATGGAACTCTTCACCGATGATATCGGATCCTGTTCTTTCTATTTGAGACAACATGTTATTGGCTACTTCAAGAGGAACAGGGATTAAAAGTACGCCAGTATAATAATCGGTATCATACTCAATACCGAATTCCAGACTGGGGACCGACCCCAGCGGGGCTTCAGGTTCGCGGACTCCCAATCGAGTAATGCTGTAGTCTTTTCCGAGGAACCATCGGGGGTCGGGAAATACAGCATGTTGCGTTTTCGGATCAAGCGTCTGCAGGACGGGAAGAAAAACTGCCGCTGAATAAACGCGGTCATTTTCAAATCCAGCCTCCTCTAAACTACCGCGCTTAACAGCTCGAGTGGCCTGTACTTCCGCCAGGGCATCCGTTGCCATAAATATCTCATGAACTGGAATGTTTCGGGTATCAAGAAAACTAACGGTAATCCATCGACCAGACCGTTTCAAAAGAACACGTGTCCAGTTATTTTCTGAATCAATTGAAATGAGTTCAAAAGGTGAAATTATCTCCGCAGACCACTGCCCGGGAAAATCGTAATACAATTCAATAAACTTTTCTCGGGACAGGACCAATGGGAACGGAGGCTCGATTTTCTCGAACAGTGTCTTGAGAGAATCAATCGCTTCAGCTGATTCCTCCCTTGAGTCGAGAACAGATCGAATTGTCTGGATTTTGCTTTTAGCGAGAACGCCCTGACGGTCTCTTTCCCAGACGCGTCCTAATTGAGGACGAGTCGAGTTCTGCCACTTGAGGTAGTTTCCTACCCCACGCTCAAAGATTTTTCCATAAAACTCAAGAGAAATGAGTAACAAAAGGGCGAGGAAGAGCATCATACCACCCCGCTGCTGACCCTGAATGTTGGGGAACTTCACTTAGATCATCTCACGGTGAGAAATTGACGCACAGAAAGTATGCCAGAGACGGCTAAAATGCAAACTACTTTACAGTTATCTTACTAATATTCTTTGTGATCATCTTCAATCGGCCGATTTTTTCCTTTGGGGATCTCAAAGGTGGTGCCGAACTGCCGCTCTTGTCCGCATGCAGAATATTTATTACACAAGCCTTTTGCTGATCATCATCCATTTTTCTAAACAGAGTCAACAGCCTCTTTTCAGAAGAATCAATTGTCATCAGTTCCTGACGCGCGGGTTTTTTAAACGATATCTCTCCCTTGCGAAAATTAACTAACTTGGTTTCCGGAATATTCTCTGTTTTGGAAATTACCGGAACCGGGGATATGTCATGACTACCCACTTCCTGGGTCAACAATTGCTCCAGCGATATATTCCCCAATCGTGACAGTTTCACTAAAACTGAAACGGGGGCATCTCTTTCTCCTGCTTCATATCGGACGTAGGTGCGAAACCCCACTTTCAGGATTTCCGCCATAACCGACTGCGTACAGCGCAATTCCTTCCTAATCAATCTGATATTCTTTGCCAATACGGACATCCGCAACTCTCCTGAAAAACTATTACGAGTATCCTCTAATTATAAGTTCGTGGGCGAAACATTAGCAATCGTATAATTAATTTTTTCGCAGACCGATTACCAATTTGTTCCCTCCCGGAATATTGCAGTTTTGACGCTTTTTCATTTATTAAGAAATTTTGCCGCTTCTCTCGAAAAATAGCTTAGAATCATCTGCGCTCCCGCTCTTTTGATACTCAGCAAAATTTCCATCATCACCCTTTCACCATCCACCCAATCCCTCTGAGCGGCCGCTTTGACCATAGAGTATTCACCACTCACATTGTATGCAGCTACGGGAATATTCACTTCGCGACGCACTCGATAAATAATATCCAGATACGAAAGCGCGGGCTTGACCATTACGATATCGGCTCCCTCTTCTATATCCTGCAATACCTCTTTGACACCCTCATCAGTATTTGCCGGGTCCATTTGGTAGGATCGGCGATCCCCGAATTTTGGCGAAGAGTCTGCCGCTTCACGAAAAGGTCCATAAAATGCCGAGGCGTATTTAGCCGCATACGACATAATAATTGTGTCATGGTGACCCGTTTCATCGAGTGTTTTCCGGATTGCCTGGACTCGGCCATCCATCATATCTGAGGGAGCAACAATGTCCGCTCCGGCATCGGCATGGGTCAAGGCCATTTTCGATAACAGCTCCAGGGTGGCATCATTTAATATCTGGCCGCCTTCGACCACACCGCAATGCCCGTGGTCTGTGTACTCATCAATACAAACATCGGTGATGACAACCAGCTCTGGCACAGCATTTTTAATTTCACGAATGGCTCGTTGAATAATTCCGTCCGGATTGTACGCTTCGGTGCCGAGATCGTCTTTCTTGTCAGGAATCCCAAAAAGAATCACGGCCGGGATTCCCAAAGAACAGGCTTCCTTCGCTTCGGAAACCAGATTATCAATGGAAAAACGGCTCACACCCGGCATGGAAGAGATTTCCTGCCTGATGCCTGAACCTTCACATACAAAAAATGGTTCTATCAAATCGTCCGTGGATAAAGAGGTTTCGCGAACCATCCTCAAGAGGCCTTCATTATTGCGTAAACGCCTGTATCGATGAACGGGAAATGCCATAGCTGAAGAGTTATCTCTTTGAAAACGTTCTTAAAGATGAATCATTAAAAAGCGGATACTAACGAATTCTTAAACTTCCGTCAAGGGTACCATAAGCCCACATGAGCAACAACCAGTCTATTCAGGCGGATACATACTCAGACGTAGCGTTGAAAATTTGACGAAACGGCTGTTTGTCAATAATGTTCTGAGTCGCCACCCAGATCCTTACTGTGCCCTGGGAAAAACCCAATCATTTGTTTGATTATAGTTAGACGTTCTTTCCGGAAAATCATCGCGCTTTCAGTGGGCCGTCCTGACCGCGGCACAGGTTTTGCTCTTACATGTTTAAGCTATATTTTGAAAGTTCCGATAAGTAGTAAGACGCTTCTTTACTGCGCCCACTTTTTTAGGAGAATCAGGAAATGGATTCGTTTGACTCGTTTCAGGACAAAGAATTTGACCAACTCAACGAAGCAATATTAAAGGCAATTATTTCGTCAAAAGATGTGGAGAAGGTCCTTCAAGATTTTAAATCCAAAGACCTGATTAATGAAATGGCTGTGGTGAATCTCATCCTCAGTCTGGAAGAATTGTCTGGCCTGATGTTTCCTGAGTCGAAAGATAAAAAAATATACTCGCTGGAACCTTCGAAAGAAAAACAATCTGCACAAACCCAGCCTGAAGGAAGCCAACAGACTAAAAATTCTAAAAGAAAAACGGTCGCCACCAGTCCTCATCTCGTTGACGGGGAACTATTAAGCCGTAATGAAATTCTTTTTGAAAAGTATTACCAGGGAAGGTTCAACGAAAAACAGTGGCTGAAACAAGCTAAAATCAAGGTGTAGAAAACCTATTGCAGGATGGAATATTAAAGGCGGCAAAGGGGTGTTCACACCCCGCCCTTCATTATCTTCTGAACAAACGATTTATTGATTTTTGAAAATTTTCGAGTCGCAAGAAATGTACTTGATCTGCTTGATCGGAATCACAAAAATTTCATCCACCGTGGTCACCTCAAACAGCTCAAGGTCATCGCTGAATCCGTGTTTTTCCGTGTTTTCGAGCACGACTTCCTCATTATCTACAAACACCACCTTTAGCCGATACAGCATACTCTCTCCTTAATTCGCTCATGCGATTCCAAAAGTCCAATTCTTAATTGGGCAACTCCATCGCTTCAAATTTTTTGTGCAGGGGATTGCCCAGGTAATCCTCGACGTAATTCTTCAGGTATCCTTTTTCGTACAACTTTTTATTCGAAAGATTGGAGTTGATCTTATGCAAAACCTTGAAGGTGCACCGCGGAAACCGTGACTGAAAATCTTCAAATGAGGCCCCCGAAATATCCTTTTCCTCTCCCGACGTCCCCTCTAAAATAACTTTAGGGAGATACACTCTTTTTTCGTTGGTTAATCTGCGCCCTACATCATCAAATGTGAGCAATGTACTGCAATTAGAATCACCGCCAAGCATATGGTTGGGCACATACAGATAACGAGCGCGGTTCCTGCGTAGCAGGTTCATGATCTTGTAAACATTTCCTGCCATGACCACAGTATCTTTTTTCTCCATTTCACAGGAATCAAATGTCTTGATGATTTTGTTCCTATTCAGGAAAGCGGTGATGTCTGACTCTGTCTGAATCATTGTGGTGTTAGGCAAATCAGCCTCGTAAATTTTTTGTGATTCTCTGGCGAGGAATTTTTTACCTTGCCGCATCAGCGCGGTCGTATCACTATCAATATACTTCAAAGGGGTGAGGCACCCCATCCAAAGCAGGCATTTCTTATTGACCTGTGAAATCTTAACAGCATCGGGATACATCGTATCAGGACCCAGCGAATAAAAATTGGCTGAGGTAACTGCCGGGCCATCCAGAATTCGCATCACTTGGTCCACTGTAGGCGCATGAGGCATCAGTCGACTCCTGTGCGCGCCCAGGGTTATCACTGAAAGTTCAAAATTAATCCTGCCAGGGTATTTTTCTGCAAGCTGATTGATCTCATCCGCCGGAGTGTATCCAACCGTAAATAAAATGATATTTTTATCGGTGGCTTCTAAAAACTCTTTCAGCCAGTCCATCGCACGGGGGTGAAGGAACAAGTCTGTCCACTCCATATACTCATTACCGCCGACCACCCATGATTCTGCTCCCGTAGGGTGCGACTGTATTTCTTTAAGGATAAACTCCCAATCTTCCTGAGTGGTTAAAGGAACATCGAAAGTGGTCCTGTAGCTGTGATCTTTTTCGTAGCAGAAGGCGCACTTTACGGGGCAGGTTTTCCCCAGACTCAGGGGAATTTTCCTGTCCTTCATTTCGCGGCGGAATACTTCATGCAGTAGTTCTTTATCCAACAAAATTCTCCTTGGCGTACGATAAGCGATATATGGCTTTCACCAGAATCAGCTTTTGTCCCAATCCCTGAAAATTTTAACCAGATTCTCATCCACAGGAACATCTTCCTTCTGTTCATCGCTCAACTCTTTAAGCAACTGGCTTAAATGAACAGCGGCACATCCCATGTAGGCTATGCTCTCCTGCTGTAACTTGTAGTTACCCTCTTTCAATTTCTTCTCAAATTTATTCAGATGGTCCTCATCGTAGGGGCTTACCACTACAGCTTTTTTAAAAGATTCGATCGCACCATAAAAATCTTTTTTCTCATGCAGATCGATAGCATCCTTCAGCACTTCCTGCGCCTCTCTGAATTCTTCAACTGTTACTGGTTCTTTGGCCATATTGATTTCCGCCCATCAAAAAATGATTAACATCAAACTCTTTTCAGGAATATAACGAAAAGACTCCTCATCTATAACCTGCAAAAAAACAATCCCAATCCAAGCATCTGTCGACAAAGAACATCCTTTCGATGATACATGAACAGGGAAGTTATATTTATCGCCTCTTCAAGGCCAATTGTCAAGATACCAGCCGAGAGAATGCAATCTTTTTTCAGGATGTAAATCTATTTCTTAGAACGAGGATGGGTGCACAACTTCGCGGGAAAAAACGGAAGGGGGAAACTTCGCAGGGTCGCATACGAATTGATTCTGGAGGGGACAGCTTGAAAGGTCAAACCGCCCCTCCAGAAAACCCGAAAAACCCTGGAAAAAGAAGACTCAAGAAAAAACACCCCACCCCAACCAATTCAGGGCAGAAACCTTTTTTTCCTATCAGACTATTTTTCTGGAGGCTTAGGACTCGCTTCCTCAGTACAGTTACCATGAGGACAATGTTGCGTGTGGCAACCTGACATAAATACAGCTAACATCATTAATACAATCACGCCGGCAAATCTTTTCATTCTGACTCTCTCCTTTTGAAGAATATAAGCTGGGTCCAATTGGTTTTCGGGCTCATTTCCTTTTTTGAACAATGCTTTTTAGCAGTATTTTGACCACAATTCAATCAATTTTTTCAGGTTTCTGCCAAGCTGGCAGGTCCAACTCCAATTCCAGTTGGAATTTGAGAACTTTGGCCCTACAATCGTGATAAGAGTCTTTTCATACAATTGGGGGAGTTCATGCCTTACGACTGCGAATCTGATGCCGCTAATATTCAGGATAACCTGAACTGCGTCCATACGGGTTCTGTGGTGGTATTTCTGCCTGAAATCGACTCCACCAACAATCTGATTAAAGCCTACCTCGCCAACGGTGCTGATGAAGGCCTGGTCGCCGTTGCCGAGTCTCAAACAGGGGGCCGGGGCCGAATGGGAAGAATCTGGCATTCCCCCCCTGAAACAGGGGTCTATTTATCTGTCCTGTTGAAACCTCCTGTTGGCCCAAACCACCTCCCCCTCTTCACCCTGCTGGCGGGTGTCACCGCTGTCCAAACTGTCAACGAGTTCTGTCCTCACCCGGCCAGCTTGAAATGGCCCAACGATATCCTGATTAACGGTAAAAAGGTCTGCGGCCTGTTATGTGAGCTGGTACAAAATCAGGGCGAACCCAGCGGCTTGATCATCGGCGTCGGAATAAACGTCAACCACCTGCCGGACCAGTTTCCCGAGGATTTAAAAAATATCGCCACTTCCCTCAGGATCGTTAACAACTCGCTGACAGACCGATTGGCTGTTATCAGGTCATTTCTTATGAATCTGGATCGCGAATACCAAACCTACCTCAAGGAAGGCCCCCGCCCGATAATTGAGAAATGGAGCCGCCATACCGATCTGTTTGGAAAAAAAGTCTCAGTCACCCGTGGACCCAATGTCATTATTGGCACGGCCACAGGACTTGATAAGTCGGGCCGACTCGTCCTGTTCCGGGATAATGGCCAGGAAGAGGCCTTCGACTCCGGGGAAGTCTCGCTACGCACTAGCTGAGTGTCAGGACATATCCGCCAACAAAAGTGCGATATGCCCTTCTTGTGACACTAGAAGGTACGACCTCGAAAATCGGTATAAGGGAAGGCAGTGGATTCGGTTCGGGTCTGGCACCTTCGTTTGTGGACGCGGGGTGTCTGAGGGTCAGCCATGCTGAATTGATTTTTGAAGGCTTGTTTACCCGCAGGGTTTTCAACGGACCAAACATCTCCCGAATAGAAAAGCAAAATTCTAACAAAATTCGAGTCGACAGCAACGACCCGTCTGCATCCCCTTCTGCCAACACTTGCCTGATCGCTTTGAAGGACCAGTTTTATCCCTTTAGAAGCAGGTCTTCCCGCGATAAGATCCTGCGCGCTCTCGGTTCCCTGCCAGCACAGGCACAGGTGTCAGGCACTGCTATTGACACCAGCACAGGCAGTTGAACTTATGCCGGAATCCCTATAAAATAAATGCGTTATTTCCAAGTTTTACATAATGCGTTTGATCACCCCTAAAAGGAAGTCATGCCGCAAAGGGATTACTATAAAATTCTTGGTGTCGCTAAAGACGCGAAAGCCGGGGAGATTAAAAAGAACTACCGTGAACGGGCCAAAAGGTTTCATCCCGATGCCAACAACGGAAGCAAAAAATCTGAAAACCAGTTCAAGGTCCTTTCAGAAGCTTACAGCATTTTAAGCGATGCCAGAAAACGCAAGGAGTATGACCGCAGGCGTTCGCAAAAAGGACCCTCAAGAAGCCGGTCTTCGCAAGGATGGAGATCGCAGGGAGATGATCGCTGGGGATATGGATTCGGTGATTATGAGTCACAGGGTCATCGGCAGGAAGGACCGTTCCACCAAACAGCGGCGGAAGATCCCCAACCACACGACCCCAACGCTCCCACACGGGGATATGATCTTCAGTTCATGGTCGATGTGGAGTTTATCACGGTCGCACTCGGAGGAACGATTCCATACAACTACGAAAAATACGTCCGTTGCGAAAACTGTGAGAGCACGGGGGAATCGGATGGCAAAACCTGCGAAGAATGTGGAGGCAGGAGACAGGTGGTGCGTGAAGCCAATCTGGATGTAAAGATACCCCCAGGCGTTGCCGATAAATATGTACTGCGTATTCAAGGGGAAGGAGGGGAAGGAATCAATGATGGCCCGCCGGGCGATCTGTATCTGAAAATCTGCACCCTGCCTCACCCCGTCTTTAACCGAAAAAAGAGCGATGTCTGGGTGGAAGTGCCCATTCCCCCGGAGCTGGCTGAAAAGGGAGGAAACATCGATATTCAAACTCTCGATTCGGTGACAAGCATAGAAGTGGAAGAGTGTACTCTGACAGGAGAGGAACTCCGCATCCCCGGCAAGGGAGCCTCTATTTTATGGGGTAAAAAACGAGGTGACCTCATTATAAAGTTTGTAATAACGGACTCTTGAGTCTGATGAAATCAGTTGTCATAATTCTTTTGATCACTTGCGGATTTGCCCTATTGCTCGCAGTTTCTTTTTCGAAACCAAAGAAAAAGCTGGTTCGCAAAAAAGCAAAACCCCGTCTGCCTGACCCCAGAGTTCCAACGAAAAAAAACCGTTGTGCCTGAAGGTCATGAATCAGTAGCGATGAGCCCGGAAAACCCGAGATGGGCCAAAATATATGTTGAGGAAATGGCGAAACGCAAACCTGAAGAAACTACGCAGGTAATTTAAAAATGGTTGCGTAAGAAATAATTGGGGGGGGGGGCTGAAGGCAATCTTATTTCTTCTTTTCGGCGGCCCAAGCCTTGGCTCTTGCTTTAAAGACGGCCTTGTCTTCATCAGACAACGCTCTCTTAACAGGTCGCGGCACAGAACCCGCGGGTTTAGACGATACGGCTGGTGCGGCGGTTGCCGCAGGAGCGCTCTCCTGAGTGGCTGGTTTTTCCCTTTCAGCGGCAGGTTTCGCCACAGGTTCCGTACCCACCGTGGCTGCCGCTTCGCCGGGCTTACTCACCAGACGCATTGATCCAAAGACATCTTTCCCCGGATAGGGCGTGTCTACACCAATTTTCAGATCAAAGCGAATGATCTTATCGTCAGAACATTCTCTGATCCAGGTATTGGCGGCGCATCCCGCAGCGAAAAGAGGGTCGAGGGGAAACAGAATTCCGTTTTTATCTTCACACTGCTTGGTCCCGGTTTTATCCACCAGAGTAATCGCTTCTGCTTTACTGGGAATCCTCCAATTGTCATACCCGGCAAACTTGTCTTTATTAACCTTATCCACATACTCCCGGTGCGCCTGCCAGGTAAAAAACTTTTTGGCGTCAAGCCAGGCATCGGACTTCTTCCATATTAAGCCGGAGTTGGGGTCAGTGACGGTGCCGTCACCATTATCAACAAAAGGTTTGAGTTCAGAGGCGGGTTTCTTTGCCGGAGCGGGTTTTTTCTTTGGAGCTTCTGTTTCTGCCATTACTCAATTCCTCAAGCGATGCGATTGTTAGTGTGTGGTTTTGGGTTGGGTCTGATGTTTGGGATAGTCTTTTAAAATATCGCTCAGATCTTTTTCCGACTGAGTCAGCTCACTCAACATCTCTCCCAGTTCCGCCGCAGAATACGAACCGAGACACTCCTTGAAATTCTCTCGATAACTGGCGGCGTTGCAACGAATCCAATCCATGACAACATCGTCAGCAGATGACCCTCTGCA
>PVBE010894130.1_pt1 | contig 43983 bp, 37 predicted proteins | sample 1631181 | NCBI WGS metagenome assembly PVBE01 (sample SAMN08397723, study PRJNA350692) | Marine metagenome, whole genome shotgun sequencing project. | isolation source: water | place: Pacific Ocean | collected 2012-04
CACCGGTGACGCTGGCCAAGGAGCTGTCCGGCTGGTCCAGCTTCCTCAAGGGGTGCAAACGCCGCCGGTACATCAGCGAGCTGCCCCGCTGGGACGCGCCCGAGGTGATCTCTGACTACGAGGCGCCTTATCTGTCCAGCGAGGACATGGACCTGGCGCTGATGTGCATGCACACCCGGGAGACACACCCGAAGCGTCACCCCATCCGGGAGTATTTCACGGTGATGTGGGCCACCAGCTTCCGCCGCGGCACCATGTCCCGCCTGCGATGGTCGGACGTGGACCTCAAAGCCCGCACCATCGCCGTGCGCGCCAGCGCGGACAAGAAGCGCAACGCCCGGGTGATCCCCCTGTCAGACCGCGCCGTGGCCGCCCTGGATAGCCTGTCGCCCGGGGTGGGCCTGGTGTTCGGCTACCGGGACTACCGCACGTCCCTGCGCGACTCTGCGGACCTGGCGGGCGTTGCCGACGCCCACCGCATGGGCACCCACGCCGTGCGACACGGCCGCCTCACCGACCTGGCCCAGCGGACCCAGAACATAGCCGGCATCCAGCACATGGCCGGCCACAAGGACCTGGCGTCCACCATGCGGTACGTGCATGGAAGCCTGAACAACGCCCGCTCCATGCTCGAAGATCTGGGCGATAGTGGACAAATAGTGGACAAAAAAGAGGCCGCCTCGGAGGACCGAGGCGGCCAAGTGCTTGATGCGAAAGGGGGGACTCGAACCCCCACAACCTTTCGGCCACTGGAACCTGAATCCAGCGCGTCTGCCAATTCCGCCACTTTCGCAGCCTCGAAAAGCAGGCCCATAGATAGCCGAGCCGGATGTGGGTGTCAAGACCTGGACTGAGCATTTGGCAGCCTTTCCTCTGCAAAGCGTCCAGGAACCTGACCGCGGCGTACGGCTCAGCTCGGCGCCAGGACCACAGCGTCCCCGGGCGCCACCGCGCCGCCCTGGTTTACCTGGGCGAAGAGCCCCTTGCGAGGCATGATGCAGTCGCCGGCGCGGTAGTAGATGGCGCAGCGGGTGTGGCACTCCTTGCCCCGCTGGGTGATCTGCACCACGGCGTCTTCGCCCAGCCGCAGCCGCGCTCCGACCTCGAGCGCCTCCAGGTCCAGGCCCCGGATCACGAGGTTCTCGCCGAAGGCCCCCGGCTCCAGCTCGAGGCCCTTGTCGCGCATGTAGTCGATGTCGGCCTCTGACAGCAGGCTCACCTGGCGGTGCCAGGTGCCCGCGTGGGCGTCACCCTCCAGGCCGTGGCCGGCGCGCAGCACCCCACTGTCCACGGTCGTCTTCGGTTGTCCGGTCACTTCGCTCTGGCAGACGGCAACCACCGTCCCGCCGGGTTCATGCTCGTTGGTCATCAGACGCAACCTCCATGGAACTGAAAGTCCACGTGATCCCCGGCGCCGAGCACTCGCTCTCCCGGCTCCACGCGGATGTAGCCGTTTGCAAGCTGCTTGAAGAACAGGTCAGCCGACCCGCTCCCGACCAGGGGTTGAACATCGAGGCCGTGCTCGCGAAAGCGTCCACAGCCAAGTAAAAAAAGTGTGCGGCTGGCGCTGACCGACAGGGGCCGCATCAGCGCGCCGCTGTGGATCACAGGGCGCGCCGGGATGCCGGCCATCTTGCGAGCCGCCGGCAGGACGTAGCGTTCGAAGCAGAGGTGGCTGGCCAACGGGTTGCCGGGGAGGCCGAAGTAGAGCCGGTCGCCCTTCCTGCCGAACAGCATCGGCTTGCCAGGCTTCTGCATGACCTTGTGGAAGATCATCGCGACCCCGTGCTCCTGCAACGCGGCGGGCACCAGGTCGTGTTGCCCCATGGAGACGCCTCCGCTGAGCAACACGAGGTCGGAGCAGGACGCGGCCTCGAGGGCCAGGCCGAGGCTTTCCATGGTGTCCACGGCTCGACAGACGAGCCCCGGCAGCAGCCCGGCCTGCCGGGCCTGGGCCGCCAACATCGGGCCGTTGGAGTCGCGGATCTGGTGATCCTCCGGCGAGCTGCCGCCGGCGCATAGCTCGTTGCCGGTGGAGATCACGGCGACGGAGGGCTTGCGGTGGACACGAACCTGCTCGCGACCCACCGCGGCCAGGATCGCCGCGGTCAGCGGCGTCACCGGCTGGCCCACCTCGAGCACCTCGGAATCGGCCGGGCAATCGCAGCCCCGCGGCGCGATGTGTTTTCCCGGCGTGAGCGACTCCGGGAGCTTGACCTTGCCGTCATCGAGCGACGCCTGCTCCACCGGGACCACGACCTCGGTGCCCTCGGGGCAGGGGGCACCGGTCATCACGTTGACGCACGCCCCCTCGCGCACCTCCTGCTGCGGCTGCTGCCCCGCGGCCACCTCACCCACGAGGTCCACGACCCGACCCGCGTCCTCGACCCGGGCCGCGAAGCCGTCCATCATCGCGCGGGAGAAGGGCGGAAAGTCGCGGTCGGCGCAAACGGACATCGACAGGGTCATTCCGCCGGCGTCCTCCGGTCTCGTCACCACCACGGGCCGCAGGGTGGCGTTGGCGCGGACGAGGTCCAGGGCCCTGTCCGGGGAGATCATCGTCAACATCGTGTCCTCCTGTACCGCTGCGGTGGTGTGAGTAGACCTTTCAAGAGTCGTGCCGGGTGCAAGCCACACGACCGCGGCCGCCACCAATGGCTATCAGCGCGGCGAGCCAACCTTCGTCCCCGAACGGCCGCTCAACGGTTCCGTTGAAGAAACGCCATTATCGGGGCGGAACGCCGGGATGTTACCGTTCGGTAACGGGGTCGATCAGCGCCGAGAGATGGCGCCGGCCCACGGCCTCGCTGGCGGGCGCGGCTAGCACGATTATTGCAAAACTACCGGGCGAACTTGCGTCCGACCCGCGCGTTGGGCGCCAAAAGGAGAGAAACATGCGTCGGAAACTGATCTCGATCATGGTCGTCCTCGGTGTCCTCGGCATGGTGGCCGGCATCTACGCCAAGTCGCCCCCGAAGAAGGTGGTCATCGATGACTGCAAGAAGAAGAAACCCGGTGTCGCCTTCGATCACGAGAAGCACGCCAAGACGCTGAAGCTGAAGTGCGTCAGCTGCCACCACAAAAAAAAGCAGCAGCGCTGCTCGACGGCAGGGTGTCACGCGGGGAAGAAGCAGGGCAAGCGCCCCGGGTGCGCAGAGGCGAGCCTGAAGAAGAACCCCTACCACATCAACTGCGCCGGCTGTCACAAGAAGCTCAAGAAGGGCCCGAGGACCTGCAAGGCCTGTCACAAGAAGTAACCCCCCCGGCGGTCCCCGTCCGGGGACCGCTTCCCCATTCCCCTCCCCGCAGTCTCAAAGCATCAGCGATAAGGCCAAAACTACAGCGGCGTTCAGTTGCGTTGATCGATGTAGGGCGGGGGCTTCGGTGCTCGCCTCGGCAGTGCGTGGCGGGGGACAAGCCCCCGCCCTACGTTTCCCGAAATGATCAAGGCAATGGATCAGCGCCGCAGAGCCGGAACCGAAACGCTTGATCAACGGTTTCGGGCCGCTCTGGCATCACGTGTAGGGAACGGGATTGTCGTCAGGCAGGGGAGGAGGGCGGACGGCGCAGTCTCAGAGCATGCGTGAAACGGCCAAAACCAGCATCACGATGTAGGACGGGATTATCACCAGGGCGAGGAGGGCGGACGGCAGCAGCATCAAAACGATCTTGAGGCGCTCGGTCCACGCCTTTGCAGCCCCCCCGGGCATGGCGTCAGCCTTCTTGCCCACCAGCTGATGCATCGTCATCCTTTTCAGGAATCGAGAAGCTGGCCAGCCTGTCCTGCTCCTGAGTGGTCAGAAGCTCGGCCATGAGGCAGAAGTCGACGAAGATTCCCCCCTCCGCGGCCTTGACACGCTCGGTCAGGCCCGGGAGCCAGCGACAGAGGTGATCTGTGAGGAAGGCGCGCTGCCGGTCGACGACCATCGGTCGCAGCCCGTCAACGTCCCGCTCCAGGGAAGACAGCTCCAGGCCGCTGAGGTAGGACATGTACTCCAGCTCGACGCTGACGTGGTCCGGCAGATCGTCGACCGAGAGCTCGAGCCCTGCAGCAGCGTACTCCTGCTGCAGGGCCGCCTGGAGCGCCGTGGACCACTGGGGTTCAACGGTGGCGCCCTCGTAGGGATAGCAAAACGTCGTCCGGCTTACGCCGAAGAGATTGATCCATTCCCCCTGCAAGTGCTCCGGGAACTCGTCGAGCCCCTGGAGCCACTCGCAGGTGGAAAGCAGCCGCTCCCGCAGCTCACCCGACGGCCATGGGCCGTCCAGGCTTGCCGCGAGCCACCCGGCGCCCTCCTTGAGCGTTTTGAAACGCTCGGGCTCCGGGTAGAGGAGCCCTGCTGCGCAGAATCGATACAGCGCCTGACGCAGCAGCAGCGCCTCTTCGTGCAGCCACTCTACTTCCATGGCACGGTCCCGTTCTTCAGCTTGGCGTCGCCCTTCTTCTGGATGCCCTTTTTCACGGGCGCCAGCTCGAACGGCTTGGCGGTCGCTGTCGGCGTTGCACCGATGTAATAGACCTTGGGCTTGGTCCCGGCGCTCGTCTTTAGCTGCACAGCCTTGCTCCCCGCGGCCTTGATCGCCTTGGAGATGGTGCTGCTCGAGTCGCTGAGATCGCCGAAGAGGATGGCGCCCGCGGGGCACGCCTGCTGGCAGGCGGTAACCTCGGTGCCAGCCTCAAGGCGGTGGATGCAGAAGGTGCACTTGCCGACGGTATCCTTGCGGTAACCGGCGCCGGCCACCCGCCGCTCCTTGCCCTTGCTGTCCTTGTACTTCTTGACCAGCGCGGGGGTCCAGTTGGGGAACATGCCGCCCAGGGTGGCGTCCTTGTTTTTCCAGTCGAGGTACTGATTCTTGCCGGGATCCTCGAGGTTGTAGTAGTTGACGCCGTAGGGACACGCCGACTCGCACCGGCGCAGGCCCTCGCACATGTCCACGTCGGTGAGCACGACGCCGGACTTGAAGTTGATGCGCGCCTTGGCGGTGCACGCAGTCACACAGGGGGCGTCCTCGCAATGCATGCAGGGGCGAGGCAGGTACTGCACCTTGGTGTTGGGGTACGTGCCCTCGGTGTAGCGGAAGACGTACATGAAGAAGTGGCTCGCCGGCGTACCGTTCTCCATCTTGCAGGCCACCATACAGGTGCGGCAGCCCATGCATTTGGAGAAGTCAATCGCCATTCCATATTTCTTAGCCATCGTTTATCTCCTTTAACCCTTCGTGACCTTGACCATGACGTGGAAGGACGCGTCGTTGGTGCACTGGATGTAGCCCTCGTCGCCGAAGAACAAGTTGTTGGGGGAACTCCCCTGGCCCTTGGTCGAGGGGTGGGACGTGAGCCCGTAGTGGTGAGACAGCGACACCGTGTCGGGGCGGAGCCCGTCGAAGAGGTGGGCCTTGGTCTTGAGGCTCCGGGTCTCTCCGGTGAGCGCGTGGTGCGACGTGATCGTGACCGCGTCGCCCTCGGCGACGCCGGCGGCCTTGGCGGTCGTGGGGTTGATCAGCAGCAGCTGCTCGGGGGCGAGCTCGGCGAGCACCGGCACGAAGCTGGCGCGGCTCTGCTTGAACTCCACCTGCTTATGGCTCAGCAGGTGCAGCTTGTAGCCCTTGTCGGCAGACTTCCACATGGTGGGCGGCCGCCAGGTGGGGAAGGCGGTGTAGTCCTGGTAGTAGACCTTGCCAACACCGGCGGCCTTCATGTCCGTCTGGTAGCCGGCCAGCGACTCACCGTAGAGGCGGTGGCGCGCCTTGTGGTAGGCCTGTGCGCCGGAGTACTTCTTGTCCGCCGTCTTCTTGCTGATGGGCGTGACGCCCTTGGTGCGCTTGCTGTCGAGGGCCTCGTACTCGATGCGCACGTCTGGCGCCACGTGCCAGTGGATGCCCTCGTAGCGGCCCGTGCTCTTGTTCCGGCCGCCCACCTTGAGCCGCACGACGTTGGTCGTCCGCGTGTTCTTTACGTCGTCGCCGTAGATGTGCCGCACCAGCAGCCGCGCGCCGTGGAACTTTTCGGTCCAGTGACACTTTTCGCAGGTCTCCCGGGCCGGCCTGAGGTGCTTGATCGGGGTCGGCACAGGCCGCGAGAACTCCCCCGTAAAGGTGGCCCAGACCTGCCGCATGCCGGAGAGCTTCGATCGGGCGAACCAGTCCGCCCCCTCGCCGATATGACAGTCGACGCAGGGCACCTTGGCGTGGGGCGACCGCTTGTACGCCTTGTACTCGGGCTCCATCACCGAGTGGCATAGCTGTCCACAAAACTCAATAAAATGGGAGAGGAGGAGGAGGGTGCTTCTTGGAAGCGAAGGACCTCCCCCACTCCCGGAACGCCAACAGACCTGGACACAGGGAGGTTCGGCCTGTCGGATCCCACGGGGGCTGAGCTCGATAGCTCATTACCTGCCCTGTTTGCAAAAAGCGTGCACGGCCGCCGATACGCCACCCTGCCGGCATCCCATGATTTTTCGGACCCGCCTCGTTACGCAGGGGACACGGGTGGAGCCCACTTACCCGCAACCGCGTTACCGAAAGGTAACGTTCCATGGCCTTTGAGGTGGTGAACCGAGCGCCAGCTACCGGCTACACCGACATGGAGGATCTGGACCGGGTGTTGCAACAGAGGCAGTGGGGGCCGTCGTCACCACCAGGAGATGAGCGACATGCGCAAGGTAAGGTTTGTATCGGGCCTGTTTATTTTGGTCGGCATCGCGCTCGGCTGTGGAGAGCAGCGAGAAGAGCTGCCCATGTGGGACCCGTTCACCCACACATACCTCGCCGACGTCAAACCGCTGCTGGACAAGAAGTGCGTCTCCTGCCACGGGGCCACGAGCCCCAAGGGCAGCTACGACCTGAGCACCTGGCGTGGGCTGTTCGGCCCCGGCATGGACACCAAGCGCAACGTCATCGCCGGGGACAAAAAGAGCGTCATCCTCACCACGCTGGATAGCGACAGCGCCCACAAGAGCCTGCTCACCGCCGCCGAGAAAAAGCTGCTCACCACCTGGGTGGTGGATGACAAGCTGGCCTACTTCGACTCCTCGACGCACAACCCCTGGTGGCTCTCTCCCGGGGACCGCGCCGCCGCCAGCTTTCACGGCGGCGAGTTGCGCGCCAACAAATACGACCTGAGCACCTGCAAGGGCTGCCACGGCACGGATCTCAAGGGGGGCACGAGCAAAAAGTCGTGCACCACCTGCCACGCGGGCGGCGTCACCGCCTGCGGTACCTGCCACGGCACCGCCACCGCCGGCGCCCCGGCGCCCGACCTGTCCGGGAACCTGGACATCTCCTCGGTGACGGTGGGGCTGCACGCGGTGCATCTCAGCGGGACCAAGTTCGGCAAGGTCACCTGTAGTGACTGCCACAAGGTCCCGACGAAGCTCACGGACAAGGGGCACGTGGACTCCAAGTCTCCGGCCGAGGTGGTCTTCTCCGACCTGGCCAGCGGCAAGCTCAGGAAGCTGTCGCTCAAGCCGAAATGGGACCGCACCAAGGGCACCTGCACCAACGTCTACTGTCACGCCCTCGACACCGGCGCCAAGACCACGTGGTCCTGGACCAAGAAGAGCACGTCGGGGCTCGCCTGCGGCTCGTGCCACGGCGATCCTCCCAAGAGCACGCTCGCGGGGGGCTCCCACGGCAGCGGCACCAGCTGTAAGAGCTGCCACTCCGAGGCATACAAGAACGGGGTCCTCGATCCCGCCGTACACATCAACGGGAAGGTGGAGCTGTGAAAAGAAGCGTCTTTCTGATCGTCGTCGCGGCGGCGGCGCTCCTGCCCCTGGAGGGGCGGGCCTGGGACTACCGCCTCATCTCTAACACCCACTTCTCCGGGCGCGTCCTGCCAGGCTCGTCGGGCCCGACCTCGCATCTGCCCTTCGCGGAGTTCATCCGGCTGCGTGCCGGTGACCTCGGCGTCGAGGGCCTGACTGTGCAGGCCTCCGTCTGGGGGCAGGTGGAGCTGATGGACACCATCAACGACCGGGTGACGGGCGACGTCACCGCGCTGTCGCTGGAGTACCGCGCCCCGTTTGAGTCGCGGCTCTCCGGGCTTCATGTTCGCCTGGGGCGGCAGTTCGTCTCCGCCGGCCCCGCGGCCATGGAGCAGCTCGACGGCGCCATGGTCTCGTACACCCTGCCCATGGGGCTGCAGATCGCGGCCTTCGGCGGCGCGCCCACGGGCATCCGCTTCGTGAACCAGCCCTGGATCGTCGGCACCCACGAGGACCGCTACGGCGAAAACTGGGTCGTCGGCGGCCGCCTGGGCTACCGCCTCGGCGACATGCTCGGGGTGGGGGCGTCCTACCGGCACAAGCGCTACCGCGGGCTCATCGCGCACCACGAGATCGGCTGGGACCTGACGGCCGCGCCGCTGCCCTGGCTCGAGGTGATCTGCGACGGCGCCGTGGAGCTCACCGTGGAGCGGCTCAAGCAGCTGCGGGCCGCGGTGCTGCTCCACCCCACGCGGAGCATCGATCTGGAGGCCGGCTACCGCTTCGTCAGCCCCGACCTTTATGTACCCCGGTCGTCCATCTTCGCGGTCTTCTCCGACGACGTACACCAGCGGGCCTATATCGCGGGGCACTGGTCGCGTTGGCGCTGGCTGGAGGTGTCGCTGGAGGCGGGCCTGCGCATCTACGACGAGACCTGCTCCGATGCGGCGGGCAAGACCACCTGCGACGAGGCGGCCTTTGCCCCCAGCGGCGCCCTGCGCGCCGTTTTGCGGCTGGGGCCCGACGGGATGCACCGGGTGGTGGCCGAGGCCGAGCGTGTCGGTACGCCGGACGGCGGCTTCACCAGGCTGAGGGTCGGGTCGCGGATGCCGATCATCGGCAGGCTCTCCGTGGCCGCTGACATCGACGCCTACCTGCTGGACGACGCCCACGGGGAGGACACGGGCACCGAGCACGGCCACACCAACTGGTCGTTCTCCGGCTCCGGCTTTTTAACCTACGCCCTGCCGTACAACCTCGTCGTCATGGCCGGGGGTGGGGCCATGGTGACGCCGATCTTTTCCAACGCGGCGTCCTTTCTGGTACGCCTGACCTGGACCCAGGACGGCCCCGCGGTGGCGTCGAAGGTCGCGGTGCAGCGCTCGGTAGCCACCTCGGGAGGTGCGATGTGATGATCATTCGGCCAAAACGCTCGACCTGGAGCGTCATCCTACTCTGCGCGGTGGTGGCCCTCGTCGCCGCCTGCGCAGCGGTCCAGCACCGGACGGCGAAGCTCGCCGCGGCGCTCAAGTTCTCTCACGCCAAGCACGCAGCCGAGGGCATCGACTGCGGCGACTGCCACGAAGGCGCCGAGGAGAACAAGGGCCTGTCCCGCGGAGAGCTGATCCCAAAGAAGGAGACCTGCAGCGGCTGCCACGAGGATCAGATCAAGGACAAGTGCACCTTCTGCCACATCGGCAGCGACAAGAACATCAAGCTGACGCGGACCTCGAGGAAGTTGAAGTTTTCCCACGCGGCCCACGCCAAGCGCGACAAGCAGGGCTGCAAGGGCTGCCACCCCGGCGCCGCCAAGGCCAAGGTCCCCGGCCTCAAGCTGGTGCCTGACATGGCCAGCTGCGCCAACCGCTGCCACAAGAAGGATATGGCCCAGCAGAACTGTAAAAAGTGCCACCAGGACCTGCTCCGGCAACGGCTCACGCCCGTGGCCCAGCTCGGCCACCAGGGCGACTGGCTCAAGCGCCACGGCAAGCTGGCCCGGCCCCTGTCCCGCTGCGCCACCTGCCACGATCAGACCTACTGCGGTGAGTGCCACGGGCGCACCGCGGCCAAGCCCCTCGCCCTGCGCTTCCCCGATCGCGTCGACGCCCGCTTCATCCACCGCGGCGACTGGCTCGGGCGCCACGGCACCGCGGCCACGGCCGAATCGGCCACCTGCCGCAAGTGCCACGGCTCCAACCACTGCCGGTCCTGCCACGAGCAGAACGGCAAGGCCCGGCCCCTGTCGGGCAAGGGCTCCAAGGGGACCAAGAGCCCCCACGGCAAGGGCTGGATGGTGCCCGGCGCCGGCGACTTCCACGGCCGGCGCGCCAGGCGGGACGTCTCGCGCTGCGCCTCGTGCCACGATCGCGGCGCCGCCAGCAACTGTGTCGGCTGCCACAAGGTGGGCGGCACCGGCGGCAGCCCGCACCCCCGCACCTTTCGCTGGGCCGACAAATCCAACGAGTGCCGCAACAACAGCATGTGCGTCACCTGTCACACCAGCGGTCTGAAATGCCCCTGAGCCATTGAAATACCTCCGATCCATGGGATGATAGTGGGATTATCTAACTAAGGTTATCGGATAGGTTCTCATCCTGGAGGATCGGGAGGTAGGATGATGGCAAAGGGTGGAAGGTTCACTCACTGTGGGCGTACGCGTCGACACAAGCTGGCTTTATATTGTGTTTTGATGACGGTCTTTTTCGCCGGTTGCTCGCGACACGCATACGAGGAGCGCGAGGTCGACTTCGAAAAGAGGGTCGTCAGCGCCAACACCGGTAAGGGCTCACACCTCAACTTCGCCCTCGCCGCCATGATCTCCCCCAAGGAGACCGACCGCCACTACGTCCGCATGGTGCGGCAGCTGGCCAAGGCCATCGGGCAGCCGATCAAGCTGATCCACGGCCGCTCCTACGCCCACGTCAACACCCAGCTGCTCGCCGGCAAAATGGACATGGCCCTGATCTGCACCGGCGGGTACGCCGAGCTGATGAAGGGTAAGGAGGAGATTCCGATCCTCGCGGTGCCACGGGTCAAGGGCAAGACCACCTACCAGTCCTACGTCATCGTCAAGGCGGACAGCGACGCGCGCTCGTTCGCCGATCTGGTGGGCAAGCGCTTCGCCTTCACTGATCCGCTCTCCAACACCGGCTACCTCTACCCCCTCTCCCTGCTCCGCGCCCAGGGCAGCACCAAGGACAAGTTCTTCGCCTCCTACACCTTCGTCGGGAGCCACGACCGGGCGATCCGCGCGGTGAGCCTGGGGGCCCAGGACGCCGCCGCCGTGGACCACCTGATCTTCGAGTATTTCAAGAAGCGCAAGCCGGAGACGGTCAAGGGCCTGCGCATCCTCGGCCGCTCACCGGAGTACGGCATCCCGCCCCTGGTGGCGTCACCTCGCACCACCAGGGCCCAGCAGCGAAAGTGGCGTCAGGCGCTGTTGGCGCTGCACAAGCAGCCGCAAACCCAAAAGACGCTGAAGCAGCTCGAGATCGAGCGCTTCGTCGTGCCGGAAAAGAACCTCTACGACAGCGCGCGGAGACTTTGGAAAGAGACAACGCAGACGAACCCCTGAAGATCCGGCCCTGGCGCAGGCTATGGGTCAAGCTCGCCATCTTTGGTGCCCTGGGTGTGGTGGTTACGCACTCCGTGCACCTGTTCGTCTCCGGCCGCACCACCTCGGCGGCGCTGACGCGGCGCCTGGAAAAGCAGGGCCAAACCATGGCCCGGGTGGTGGCCGAACAGGGCGCCGACGCCGTGTTGACCGAGGACCGCGTGACGCTGCAGGAGCTGGTGGACACCGTCTCGTCCTCCTCTGACGTGGCCTACTGCTTCATCCACCGCAACGGCACGGTGCTGGCCACGTCGTTTCGGGACGGTACGCCGTCAGGCCTGGTGCAGCTCAAGCACGGGGAGCAGCCGATGGTGATCCGCAGGGGCGACGCCAAGTACCTCGACGTCCACCGCAAGATCCTCGGCGGCCGCTCCGGCGCGGTACACGTCGGCCTGCAGCTCAACGTGCTGAAGCCGGTGCGCCAGCAGCTGGCGGTCACCCTGGGCCTCATCGCCCTGCTGGTCGTGGCCGGCGGTGTCCTGGCGGCCTTCGTGGTGGGCCGGCGCATCGCGCGCCCCGTGGGGGAGATGGTGGCGGCGCTGCAGCACCTCGATCCCTCCCGGGAGCCCGCCGAGCTGCCCCAGCGCAGCGGCGACGAGATCGGCAAGCTGACCCGCATGGTCAACAAGATGCGTTCCCGCCTTTACCGGGCGCACGTGGCCCAGGAGCTCGAGAGCAAGCGGCAGATGCAGACTGAGAAGCTGGCCGCCCTGGGGACGCTGCTGGCCGGCGTGGCTCACGAGGTCAACAACCCCCTGGCAGGTCTGAAGAACTGCCAGCGCCGCCTGTGCAAGGCGGATCTCCCCGCCGAGCGCAAGGAGGAGTACCTGTCGCTGATGGACGAGGGGCTGGTCCGCATCGAGCGCCTCGTGCGGCAGCTGCTGCGGTTCTCCAGGGGCGGCTCGATCAAGCGCACGCCGGCGCGCCTGCCCGGGCTCATCGGATCGGCGTCACGCCTGGTGGAGCCCGCGCTGCGGGGAGGACGCGTGCGGCTGGAGATTGACACGTCCGCCTCGAGCAAGCAGCGGATCCTGGTGGACGAGGGGCAGGTGGAGCAGGCCCTGGTCAACCTGCTGCTCAACGCCGCCTTCGTGACCCCCTATGAGGGCGTCATCCGGGTGCGCACGCGGCTCCGCGCCGCCATGGTGGGTATCGAGATCTCCGATCAGGGGCCGGGGATCCCGGCCGAGATCCGGCACCGCGTGGAGGATCCCTTCTTCTCCACCAAGCCCGAGGGGAAGGGCACGGGGCTCGGCCTGTCGGTGACCCGCAGCATCGTCGACGCCCACCACGGAGACCTGACGTTCGCCTTTCCGGAGGAAGGCGGGACGACCATCACCCTCTGGTTTCCCCGAGATCCTTCTGCTTGAGCTTTTGCCACAGGCTCTTGCGTGAGATGCCCAGGGCTCTGGCAGCCTCGGCCTTCCTGCCGTCGGTCTGCTGCAGCACGCGGTTGATGTAGGACAGCTCGAACTGACGGACCGCCTCTGCCAGTGGGATGTGTCCCCCCCTGTCCATCTCTGCCTCGGTTGAGCTGTCGGATCCCTGGAAGGACCCGGGCAGGTGCTCCACACCGATGGTGCCCCCCCGGGCCATGGCGATGCCGTGCTCCAGCGCGTGGAATAGCTCGCGGATGTTGCCCGGGTAGTCATGGACGTTGAGGGCCGCCATGGTGTCCGGCGCCAGCTCCGGCATGGTGGTTTTGCGGCGCACGGCCGCCTCCCGCAGAAAGTCGCTGACCAGCACCGGGATGTCGCCGCGGCGCTCTCTGAGCGCCGGCATGGCGATCTCGATGACGTTGAGGCGAAAGTAGAGGTCCGATCTGAACCTGCCGGCGTCGACCTCGGCCTTCAGATCGCGGTTGGACGCCGAGATGGTCCACAGGTCGACGCTGATGGCGCGGTTGCTACCCACCGGCTCGAAGGCGCCGGCCTCGATGGCTCTCAGCAGCTTGGCCTGGTGCTCCAGGCTCAGCTCGCCCACCTCGTCCATGAACAGGGTGCCGCCGGCCGCGGCCTTCATCCGCCCCTCCCTCCGCTTGGCGGCGCCGGTAAAGGCCCCGCGTTCGTGGCCGAACATCTCGGCCTCGAACAGCTCCGTGGGGATGGCCGCGCAGTTGACGCTGACCAGCGGCTGGGAGGCGCGCGCGCTCTGGCAGTGCAGGGAGCGGACGCACAACTCCTTGCCCGTGCCGGTCTCACCGGAGATCAGCACGCTGATGCCGGCCTGGGCCGCGGCCTCGATACGCTGAAGCACCTGCTGGATGGCCGGGGAATCACCCACGATTTGACGCGTGGAGTTGCTCGGCCCCGGGCAGCCCTCCGGCATGCCCTGGGTCAGGATCTTGCGGAACCCCTGCTCCTCCTGCAGCCGCCCGATGCGGAGCATCATCTCGTCGATATCGAAGGGTTTGGCGATGTAGTCGGTGGCGCCCTCCTGGATCATGACCACCGCGTCCTCCACCCGGCTATAGGCGGTCATCAGGATGGCCGCGCATTCGGGCTGCAGCGAGCGCAGGTGGCGGAAGAGGGAGATCCCGTCGATGCCGGGCAGGCGGACGTCGGTCAACAGCAGGTCAAAGGAGTCGCGCTTCATGGCCGACAGGGCGGCCTCGCCGTGGGCGCACTCCACCACCTGGTGCTTTGCGTCCTCCAGGGCGTCGCGGACAGTTATCCTGACTGCCCTGTCATCCTCGACCAATAGAATCCGCATTTAGGTCCTCACCATGCCGCGGGCGTGCGACAACGTCGCACACTGAATACATATCATACCCGCCCTGCTCCGCCGGTGAATCCGCTATTTACGCGGGCTCTCCAGCTTGGCCGTGGCCGTCTGATCGCTACGGGATGTGTTCCGCAGCTCTCTGATGGCCTCACCAACCGACGAAGCCAGCTTTGGTAGCCGGCTGGCGCCGAAAAGCAGCACGATGATTCCCAGGAGGATGAGTAGTTCTGAGGCTCCAAGTCCAAACATGCACCGGACATCTGCAAGCACGGTGCCACGCTGAATCCGCCGAAATACCGGGTTCCGGTCAGGTGCACGTTACCTCCCGGTAATGCAGGGTAGGGGGGGCAATGGGCTGCCGTTACCGTGCGGTAACGCCGCGGCTCAGGCCTGGCCTGCCGGATCGTGCGCGGCAGACCTCCATATGCCTCTCGCGGCCACGGCGAGGCATCCTGCCAGGGCGCCGAGGCCGGTGTTGCCGACGAGGATGCAGGCGGCGGTGAGCAGGGGGACCGCCCACAGGTTCGGCGCCGAGGCCCTGCCCGCCCGCGCCAGCTCGACGCCGGCGAGCACCAGCAGGGGCGCGAGGACGGCCGCGGGGTAGGCGTGGACCAGCTGCCCCAGGCTGCTGCCCAGGGCCAGCCCGGCGGCTGCCTTGGCCGTGCCGAGCATCACGACGCTGCCGCCGGTGCGGGCGCCGAAGGCGTACTGCGCGGCCAACCCACCGGAACCGTGGCACATTGGGACTCCGCCCAGGGGGGCGCAGAGCAGATTCATCAACCCGACGCTGGCGGCCATGCGCGCCGGCGGCACGCCCTGCGCGGGGAAGTAAGCGGCGCTGAGGGCGCAGACCGCAACCACCGAGTTGAGCACGGTGAGCGGGGCCTGTGGCAGCGCCGCCTTGATCAGGCCGCCGAGCCAGTCGCCGCCACCGGGCCAGATCAGCGCCACCGACGGCAGGCCGCCGGTCAGGCCGGCGTACACCTCGGGCCGCGCCACGGCCAGCAGGACCATGCCGAAGAGGAACACCAGCAGCGCCGCCGGCCACTTGCGCCAAAGCAACAGCAGCAGCACGCCGCCCACCGCCAACGCCATGAACACGGAGTCGGCGCCCGCAAGGGGCAGGTCCAAGAGCCAGCCCACGCCCTTGGCGGCCAGCTTCAACCCCACGCCGATCTGGATGCCCATGACCACTTCACGGGGCACCACGCGGTTGATGGCGTCCATCAGCCCGGTCAAGGCCAGGGCGAGCATCAAGGCCCCCATGACCAGCCCGGCGGCCGCCACCTCACCCCTGGTCAGCGCCTCGGTGATGGCCACTGCCGCGATGGCCTTCATCGGCTGGACCGGGATCGGCTGCCGCAGGAGCAGGCCGGTGACCATGTTCATCACCCCGGCGCAGACGAGGATCATGCCCATGTCCATGCGGCATGCGGCGGCGGTGGCCACCACCAACGGCAGGAAGGTCCCGAGATCACCCATGCCTCCCGACAGCTCGAGCAGGGTGAACCGCGGCCGCGCCGGCGCATCCGCCGGTCCGTGCTGCTCCACCGCTACCCCCCCGTGGAGATCATCGACCGCTCGGGCCAGCTCGAGCGCCGGTCCTGTCCCTTGCGCAGCACGTCCCGCATGGAGCCGTCGGACACGCCTCGATGCAGCCACGGCAGCAGGCTCCGCCCCCGCGGATCGCGCAGGCAGGCGTAGAGCCGCCCCCTGCAGTCCAGGCGCAGGCGGTTGCACTGCTGGCAGAAGGGGTGGGAGATGGGCGAGATGAACCCCACGGTGAACACCCCGGCCGAGTCGCGGAAGAGGTGCCGTGACGCGGTCCCGTGGTGCCCCAGCCAGCTGACGTGCTCGTACTGGTCCTTGAGCATCGACAGGGCGGCGGCGGCGTCCAGGCGCTGGTTGTGGAGGTTGCGGGCCCCTGCGCCCATGGGTATCAACTCGATGAAGCGGATCTCGGCCTCATGCTGGCGCGCGACCTCCACCAGCCGGCGCAGCCCACCGTCGGTGGCGCAGCGCCGCTGGAGCACGGCGTTGACCTTGAGGCGGGTCAGCCCTGCCTGGCGCGCGGCCGTCAGACCGGCCAGGACCCTGGACAGGTCACCGCCGCCGGTCACGTGTCGAAACAGCTCGGGATCCGCGGTGTCCAGGCTGACATTGACGGACTGCAGGCCGGCCGAGGCCATGGCCTGGGCGTGGCGCGCCAGCAGCGCGCCGTTGGTGGTCATGCCGAGCTCGACCCCCGGCAGCGCGGCCATGATCCGGCGCGTCAGCTCGGGCAGCCGCGGCCTGAGCAGCGGCTCGCCCCCCGTGAGGCGGAGCTTCTGCACATGGTGGGCGCCGTGGATCAGCCCCACCAACTTCACCAGCGAGGTGTCGTCCAGGGCGCGCTGGTCCTGGCGGTCCTCGCAGAGGTCCGGCTTGCAATATTCGCAGCGGTAGTTACATCGGTCGGTCAATGACAGCCGCAGGTACAGGCCGCGAGGGTTCTCGTCGTGGGACACGCCTTTCTGGTTTGCAAACAGTGGACCAACAGCGCCACGGGACACGCCCGCCGCCGATACAGGCCGTTGTCAGGGGGATGGCGCCCATGTCCGGTGGCTGGAGCTACGGCCCCGGCGTTTCCGATTGGTAACACGCGCTCGCGCGGGGCCGATCAGGCCCTGGATCAGCGGCCCCCGGTCCAGTGGCGGCCCTTGCCCACCAGGTAGATGGTGACCACCCGGACCCCGTCCACCCTGCGGGACCACAGCTCCTCGAAGTCGTACTTCGGGATGTTGGCGCAGTGGTTGGAGAAAAAGAAGCGCGCCTTGTGCTGCTCGTTGACGAAGCGGAACCTGTCCCGCACGGGCTGGGAGAAGAGCCGCAGGTTGAAGATCACGGGGATCAGCGTGTTCGGGTGGTGGGAGGTGAAGATGCCGTGCTCCTCGGTGTTGACCTCGAGGTTCTTCAGCAGCACGTCGAAGGCCTCCTTGTACTCGATGCCCCAGTAGCCGATCTGGTAGCTGGCCTGGGCCCGCTCCGGCCCCCCGACGAAGGCGTTGAAGTAGACCAGCTGGTGAGGATGCGAGCGGACCATGAAGGCGCCGGTGGTCGCCAGGCTCAGGGCCACCGCGCCGGCCAGCGCGACCTCGCCGACGCGCCGGTGGAGCAGCCGCGCCAGGCCGCCGCAGCGCCGCCAGAGGTAGGCCAGGCCCGCCAGCGACAGCGCGAGGAAGCCGGGGTAGACGAAGTACAGGTGGCGCCAGCCGTTGAACAGGGTGGAGCCGAGCACGGCCACCGCCACCAGCGGGGCGAGGAAGACGCTCAGCGACACGAGCAGGCCCCGGTTTTTCCGGTAGAAGGTCCAGACGCCGCGCCGATGCGCGGCCATGGACCAGAGCCCGGGCAGCACGAGCAGGGCGTACAGCGGCGGGGTGGTGATCAGCATCCACACCGGCGTGAAGTGCCACGGCACCTCCGTGCCCTTGACCATCTCGCCCATGTACATCTCCGCCCCCTTCCACGGATCGTTGGCCGACACCTCGAAGGAGGAGAAGAAGGTGCCCACGGGGTCCGTCCACAGCACCGGCCAGCAGCAGATCACCAGCAGGGGCGTGGCCACGACGAAGATCAGCAGGCTGATCGAGGCCCGGTTCTTCCACCCGTCCCGGGACCAGGCGGCCAGAAGCTCCAGGGCGAAGAAGCCCACGGTGAGCACCGGGATGATGACGCCCGCCACCCGCGAGGCGATGAGCACCGCGCAGGCCAGCGCGTGGAGCAGCGCCCGCGTCGGCGTGCGGCGCTCCAGGTACAGCAGCATGGTGAAGGTGCTCGCGGCGTAGGCCGTCATGAAGGGGATGTCCATGGAGTTGTGGAAGGCGTGGGAGAAGATCCGCGGGCTGAAGACCATCAGCACCCCGCCCAGGAGGCCCAGGAGCCAGCTGCCGAGCAGGTGCCGCACGAAGAGGACGAAGATCCCCACGCAGGCGCAGAAGATGAGGTTGATGCCCAGGTGTCGCAGCAGGAGCTTGTCCTGCATCTCCCCCAGCTCCATGGCCCGCTCCAGCAGGATCAGCAGCACCTCGAAGAAGGGGCCGTGGGTCTTGGCGAACTGGCCGTTTTCGGGATCCCAGAACCCGCCGGGCCCCAGCTCGCGGTGCCAGCGGCGGCGGTACTCGCTGTCGTCGAGGTTGCCGAAGTAGTGCTGGGCGTAGTCCAGGGTGATGTTGCCGTAGAGGGCGTTGTTCTCCTCATCCCAGCTGACGCCGTAGTCGCCGTGGATCGCGAAGCCGAGGCCGACGAGGCAGCCGAGCAGCAACGCGAGGGCGAGCCAGCCCCCGGCCCGATGTGAGCCGAGGTTCGCCATCTTCAGGGCCGCCGGGAGCTTCATCGCCCCAGTCTAACACCGGCGCCGCGCCGGCGGTACGACCCTTGACTCCGGCGCCGGCTGATGGAGTAGTCGGGGCATGGAGGCCCCGCGCTGACTCGGTTCCAACGGCTGCTCGACCGCCTGCGCGGCGTGCCGGTGGAGTACGACCTCGAGCTGTACCGCCGGCTGCTCCGTCGGGTGGACGCCCTGGAGCCCGAGCTGGAGCGGGCCGGCGACGATCAGCTGGCGGCGCGCGCCCGGAAGCTGCGCGGCGGGGCAGGGGATGAAGACGACGACCGGCGGGCGGTGGCGGTCTGCGCCCTGGCCCGGGAGGCAGCCCGTCGGGCCGTGGGCCTGCGCGCCTACCCCGAGCAGCTGCTGGCCGGTCTGGCCCTCTGCCGCGGCCGGCTGGTGGAGATGCAGACCGGCGAGGGCAAGACCCTGGCCGCGGTCTTCCCCGCCTGCCTCGCCGCCCTCGCCGGCGGCGGCGTCCACGTGCTGACCTTCAACGACTACCTGGCCCGCCGCGACGCGGACTGGATGGGCCCGGCCTACCGCGCCCTGGGCCTGACGGTGGCGGCGGTGCAGGACGGCATGGCGCCCGCCGCCCGCCGCAAGTGCTACGGGGCCGACGTGACCTACGGCACCGCCAAGCAGGTCGGCTTCGACCTGCTGCGGGACGCGGTGGCCACGCGCGCCGAGGACCGGGTGCTGCGGCCGCTGAGCGCCGCCATCATCGACGAGGCTGACGCCCTGCTGATCGACGAGGCCCGGGTGCCCATGGTCATCGCGGCGGCGGACGACGGCCCGCCCCGGGAGACCCGCGACCTGGCGGGCCTGGTGCGGGGCCTCGATCCGGGGCAGGACTACGAGGTGGACGAGGGGCGCACGGTGGCCCTGACGGACCGCGGCCTGGAGCGGTGCCAGCGCCGGCTCGGCTGCCCCTCGCTGCACGACGCCGCCCCGGAGACGGTGGCGCTGCTGACGTCGCTCAACTGCGCGCTACACGCCCACGCGCTGCTGCACCGCGACGTGGACTACATCGTGCGCCGCGGCCGCATCGAGCTGGTGGACGAGCACACCGGCCGGGTGGTGCAGCAGCGGCGGTGGCCCCACGGCATCCAGGCCGCGCTGGAGGCCAGGGAGGGCCTGGCGCGGAACCCCGAGGGGCGCGCCCTCGGCAGCGTCACCGTGGGGGGCTTTTTGGCCGGCTACCCCAGGCTCTGCGGCATGACCGCCACGGCGCGCTCCGCCGCCGAGGAACTGGAAGAGGCCTACGGCCTGGTGACCGTGGTGTTGCCGCCCCACCGCCCCTGCGCCCGCCGGGACCTGCCGGACCACATATACGCCGTGGCCGAGGCCAGGGACGCCGCCCTGCTGGAGCAGCTCCGCCGAGAGCACGCCCGGGGCCGGCCGGTGCTGGTGGGGACCCGCACCGTGGAGGAGTCGGAGCGGCTGGCGGCGCGGCTGGTGGCCGCCGGCCTGGAGCCCAGCGTGCTCAACGCCCGCAACGACGAGGCCGAGGCGGCGTTGGTGGCCGAGGCGGGCGACGTGGGCGCCCTGACCATCTCCACCAACATGGCCGGGCGCGGCACCGACATCAAGCTGGGCGGGGCCGACGAGGCGCGGCGCGAGGAGGTGCTCGCCCTGGGCGGGCTGCTCGTCATCGGCACCAACCGCCACGAGAGCGAGCGCATCGACCGCCAGCTCCGCGGCCGCGCGGGGCGCCAGGGCGACCCCGGCGCCAGCCGCCTGATCATCAGCCTGGAGGACGAGCTGATGGTCCGCTACCAGGTGGCGCGGATGATCCCGACCCGCGCGCAGGCGCCGCGGCCCGACGGCAGGCTGGACAACCCCCTGACGCGCCGGCTCGTGGCCCACGCCCAGCGGATCATCGAGGGCCAGCACCACGCCATGCGCAGCACCCTGCGCCGCTACACCGACCTGCCGGAGCGCCAAAGGCTGATGGTCCAGGCCCGCCGCGCGGAGGCCATGGCGCAGCTGACCGGGGTGGAGCGCCGCCTCACTGTGCTGGAGCTCGACCGCCGCTGGAGCGCCCACATGGAGCGCATGGCGGATCTGCGCGAGGCGGCGCACCTGGAGCGCCTGGGAGGCCGGGACCCGGTGCTGATGTACAACAAGCGGGTGGACGAGGCGTTCAGTCCGTTCTTCGACGAGGTGCAGGCCGCGGTGCGCGAGGCCCTGGCCGCCGGCCCGCCGCCGCCCGACGACCGCCGCCTCCAGGGCCCCACCGCCACCTGGACCTACCTCGTGGACGACAACCCCTTCGATGACCGCATCGGCCTGGCCATGGTGGGCAACATCGGCCTCGCCGCGGTGGCGGCGCTGGTGGCCTGGCCGCTGCTGCTGATCTGGAGCGTCTACCGCTGGTCACGGCGGTCGTGAGCTGCCCTGGCAGGAGACGCCGCCCCTGCCCTACTTATCCACCTCTCCCAGGAGCTCCTTGGCGTAACCCCTGTGCAGCTCGGTGTCGGATGTCAGCGTCTTTCGCGCCCTGGCCAGCAGCTCCTTTTTGATCGCGGCCGGCAGCCCGGGGACGTTGAAGCGGAACACGTCGTAGTGCATCTGGTAGTCGTCGGGCCAGCGCTTGACCGCCGCGGCGTAGGCCTGCTCCAGCAGGGCCGCGTCGTCCAGCACGCGGCAGGTCTTGACGATGGTCACCAGCGCCCGCGGCTCCAGCTTCTGCAGCGCCAGCTGAGCCCGCGCTTTGCCCTTGAGCCGCTCGGCCCACTGGCGGCTCGGCTTGCCCTTTTTGACGTACTCCACAACCAGCTCCCGGGTCTGGCGGCACGACGGCCAGGCCGCCAGCACCGCGTCGGCCAGGACCGGCCGGTCCATGTTGGCCGCCAGCACGTCCTCGAGGTTGGTCAGCATGTTGTCCGGCCCGTCGAGCATGCAGAAACCGTCGTTTTTGTTCTGCTTGCCCACGCCGCGCCGGAGCACCCGCAGCGCTGCCGCCTCGGGCGCCGGCACGCGATCCCAGGCCAGGGCTGCCAGCTTTTCAAACGCGAGCTCCTCGTCCAGGCCCTTGTCGTGCAGCGGCTCCCCCCTGGGCAGCACGAAGAAGAGCAGCACGCGACCGGCGTAGGGGGGCAGCTCGAGCGCGAAGCGCTTACCGTCGGGCGCCACCCGCATGGCCAGCTTCGACAGCCCCTGCTTCATGGCCGCGTGCTCGACCAGCGGCGTCTCCCCTTTGAGGTAGATGGAGGCCACGGTGGGATCCGCGCCCTTGAAGGAGACGTTGAACAGGTAGCGGCGGCTGGTGAGCATGCCGCTGCGCACGAAGCCGCTCGAAGCCTTGGCCGTGATCTTGATCGTGGCCCGCTGCGCCCCGTCCTCCAGCGTGGTGCTGACCGAGTACTCCTTGTTTTCCCCGCAGCGGCAGGAGCAGAGGCACCCCGCCAGCAGCAGCGACACCATCAACAGCGAGGTCCTCAACGTATCATCTCCGCTCCCACCGTTGGCCCGCGCGGGCCACCTCGCCGCGCGCGGCCAGGCGCTCGAAGTGCTTCTCGATCATGGCCCCCTCCCAGTGCCGCAGCATGGCCGGCGCGTAGGGGTGGCCGCCGTACAGCGGGCTGAGGTCCACCAGCTCCGTCACCGTCCGCGGCCGGTCAAGCAGCTTCAGCAGCCTGGCGTCGCGTCGCTGTACAACGCCGGCGTAGCGCCGCAGCTCCGCCGTGACGTCCCCGGTGACCGGCTCGCGGTGGCTGGAGACGATGGTGCGCGGGGCCAGGGCGGCCACGGCGTCGATGGAGGCCAGGGTGCCGTCGATGTCGCTCTCGGGGTGGCCGTACCACGGCCCGAAGGGCGTCAGGTCGATGTCGAAGCTCAGCACCAGGCCGAGGCGCTCCTCGTACAGCACGTGGTGGTCCTCGAGGTGGCCGGGGGTGTGGATGGCTTGCAGCCGCACGCCGCCGAGGTCGAAGACGTGGCCGTCGTCGAAGTGTCGGTCCGCGGTGGTCTCACGCACGCCGGTGAACTCCTTGATGTAGGCGATCCAGGTGTCGGCCAGCTCCGGGCCGGCGAAGCGCAGCGACTGGGGGCCGAAGCGCCAGAAGCTGTCCGCGCACGGCGCGGGGCTGTGGACCGTCGCCCCCTGCACCTGCCACAGCCCGCTGACGTGGTCCGGGTGGGAGTGGCTGATGATCACCAGGTCCGGCTGCCAGCGCTCCAGCAGCCGCGCCAGCTGGTCCTGCCCACAGCCGGCGTCGACGAGGGCCTCGACCTCGCCGCGGACCACGAAGGCGTGGCTCCGCGGGAAGCGACAGTTGGGGTCACCGGGCAGCGTGAAGAGGCCCGGCGCCAGGGGGCGCAGCAGGCCGCCAAGGGTCTGGTCTGACATGGGCCACAGTATCCCGAATTGCCCGGCCGCGGGCAAATGCTGTTGCCCCGGCCCCTGACCGGGTCATGTTTCTGGCCTTGTTATATATCGGAGATAGACCCATGAGAGCTTATGGAATCCCCCTGGCGGCGCTGCTGATGGTCGCCCTCTGGGGCTGCAGCGACGACGACGTGGACCTTCAGGCCGACAGCGCGCCCGTGGCCAAGGACGCCGGCACCACCCCGGACAAGAAGGCCAAGCCCGACGCCGCGCTGACCCACCTCAAGGTGGCGGCCGTGCAGTACGGCGCCACGGACTACTCCACGGTCAAGGGCTGCTCGGACGACATCTGCGGCCTGAGCTACCACATCCGCGCCGCCGCCAAGGCCAAGGCCCGGCTGGTGGTGACGCCGGAGTACTTTCAGAAACAGAAGTACGCCGAGATGTCGCCCTCGGTGGGCGACAAGCCCGGCAGCGACTCGCGCTGGAAGCAGGGGAGCGCGGTCAAGACGTTCTCCGCCCTGGCCGACCAGCTCAACATCACGCTGGTCTACAACCTCATCACCCAGGTGGGCAGCGGCAGCAGCGCCAAGCTGTACAACACCGCCGTGGCCGTGGGCCCCGACGGCAAGGTGGTGGCGCGGCACTACAAGTTCCAGCTCTTCGGCAGCGAGTCCAAGCAGCTCACCGTGGGCGACTCGATCAAGAGCAGCTTCTTCCAGACGCCCGCCGGGCGCGCCGGCCTGCTGATCTGCGCCGACGCTCAGTGCGTGGTGACCAACATGAGCGTCTCCGTGGACTGCACCAGCCACTCGGTGAGCATGCTCAAGAGCTACTTCGCGACCAAGCCCCGCCTGGTGCTCTTTTCGTCGTTTTGGACAGTGGGCTCATCGAACCCGACCTGGTGGTCGCTCAAGATCCAGGAGAAGCTGGCCAGGCAGGGCAAGGTCTGGCTGGTGGTGGCCAACACCACCAAGGGCGCGGGCAGCGGCGGCGGCATCTACGATCCAACGGGCAAGGTGATCAAGCAGGTGGACAAGTCCGCGCCGGTGATCCTCTACGCCGACATCCCCCTCAAGTAGCAGCCACGCCCCACCTCACTTGCGCCAGAACGAGGGGTAGAAGATCACCAGGGCCGAGAACATCTCCAGCCGGCCCACCAGCATCAGCCAGCACATGAACCACTGGCCGGCCGTGGAGATGTGCGCGTAGTTCTTCGAGGGGCCGATGCCGCCGAAGCCGGGGCCGATGTTCATCAGCGTGGCGATGGCCGATGAAAAGGCGGTCCACATATCCATGTCGTCGATGAGCGCCATGACGCAGCCGCCGGCGAGGATCATGAAGATGTTGACGATGAAGTAGCACAGCGACAGGTTGATCACCGTTTGGTCCACGGGACGCCCGTTGATGCGCACCGAGGTCACGGCCAGGGGCTGGAAGAAGAGCTTCTTGATCGCGTTGACCATGAACTTCCAGATCACCACGTAGTGCACCATCTTGATCCCGCTGGTGGTGGAGCCGGCCATGGCGCCGATGAAGCAGACGGAGAGGATGAACATCTGCGCCGCCTGCGGCCACTTCTCGTAGTCCGCGGTGCCGAAGCCGGTGGTGGTGAGGATCGACATCACCTGGAACACGCCGTAGCGCATCGAGTCCCAGAAGCCATAGGTGCCGTGGTAGTAGAGGTTCCAGACCACGGCCCCACAGAAAAAGAGGCTGACCCCCAGGTACCAGCGCAGCTCGGTGTTGCCCCGCAGCATGTGCCACTCGCGGCGGAAGGCGTGGAAGTAGAGCATGAAGGTGACGCCGCCGAGGAACATGAAGAGGGTGATCACCCAGTCGTGGTAGGAGCTCTTGAAGTGCCCCACGCTTGCGTTGTAGGTGGAGTAACCTGACGTGGAGACGGTGCCGAAGGCGTGGCAGAAACCGTCGAACAGCGACATGCCGCCCATGCTCGTGGCGACGACCTGCAGCAGGTTCAGCGAGATGTAGATCACCCAGAGGTAGAACACGGCGTCGCGGTTGCGCGCGGTGAACTTCTCGCGCGTGATCACCTGGCCCGGGCTGGACTCGGCGCGGAAGATGCGCTGGCCGCCCATGCCGTGGGGCAGGAAGATCACGGTCAGGGTCAGAAAGCCCATGCCCCCGAGCAGGTGAGTCTCGCTGCGCCAGAAGAGCAGCCCGTGCGGCACCGCCTCGATGTCGTTGAGCACGGTGGCACCGGTGGTGGTGAAGCCGGACATCATCTCGAAGAAGGCGCCGGTGAAGCCCGGGATCGACCCGTGGATCACGAAGGGCAGGGCCGAGACGGTGGAGATGAAGGCCCAGCCGAAGGACGCGATGAGCAGCGCGTCCTGGGTGTCGAGCTCGTCCTGGTTGCGGAAGAGCCACCACAGCGGGAAGCCGATGGCGGCGGTGATCGCCGCCGAGATGAGCAGCGCCGGCAGGTCCCCCTCGAAGCCGTAGAAGAGGGAGACCACCGCGGGCAGCATCATGGCCCCCGCCGTGACCAGCAACAGAGTGCCGAACACACGGGCGATGGACCGGAAGTTCACGACAGGATCAGCCGCTGCAGGTCTGGCAGGTCATGCGAGGCGCAGATGCCGAGGACCTTCTCGCCGGGCTTTACGTGGGTCGCGCCCACGGCGATGCTCCAGGTCCCCTTGCGGCAGACGCCGCCGATGATGATCTTGCCCCTCATCCCCTCCAGCTCGAACAGCGGCCCATCGGTGATCGGCGCCCCCTCGCCGGCCACCAGCACCACCACCTCGGCGTCGGCGCCGTGGAGGTGGGCCACCGACAGCATCTTGCCCCGGCGGATGTACTTCAGGATCTCGTTGCCAGCGAGGACCTTCTTGTTGAGCACGATGTCCGAGCCCATGGCCGAGGCCAGCACGAGGTAGGCCTCGCGCTTGACCAGGGCGATGGTCTTGGCCTCCTTGCCGTGCAGCGGTCCGGGCTGGCTCCTGATGCGGTGCTTGGCCAGCACGCCGGTGAGGATGTTGGTCTCGTTGTCCCCCGTGGCGGTGATGATGGTGTCCATCTCCAGCAGGCCCGCCTGGACCAGCGTGTCGACGTCGGACCCGTCGCCGTGGAGGATCTGCGTCTTCTTCAGCTCGAAGGTCAGCTGCTCGGCCCGGCGCTCGTCCTTCTCCACGACGCGGATCGGGATGTCGTCCTCGAGCAGCTCCACCACCCGCCGGCCGATGAGCCCGCCGCCCACCACCATGGCCTTGTGCTGGCGCTCGCTCGTGACGCCGGTCAGCTCCATCAGCCGCGGCAGGTCGGCGCTGTGGGCCAGGATGAAGACCTGGTCCTGGGGCCGCAGCTCGTCGTCGCCGCCGGGGATGATGGTGTTGATGCTCCGGGTGATGGCCACGATGCGGAAGTAGTAGTCGTCGTGCTTTTTGGAGATGTCCTTGATCTTGATGTTGGCCAAAGCGGAGTTCTGAGCGATGCGCGTGGCCATGACCTGCATGTGCCCGCCGGCCACGTCGATGATCACGTTGCCCGCGCGCATCTTCAGCAGCCGCGCGATCTCCTGGGCCGCCAGCTCCTCGGGGCGGATCACCTTGTCGATCTTGAGGTCCCTCGGAGTGAGCAGGGCGTCGGTCTGCCACAGCTCCAGCGAGCGTACCCGGGCGATCTTGCGGGGGATGCCAAAGCGCTCGGCGATCATCGACGAGATGATGTTGACGGCGTCGTTGTCGGTGACGGCGATGGAGTAGTCGATCTCCTCGGGGTTGGCGCCGGCCCAGCTGGAGAAGCTCATGGCGTCGCCGCGGACCAGGCGCGCGTCCACCTCGCCGTCGGCGCGGCGGATCAGGAGGGGGTCCGACTCGATGCAGGTGATGGCGTGGCCCTCGTGGGAGAGGCGCTTGGCGAGGTAGTAGCCGACGCCACCCAGCCCGACGATGAGAATTTTTTTGTGCTCCTGAGGCATCTCTACTGTAGACCTACCCTGCGTCCTCGGAATAATAAAGCACAACTGGCAATGGCGCAGCACCGGTCATGGCCCTGGACTGACAGGAGGAGAGCCCGTGGAACTGGAAAAGACGCTTGTTCACCAGCTGGCCCACTGGGCAAAAGAGACGCCGGACGAGCCGGCCATTCACGAGAAGGACGACGACGGAAACTGGCGCACGTATACCTGGGGCCAGTACTGGGAGGCCGTGCGCAACACGGCAAAGGGCCTCATCGCGCTGGGACACGAGCCGGGCGACTGCGTGGCGCTCATCGGCGGGTCGCGCTGCGGCTGGGTGATCTGTGAGTTCGCCATCATGGCCGCTCGCGGAATCCCCGCGCCGATCTACCCCAACAACACCGTTGACCAGGCGTCGTACATCGTCAACCACTCCAAGGCCAAGATCGCCATCGCCGACACGGCCGAGCAGCTGGACAAGTTCCGCGAGGGCAACACCAAGGAGATGATCAGCACCGACCTCCTGGTCCAGATGGACGACCTGTACGACGACAAGGACGGCGAGATCTCCCTGGAGGCGCTGCAGGAGAAGGGGAAGAACGAGGACGACGACGAGCTGGACGCGCGCCTCGAGGCCATCGACCCCGACGACACGCTGCTGCTGATCTACACCTCGGGTACCACCGGCACGCCCAAGGCGGTGCAGCTGTCGAGCACCAACATGCTGTCGCTCATCGACGCCATGCTCAGCTGCTTCCCCATGTTCTACGAAGGACAGCCCTTCCGCATCGTCAGCTACCTGCCCCTGTGCCACGTGGCCGAGCAGATCGCGACGAACTTCACCCAGCTGGCCACCGGCGGGCAGGCCTTCTTCTGCGGCGACCTGACCCAGATCAAGGACTACCTCACCGACGTGCGCCCGACGATCTTCCTCGGCGTGCCCCGGGTGTGGGAGAAGTTTCAGGCTGCCCTGGAGGCCCGCTTCGCCGAGGCCACCGGCCTCAAGGCGTGGCTGGCCAACTGGGCGCGCAATACCGAGCTGGCCTGCTTCAAGGAGGAGGTGCGCACCGGGCAGCCGTGCAACACTTTCTGGCGCTCCATCGCGCAGAGCCTGGTCATCTCCAAGGTCAAGGACGCCCTCGGCCTCAACAACCTGGCCCTGGCGGTCACCGGCGCGGCGCCCATCTCTCTGGGCACGCTGGAGTTCTTCGCCTCCCTCGGCATCACGATCTACGATGTCTACGGCCAGAGCGAGACCACCGGCATCGTCACCGCCGGGCGTCAGGGCAAGCCCCGCTTCGGCACGGTGGGCAAGGCCTTCCACAACGTGGAGCTGAAGATCGCCGAGGACGGCGAGATCCTGGCCAAGGGGCCGGTCTGCACCGCTGGCTATCTGCACCAGGAGGCCGCCACCGCCGAGCTGTTCGACGACGACGGCTGGCTCTGCACCGGTGACCTCGGCCAGCTGGACGACGAGGGATACCTGAGCATCACCGGGCGCAAGAAGGACATCCTGGTCACCGCCGGCGGCAAGAACGTCGCGCCGGCCGAGATGGAGGCCCACATCAACCAGATCACCGGCGTGGGCCAGGTGGTGGTGGTGGGCGACCGCCAGCCCTACCTCACGGCCCTGGTGACCCTGGACCCCGAGGCGCTGGACGCCCTGTGCGCCGACGTGGGCGTGGAGCCGGCCGAGCTGGCCGATGTGGCCAACAACGAGAAGGTGCAGACCTACCTCATGGAGCAGGTGGAGGAGGGCTGCAACACCAAGGTCGCGCGCTACCAGACGATCAAGAAGATCAAGGTGCTCGACGTGGAGTTCACCGTGGAGGGCGGCGAGATGACGCCCACGATGAAGGCCAAGCGCAACGTGGTCGTGGAAAAGTACGCCGACGAGATCGATGCGCTGTACGCCTGAGCCTCGGACCTACCTTGCCTTGAAGACGTAAGGCACCAGCAGCACCACCTTGCCGCCGCAGAAGGGCGGGCGGAACCTCAGCTTACCCAGCACGCCGCGCAGGCAGGCGGCCAGCCCCTTTGATCCGAGGCCGTCGCTGTGCACGGTGACCTCGGCCCCGATATGGCCGGCGCCGCCTTCTGCCTTCCAATGGGGACGATCTTTTTGGCCGGCGGAGGCGTCGGGCGCGGGCCATTGTAGCGGTGCCCCGCGGTGGAGCCCTTGACCTGCGCGAGGTTGCCGCCGGCGGCCACCCGGGCGTCGGCGTCGGCGAAGGGCACCAGGGCCAGCCGGGGAAAAGGCCCCAGGGCGGCCAGGGCTCGCAGAGCCACTCGCGCAGGTACCAGCGGATCCGCCGAGAGCACGGCCGACTGTTCCCCGGGGAACCTGCCCTTGACCAGCCGGAGCGGCGACGAAGAGGGTCAGTACTTGCCCTTGCGCAGGCGCGCCGGCGGCACCTCGCCGGTGTAGGAGTAGCCGCCCTTGACCCAGAAACCGTAGAGCGGCTTGCTGGTCAGCTCGATGCGGGTGACGTACTTGGCGTTCTTGTAGCCCAGCAGGCGCGGGACGACCACGCGCAGGGGGAACCCGTGGGCCAGCGGCAGGGTCTGGCCGCCCACGCCGTAGCCGACGATGGAGCGCGGCTCCTTGGCCACCTTCAGCGGCAGCGACTCGTTGTACTGCCCGCCGACGGTGTGAAAGGCCACGTGGGTCGCCGAGCTGAGGGGCTTGACCTGTTTGAATATCTCGTCGAGGTGCACGCCGTTCCACGGCACGTCGTACACGGACCAGCCCTCCACGCAGTGAAAGTCCATGATCTGGTCGGTGCGGGACAGGGCGGTGAGCTGGGCGAAGGTGTAGCTGCGCTTGGTGGTCACCAGCCCGTCCACGGTGAGGGTCCAGCTGGCGAGGATCTTCTTCAGGTCCTGGGGATCCACGGTGCGGATGCCCCAGGAGCTGTAGACCTTGTGCTTGCTGTCGCCGGGGGAGAAGGGGAAGGCGCCGGCAGCCGGGGCGTCGCCCGCGGCGGCCTTGTCGGCCGCGCCGCCGTCGGAGGAGAGCAGGTCGGCGAGGGGGCCGTCCGGCGAGGCGCCCAGGTCGGGGGACGCCTTGGGGTCCGCGCCGCAGGCGGCCAGGGTGGCGGCGCCCAGCGAGAGCACGGCGCCGTTGCCCAGCCACTGCAGGGCCGTGCGCCGGTCCACTGTGCGCTGGGCGACGGTCTTGTTTTCCTTGTGCGAGCCCATGTGAATACTCCTTGTTGCGCCTCTTAAATAGGTAGCAGAGGCGGCGTGGCCGGCCAGCGTATGTGCTAAGCTCGGTCCATGGTCCGAACCCTGCTGCTGCTGTCCCTGCTGGCCGGAGCCTGCTCCGGTGGCGAGAACGACGCCCGCGATGACGCCGCGGCGGCCGACGCGCGCCCGGACGCACCGGTCCCCGATCAGTCGCCAGCGGTGGACACGGCGCCGCCGGTGGACGCGGGCAGCTGCCCCAAGATCAAGGCCCTGGCCGGCACCTACGCTGGCACCTTCAAGGGCAAGATCGCCACCCTCGGCGACTCGTCAGGCACGGTGTCGTTTTCGCTGTTGCAGGAAGGCGCGGACGAGTTCCTCACGATCAAGACCGGCAAGATGTCGGGCAAGGTCAAGGGCACCATCCCCTACAGCTCCGACCTGCTGGGAACAGTGACCTGCGGCGTGATGAAGGCCAAGATCGTCAACGGCAAGTCGGCCGTGGCCTTCAAGGGCGAGATGAGCGCCACTCACGACGGCGCGGGGTTCTCCGGCGCCTGGTCGGTGACCTACACCTCCGGCGGCGCCCTGGGCTCCGGAACCTGGAAGGCAACAAAGAAGTAGCGCGGGGGCTTGTCCCCCGCGGGGTTTGACGCGGGGGACAAGCCCCCGCGCTACCCTGCTATAAAAGGCAAGAAGAAGGAGCTAGGCGCCGATGGGCACGTCGCCGTCGGCGCCGAAGGCCGACGCCGGGTCCTGGATCAGCTGGGCCAGGCGTACGAGGATGCGCCCGGCCTTGACCCCGTCGAAGAGCCGGTGGTCGAAGACCATCACCACGGGCATGGTGGGGCGCACCTCCGCCTTGCCCTTGATGGCCAGCACCTCGTCCTGAATGGCCGAGATGCCCCACACCGTGCCCACGTGGATCAGGCGCTGGGGCAGCTCCATGGCGGCGCCGCGGAACAGCATGCCGTCCATCTTGCCGAAGGGGGCGCCGGCGTTGGTCACCACTGTGGTGAAGCCGAGCTGACGCTGCAGCAGGCCGGAGACCAGCGGGTGCCGCGCCGCCAGCTCCGCGACGTCCAGCCCGCGGGCCAGCACGCCGTAGGGCAGGCGCTCCACGGCGCCGGAGATGGCGCGGATCACCGGGTTGCTGTGCTGTCCCTTGCGCTCGGCGGTCACCTCCCGGCGGCCGGCCTCGGCGACCTGGCGCAGGGTCAGGGTGTCGGCGTCCTGCACCACGGCGAGGCTCGTCTGCTGCCCCGCGGCCTCGCTGCCGGTGAGGTCCACCGGCATGGCCACGCCCACGTGCTGCTGGCGCCGGATTTCCTTGCCCACGATCCAGGCGTTGGCCTCGGGGAACTCGTGCAGCACCCGGGCCACGGCGGCGACCACCAGGTGGTTGACCGAGACCCTGGCTCCCTGGCCCGAGTTGAGCTGCTCCAGGTAGTCCCGGGCGCCGGAGAAGTCCACCGCCGCCGTGACGCAGACGTAGGGGTTGCCTGGCCAGCGGAACCACCACATCAACGCCTTGCGGGCGATGGACATCTTGTCGCTCATGAGGGGCCTACTTGAACGGGTTCGCCGATTCGCAGCTGTACTCCGGCTTGAGCTCGCCGCCGTCGAGCTCCATCTCCGACGTGGTGTCGTTGATGCTGGACCAGAAGATGTACTGTTTGCCCTTCTTCATGGTGACGGTGCCGGTGAGGTCCGGCTGGGGCTCCCCCTCGCTGGAGAGGGTGAGGTTGCTCTTGCCCTCCGGCAGGTTGGCGCAGGACGAGCACAGGCCGGTGTGCGCCTTGAGCGACACGCTGCCGATCTTGAGGAACATGTTGAACTTGGTGCCGTCCTTCTTCTGCAGGCCGTTGCAGAACTTGCCCCGGGGGGGCGCGTTGGGGTTGATCACGCCCTTGTCGCCCTTGGGCGTGACGCCGCCGTCCGGCGCCGCGGGGCACCCCTTGACCCCCACCGGGCACTCACCCTCTCGCACGCAGACGTTGCTCTGGCAGGTGTACCCGTTGGGGCACTTCGGCTCACCCTTGTTGCAGAGGAACGGGATCTCCCCCAGGTCGAGGTTGCAGCCGGTGACCCAGAGCAGGGTCAGGGCAGCGCAGCCAACGAGCAGATGATGACGATGTTTTCTAATCATAAGGCTTCGCATGATCCGTTATTCAACCCATGTACCAGGGTGCCATCGCATGAGGCAACCTCAAAACGGCCCGGCGGGGACGCGGGGTGAGCCGCCCCCAACTGGTGCGCCGACCCCCGGTCCACTACCTGATCCGCTAATCCTCTCCCCGGACCTAACTTTTGTACTTTTGCTCCATCCTCAGTTCGGCCAGGGCCCGGTCGAGCAGCTCCTGGCTGCCAGCGTCCACCGGCGCGAAGCGCTCGAACGCGCGGTAGAAGGTGCGGTTGATGGCCCAGCTGTGGCGCACGGTGAACAGGTGGCGGTACAGCTCCGACGGCGGCCGGTCGATGAGCCAGCGCAGGCGGCGACGCACCTCGGGGAACTCCACGGCGAAGGAAAACAGCCGCTGCAGGTTGGTGATGCGGTGGCGGTCGCGCTCCCGGGCGAAGCGCAGCGGCGAGGGCGCGAAGTAGCTGTACTCCAGGCGGTCGAAGTCGCCGTCGAACAGCCCGTCGGCCACGGCCCGCCGCGCGATCTCGGTGCCGGGGTAGGGCTGCATGATGGTGGCCGCGCCGAAGTCCACGCCGCAGGCCGTGTTGAGGGCCACGCTGCGCAGCGCCTCGTCCAGGGTCTCGGTGGGGATGCCGAGCATGGTGAATGAGAGCACGCGCAGGCCGTGGGCCTTGAGCCGGCGGCAGCCGGCGAGGATGTCCGCGTCGGACACCGGGCGACCCAGCACCTGCCGGCGCACCCGCTCGGAGCCCGACTCGATGCCCACGCCCACGGCGGTGCAGTTGGCGTCGAGCAGCGCGCGGACGATGCGCCGCGTGGCCCGCTCTGGGCGCAGCTTGCACATGAAGGGCAGGCCCACGCGGCGGCGGTAGGCGGCGGAGAAGGACTCAAGCCAGGGCAGGTCGGCCACGAAGTTGGCGTCGAGGAACCAGACCAGTCGCACGCCCCAGCGGTCGCGCACGCGGAGCACGTCGTCGATCAGCGCTTCGGGGTCCCGGGTGCGCAGGCGCCTGCCGTAAGACCGGTAGCGCTCGTTGAGGGTGCGGTTGAAGCAGTAGGTGCAACGATAAGGGCAGCCGCGGGTGGCCAAGAACGCCTTGTTCGGCGCCGCGCGGTAGGCGGCGCGGCTGTCGTAGAGCAGCTCGTAGGCCGGCGAGGCCAGGGCGTCCAGATCCATCGGCGGCGGGCGCGGATCGCCACGCTCCACGGGGCCGGCGCCGCGGTCGCGACGGATCCACCAGCCAGCGGGTGCGCCGCTCGTACCGGCGGCCAGGTGCCCCAGGTAATCCACGAAAGACTCCTCGCCCTCGCCGATGCAGACCCCGTCCAGGGGGCATTGCTGGATCACCTCGGGGAAGAACGTGGGGTGCGGCCCACCCATGACCAACACCTTGTCCGGCAAGCGCCGCCGCAAGTCGCGGGCCCAGGCCACATAGACCCGGTGCAGCCCCGTGGTGGCCGACATGGCCAGCACGTCGGCGCGCTGCACCCGGCAGTCGGCGGCGATGTTGGCGGCGTCCTTGCCCTGGACCAGGGCCACGTCGTGACCGGCCCTCAGCAGTGAGCCGGCCAGGGACATCAGGCCGAAGGCCAGCGCCTCACGGGCTTCGAGGGTGATGAAGGCGACGCGCATGGATCGCGAGGCTACTCCAGGGGGATGTCCCAGCCGGACTTTTTGTCGGGCGTCGGCGCTGCCTTGTCGGCGGTGCCCTTGCCCGTGTCGGCTGCGGCATCGGCGGCGCCGCTGTCGGCCTTGCCGGCGTCCGCTGTGGCGGTGTCCTTTGGGGGGCCGGTGTCGATCTTTTTGGCCCCCGAGTCGCATGCGCTGAGCACCGCGGCGGCGGTTCCCGCCCCGACGAAGAAACCCAGCTTTAGCCACCGCTTCAGCTTTTTGCGTATCTCCATGGCCCCATCCTGACCCACCGCACCGCCAGGCGTCAACAGCGCGGCTGGCTACAGCGCCCTCAACCAACGGCCTCCTCCCAGAGCCTTCGGCGGCCGGCGCGAAGAAACGCTACCAGACGCAAAAGTACAAAGGTTAGGTCCGGGGAGGGGGCAAAGGCGCGAAACCACAGGGGCCGAGAGGCCAAAAGTACAAAAGTAAAGTCCGGGCGGGTTGTGGGGGGGCGTTGCCAACACACACGCCTCTCCGATACCATTTCGGCATACGCTTGGCTTTTTGCTCAGGAGGCCCACATGTCCCGGATATCGGCCCTCGCCATATTGACCACGCTGCTGCTCGCGGCGGCCTGCTCCGACGACCAACCCGGACCCGGTGGACAGGACGGGGCGATCTGTGGACCGGGCAACTGCGTGGGCTGCTGCAGCGGCGGCGCCTGCATCACCGCCCCCAACGCCACGGCCTGCGGCACGGGCGGCCAGCAGTGCCTGGCCTGCAACGCGGGCGAGTCGTGCATGTTCGGCGCCTGCACCAAGGGGGCCTCCTGCGGGCCCTCCAACTGCAGCACCGGCTGCTGCCAGGGCGGCATGTGCGTGCTCGGCTCGTCCCACACCGCCTGCGGCAAGGGCGGCCAGAAGTGCGCCAACTGCACCTCGTCAGGCAAGACCTGTAAGAGCCAGGCCTGCAGCGGCGGCAGCACCACCTGCGGCCCGGGCAAGTGCGCTGGCTGCTGCAAGGGCGGCATGTGCCTCACCGGTAACACCGACTCGGTGTGCGGCAAGGGCGGCAACGCCTGCGCCAACTGCGCCGCCTCGGGCAAGAAATGCGACGCCGCCACCAAGACCTGCAAGGGCGGCAGCACAACCTGCGGCGCCTCGAACTGCAACACCGGCTGCTGCAAGAACAACCAGTGCCACCCCGGCAACTCGGTGACAGTCTGCGGCAAGGGCGGCAAGTCCTGTCAGAACTGCCAGGCCTTCGGCAAAAAGTGCGACGGCGTCACCGGCGCCTGCACCGGCGGAGGGCCCACGAGCTGCGGGCCGACCAACTGCAACGGCTGCTGCAAGAACAACAAGTGCGAGACCGGCGGCGCCAACGGGGCCTGCGGCAAGAGCGGCGCGGCCTGCGAGGACTGCGCCGCCAAGGGCCAGACCTGCGACGGCTCCACCCGCGCGTGCAAGCGCAGCACCCCCACCTGCGGGCCGTCCAACTGCAACGGCTGCTGCAAGAACAACAAGTGCGAGACCGGCGCGGCCAGCTCGGCCTGCGGCAAGGGCGGCGCGGCCTGCGCCGACTGCGCCTCGTCGGGCAAGACCTGCGACAGTTCAACGCGCACCTGCAAGAGCACCGGCCCCAGCTGTGGGCCCACCACCTGCGCCGGCTGCTGCAAGAACAAGAGCTGCTTCGCCGGCAACACCGCCTCGGCCTGCGGCAAGAACGCCACGCCCTGCGTGGACTGCACCGCCTCCGGCAGGGTCTGCGACAGCTCCACCGGCAACTGCAAGACGTCCGGCCCCACCACCTGCACGCCCTCCAACTGCACTGGCTGCTGCAACGGCACCAAGTGTGAACTCGGCTTCTCCAAGACCGCCTGCGGCAAGGGCGGCCAGGCGTGCAAACAGTGCAAGGCCTGGGAGGCCTGCCTCAGCGGCTGCACCATGAGCGCGTTCTCCAAGTTCAGCGTCACCGCCATCAGCGCGAGCATCAACCAGACCAAGACCTGGGACTGGCTGGCCGTGGGCAGCTACCGCAATCCCGATCCGTTCCTCGGCTTCAAAAGCGGCTCCGTCGGCTGCGGCGGCTACTTCCTCAACTGCTCCAAGACCATCAACAACACCTACACGCCCTACTGGAACCACAACCTCGGCTCCTTCTCCGGCACCTACCTCAACAACGGCTGCCTCACCGTCCGCGACGAGGACTCCACCACCTCGGGTATCACGTGCCCCACCGGCTACGACATCATCGGCCAGTGCGCCGTCACCATCACCAACGCCGACATCGCCGCGGGTAAAAAGACCCTCACCAGCTGTCCCAATCCGTCAGACGGCAAGAGCTACGTCACCAGCGTGACCATCGGCATCAAGCACCTGCCGTAGCCGCGTCTCCCGCTTTCCCCCTGCCGCTGCTTCCGTCTTCGCCCTTACCCCACCTGCGTCCTTTACGCCTGATTGGTCTATTGTAAAAGATGAATATGGTACCAATGGTCCGTTGCCCATTGTGGCCATGGACCTTGCGCTTTGGCCAAGAAACATCAGTCTTCAGGAGGCGAGCAGCAGATGACACGATCACTCGGACTGACATTGGACCCTTCCACCGGCGAACACCTGTACCTTCAGGTTTTCGACCAGCTCGCCGCGCGTATCAGCTCTGGCGCCCTGCCGCCCGGCTTCAGGTTGCCGCCCACCCGGGCCCTGGCCGAGGAGCTCGGGGCGCACCGCAACACGGTGGTGCGGGCCTACGAGGCGTTGGCCGACGCCGGCTTCACCACCTCGGCGGTGGGCCGCGGGACCTTCGTGGCGCGCTGTGAGCCGGTCGCGGCGCCGGCACACGCCGACGCGGGCGCCCTGGGCGAGCTCCCCTGGGCCTCCCTGGTCTCTCGGGCCGCGGCCATGGAGCCGCTGCGGCGGGTGGACCGCGCCGCGCGCCTGCCCGGCGGCAGGGGCCTGATCAACCTCACTCGCACTCAGCCTCCAGACCACCTGCTGCCCACGTCGCTGCTTCAGCGATGCATCGACCATGTGCTGCGCACGGCTGGCGCGCGTGCCCTGGCCAGCGCCCCGCGGGAGGGGATCTGGCCCCTGCGGGAGCACATCGCCGTGGAGCTCTCCAGCTCCGGCGTTCCGGCCACCGCGGACGACGTGCTGGTCACCTCGGGCAGTCAGCAAGCCCTGGACCTGGTGGTCCGCGCGCTGGTGAACCCGGGCGACGCCTTCCTCGTGGAGGAGTCGACCTACAGCGGCGCCATCAACCTGCTCTACGCCGCCGGCGCGCGGCTGATGGCCATCCCCGCCGACGAGGAGGGCCCGGACCTGTTCGCGCTGGGGCGCCTGGCCCGGGCCGGGGCCAAGGGGCTCTACCTGATGCCCAACTGCGCCAGCCCCGCGGGCGGCAGCACCTCGCCCGACCGCCGAAAGGCGCTGGTGGAGTGGTCCCACGGCACCGGCGTGCCCCTGGTGGAGGATGACCACGGCGCCGACCTGCACCTGGACGGCGCGCCGCCGCCGGCCCTGCGCGCCCTGAGCAGCGAGGTGATCCACGTGGGCAGCTTCAGCGCCCGGCTCACCCCGGCGCTGCGCGTGGGGTTCGTGGTCTGCCCGCGGTCCTTGCAGCGACACCTGGTGCCGCTGAAGTACACCATGGACCTCGGCACCTCCACGCTGCTGCAGTACGCTCTGGCCGAGTTCATCGACCGCGGCTACCTCGAGGCCCACATGCGCCGCGTGATCCCGGAGTACCGGGCCCGACGAGACGCCCTGGTGCGCGGCCTGAGCCGGCACATGCCCGACGGGGTCAGCTGGCACCGGCCTGCCAGCGGCGTGGTCATCTGGCTCACCCTGCCGCCGGGCGTGGACCCCGAGGCCGTGTTTGAGCAAGCCCGGCGTGGCGGCGTGTTGGTGACGCCGGGCACCTTCAACCGGGTCAGCGCCGGCGGTGGAGGCCGCGGCGCCCTGCGCCTGGTCTTCTGCCACGAGACGCCGCGCCGGCTTGCCCGCGCCGCGCGCCTGCTGGCCGAGGCCATGGAGCAGGTCTCGGCCCGACCACAGACAACCAAGAGACCTCTCCCCCTGGAGATGGTGTGAAAGGAGAACGACAGATGAAGAGATCAACATTCAAGGCAAAAGTCGGCCTGGCCGAGATGCTCAGGGGCGGCGTGATAATGGACGTGGTCGACGCGGACCAGGCACGCCTGGCCGAGGAGGCCGGCGCGGCGGCGGTCATGGCCCTGGAGCGCGTCCCGGCCCAGATCCGCCAGGACGGCGGCGTGGCCCGGGCCAGCGATCCGGCCATGATCCGCGCCATCCAGAAGGCGGTGAACATCCCGGTCATGGCCAAGTGCCGCATCGGCCACTTCGCCGAGGCCCGCATCCTGGAGGCGCTGGAGGTGGACTTCATCGACGAGAGCGAGGTGCTCACACCGGCCGACGAGGCGCACCACATCCACAAGCACGGCTACCAGGTCCCCTTCGTCTGCGGCTGCCGCGACCTGGGCGAGGCCCTGCGCCGGGTGGCGGAGGGGGCGGCCATGATCCGCACCAAGGGAGAGGCCGGCACCGGGGACATCGTGGAGGGCGTGCGACACCTGCGCGCGGTGCGATCGGACCTGCGCCGCCTGGGCACCCTGGGGCAGGAGGAGCTGGTGGCCGAGGCCGGACGCCTGCGCGCGCCCCTGGAGCTGGTGCAGCAAGTGGCCGAGGCCGGGCGCCTGCCGGTGCCCAATTTTGCCGCCGGCGGCATCGCGACCCCGGCTGACGCGGCGCTGTGCATGGCCCTCGGCGCCGAGTCCGTGTTCGTCGGCAGCGGCATCTTTCTGTCCGAGGATCCGGCGGGCCGGGCCCGGGCCCTGGTGCAGGCGGTGACCTACTGGGAGGACGCCGCCAAGCTCGCCGAGCTGAGCGAGGGGCTGGGTAAGGCCATGCGCGGTATGGAGCGCTCCACCCTCACGGAGGCCGAGCGGCTCTCCACCCGGGGCTGGTGATGAAGGTCGGCGTGCTGGCCCTGCAGGGCGGCTTCGCCCCCCACCTGAGCATGCTGCGCGGGCTGGGCCACCGGGCCGAGGAGCTGCGCTACGCGGCGCAACTTCCCGGGCTGCACGGGCTGGTGCTGCCGGGCGGCGAGAGCAGCACCATGCTCAAGCTGCTGGAGCGTGAGGGCCTCGACGGGCCGCTGGACCGCTTCGTTCGCGGCGGCCGGCCGGTGCTCGCCACATGCGCCGGGATGATCCTCGCCGCGGCCCGGGTGGAAGCCCCGGCGCAGCGCAGCTTCGGCTGGCTGGACCTGGACCTGCGGCGCAACGGCTGGGGCCGCCAGGTCCATAGCGGCGAGGCCGAGGCTGATGAAGGCGGCACGCCGCTGCTCTTCATCCGCGCGCCGCGCATTACCCGGGTGGGGGACGCCGTGGAGGTGCTGGCCCGCTACCACGGCGAGCCGGTGCTGGTGCGCCAGGGCAGCGTCACCGGGGCCACCTTCCACCCGGAGCTGACCTCCGATTCTGCAGTGCACCACACGGTGTTTGGCCGAGAACCGGAGAGCGCTGCTGCCGAGGCGCCTGTCCGGCAAACCGGTGAAACCGCCATGATCCAGAACGGTTGAGGAGATTTTCTGAGGCGCGGCCGGGTTGGATCGCCCCTTGCACATCTCCTCTGCGGCATGAATACCTCCAGATTTCTGATTTCGACCATCCTGCTGGTGATGGCGGCCCACGGCCCCCTGGCATACGCCGAGCGTCCGGCTCCCACCCAGCGCGTCCACAACCCCCGCCGCGCGCCGCGCAACCAGGCCTTCAAGCAGTCGCTCTCCGCGGAACGCTGGCAGCTGCGCAAGCGCTTTGTGCCCACGCGCAAGGCGCCCAAGAAGCCGACCCTGCGGGTACACTCCCTGGGCAAGGTGATGGTGCTGCGCACGGTGGAGGCGGCCCGGGTCCAGGGGCGAGACGGCAAGCTGATCAAGGACTACGTCAAGCTGCGGCCGGCCGGCTCCAAGACCCCCAACCAGCTCAAGGCGAAGAAGTCGTTCAACGAGGTGATGAAGCTCACCGAGGAGCGCTTCGACCTGGGCCAGGTCAAGCACGCGCAGATCTTTGGCCAGGCGGTCAAGGGCGTGCTCAACAGCAAGGCCACCGACAGCCGCGGCGCCTACCGCGCGGCCATGGGCCAGGTGACCTCCAGCCTGGGCGACAAGTACTCTCGCTACTTCGAGCCCACGGGCTGGAAGAAGGACCGCCTGCGGACCAACGGCAAGGCCCAGGGCCTCGGCATCACCATGAAGGCCGGCAACGACGGCGTGAAGGTGGACCGCATCGTCAAGGGCAGCCCCGCCGACGGCGCGCTGAAGACCGGCGACAAAGTGCTCCAGGTGGCGGGCCGCGCGGTGCGCACGACCAGGGAGGTGCAGAAGGCGGTCTCCGGCAACATGGACCGGGCCACGCCCATGACCGTGGAGCGCCAGGGCCAGCGGCGCACGGTCACCGTCACGCCGAATATCTACAAGGAGAAGCTGGTCACCGCCGAGCTCAAGAGCCGCGGCGTGGGCGCGGTGAAGCTGACCCGCTTCGCCAAGGGCAGCGCCGAGCAGGTGCGCGCGGCCATCAGCGACCTGCAGCATCGCAACCACGGGCGGCTCACCGGCCTGGTGCTGGACCTGCGGGGCAACCCCGGCGGCCTGACCGCCGAGGCCCACTCCCTGCTCAACATGTTCATCCCCGCCGGCGACCTGTTCTTCTTCTCGCGGCACAAGAAGGTGGTCAAGCGCCACACCGCCGACCCCTCGGCCACGCCGTTTGCCGACCTGCGCCTCACCGTGCTGGTGGACGGCAAGAGCGCCTCATCCTCCGAGATCGTGGCCGGGTCGCTCAAGCAGCGCGGCCGCGCCACCCTGGTGGGCGAAAAGACCTTCGGCAAGGGCATCGGCCAGTCCAACTGGAACCTGCCCGATGGCTCCGGCTTCCGCCTCACCGACTTCCACATCGGCCTGCCCGTCGAGGGCCAGTCCAAAATGGTGCTCTACCACAAGCAGGGCATCCAGCCCCACGTGGCCGCGCCCACAGCCCAGGCCATGGATCGGGCCATGACCACCTTTTGAGGCCCTGAACCATGAAACGTCTGATCCTCATGCGCCACGCCAAGAGCTCGTGGAAGGACTCCGCGCTGTCGGACCACGAGCGCCCCCTCAACAAGCGCGGGCGCGAGGCATCGCCGAAGGTGGCCCGCGCCCTGGCTCAGCTGGGCTGGGTGCCCGAGGTGGTCATCTCCAGCGACTCGGTGCGCACCCGAGAGACCTGGGCCCGCATGGAGCCCGAGCTGGAGGGCGAGATCCTGGTGGCCTGGCAGCCCGAGCTCTACCACGGCAGCACGGCCGACATCCGCGGGGTCATCGAGGGGCTGCCCGACGACGTGGAGACGGCCATGGTGCTGGGGCACAACCCCGGCTGGGAGTCCGCGGTGGAACGTTTCTCCGGCGTGTACGCGCGCATGACCACGGCCAACGCGGCGCTGCTGGAGGGCGACGGCGCCTGGGCGGCGCTGGCCCGGGGAGATGACTGGCGCTTTATCGAGGTGCTGCGGCCGAAGGAACTGTAGCGCGCTGATCGATTGAATTGATTCCTCGTAGGGCGGGGGCTTGTCCCCCGCCTCGGCAATGCGTGGCGGGGGACAAGCCCCCGCCCTACATTTCCTGAGGTGATCAACGCAATTGGGTAGCGCGATACAACTAGTGACGGGGACGAGCCCCCGCCCTACATCGGCCGGGGTCCGGCACCCAGCGCCTGCTTGACGAAGGACCGCAGGGTCTGGTCGGTCCACTGCCGCGGTCCGTCCAGCCGCAGCCGGATGCGCCCGCTGGCGTCGAGGATGAAGGTCACCGGCAGCCGGCTGACGTCCAGCTTGCTGGACACCTGCGCGCCGTCGGCCAGCAGCACCGCCCGCGGCACCGAGCCGGCGAGGAACCGCCGCACCGGCTCCCAGCGCGGATCGAGGCTCACGGCCAGGATGCGAGGATTGCCCGCCTCCGCCAGGTCGAGCAGGTCGGGCAGCTCCTCGCGGCAGGGCTCACACCAGGTGGCCCAGAGGTGGAGCACCAGGGGCTGCCCGCGGAGGCTGGCCAGCCGGACGCTTGCGCCGTCGGGGCCTTTCAAGGACAGCTCCGGCGCCGCGGTGTCCATGGCGGCGGTCTGCACCACCGCCGGCGCGGCCTTCGCTGGCTCGACCTTTCGCGCGCGAGTCGCCTGCACCGCGAAGTAGAGCCCGACAGCGGTGGCCTGGGCCGCCACCAGCGCGGCGATGACCTTGAGCGCGCCCTTCACGGAGTCTCCGGGACCTCGGCGGCGCCAGCGCTCGGGGCCGCCTCACGCGGCTCGGTCGCGGGCGCGGGCAGCCGCCTGCCGAAGGTGCGGTAGAGCACGGGCAGCACGACCAGCGTGGCCAGCAACGAGGTCAGCACTCCGCCGAGCACCACCGTGGCCAGGGGCCGCTGCACCTCGGCGCCCACGCCCGTGTTCAGCGCCATGGGCACGAACCCCAGGGCCGCCACCAGGCCGGTCATCAGCACCGGTCGCAGCCGCTGGCTGGCGGCGTCGCGCAGGGCGTCGGTCAGGTCCTGCCCCGCACCCATCAGCTGTCGGACCCGGGAGACGAGCACCAGCTGCCCCAGCACTGACACGCCCGAGAGCGCCACGAAGCCCACGCCCGCCGAGATGGAGAAGGGCAGGTCGCGCAGCCACAGCGCGGCCACACCGCCCACCGCGGCGAAGGGCACGCCGGTGAAGACCAGCAGCGCGTCGCGGGGGCTGCCGAAGGTCACCAGCAGCAAAACGAAGATCAGCCCCAGCGCCACCGGCACCACGATGAGCAGCCGCTCACGGGCGCGCTCCAGGTGCTCGAACTGGCCGCCGTAGCGGATGAAGTAACCCGGCGGCAGCTCCACCTTGGCCTTGATCGCTCGCTGCACCTCGGCGACGAAGGAGCCCACGTCCCGTCCCCGGGCGTTGGCCTGGATCGAGATGCGGCGCTTGCTCCACTCCCGGGTGATGGTGGACGGGCCGCGGGTGACGGAGATCTTGGCCAGCCGCCCCAGGGGCACGCGCTGGCCGCCCGGCGCCCGCACCAGCAGGCGCCGGAAGCGCCGCGGGTCGGTGCGGAAACGATCGTCCAGCTTCAGCGCGAGGTCGAAGCGACGCTGCCCCACCATCACCTCGCCGATCTTGCGCGGCCCCAAAGACTCCACCAGGTCCAGCACCTGGCGAGCGGAGATGCCCCACCGCGCGATGGCCTGACGGTCCACCTCCACCCGCAGCACAGGCTGGCCCGTGATCTGGTCCACGGTGACGTCCTTGGCCCCGGGCACCCCCTTCACCGCCAGGCGGATCTGTTCCGCATTCTGCTCCAGCACCTTGAAGTCGTCGCCGGAGAGGAGGATGCCGAGGTCCGCGCGGATGCCCGCGATCATCTCGTTGAGCCGCATCTCGATGGGCTGGGTGAACACCGAGCGCATGCCCGGCATACCCTCCAGCGCCTCGCTCATCTTCTGCACCAGCTCGTCCTGGGTGCCGCCGCGGCGCCACTGGTCCCGGGGCCTGAGGGTCATGAACACGTCGGAGACCTCCAGGCCCATGGGGTCGGTGGCCACCTCGGCCGTGCCGGTGCGGGACCAGATGTGGGCGATCTCGTTGGGGAAGGCGGCCAGCAGCAGCTTCTCGATCTGTGTGCCGTAGCGCACCGACTCCTCCAGCGACACGCCGGCCAGGCGCACCGTGTTGATCACGATGGTCTGCTCCCGCAGCTGCGGCACGAACTCCGAGCCGAGGCGGGTGCCGAGGAAGGCCGCGTTGGCCAGCACCAGCACCGCGAGGGCCAGCACCAGGCCGCGCCGCGCCAGAGCCCAGGCGAGCACCGGGCGGTAGAGCCGCTGCAGCCCGCGCACGAGGAAGTTGTCGCCGTGGGCGCCCTTCTTGCGCCGCCGCAGGGCCAGGCTGGCCAGCACCGGCATCAGGGTCAGCGACAGGATCATCGAGCCGGCCAGAGCGAAGATCACGGTGAGCGCCATGGGGCGGAAGAGCTTGCCCTCGATGCCCTCGAGGGTGAGCACCGGCAGGTAGACCACCGCGATGATCAGCTCGCCGAAGAGCGTCGGGCGGCGCACCTCCACGGCCGCGTCGCGCACAACCTCGCGCACGCTGCGGCCGCTGTCGTCGTCGGCCACGCGACGCGCGGCGTTCTCCACCATGATCACCGAGCTGTCCACCACCAGGCCGAAGTCGATGGCCCCGAGGCTCATCAGGCTGCCGGCGATGCCGAAGCGGAGCATGGCCGAGCCGGCGAAGAGCATGGACAGCGGGATGGCCAGGGCCACGATGAGGCCCGCGCGCATGTTGCCG
>PVBE011665396.1_pt1 | contig 43939 bp, 40 predicted proteins | sample 1631181 | NCBI WGS metagenome assembly PVBE01 (sample SAMN08397723, study PRJNA350692) | Marine metagenome, whole genome shotgun sequencing project. | isolation source: water | place: Pacific Ocean | collected 2012-04
GAGCAGCTTGTGTCCAGAATATTCGGATACAAGGCGCGAAGCGCACGGAATAGTGGTGCTATTTCGAAGCTTTGCAACGCGGTAGCCGGATATTCTGGGCGCAAAATGCCGAGTCATGACTTGTTCAGAGGTTCCCTAAGGAACCTCTGATTGATTCCGGGATAGTCGAATTGCCGCCCAAAATTGTTCAGGTCAAGGCGCTGCGCGCACGTAATAGCAGCGGAGTATCGGCAAAAGCCGCAACACAGACCAGGACGATTTTGGGCCCAAGGCGACCTTCCATGAATTGACCAGAGTTGGCTAAGGTCGCTCCGAAAACGAAGCTAGGACGGCTCGTCTTCGCTCAAATGGTTCGCCAGCTCGTCGATCAACGTCTGATCGTGGTGTTTTGCCGCTTCGCGGGCCGCCTGGGCTCGGTCCTTGATCCGTTCGAGATGAGCCTTCTGGTTCGCCAGGATCCGTTGCTGCAATTCACTGCTTTCGTGCGCTTCCTGCTCCTCTAGCCAGCCGGCGATTTCATCCTCGAAGCGGTCGCGGCTCTCCTTCTCCTCATTTTGATTCTGCTCTATGAACTCACGGTTGGCATCCGCCGCCGCCTGCACTTTCCGTTGCGCCAATTCGGCCGCCTCGGCAGTCTGGCGTGCTTCCTTTGCCTCCGCTTCAAGATTCGCGATATCCATCGCCAGCGTCTCGGCTTCGACGCCCGAATTAGTCGCATTGGCCAGCGTTTCGAGTTGATCTTCTGCCTTTTTCTGTAACGCGAACGCTTTTTCCTTTTCGTGGCGCGACTCCTCAAGCGCTATCCGTAATTGCTCGGACTCGGCCTTGAGATGCTGACGCTGAGCGTGCAGCTTTTCTTCTTCACGTTCCCGTAAGAGCTCGTGGGTTTCCTTGTACTCCTGAATGATCCGCTCGGCTTCTTCCGCCGCGGCGACGCGAGCCGCTTCGGCGGCTTCCTTCTCCCGACGCGCGCGCTCTAGTTCTTCGGCGTTCCGCGCGAAGTCCGCTTCAATCTTATGCCGTTCCGAAACGATCTTCCGCTGGACTTCGTCACGCAGTTTTCGTTCCAACTCAACTTGTCGCCGTTGCCGCTCCTCCGCTTCCTTCGAACTATCGATGCGCGTTTGCTCGACTTCGTGCTGAATACGCTTCGCTTCCTGAAGGCGCTTCTTCGCCTCCGAGGCCTCGACCTGCAAACGGTCTCGTTCAGTGCGGAGTTCAGTCTCCGCCTCGTCTTTCATTTGCTGTAAGCGGGTCAGTTCTTCTGCTTGCCACGCGTAACTGTCTGCTAGCTTCTTTTCCTCCTCGCGCATGCGCTGCTCGGCTTCTTCCTGCATCGCTTTGAAGCTCGTTTCCTGCTCTAAACGCCGTCGTTCGGCTTCCGTTTCCGCGAGTTCCTTTTCGCGGGTCACCTCCTCCTTGATGCGTTGGGCCTCATCGAGGACAGCTTTTGCCCGCTGTGCGTCCTTTGCGAGCATTTCTTGCTCGGCCTTGAGACGTTCGGCGGCCTCCGTGTCCATCTGCCGTTTCGCCGCCTCCGCTTCTTCTTTCAGGCGCCGGGCTTCCTCCAACTGCCGGTTTGCTTCCTCGAGTTCCTCTTTCTCCGCCCGGCTGCGCCGTTCGGCTTGCTCCTCGGCTGCGCGCTTCGCCGTCGCGAGTTCCTGCTTGAGCCGCCGAGCTTCTTTAACCTGCCTACTCGCCTCTTCGAGGTCGGCGGCCCGATCCTTTTCGATCTCGGCGGTCCGCTTTTGCGCCTCTTCTTTTGCGCGCGCCAGCTCTTCTTTGAGCTGCTCGGCCTCTTCGAACTGGTGTTTTGCCCTCTTCGCCTCCGCGGCTAACTGCTCGCGTTCCGCCTTCAAGGTCTCGGACGCCGCGCTCGCCAACTGCTCCCGAGCACGTTCGGCTTGCTCTTTATACTTGCGGGCCTCTTCGAGCTTGATATTGGCCTTCCCGAGTTCCGCCTTCAGTGCCTGCGCCCTAACCTCGGCGTCGACGACGTCATCGACGTCGCTGGGCTGATGCATGGTGTTGGCGTCCTGCTCGATCTCGCTACGATGGGAGGCTGGAACCAAAGCGGCAACGGTGATCGGCAGGTCGTCCCGAGCGTTGGCTTCGATCGTTAGTTCATCGCCGGTTGTCGGTAGCTTGTTCGAATCTTCGGCAAACCGCTGTTCCACTGCGCTCAAAATGCCGTACTCGAGCAGACCGCCGCGCAGACAATGGACGTCGAACCCTCGCTCGGACAAGAGAAATGCTGCCACCGAACTGCGCGAACCGCTGTCGCAATAGACGATATAGGTTCTATCCTTGTCCAGCCGCTCCGCGTTCATACGCAGAGTGTTCAACGACTGATTGATGCTGCCCTGGATAGCACCGTTTGCATACTCTTCGGGAAATCTGACGTCAACCCATTGCGCCGCCTCTTCAGAGACCGTGCGCTTACCTTCTTCGAGGTCAACGGCACTTAGCAACGGGTTCTTGATGAGCTCGACGAAGTCGTCTTTCGTCAACCGCATGAGTTCACCCTCGCTCAGCATCTTGACGCTGGCGTTGCGGTGGGCACCCGAAACAAGAGCTTCTTCCCCAAAGGAATCGCCGGGCCCGAGCTCGGCCAGTTTGATCGTCTTCTTGCCGGTCGAAGTCTTGCGCGTCACCTCCGAGCGACCCTGTTGAATGATGTAATAGAAATCTCCGGGCGCATCCTGCTCTACGATGACATCGCCGGCTTTTACTGTGATTGATTCGAGCTTAGTAAAAATTCGTTGTATGTTGGCGGCGGGGATGCGAGAAAAAAGCTCGGACTGGAGCATACGTGTCATCCAGTCACTGTCGTCTTCGGCGGCTATTTCGTTGACTCTTACTTCCTGGACGTCGCTAGCGCCATCGATAGCCAGCAGCTTATCCATCAAACTGCGATCGACGCGCAGCACTGTCACACGGCTATGGGCCCGCGCCGATAGCTGTCGCGGTTGGAGTTGCGCCAGCGGATGAACTCCGTCGGAAGAACCGCCCTCGAGACTTTTTACCAGCTGATCTTTGGTCAGTAATTCGAGTCGGCCATCCAACAAAAAGAAAGCGAAGTTGTCACGCTCGCCCTCGCAAAAGACCAACTCACGCGGGCCGAACTCAAGCACTTCCGCTTGTGCCAGTAGCTGTTGTTGACGTTGCGGCGACAGGCCATTGATTGGCACGAGCGCCTGAAAGACGCTTTCAAATCGTTCGTCTAGTGCTGCCATTGCGGCCATTAGGCTAAAACCAACCTCCACGGTCGAGCACGCGCTGACTAAATCGTCTCGACTACATAAAACATTCTAGGCAACGCTAGCGGTCTCGCGTAGGTACTCTTAAGGTCGTTTGTGATAACGGTCACGCAATTTCTGACACGACGTCAGAAAATGTGATCGTAGTCACTGCCGAACCTCGAAGGGGTGGGCGAAATAGATGGAGCTGATCAAAAATCCATTCGAAAATTAGTAACTTGCCAGCGCTGCCTTCACTTTACGCGGATCCGTCCTCATTGCTTTAATTATCGTCTGTGGCAAACGGTTTCGGCTGTCACCCGAAGGTGGATCGACGGTGACTCCTGTACCGCTGTTCCACCCCGAAACTCACGCGAACATCGACCAAGAAATCCGATGCCACACTTTTTTACATTTCGGCGTAGAATTCTACATCGATTTTTGGCGCACGGCGAGAATGAAATCTGGTGACAGACCCATCAGACAAATCTATTCAGAGGCGGATCTACGAGTTACAGATTGAGCACCGGGACCTTGACGTCGTCGTCGACAGGTTATCCTCACAACTGGACGTAGACCAGCTAATGATGCGCCGCTTGAAACTGCGCAAACTGCGATTGAAGGATCAAATCGCGAGATTAAAGAGTAAGTTAATTCCGGATCTGGATGCATAACCTCAATATTGAAAAGTTGCACGTGACGTCGCTATGACAGACGAACAAGAGACACTTAACGAACGATTGGCGCTACTCGTACCCATCGACAACCTGACGGCTCAGCAACAGGAGCAAATCGTTCGGCACTCGGAAATCCTCGATGTCCGAAAAAAGGACTACATATTCCGCCAGGGAGACCACGACAACTGGTCGTTCTACGTACTCGAGGGCGAAGTGGAAATGTACGCGGACGACCAATTGATCAAAAGGGTCGTTGGCGGCGAGGGCGCGTCATTTCATGCCCTGGCGCAGCTTCAGCCGCGCCAGATGTCTGCACGGGCGAAAACCAAAGTAAAGGCTTTCCGCGCCGACCGCGCCCTGCTCGACCGCTTATTGAGCGTGGAGACCGCCCCTAGCCCCGCCCAACCCGACATCGAAGTCACCGAAAACGAAACCGATGGATCGGGCGACTGGTTAGCGGACATGCTCCAATCGGAGTTGTTCGCACACGTGCCGCCGTCGAATATCCAGAAATTGCTCGGAGCGCTCGAATCTGTCGAGTTTAAAGCGGGCGATATCGTCATCGAACAGGGTGCGCCCGGAGACTATTACTACGCCGTCCAAACGGGCCGCTGCGAAGTTTTGCGGTCGGCCAAGAACAACAAACCGATAAAACTCGCGGAACTCGGGCCGGGCGCTCGATTTGGTGAAGAAGCGCTGGTATCAAACGCCAAACGCAATGCGACGGTCAAAATGTTGACGGATGGGGAATTGGCGCGTTTGACGAAAGCCGATTTCGTGGAACTCATCAAAACGCCGGTGATGCGGACCCGCACGCTGGAAGAAGCGCGCGACCACGTAGCCGAAGGCGCGAAGTGGCTCGACGTCCGCTTCCCCGAGGAACACGAGACCAACGGTCTGGAAGGGAGCTTGAACATCGCGCTGAGCAATTTGCGCGGCGGCCATACCGTTTTGGATCAAGCCACGCCCTACGTCGTCTATTGCGATACCGGCGGGCGCAGTTCGGCAGCGGCCTTTCTACTCACTCAGGAAGGTTATGACGTATCTTACGTCGAAGGCGGCGCAATCGATGAGGTGCCGCCTGGACGCGTTGACCCAACTCCACAGACTAAAAAGCCGGCAAAGCCCAAGAGTCCGCCGACGCAACCGCCCGCGGCTGCCGAAACGACACCGCAAGATGAGATCGTGGAGGCAGATATTCGCGCCCTGTCGCTGGCGGCCGATCTCGAGAAGGCGAAGCTGCAAATCGAGCAAGCGCAACGTCTCATGGCCGAGGCCGAAGCGGCGAAACAGGAGGCTGATCGCGTCGTCGCGGAAAAACTCCAGGCAGAACGCGTCAAACTTGATGAAGAAGCCGCCGTCGTACAGACCCGCCTGGCAGAAGCGGAGCTCCTAAAAGACCGGATCGAGCAACAGCAGAAAATGGCCGCGGAGGAAGCGGCACAACGCCATCTTGAACAGGAAGAACGGACGGCTGCAATTGAGAGCGACGCTGAAGACCGGTTGCGCGAAGAAGAGAATAAGATCGAAGATCTGTATCGACACCATGCAGAAAAATTGGACCAATTGGACCAAGAACGTCAGAAGTCGCAGGCCGAATTAGACCAGGCTTGGGACGATTTGGAGATGGAGTCGACGCTGTCCAAGGAACGTCTGGAAGCCGCGAAGGAACTGGAAAGCAAATTACTGGCCAAGGAACAACAGCGTGCCAAGGAACTGGAGGAAAGAGAGAACCAGATACGCGCGGCGCTGCAGGTTGAAATGGACGAAGAGCGCCTAAAGCTCGAAGCCGAATTCGCCAAAACGGCGGAAGAAATCGAGCGTGCGCGTCGCGATCAGAAAGCCGCCGGCGCCGCGAAAAAGGCCGCCGCCGAGGAAGCTCAGCGCATAATCGAGGAATACAAGCAAGCGCAGGAAGAACTGCAGGCCGAGCAGCACGCGAAACTACTCGCCGAACGGCAACAACTGGAAGCCGACGCCGAGCGCCTCAAGGTTCAATTAGATGAGGCCGCCAAGGCGCACGCCGAAGCCGAGGCGATCAAACGTGAAGCCGAATCTAGAATCACCGAAACCCGGCAGCGGCACGAATCGATAGACGCAACGGAAGCGAGCTTGAGAGAGGAAATTGCCGCCATCGAAGAGCGCGCAAAAGCCGCGACCGAACGACTGAGAGACGCCATTACGGTTGAAAGCGACGCCAAAAACGAGCATCGCGAAAGTGAAGAACGGCTGGAACGCACTTATGGTTCTGAAAACGAAATCAACCTGCTCTTACAACAAGAACTCGATGAATGGGTATCGGAGCAAGAACGTCTGCAGGCATCCACTGCCGGGCGGGACGAGTTGCAGAAACAAATGCAACAGACGCAACGGATCAAGACCAAAGCATTACAGGCGCACGAGAACAACGCCGCGCATGACGCTAATCTCCTTGATGAGATCGCCGAGCAACTCAGCGACGGTATGTGACTAGCCGGTGTTCTTGATCCGTTTGGTGCTCCCGATAGCGAGGTAGCGGTCTACCCCGTAGCGCAAGTGGAGGAAGAATCGTCGATATCGAAGTATTCGCGTAGTTGATCGGCAAAAAACTGGTCGATGATGCGCTGCGCTTTAGGGCGCGGATCGAGAAACTGCAAACCGATTACGCACCGGGGTTCTTCGGCGAGCGTGATCGCGTAAGTGAGCCGTGAACAAACCGAAAGCGTCGAAATACCTGTTGCGAGCGGGATCGCGATTGCGGTCTGAACGACCGGGGCGTTGCTCGAGCAAATTTTCCCGCCCCCGGGGTGCAGCATTTGGGCCGTAGCCACATTACAGCGTATTTGTATCCCGTCCGGAGCGATATTCAATAACCTCGCGGCGCAATGCTGGCCGCTACTGTTGCGAAACGCTACGGCCAGGTCGAGATCAATGCGCGGATATCGGCGTTGTTCTTCCAGTTTCTCCACGACTTGCCACGACATGTCGGCTTTTTCTGCTGGATCTTTCGGGGTTGCGGCTGCCATCGATCTGTCATCTCCCTATTATTGATTTCGGCTGCAGAAGGAGCCTAGAACAGCAGATGGGCAAATTACGCGACCGGGTTCACATTCTTCCTCGCCTGGCGAAGGCGCTAACAGTCGTTAACAAAAGCACGTGGCGACGGTGCATACCATTATCGCGGCAACCGTTCAGCGAGCCCGCATTTCTCACTCAGCCGGCAGTTCGCGCCAACCGAACAGCGCCTACCTGGTAACGTGTTGATAGTCGGTGCGATCCCTGAAGTTACCGCGAGGTTCAAACCGTAGCAAACTGTCCCCGGCGTCTTGCTATCAGGATTCCGATGCACGGCCGCCGGCGCTCATTCCGAAACTGATCGATAATTTGGAAGAGATATTTAGTCGACACGTTAGGTGCGCAGTCACCGGTTAGATGAATATGACCGAGCGGGTAGAAGGTTGTCTTTTTCGGGGGGTGGGAAGAAGATTTTCATGCGATTCAAGGGACGACTAAGGGCGCATTGCGCCGGTGAGAAATGAGGGTTAGTTTTTCGGCTCGCAGGAATGCCGCTTCGCGTTGGGTGTCGGTCAATTGGGACAATGTCAGGTCCGCGTTGAGGCTCGCGACACCGATCCCGGACTCGGCCGCGGCACGAAACCACGCGTAGGCTTCGACCGGGTCGTAGGCAATCCCCTCACCGTTCAGGTAAGCCGATCCGAGCGCGTTCTGCGCGGCACCAGATCCGGCCTCGGCCGCACCTCGCCAGACGACCACGGCCCGCTCGATATCGCGACCGACGCCGAGTCCGCGACGATACAGGATCCCGATATTGTAGCCGGCATCGACCTCCCCGGCCGCCTGGGCACGCTTCCACCAGTGCAGGGCTTCGCCATAATCGCGGGCGACGCCATCACCGCGGTAATAGGCTAAACCCAGGCTATGCGCCGATTTCGCGCTGCCCTGGTTAGCAGCCCGTTTGTACCATTCCAGCGCTTGTTGCCTATCCAAGTCGAGGCCATTGCCACCGTGGAGCATCATCGCGAGGTTGTGCTGAGCCTTGGCGTTGCCGCTTTTGGCGGCACGTTCGTACCACGAGGCCGCGATCGCGGCATCTGAGATCACGCCCCATCCCTGCTGATACATCACGCCGAGGTAATATTCGGCTACGGGCTCGCCAGCAGCGGCCAACGGGCGAAATTGCGCCATCGCCGTGCCATAGTCGCCATCCTCGAAGGCCGCGCGCGCCCCTTCGAAATCGGCCGAAACGCTCAGGGAACACCCTATCAGCAACATGGCTGTCGCAGCTGCAATTCGCATCATTTTTTGTCCTTTCGTCTACTGAATGGTTCCACGCCGGCCGCATGCATTACAATGAGCAATCGAACCAAGACTTTGAGAGGATCCATGTCAAACAACCGATTTTCGGGCACGGATACGTACGTTGCCACTGAAGACCTGATGATGGCTGTAAACGCCGCGATAACCCTCGAACGCCCACTGTTGGTGAAAGGAGAGCCGGGAACGGGCAAAACCATGCTGGCGGAGGAGGTCGCGAATTCCTTGGGCGCGCCGCTCATCGAATGGCATGTCAAGTCAACGACCAAGGCCGCCAAGGGCTTATATGAATACGACGCCGTCGCCCGCCTACGGGATTCTCAGCTAGGCGACGACCGGGTGCATAGCATCAAGAATTACATCCTGCAGGGCAAATTGTGGGAAGCCTTCGGTTCCGATCGGCAGCCGGTACTGTTGATCGACGAAATTGACAAGGCCGATATCGAATTTCCCAACGATCTCTTACAGGAACTCGACCGCATGGAGTTCTTCGTCTACGAGACCAAAGAAACGATCCAGGCCATTCACCGCCCGATCATCGTCATTACGAGTAACAACGAAAAGGAACTGCCTGACGCATTCCTGCGTCGTTGCTTTTTTCATTATATTCAATTTCCGGATACAGAAACGATGGAAACCATCGTCAGGGTCCACTTCCCGGATATCAAGAAACGACTGTTGGGAGAAGCGATGGAGTGCTTTTTCGAACTCCGCGAATTGCCCGGATTGAAGAAGAAGCCTTCGACGTCCGAGCTGCTAGACTGGATCAAACTGCTGCTCGCGGAAGATATTCCGCCGGAAGCCCTGCGCGAGAAAGATTCGCGAAAAGCGATCCCGAAACTCTATGGTGCTTTACTCAAGAACGAACAGGACATGCATCTGTTCGAGCGCCTCGTGTTCATGTCGCGGCATACCGGCGCTCCAACATCCTAAGGAACCACTGATCAATTCATGGAACGTCGCCTTGCGCCCAAAATCGTCCAGGTCTGTGTTGCGGCGCTTGCCAATAGTCCCCGCTATTACCTGCGCGTCGCGCCTTGACCTGTACAATTTTGGACGGCAACTCGACTGTCCCAGAATGAATCAGAGGTTCCCTAATATTGGCTTATTGGAACGCAAGTGCTAACTGAACTCTTCTACAATCTGCGCAAAGCGCAGATCCCGGTTTCAATTACGGAATATTTGACGCTGCTGCGGGGGCTCGAAAAACACCTCGCCGGTTACAGTATCGATGCGTTCTATTATCTCGCTCGGTCGACGCTGGTAAAGGATGAGCGTTTTTTCGATCGCTTCGATCAGGTTTTCAGCGACTACGTTCGCGGGAAAGAAACCGTCTTCGACGAGATCATCGGAGAAATCCCGCTTGAATGGCTGATAAAGCAGAAGGAACTCAATCTCAGCGACGAAGAGAAGGCGATGATCGAGAGCCTCGGCGGCTGGGACAAATTGATGGAAACGCTGCGCAAACGCCTCGAAGAACAGAAGAAAGAACATCACGGCGGAAACAAGATGATCGGGACCGGCGGCACATCGCCGTTCGGCGCATACGGCTACAACCCGGAAGGCGTGCGGATAGGCCAAGCGGAATCACGCCAGGGCCGAGCGGTCAAAGTATGGGATCAGCGCAATTTCCAGAATTTGGATGATAGCGTCGAACTCGGCACCCGCAACATCAAGATTGCTTTGCGCCAACTGCGCCGCTTTGCGCGCGAGGGCGCGGAAGAGGAGCTCGACCTCGATGACACGATCGCGTCGACGGCGCGCAACGCCGGTTATCTGGAGATCAAAATGGTCCCGGAGCGGCACAATACGATCAAGGTCCTGTTGTTTTTGGATGTCGGAGGGTCCATGGACCCTCACGTAAAGATCTGTGAGGAGTTGTTTTCTGCCGCTCGGTCCGAATTCAAACACCTCGAGCACTATTACTTCCATAACTTTATCTATGAATCCGTTTGGCGCGACAATCAACTGCGCTCGAACGTCCGGATACCGACGACCCAGGTCATGAACACCTACAGCGCCGATCACAAAATCGTTTTCGTCGGCGATGCTACGATGAGCCCTTATGAGATCATGGCGGTCGGCGGCAGTGTGGAGCATTGGAACGAAGAGCCGGGTGCAACGTGGATGGCTCGAATGATGGCGCTGTATCCCTACGCGATATGGTTGAATCCTCAACCGGAAGATTATTGGGGGCACATACCATCTATCACAATGACCCAGGAACTTCTGTCTGATCGCATGTTTCCGCTCACGGTTGACGGCCTTGAGCGGGCGATGAAAGCGCTGAAGAAATCCCACTGACCGATATGCCCCGTTGGCGGCAATCGCGGCGGTTTCGAACGCCGCTGCTGTGTGTTGTTGCTATGTCGGCTTCGGTTGCGGCAAATGCCGCGTTCGAGGCAGATCAACTCGCCGTGGTGATCAACGACCGCGATCCTGTCAGCGTAGAGATCGGTAGGTACTACGCCGAGCGAAGGAAGATCCCAGCCGGGAATGTTATCCATGTCGACCTACCTCCCGACAAATCGGTGATCGGTTCGGGCGTCTTCAATATCGTTTTCGATGAGGTTAAAAAGCGGACGCCGGCGTCGGTCCAGGGCTACGCGCTGACCTGGATTTCGCCGTATCGCGTCGACTGCATGTCGATCACCTCCGCATTTGCCATGGGCTACGCACCTCGCTACTGCGCGAAAGGATGCCGAGCGACCGCTCCCAATCCTTACTACAATAGCCGGAGCCGGCGACCGTTTGACGATTTCGGGATGCGCCCGACGATAGTGATTGCGGCGCGCACAATCAACGACGCTACTGCCCTGATCGACCGGGGCTTGCGGGCCGACTATTCAAAACCGACCGCGAGCGCCTACCTCGTCACGACGTCAGACAAAGCGCGAAACTCGCGCGCGCCGTCGTTTGCGTCGGTCAAGCGCCGTTTGTCAGAGGGCATTCGGGTTACGCTTGTGCGCAGCAACGGGATCCGGGACAAATCTGACATCATGTTTTATTTCATCGGCGCCAAGCACGTACCACACCTCGATTCGATAGGCTTTTTGCCCGGCGCTATAGCGGATCATCTGACCTCCGCCGGGGGCCGTCTACTCGGGGGCAAACAGATGAGCGCTTTGCGCTGGTTGGAGGCTGGGGCAACGGGAAGCTACGGCACCGTCGTCGAACCTTGCAACTTTCCACAGAAATTTCCTAATCCGGAGATCGCGATGGAACACTATCTCGCCGGCGACACGCTCATCGAAGCGTACTGGAAAAGCGTCGTCTGGCCGGGCCAAGGGATCTTTATCGGCGAACCGCTTGCAAGACCCTACGCCGACCGCGGTTCGGTGATCAGACCTGTCGATAACGGCAATGAATGAAGAACCGACGCCAGTACGAGGGGCGACGCGCCTGTGGCCGGCGATCGTTTATGTGGGCCTTCTCGCGATCGGTATACCTTGGTATTGGCCGAGCGACAACCACGCCGTAATTCTTGGAATGCCAGGCTGGGTAATCATCGCGATTGTCGTTTCGTTGGGGACTTCGATATTTACCGCGTGGTTACTCTGGCGAATGTGGCCGGAGGAACACAGTGACGGTCGCGGAGAACCCGTAGGAGGCGAAACGGACTAGAACGTGGATGCGCTGCTACCCTTCGGCGTCGGCGCCTGGATATTCATTAGCCTGTATCTGATTTCGCTGATTGGCGTCGGCATTCTCGGCAAACGCGCGCGCCGCGAGAACTCGCTGAGCGATTTCTACCTGGCGGGATCCGGATTCGGATTCACAGTGCTATTTCTCACGCTGTTTGCCACCCAGTACAGCGGCAACACGTTTTTCGCCTTCACCGGTGCGACCTACCGGATCGGTTATGCCTGGATCCTAAGCCTCCACTTTATGACGGCCGTTGTCGTTTGCTATTTGATCTATGCGCGCAAACTCTACGCCATCGCGCGAACGAAGGGTTATATAACGCCGAGCGATTACGTCGACGACCGCTATAAAAGCGATGTCCTTACCATCGCCGTTACGGTGACACTGATTGTCGTGCTCTGCAATTTCCTGGTCGCCCAGCTAATGGCTATGGGAAGGGCTATGCAGGGCCTCGCCCAAATCAACCAGGATACGGCATACATCGGTGGGGTAGTCGTGCTTGCACTGATCATGGTGATCTACGGGACGCTCGGCGGGCTGCGAGCCGTCGCCTGGACGGACGCGATTCAAGGGGTGATCCTGGCGCTCGGATTCGGCATTCTGCTGGTCCTGCTGTTCGAACGATATGGTTCGCTGGACGAAGCGACACGGACGCTCATGGAAAGAGACGTCGCGGCGTCGACGCGGATGGCGCTACCGCCGACAGCATCGCGCTACCGAGAATGGCTGAGCTATATTCTCACGGCCGGATTCGCCGTTTCTCTGTATCCGCAGGCGATCCAGCGTATCTACTCGGCGCGCTCGGAAATGGCCCTCAGGAGGAGCTTAGCGTTGATGGCGTTCATGCCGCTACCGACTATGATCATCGCTGTAATTGCCGGGATCATGGCGGCCGCATATATACCCGGACTCGAAGGAGCAGCCTCGGACCAGGTCTTCGGGCGCGTGTTACGCGACATCCAGGAACACTCTGTTCTCGGTTACGGCCTCGTCGTAGTACTGCTATCTGCGGTGCTCGCGGCGATGATGTCAACCGCTGACTCCGCGTTGCTGTCGATCTCATCGATGTTTACAAAGGATATCTATTCACGATTCATCAGGCCGAATTCCAGCCAGGCACACCTTACGCGTGTAGCGAAAGCCTGTTCGTGGATTACGATTGCCGCCCTCGTTTTGCTCGCGGTCGCGCTGAGAAATCATGCCTCTCTGGTCGCGCTGATGGATCGCAAACTCGATTTGCTGATCCAGATGGTACCGATATTCATGCTCGGGCTGCGTTGGCCGGGACTCTCTGCAGGACCGGCTCTCGCGGGACTCGGCACCGGGATCTTCCTGGCGCTAGCACTGGCATTCGGCGGATTCGAGTTTGTCCAGAACGGGAAAGTCGCCGGCTTTCATCCAGGGCTGGTCGCGCTCTTGCCTAACCTCACGATCGCGATCGCCGGTTCGAATTGGTTGCGCGGGAGGCCGCAGCCGGTGACGTAGCGCGTCACTTTGACGTTTTATTTGTCACCCGCAGGCGACGGCGACCAAAACCACCCCTTTTACCGGCCGTCTCCGAAACGCCAACCCGGTCACACTCCCCGCGCGACAATTTGATCCCCATCTCATTTCCATGAGGCGAACTAAGCGTCGCGCCCGGGTGGAACGCTAATTGCCTGTAAAGGGGTTACAAAAACTGGAAATCTACTGCCCCGGAGACACCGACATGAATGTGATGTACCAAGTCAACCCAGAAGTCGCTCAGTTTGACGGCTACGTCGACCTCAATGGGCAATTCATTCCGTTCTCGATGGCCGACGAGGTGTTTACCCGTGCAAGAGCCATAGGCGCTCGCGTCCTATTGCGTCTGGAACTCAACGAGGAGCAGGAACTTACGGGCATTTTCTATACCAACGACAACAGCTTGTGCGCATGAGCGCCGGCCGCAAAAAGACGGTTCCCGCCACATCGGTGCACGGCCGGGTACGCGCTGCCAAGATATTCACGGTACGCTCTATTCTCTTTCGGGCCAGCCTTTACTGAACGGTATCATGGCGCGGCTGGGTGCTACCATGCCGACCTATGGTCCCGGACAAACTTGTTTTGGCCGTCACGGCTGTACTATTGCGCGGCGCGCTCGTTGTCGGACTGGCTGCATGCACCGATAATCGTGCCGAATTCTACCCGTTGGAACCGGGGCGATGGTGGTACTTCCGAACCCAAACCACGATCCTCGACGAACACTCCGAGCAACGATTCATCGTCTCGAATCTCGGTCAGGGAGAACGCGACGGCAAACCGATTTTCATCCAACGACAATCGACCGGCCGCGACGTCTACATCAGTCGCGACCCGGAAGGTGCCAAGCGTGTTGGGGTCGGCCGCGGAGCCGGTCGGAAAATCGAAACCGACGAACCAATACTGATTCTCCCGGCCAATCCGGCTTTGGGCGATACCTGGTCGACCGATACCCGTCTCACCTTGATCGAGAGCCGAACCTTTGCCCGACAGGACAAATTGCGCGGCCGCACTCTGCCGTTGCGGTTGTCGATGTCCATCGCGGCGACAAACGACACCGTTCGTGTACCAGCGGGACAATTCGACGGTTGCCTCCGCGTGGAAGGGACGGGAACACGCCAGGTGCGTACGGATCGCGGGAATGCCTCGGCCCAAGTCGAAGTTACTCACCTCGAGTGGTACGCGCCGGGGATCGGGCTGGTCAAATCCGTCCGCTCGGAAACATCCGAGAGTCCGTTCCTGAAGGCGGGCGAATACAAGCAGGTATTACTACAATTCGAACGGTGATCCGCGATCGAGACACGCCACGTTCTCGGTGCACGATCCAACCGGGAAACGGGATCGAGGAAAATGGCAGGGACGCGGTTGACCGATTCGAGCTTGCGAGTCGCTTAAGCGTACTATAGGCTCGCGTCCGCCGGCTTCGCCACACGACGGATCGCGACAACGAAAATGACTCTGAATGAACTATCGCGGTACGCGGAAGAAGGGTACAACCGGGTAGCGGTAACCCGTCGCGTGCTGGCCGATCTCGATACGCCGCTCAGCGCCTACTTGAAATTGGCCGCGCAACCCTATTCGTATCTACTCGAATCGGTCGAGGGCGGAGAGAAATGGGGGCGTTACTCGATTATCGGGCTACCGGCGAAAACCGTCCTCAGCGCCGTCGGAAACGAAATTACCGTCTCCTGTAACGGAGACGTGGTCGAACGTTCGTCAACCCGGGATCCCTTCGCGTTTGTGCGCGAGTACCTGGCGCGATTCAAAGTCCCCGTTGACGATACGATGTCGCGATTCGCCGGCGGCCTAGTGGGTTACTTCGGGTACGACACCGTCCGGTACGTGGAACCGAAGCTCGTCGATACTGCACCTGAAGACGCGCTCGGCACACCCGACATTCTGCTCATGTTGTCGGACGAATTCGTCGTATTCGACAACCTCAAAGGCGAGATTCACTTCGTCTGCTATGTGGATCCGACGATGCACGACGCCTTGGAGGATGCGGATCAGAAGCTGGCATTACTGACGCGGCGGCTGGAACAACCAATTCCGCCGGCTTCACATCGCCCCGCGGAAACACCCTTGCGCGAGCCACGGTTTTCATCGGAATACGGACACGATGGTTTCCTGGAAAGCGTTGACAGAATCAAACAGTACATTCTCGACGGAGACGTAATGCAGGTCGTGCTCGCTCAGCGGCTGTCAACGGCGCTTACGGCACCGGCGATCGACGTCTATCGCGCACTCCGGCACCTGAATCCTTCGCCTTACCTTTACTTTATGGGTCTTGGCGATTTTCAGATCGTCGGCTCGTCGCCGGAAATCCTGGTCCGGCTGGAGCACGACACCATCACGACACGGCCACTGGCGGGAACTCGGCGGCGCGGTCATACGCCGCAAGAGGACCTCCAACTCGAGCAGGAACTCCTTTCCGATCCCAAGGAGCTCGCTGAACATTTGATGCTGATCGACCTCGGCCGCAACGATGTCGGGAAAGTGGCCGAAATCGGTAGCGTAAAAGTGACGGACAAAATGGTAGTCGAACGTTACTCTAACGTCATGCACATCTCATCGAACATCGAAGGCCGGCTAGCACCAGGCAGAGATGCGATTGACGTGTTGCGCGCCACCCTTCCGGTCGGAACACTTTCTGGAGCACCGAAGATCCGCGCGATGGAGATCATCGACGAGCTGGAGCCGGTCAAGCGAGGCGTCTACGGCGGCGCTGTCGGATACGTTTCGTGGAACGGCAACATGGATACCGCGATCGCGATACGCACTGCCATCGTCAAAGGTCGCAAATTGTTCATTCAAGCTGGTTGCGGCGTCGTTGCCGACTCTGTTCCAGAACTCGAATGGGAAGAGACCTTGAATAAGGGCCGGGCGATGTTCCGGGCGGTAGAAATGGCAGAGCGTGGGCTACGGAATGATTCTGAAAAGCCCTAATACGGGCGTCTGCTCGACGCGCTAGTCGATCACCACCGCGACCATTCCGGCGTCGAGTCCTTCCTCGCCTTCACTGACGTTAACCGCCGATACGGTTCCGTCCGCGGGCGCCTCGTGCGGCACTTCCATCTTCATCACTTCCATAATGAACAAGGTATCCCCGGCCTTGACCTCATCGCCGGGTTTTACCATCACTTTCCACATATTGCCCGCGGTCTGCAATTCGACTTCGTGCGACATTTCGCCCCCTCAAGTAATATTTGTTTCGCTACAAAGCGCGGTGATTTCCCGCGCTTTTCGTTGTGCCTCTTCGACCGATATCGCCTCGAACCGGTAACGTTCGCTGGGTTTGGACTGCCCCAGTTTCCAAAACGCGCATTGCGGCACCGTATAGGGGTTGATAAAACCGCCGCCGCTTGGACCGTCGCTGACGAGGATAATCGGCGTTTGACCGGCGAGATTGATCGCGCCAACCGGGTAACCCTGGTCGATGATGTTCGCCGGGTCCGATCCATTCTCGGGCCTCTTATTATAGGCTTTCTCGGTAAACGTCCAATCCGGCCCCTCGAGTCGAAACCCCGAGCGATCGCTCTTGGCCGATAGTTTCCACTCGGTCGACAAAAAGCGCTCGTGCCCGGCTTCGTCTATCCAGTCATCGTTAGGGCCCCGTACTATTTCTATCTTCCACAGCTTGTCGGTCGCGAACTGCGGACGGGCGGTTTCGACTACCTTGCGTCCGGGTATTCCCTTTGCGGCGGCGACGGGAACGACCTGCTCGGCCTGGATCGCGTGTCCGCCCACACCGCCGACTCCCGCCTTATGAAACGTCGACCGGGAACCCAAATATCCCTCGCAATCGATCCCCCCCGCGATCCCTAAGTAACCACGCGAGCCGGTCTTGGCGTAGGCCATTTCCAGGACCTGGCCGGCGCTGACGGCGACACTCTCCCATGCGGGTATCGGCGCCCCGTCGACCTTCGCCTGCATGTCGGCGCCGGTGACCGCGATCACGGAGTCCCGCTGAAAACGCAACGTCGGACCGATGAACTGGCATTCCAGGCCCGCGGCGCCGGGTTCGTTGCCGACGAGAACGTTCGCGAGTCTGAACGACCAGGAATCCATCGCGCCCGACCAGGGAAATCCGAGATTCAGATATCCGATACGACCGGGGTAATCCTGTACGCTCGTTTCCAGGCCCGGTTTGATTACTTCAAACATTCGACAATCCTCGTCAAAACCTCTTAGTGGTATCCAGTTGCTCGGCCCACGCTTTGTAACGGTTCAAAGACACCCGCTGATACCCCGTAATATTCATCTCATAAGTACCTTCATCCACCTTGCGTTCGATCTCGTCGAATTCTTCGACCGAGCACGGAACGAATTTCAGCCGGTCGGTCGGCTGCAACAGCCAACGTTGCGACTCGAACTGCGGGAGTCTTTGCCGCGCATCCCAGATCGGCACCGGCGTACGGGCGAAGATCTGGTAACCACCCGGACCGTCGACCGGATAGATCGCCGATGCTCCTCCACCCATGCCGATCGTTCCCCGCGGGGTAAACGTGCGCGGCGGATTGTATTTTGGCGCGGTTAAGCGGCAACGCGGGTCCAGCGGCATCAGGAACGGTGTTCCCGGCCAGAAACCGAGCGCGGCACACCAATACTCCGTACCAGAGTGAACTCTGACGAACTGCGCGACGTCGTCCAATCCGTTCAATTGTGCAATGAATTCGGGGTCGGGCTGCTTGTCGGGGTTGATCTTTTCCCGGTACTCCCGCATCGCGTCCGCCGTCCACGGATCGAGATATACGGCCGGCATGTATAACAGCCGGCTATCGACCTCCACGTCACCCCCGCGCCCGAACGATTTCGCCAGCGCGAGTAGCTCTTTTTGCAGGTCCTCGAAACTGATGTCATCGGGTTCATAATGAACGATCAGCGACGCGAAAAACGGTGCCATTTCGACCACGCCTTTGATTTTCTGCTCTTCCGCCGCGCGGGCGAGGCCCTGGGAGAAAAAATTGAGCTCGAGGCTCAATTCGTCCCCAAATTCAATGAGCATGAATCTGTCGCCGCCCGGCGCGCACCTGGGCTCATCGTAAATCATGTCTTTTTTCCTTACTGTATCCCGTCAAACGGCCCATTAAACAATCAGGTCGGCTTTATAGGTGTCGATAAAACCCGTAAAAACGTCGCCGTTGCGAAAATGCGGATGCGCCACTACTTGCTCCAGAAATGATACGTTGTTGGCTATACCTTCGATCTTTATACCTGCGAGCGTTTTCGCCATTAACTCCAAGGCCGCTTCGCGAGACTCCCCACCACATATCAACTTCGCTATCATCGGATCGTAGTACGGCGTGATGACGTCACCCTCCGACACGCCAGTGTCGATCCGCACCCTATCGGTCGTCGGCGGCAGGATCAAGGCGTCGAGGGTACCGGGCGACGGCAAAAACATTTTGGCGGGATTTTCAGCATACAGGCGGCATTCGATCGCGTGACCGGCGCGTTTGATCGAATCTTGTGTTAACGCCGAAAGATCTTCGCCGCGCGCCTGTTGGATTTGAAGTGCGACGAGGTCCACATTTGCCGTCATTTCAGTAACCGGATGTTCGACTTGAATCCGGGTATTCATCTCGAGGAAGAAAAAATCGTTCGTTGCGGCATCGACGATGAATTCGGCGGTCCCGGCGCCCTCGTAATTCTGACTCTCGGCCAGTGCAACGGCTGCGGCGGCCATTCGGTCCCGCAGATCCGTCAACAAATTGCAGGCAGGAGACTCCTCGATCACTTTTTGGAAGCGGCGTTGAATCGAACATTCACGCTCGTAGAAGTGTACCGCGCGGCCAGCGCCAAAACCGAAGAGCTGGATCTCTATGTGCCGAGCCTTCGGGATATAACGTTCCAGGAACACCGTGCCGTCGCCGAACGAACGCTCAGCCATGGTCTGAGTCGACTCGACAATTTTTTCCAACTGGTCAGCCTTTTCCGCGACACGCATGCCGATGCCGCCCCCGCCTGCCGAAGCCTTGACCAACAGCGGGTAACCGACGGTCGCCCCCGCGGCGAGCAAGCCGTCGTGCTCGCCGACGGCAAAGCGCCGACTACCTTTCAAAACGGGAACACCGGCAGCTTCGGCGATATCGCGAGCACGTTGCTTGTCGCCCATGGCCACGATCTGCTCAGGGGTCGGCCCGATCCACGTTAATCCAGATTCGGTAACGCGCTCGGCAAAATGCGAACTCTCCGCGAGAAAACCGTAACCGGGATGAATCGCTTGTGCCCCGGTCTTATGGGCGGCCGCGAGGACCCGGTCGGTACTCAGATAGCTTTCGGTTGCTTTCGCGGGCCCGAGGAGGAATGATTCATCGGCCTGCTTGACATGAAGCGCCCGAGCATCGGCCTCCGAATAAACAGCGACCGTTGCTATGCCCAGAGACTTCGCGCTACGGATCACCCGGCACGCAATTTCGCCGCGATTCGCGACGAGCAGTTTATTCATTGTTTTGACTTTGCCGCTCCCGACAACATCTAAAATCCTTGCTTCACCGTCGGCGAAAGCCGGTATTCTAAGCATAACTTAGCGTCGGTGTCCCGCATCGGCCACCGTCTGCAGTCGATAATCTTAGCAACGGTTCAAGCTGCGGCGCTACGCGATTCCAGACTTCGCCGCATCAGCACTCGGACGCACAGGCCGGGATCATTATCATCCAGGGAGATCGTTGCGCCATGATAGGCGCATATCGCGTTCACCATGCTCAACCCGAGGCCGCTACCTTCCGTGTCGCGGGCCTGCCGTCCACGATAAAAGCGTTCGAAAATCCGTGTGCGATTTTCCCCTTTGATCCCGATGCCGCGGTCGGAGACTGATAATGTCGCGTAATCGTGATCGCGCGTGAGTTCAATATCGACGTGGCATCCCGCCGGAGAAAATTTGATGGCGTTATCGAGTAGGTTACAAATTGCCTGCAACAGCAATTCTCGCTCCCCTCGAACGGCGACCGGCGCCGCCGACTCCAACCGCAGCGAAATTCCGCGAGCGTCGGCAACAGGCTGATAGTAATCGACCGCCGCGACAACGACGGATCGCAAGTCGACTCGCCCGAGGCTTTTGCCGGGCCCGGAGGCTTCAAGCTTAGCGATCCGCAGTAACGCGTTGAAGGTCGCCAGCAAGCGGTCCACCTCCGCGACACAGCTCTCGATCGAATCTGTCGCCATTCGATTCTCCGCATGCCCGGCCAGCAGTGCCGACAAGCGGTTGCGAAGCCGTGACAGCGGTGTCCTCAAGTCATGCGCGATGTTGTCGCTGACGTGTTCGATACCGTTCAACAATTGCTGAATTTCGTCCAACATCGCGTTGAGTCTCAACGCCAACTCGTCGAGGTCGTCTCCGTTTCCGACAATCGGGACACGCCGTGCGAAGTTCCCTTTCATCACTTCCCGGCTGGTTTCGTTGATCGTATCCAGTCGACGACCGACGCGGCGAGAAAAAGACAGGGCGGCGACGATTCCGACGATTGTCGCGATGCCCATACCCCATACCAGGGCCCGTTCGATGAGGCTTTTCATCTCGAGCAGGTTCCTTATGTCGCGGCCCACGAGCAGATTGACGCCGCCACGCAAAAGGAAAGGTCGCGTTCGGGCTCGAGTCTTGTGACCGCTCGAGCGCTCGGTCAAACCGAACTCGATCCATCCGGCTTGATCAGGGGGGGCGTCGGGCCAGGCCGAAATGTTACCCACCACCGGCGCGCGCGCACTATCGGTGACGAGATAAATCGACGAGCGCACCGGGTCTCGTTCTATTCTGGATTCGATCGTAGTGATCAATCCGCGTAGCCCGTCCCGCCGATAGATCTCCGCTAGACCTTCGATGTCCGTCTCGATCAACACATTCGTTTGCCGGTCCATGAAACCGACCGTAGACCAGAATACGAATCCGCCCATAAAACCTACGGTACTGAGCAGGATTAGAGCGAATACCGCAGACACCTTGAAGATGGTCGAACGACTTAAGTCACCCAGCTTGCGCAAGACGATAGCCCTCCCCGCGAACCGTGTGCAGCAACGGAATGGGAAAATCCGCGTCAAGTTTGTTGCGTAGGCGACTGATTTGGACATCGACGACGTTGGTTTGCGGATCAAATCGGAGGTCCCATACTGCTTCCAACAACATCGCGCGCGTAACGACTTGACCCGAATGCCGAGCAAGATATTCGAGCAACTTGAATTCGCGGGGTTGCAGGCGGATATGCCGTCCGGCGCGGTAAACGCGCTGCGAAAGAAGGTCGATCTTGAGTTCGCCGACCTTGAGCTCGGTTACGCCCGAAAGAGAGCGCGATCGTCGGCGCAGCACTTCGATGCGCGCAACCAATTCAACGATATCGAACGGCTTCACCAAGTAGTCATCGCCGCCGGCCTGCAGCCCTTCCACGCGATGCTTGACATCTCCCAGAGCCGATAAGACCAGTACCGGGGCCGGCGACCCACGCCCGCGGATATCTTCGATGAAGGAGAGACCGTCTCCGTCTGGTAGCATCCGATCCAAAATGACGATGTCGATTTTTCCATTTCCCATCGCGCGGAGACCCTGCGCAACGCTTATGCAAACGGTCACTTCAAATCCACGCTGAGTTAGTTCGGAGCGCAGATACTCGCGCAACTCGACGTCATCCTCGACGATCAATAGATTCACCATACCTACCTTGCAACGTTGAACGGCAGCGTGTTAGAGCGCTGCAAATGGAAAAATATCCCGAAAGCTCAAGACCATCGCGATCCGGCAACCGCGTAATCGACGAGCCGGACGCATATTTCGGCCCGGGCGGTCGGCTGGTATACTCTGCCGGGTCGACAAAACCTGCAAACGTCCCACACCGAACATGTATCGTCGCGCCGAGGAGCGAATCAACAGACTGTCTGTGGCCGGCGACGAAATCTTGTTGCAAAACGGCGGCAAGGGGCTAGAAAAGGAGAGCTTGCGCATCTCCCGTGACGGTTCCGTAGCAACGACCGCCCATCCGAGAACCTGGGGATCACCGCTTACCCACCCGTACATTACCACCGATTATTCGGAAGCACTGACCGAATTGGTGACGCCTACTTACACCGCAATCGAAGACGCGACCCAATTCCTCGACGACATCCATCAGTATCTGTTCGAAAGCCTGGATGCCGACGAGTTGCTGTGGGCGGCGAGCATGCCCTGTGCGGTCGGAGACGATCAGGCGATCCCTATCGCTGACTACGGCACTTCGAATATCGGGCGAATGAAACATATTTATCGTGTCGGCCTGGACTATCGCTACGGCCGCCGCATGCAGGCGATTGCTGGCGTGCATTTCAATTATTCCTTGCCTTCCGATTTCTGGCCGGTGTATCAAGAAGAGGAAGAAGACGCCGGGCCGCTGCGGGACTTCGTGGACGAGCACTATTTCGGATTGATCCGGAATTTTCACCGATTCGGCTGGCTGGTACCATTTTTGTTCGGTAATTCGCCGGCGGTCTGCAAATCCTTCCTCGCAGGTCGGACAACTCGCTTCAAAGCGCTCGATTACGGCACTCAATATCTGCCTTTCGCGACTTCGTTGCGTATGAGCGACATCGGTTACAAAAACAAGAATCAGTCGGCTCTCGCAATTTCCTATGACAGTCTCGATAAGTATGTCGACAGCCTCCGCGCCGCGATAGAAACGCCCTACCCCGAATATGAAGCAATTGGGATCAAGGACGGTGACGAGTACGTACAACTCAATACGAACGTGCTGCAAATCGAGAATGAGTATTACAGCTTCGTACGACCGAAACGGGTGACACAACCCGGAGAGAAGCCGACCGTCGGCTTGGGCGAACGTGGCGTCGAATATGTGGAAATACGAGCGTTGGATGTCAACGCCTTCGAACCGAACGGGGTGGACCTGGAAGAACTGAGATTTCTTGAGGCATTTCTCATATTCTGCCTGTTGGAACACAGCCCCTCGATCTCCGAGGCCGAACAGAGAACGATTCAATACAATGAATTGACCGTAGCGCTCCGCGGACGGGAGCCGGGATTGCATTTACAGTTCAAGAACTCTACAAAACCGTTGACGGATTGGGCGGAAGAAATCCTGGATGGCGTCGAGGTGATCTGTGCGGCTCTCGACTCTGGCCGCCCGGAACCTGTCTACAAGCGTGCTGTGGAGCAGCAGCGTGCGAGGTTAAAGGATTTCGACCTACTACCCTCGGCACGGATCCTGGCGGCTATGCGCGACACGGGGCAGCCGTTCGCAAAGTACACGTTCGCTTTATCCGAAGACCACGAGCGGTATTTCCGGGGTCGTCGCCTGGATGAGGCTAAAGCCGCCGAGTTCCGCGCGCTCGCCGCGGCGTCCATTCAGCGGCAGCAGGAAATGGAGGGCGGCGACGAGATACGGCTGGAGGAGTTCCTGCGGCGGTATTTCGATGAAACGTTGGGTAACGATGGATAACAATTGAACTCTTCACGACCGAACGGAACCAAATAGCATCATACCAATGGGAGTCGCCAATGAATCGCCGTGGAATCCTGGCCGGGATAGCCGGATCGGTCGTACTGCCGCTGGTCTCGCTCAAGGTGCGGCGGGCGGTGGCCGCGACAGAAAAGGCTTCCGTAAAAATGATCCGAACGCGGTGGAGGGACTTCCTTGCGGCGTCTGCGACCGTCGCCGGTGACGCGACGCCACTGAACCGCGCGCCGGAAGAATGGCGCGAGGAATTGCCGCACGACGCGTTCATCGTACTATTCGAGGACGGGACGGAAAGGCCGTTCTCGAGCATTCTCAACGACGAAAAGCGTCCGGGCATTTTCGTTTGTCGCGCTTGCAGCTTGCCGTTGTTCAGTACGGAGATGAAATACGACAGCGGCACCGGCTGGCCAAGTTTCTTCACCAGCATTCCGGGTCATCTCGAAACGTCGCCCGACTTCAAGTTGATCTGGCCGCGAACGGAGTACCACTGTCTCAAGTGCGGCGGTCATCAAGGTCACCTTTTCAAGGACGGTCCAGCGAGCACCGGAGAGCGGTGGTGCAACAACGGCGTCGGTCTGCATTTCATTCCTCTCGAAACGTAATCTGCGGATCGCGGCGTCCGACGCGCGTGTTTGGCGCCGAACGGTGTCTCAATCGAGGTGTTCGAGCGAATACAGGACGACATCGAGACTCCGGCTTGTATAGACGCCTCCGCCGAGATTACGGAAATGCCGCTGCAGTCTGCGCCGATACCAATTCGTTGTACGCAGATTGACGTCGGAATCGGTAAGCGACTTATCGCAGTTTTGATCCCAATCTTCCTTCGTCAATACACTGAAGTAGAGAACGCTACGGCATAGAGCATCGAAGTTCTTTATCGTGGCCCCGGCTTCCTTGTCAGAGAGATATTGCAATACGTCGTGGCATACGACGAGATCGAAGCGATGGCCGGGTGAGTAGTCGCTCGCGGACGCACGCTCCCATCCAAATTTCGCACAGGCGTACGGGCTGACGTCGACGCCGGTGTAGGCGGCCTTCGGGAAACGTTTCAGCAACGGCTTTTTCAGCGTTCCGATACCGCACCCCAAATCCAATATCGAGCGAACCCGTATTCCTAAAAGCCCGCAGTAAGCGCCAACGAACCGCCCGAGCCGAACAAAATGAACGGGATCCGCAACACGCGTTAGCCGGTTCTCATAATACCTGGCGTAATACCCCTCATCGAAAATGTCCTCATTCATCGAATCGAGAAAATCCGGGTTCTTGCTCCATATCTTGTTGCTGATTCGCCCGTCCGGCACAAGTTATAGAGCGAACTGCCGATATCGAACCTGTAAGCCAGATTGTAAATAAGGCTTGCAGGTGAGGACTAGTTCATGCATTTGAGATTACGAATCGTCTAAGATTTTGATTATAAGAAGAAGATCTTCTGATTTCACGGATTAAGCCAGGTACTGAATGATGCACAATCGATGCTCGGTGACAACCCTAGGAGCGCTCCTTGTTCTAGTGGTTTCGTTCTTTGCGGTTAACGTTCTCGCCTTCCAAATGGGGGAAATGAAATCCCACTCGAGGATGGGCGAGCCGGTAGATGCCACTGTCGGAATCTGGCTCAGCCCCGGGGACGCAGCGCAACCGCTGCGCTTCAAGATCTCTCCGGACATCTCGTATTCGAGGAACGCGCGTCTCACCCAACTGATCGACAGCCTGGAAGCACGACTCGAACGCAACGCGGACGGAATTCCCTATATCCATATCACCAGCGCTACACCGATCTCTGAACCGATTGTTGCCTTTCGTTTGAAGGTCTTCGCAGATGATGTCGCGATTTCGCGTAACTATGCGCTGGTGCTCAACCCGCCCGCCGTTACCGCGCAGCCCCGGGTGGACGCGCCGCGCCCGCGATCCAACCGCAGCGAGACCGCCGTGATCAGTGGACCGACTTATACCGTCTCGCGCGGCGACAGCCTTTGGGGGATCGCCCGTCGCATTAGCCGGACGACCGGTGCGAACACGGCAACTGTCGCAGAGCAGATTTTCGCAGCGAACCCTCGGGCGTTCGTCGACGGAAATCAGAATAAGATCATGCTAGGGGCGCTGTTGCATCTGCCAGGTGCAACTACTATCGAAACAGAGACGCCGGCAGCGGATACGGCCGCGACGCAATCTCCGCGTACTACCGCAGCTGATGAAATTCCGGCACCGGCCGAACCAGCCGTCGACATCGCCGTGTACTCGACGACGATCAACGAGGACCAGGGCGCCGTATCGGAAACCCTGAAAACAGCAACTCGGAGACAGTCACGCAGTCCGGAACTCTCTGCCGAACTCGAAGCCCTGAAAGAGAAATATGCAGCCCTCAAGGCGCGCTACGATAGTCAGCCGAAACGGACCGATATTGCCGCTGAAACCGCCACCGGCCCCGCCAAGTTGCAAGCTCTCGCGGAATCGCCTACTGTTAGGTCAACGGCGCCGCAAATCATAAAAGAACCACAATCCGAACCGCCCTTCCTAAGCGTCCCGAACGCTTCTAGCGCCGACCAGAGTGTCACAGATGGGGGTCTAGTCATGGCACCGCTTGCGCAAGCGTTTGGTTCAATGTTCGCGTCGACTTCGTCGCAACTGGTCGCACTTTTCGTGCTCGCAGTGATCGCGGTGACGCTTGTCTACTACGGTATCCATCGAACCATCGTGACGACGCGCAAGCGTCACACCGAGAGGCGCCATCACGCTCAGGAAGAAAATCGTAAAGCCGAGGTCGCGGCGAAGGCGAAAAACCGTATCGAGGTGGAAACCGAAGTCCAGCGAATGCTCGAACGGCGCGGGAGCGGTGACGTGACGGAAGAGCCTCAAGTTGCGACGGTCGGCGGCGGGAGCCTGACGGCGGAAACCACGGATGCCGAAATCGACACAAATATCGCTCACGGGCGCTACGCGGAAGCCGAGGCCCTGCTGGCGGATGTTATCGCGACGACCCCGCGAAACTATTCGGCCAAACTGCGCTTGATCGAGGTCTATTACATGACCGAAAAAACCGATGAGTTCTGCCAACTCGCCGACGACCTCCACCAGGAGCACCGCGCCGATATGGCCGACGAAGAGTGGCGGCGAGTTATCCGTATGGGCAAAATCATCGCGCCGGATCGCGTACCGTTCAGTGGCCCGAGGGCCGTCAGTAATCCGACCCAAGTTTCGTAACGCCGTCGCCATCGGGGGTAGTCGCTAAGGACGTAGTACTCTGTCCAGGTGACTAACCTACGATCGCGGTCACCTGCTTGACGCGTCGGGCGCGTGTAAACTTCAAGGCAGTTGAGACCCCGAATGGTTGAGAAGATGTCCATAAAACCGCCGCGTTTCTGTTTCATCCTGCTACTGACACTGAGCGCATCGTGCGCGCAACCGCTCACGCCCCAGGAGGTGGCAGGACGTTTCTGGGCCGCGATAGAACAAGGCGACGCCCGTACGGTCAAACGCTACGTTACGGCTGCGGACGCCGAAGCGCTGGATTCACTCGACAAGGTCTTACCGATAACGAAAGCAGAGCTCAAACGCACTGTGATCGAGCAGGAAACGGCTTTCATAGACACGAATGTCACGGTCGGCGGACAGAGGCCGCTGAATTTTCCGCTGAAAACCTATCTCGTAATGGAAAGCAAACGCTGGAAGATCGACTACGACAAGACGATCAGCGCAGTGGCGACGGCCGGTAAACTCGCAGCCGTAATGGATAAGGTGCACGAATTCGGCAGCGCGCTGCAACACGGTATCGATCGTTCGGTTCAGGAACTCGAGCGCACGCTACCGCAAATAGAACACGAGTTATCAAGGATAGAAAAACAGATAAAGCAACAGGTTCCAGAGCTCCGTAAGCGACTCGAAAACTTCGCGCGCGAGTTGGAAGAGGCAATCAAGAGTCCGCCACCGGGGGAGCAAGACGCCGAACCGAATGGCTCGGTCGCTATCTGACCCCTATCGCCCTGCCAGTGCGTTCGACAACCAGAAAAGTAAAGGACTTCCGTCCGACTTGAATCTGTTCCGAGCGGCCCCATCTTTACCTCTAAGAGTCAAAACGACTTATTTTTGGAGGTAGTTATGGCACTCGTATCATATGACCCGTGGGGCGGGACGCTCTCGAAGCTCCATGAAGAGGTAAACAGGGCCTTTCAGAATCGCATCGGTGGGTTCGAAAGGGATGACAATTCCAGCGTTGCGACCAGCAACTGGACGCCGGCCGTCGATATCGAAGAACAGACGGAGCGCTTCGTTATCACCGCGGACGTGCCCGGTGTCGAACCCGACGATATCGAAATCACCATGGAACATGGGATTTTGACGATTAAAGGTGAACGCGCCGAAGAACGGAATGTAGAGCACAAAGGTTTTCGACGAGTCGAACGCGTGAGCGGCTCTTTCTATCGCCGTTTTTCGCTTCCGGACAGTGCGAACGCCGAGCGGATCACTGCCCAAGGAAAGAACGGTGTGCTCGAGATCGTGATACCAAAGGGCGAGAAAGCGAAGGTGCGGCGCATCAGCGTTAAATCCTGATCAAAAAGCCGAGTCCGGTGTGCCCTCGGTCAAGATCGCCGAGAGCACATCCGGTTATTTAACAGCGACTCCCTCGTACATGTATCCGAACGGGCGCGGTACCCTGCGCAGATAATAGGTCGCGATCTCCTCGACCGTAAAACCCACGTTGGCGATCAACGTATCGATGGGGCGGTTCAGACTGCAGCCGTCGAACGCCCAACCTTGCAGGGGCGAGATACGCCGTTGCCATCGGCCGACGGCTGCTGAATCGCTCAGCCCGTGTTCGAGAAACAGCAGCCGCCCGCCCGGTTTCAGGACGCGATGAATCTCCCTCAGACATTTTTCTACGTCGGCCAGGCTGCACAAGGTCAACGTTGTCACCGCGGAATCGAAACAAGCTTCTTTCATCGGGAGCGCATCGCAATTGAGTTCCCTCGTATCGACGGGAAACTCGAGATATTTGATCCGCCGACGCGCCACTTTGTTCAACCTCGCGTTGGAGTCGACGGTCGTCAATGATGTTATTGAATCCGAATAGCACAAGAAATTCGCGCCGGCCCCCGATCCGATCTCGATGACGTGGCCCGTTGCACGTTGGACGACGCGGTTCCGAATCGCTTCGATCTCGTCGCCGCCGACAAGATGGTCAGGCAACCAGGATAGTCCGTGCTCGCGGCAAAGTCCCATGATTACAATGCCGAGATCGAATCGCTATAGGTCGTCGGTGTTCAGAGATGCCAGATCGGCGCGGGCATCGGGGTGCCCTTGAGCCGCGGCAAGACGATACCATCTGATCGCCTCGTCGAGATTGCGCGCAGCGCCCCTGCCCGAGCGGTACATGTACCCGAGGCTATATTGGGCCGATGCGTGCCCGTTACGTGCCGCCGCGGCGAACCACTGTAATGCGAGGCTATCGTCGGCTTCGACACCTTGCCCGGCTCGATAACAGTAACCGAGATTGTATTGTGCGGCGGCATAACCCTGCTCCGCGGCCGCTCGATACCATTTGGCAGCCTCGGCGTTGTCCTGGGACACGCCTTCCCCCAGCGCATAAGAAACGCCGAGACTGTATTGCGCAATTGCGCTTCCCTGCTCCGCGGCGCGCCTGTACCACGTCACCGCCTCGGCGTCGTCCTGGGCAACGCCTTCACCAAAAGCATAGGCGACCGCAAGGTTGTATTGGGCGTCCCGATTTCCTTGCACGGCCGCCCGGCGGTACCAGTCGACGGCGTCGGCGAGGTCCACATCGACGCCTTCACCTTTGTAGTACATGTACCCTAGGTGAGCCTGAGCCTCGGCGTTTCCTCCTTCGGCTAGCCGCCTGAAAATCTCGGCGGCCGCGGCAAAGCGACCGTCGGCCAACGCCCGCTTAGCCTCTTCAATGGTCGCGATCGTCTCTACCGTTTGCGCGGTTACGTCCCGCTCCGACTTCACCTCGACGTCTACTGCAGCCACGATTGCTTCCGACTCGGCGTCGGTTGGATCCGATAACGCGTCGGCGGAAAACGGCGAATCGACCGCGGCCGTTTCGTGCGTCTGTGCCGCATCCGTCGATTCGCGGTCAGTCGCATACGCCGAACCCGTAGACGCAAAGCTCGACTGGGTGTCCTCAAGCGTGTTCGGCGATCCGCCGGTCATCGCGGCGCCCGCCCCGCCAGACGCTGTCACGACCTTTGCGCCGTGCTCATCGGCAGACGTTTCGGGTCGCTCGGCATCTCCGGAGAAGAAGCTTTTGAGCCGCCCCAGGAACCCCTTCCGGTTTGGCGCCGCTGCGACACTCGAGGTCGCGGCCCCGACGACGGGCGCGACAACTTCCGGCTCCGCATTCTCTACCACGGTCTGCGTGGGCTGCGGACGATCGGTGGCGGCGGGAATTGCTGGATCGGCGTCGTCGAACGCCACAACGTGCTCGGGTTCGACCAACTCCGCGACGTTGATTTCAGTCAGAGGTTCGGCCGCGAGTTCCGCCTCGCTGAGTGCCGTCGGGGTGTCCACCTCGTCGGACGATGCCGCAATGGCGACCTCGATCTTCGGCTTCTCTACAGAGGTCTGCGCTGGGCGACGAGTCACCGCCAGAACAGACCCTGGCACTACCTCGTGATTTACAGGTTTCGCCGGCTCCATTACGACCGGTGAGTCGAACACCAACGGCACATACGCCGGCGGGTGCGTCACGGTGATACCGGGACTGACAACGTGCTCAGGATCATTCGCCGCAACGGGTTCCACGGCAGCAGATACGATTGGCTCCACCCCGACGTCGGTTGCGATGGTTTCTTCGAAGACAGGTTCGGCGGCGAGTTCTGCCTCGTCGAGCGCCATCGGCGAGTCCTTAGGAGTCGACGCCGCTGCAACAGCTACTTCGGTTCTCGATTGATCTGCGGGCGGCGGGCCCCTGACCACCAGAGTGGATCCCGGTATCACTTCGTGATTTTCCGGTTTCGCCGGTTCCATCAGAACGGGCGAAACCGACGGCAGCGGCGCGTGAGCCGGCGGATGCGTCACTATGACGCCGGGATCGACCGTCGCGACTATAGGACGTTCGATCTCACCATCGGGTCTCGACAAGCGCGTTGCTGGTTGCAGCAAGTCGACAGACGCGGATTCTTTCTCGGGCTCTCGCGTCGATCGGTCTAGCGCAACGGCATCCGCGGACTCCATTTCGTCCGCGCCGGCGCCGACCGGTCCATCGCGTTTGGCTTGGAGACCTGAATCGACGGCCGCGCCCTCGGATTCGCCCACCGTCGGCGCTACCGAATAAATTGCAATCGGCTCGCGCGGACGGGTGAAGTCGGGGATCGGCAAACCGGCATCGGCGTAAATCACACCCAACTTTTCTTTCGCCGATGGGTGGCCGCCGCGCGCAGCGTCACGATAGAAAGTTATTGCCATCGCGTCGTCCGGATCTACCCCGCGACCGTGCATATAACGCTCCGCGATTTCGTATTGTGCCGCGGCGTTGCCAAGATCGGCCGCTTCTCGCCGCCATTTCATCGCGAGTTCAGGATCGGTCGGCATCCCGGCGCCACGTTCCGCCATATCCGCGAGGAGCAGCGCCGCTTCACCGACTCCATCCTCGGCGAGTCGCGTCAGCTTACCGATCGCATGGTCGAAATTTTCGAGCGCCAAGGTCCTTTTCGCGCTCTCCAAACGCGCGGAGTAGTCGGCCGGTGCCCCAGCTTCCCGGACGGGAGGCGCCGAGGGTTGGGCTCCGGACGGTGCCCGAGACAGTCCACCGTCGAGTTCCACCTCTATGCCGTGTTCACGCGCAAGCCGGATCGCGCCCTCTTCGTCGGCCGAAACGGCTCCGATTGTTCTTTCAACGGGCGTTTCTATCGCCTCCAGCGTGATTATGGGCGCCGGGTCCACTTCCTGTTCGGCCACCTCGACCGCAGCATCGGAGATCTCACTCGCGAGGCTCGGGGGTTGATCTTCCGGCGCCTCTTCGGACATCTCGTCGTCCGGAACCGGGGAAGGCGCCGGCGCCGCCTCATCGGCCGGGGGTTTCGTAGCCGTCGCGTCGGCTATGGGTTGTTGGACAGTCGCGGCCGCCTCTCGCGGCGCTTCACGCTCGGTGGGCCCGCCGTCGTCCGGTACCGCGTCGACCGCCGTGATTTGTTCCGATTCGACGGCTGCGGTTTCCTCGGCCACCACTGGTGAGACGGCGGCCAACTCGTTCGGCGCGGTTGCGGACGCCGCGCCTTGACCAACGCCGTCCCCTTCGAGGGCCGGCGGCGCGATCCCGTTCGCACGGTATAGTTCCCGCATATTCTGCCCGGCCAGTTGATGTCCCTGTTTGGCCGCCAACCGATAGAAGGTCAACGCCCAATCTTCGTCCTGCGGCAGACCCTCGCCGAGGAGGTACATGTTGCCGAGGTTGAACTGGGCCTCGGCGTGGCCCAATTCTGCGGCGGACAGGTATAAGGCCACCGCCTTGTCCATATCGCGCACGATCCCTTCGCCGCGATGGTATAAGTTAGCGAGGCGAACCATTGCCGTCGCATTGCCGGCGCTCGAAAGTTCTTCGAATATTTGTACTGCGCTCGCGTAATCACCACGCATCAACGCCGAATCGGCGTCGCCGATCTCGTCTGCACCCGCCGGCGCGGATAGGAAAACGATCAGGAAAACGAGGAGGGTTCGTCGCAGCATTCGTTGGTGCCTCCATTGCGTAGCCGCCGCCCGTTCGGGCTTTAGGACGACCTGATGGCCAGGATTCTTCGCGAAGCCTACACAGTATATTGTGTCAGCGAACGGCCTGTCATCAAGATATCGGAGGGGGGGGAGTATTTGGCGGTCGGCGACGCCGCCGGCCGACGTCACGCGAGTGTCGGCACGCCTCTGTCCGCTCGCATTCAGAACTCGGCGACGGAGTCTTCGTAGCCGGGCACGGGCGCAGCTACGCCCAACACGACGATATTCTTTCCGTTGACCGAAACGTGCTTTTGTTCTTCCATGTCTTTCAGCACTTTCCCGACCATCTCACGCGAACAGCCCACCAATCGCGCCAATTCCTGGCGCGTGACGCGAACCTGCATCCCTTCCGGGTGCGTCATTGCGTCCGGTTGCTCGCAAAGGTCCAGCAACGTCCTCGCGACCCGCCCGTAAACATCCATAAAAGCGAGGTTGCCGAGTTTACGGTTCGTGTTGCGCAGACGCCGAGCGATTTGCGACGTCATAGCGATAATCAAATCCGGATACAGCTCCGTCAGCCCGCAAAGTTTCTGGTAGCTAATTTGGGCAATTTCGCATTTCGTCCGCGCCCTGACCAGCGCCGACCGATTCGCATCAGCGTTGAATAAACCGATCTCGCCAAAAAAGTCCCCGGGATTGAGGTAGGCCAAAACAATTTCGTGACCTTTATCGTCCTCGAGCAAGACCGTCACCGAACCCTCGATAATGAAATACAGATCGCCCGCCGGGTCGCCCTGGCGAATGATCGCCGCCTTCGCGGGGAATTGGCGCCGGTGACAATGGGTGAGGAATGTCTCAATGGATTCCTTCACGGTAGAATTCGAGTCGGTCATTTTGCTCGTGCCGTCCTTTGGTCAATGGGCGCAATATCGCGTCGGAGCCTGCTTGTGGCGATAACACCAGTATAGTAAACGGTCGGCATGCACGGCCCTAAACTTCAGTAAAATCAACAAAGTTTAACCGTGTTCTGCGAACTCGGTTCTTTTTCCGAAGCCCGGGCCCATAAAATGGGTCGATTTTCAGGGAGGTTCCGGCTCCCAGCGATTTTCGCCGAAACGATATTCGAATTCCGCCAACGCCCCGGTCGGAACCGCAGTCCCGTCGCTGTCGGCAAAGATCGGATAAGCGCGTCGGAGACGACCGCCGGTAACCGTAAATTGGTCGTTTCCGCGGTAATCAGGGCGCTGATCGGCGCCTAAATCGCCGGTCTTTGTCGAATTAAAATGGAAGCCCTGCCATTCGTGGACGTCGGCGGCGCCTATTTCGGTCCCCGCGAGCTGTGCCGTCGCGACTACGATTTCGAAAGCCCCGTCGTCGTCAAGATCGGTGATCCAGGCATCGGTCACCATACCGTCCCGGTTCACCTCGAGCCGTGCGAGGGTACGTAGCCCGGCCCTCACCACAACCTGGTACGCACGCTTTTCGTCGAACTCCGCGTCTTTCCCGACGACCTGAATGCTGAGGCCTTCTTTTTCGAAATTCCATTCCGCCGGCCGGTCGTCCGCCGCTGCAGCCGCGACCAGGGAGAACATCGCTATGAAGATCAATTTGTCCATCGATAAAAACGCTCCGGTCCCGTTGCATCAAGTCTAGCGTGCAATAGGTAGGCTAGTTCGCCAGGCAAAAGCGCCTGCGTCAACCGATCTTTGGCTATCTTCCCTTGACTTCGCAAATTTTGCCGCTATATTACCTGGCACTACTCAAGCGAGAGTGCTAATACCAATACCAAAACTCTCGCAAAAACATCAGGTTAAACGGATAATTGAGGAGAAGAAATCTATGAAAATCCGTCCATTACACGACCGGGTCCTGGTCAAGCGTACCGAAGAGGATTCGACGTCGGCCGGCGGCATCGTGATCCCCGATTCGGCTACTGAGAAACCCGCTAAGGGCGAAATCATTGCGGTCGGCAACGGCAAGATACTCGACAGCGGCGAGATCCGCGCGCTCGATTTGAAAGCGGGCGACAAAGTGTTGTTCGGCAAATATTCGGGCACCGAAGTTAAGGTCGAGGACGAAGAATATCTCGTGATGCGCGAAGACGACATCATGGCCGTAATCGACGCGTAAAGCCTTGAGCAGCGTCTAAACTATTTCAGAGGTAATGATAAATGGCAGCTAAAGAAGTCCGTTTTTCCGATGACGCCCGCCAACGTATGGCAGCAGGCGTCAACATTCTGGCCAACGCGGTCAAACAGACCCTGGGACCAAAGGGCCGCAACGTAGTGATCGACAAGAGCTTCGGCGCACCGACCGTCACTAAAGACGGCGTATCGGTCGCAAAAGAGATCGAACTCGAAGATAAATTCGAAAACATGGGTGCCCAGATGGTGAAGGAAGTCGCGTCGAAGACCTCCGATGTGGCTGGCGACGGCACCACCACGGCGACGGTGTTGTCGCAGGCTATCGTTCGTGAAGGCCTGAAGGCGGTTGCCGCCGGCATCAACCCGATGGACGTCAAGCGCGGTATCGACAAAGGCGTCATCGCGGCGGTCGGCGAACTGCAGAAAATTTCCGCGCCCTGTACCGACACCAAGGCAATCGCCCAAGTCGGTACGATCTCGGCGAATTCCGACAGCGCGGTCGGCGACATCATCGCCGAAGCGATGGACAAGGTCGGCAAAGAAGGCGTCATCACAGTCGAGGAAGGCTCGGGCCTGGAAAATGAGCTCGACATCGTCGAGGGCATGCAATTCGATCGCGGCTACCTGTCGCCCTACTTCATCAACAATCAGGAAACCATGGGCGTCGAACTCGAGGATCCAGTGGTTCTGCTGCACGATAAGAAAGTGTCGAACATTCGCGACCTGCTACCGATACTCGAAGCCGTCGCAAAGTCAGGTAAACCGCTGCTGATCATTGCCGAAGACGTCGAAGGCGAAGCCCTGGCGACGCTCGTGGTGAACAATTTGCGCGGTATCGTCAAGGTTGCCGCGGTCAAGGCGCCCGGCTTCGGCGATCGCCGCAAAGCCATGCTGGAAGATGTCGCGATCCTGACGAACGGTACGGTCATCGCTGAAGAGGTCGGCCTGAGTCTGGAGAAAGCCGGGCTCGACGATCTCGGCTCCGCCAAGCGCATCCAGATCACCAAGGAAGAGACCATCATCATCGACGGCGCCGGCGACGAGAAAGCGATCGAGACGCGGGTCAACCAGATCCGCGCGCAGATCGAAGAAACCTCGTCTGACTATGATCGTGAAAAACTGCAAGAGCGCGTGGCGAAGCTCGCCGGCGGCGTTGCGGTGATCAAGGTCGGCGCGGCTACCGAAGTCGAAATGAAAGAAAAGAAAGCACGGGTCGAGGATGCCTTGCATTCCACCCGTGCAGCCGTCGAAGAAGGTGTCGTAGCGGGTGGCGGTGTCGCACTGCTGCGCATCCTGGGTACGGTTAAAGCAATCAAAGCCGAGAATACCGACCAGGAAATGGGCCTGAAGATCCTGGCGCGCGCCTTGGAAGAACCGATCCGTCAGATTGTCGCCAATTCCGGTGATGAGCCGTCGGTCATCGTAAACCAGGTCAAAGAAGCCAAGGGCAGCTACGGCTACAATGCCCAAACCGGTGAATTTGGCGACATGATCGAAATGGGTATTCTCGATCCGAGCAAGGTTGTGCGCTCGGCGCTGCAGAATGCGGCATCGGTATCCGGTCTGCTCCTGACCACCGAAGCCATGGTCGCCGATGCACCGTCCAAGGATGAAGGCGGCCCTGCCGGCGGTATGCCGGACATGGGCGGCATGGGCGGCATGGGCGGCATGGGCGGTATGGGCGGCATGATGTAATTCTTGCCCCGACCGACTGCTCTTTGCACCACCACGAAAGCCCCGTCATAAGACGGGGCTTTTTTTTGCCTATCCTCACGGCCACTTCGGGGCGTCGGTGCCGGACTGTCGCCAATTTCGTCACCGTCCTTCAAATCCTGTTAGCAGCAATGAATTCGAGCGCTAACTGAACCCTTTAATTCAACGACATACATAGTTTACTTGATTAGGAATCGATTGGCCCGATACTTGTATGCACTTTCCTTGCGCGGTTGCGTTAAAGCGCAATTTGAGCATTGTCGATAGAACTAGTGAGCGTCTGTTAGTCAGCAAGTGAGGGCTTAATGATGAACTCTGATGCAACAGTTATCGTCTCGGAAAACATTCGCGAATACTTTCATGAGCAAGTCGGCACGGCCTTGCGGAAACAGGCGGTAAAGGTTGACGACACAACGGCCGTCTACCTCATCAATCTATTGACCGTATACACCGACGCTGAAGCACTGTTCGAAGCCACGGACGACGGCCTGGACATCAAACCGCTGGCAATGCACTACGCCGACGCCCTGAACGCGCCCAACTCCACCGAACGCGGCGCGGCAATGAGAAAGCTCGGCGATGTCGCTCTGTTCATCTCGGGGCTGTTTTCCGGCAGCCTGAATCGCAAACTCGTAGACATCGATTACTACATCTCGATGGGCGGCACGGCCTACAGTTGTGTCCACGATCTGGTGACCTCTCGCGCTGCCGGCCGAGACAGTCTATTTGCCGAGCTCGCCGAAAATTTTGCCGAGCTGGTCGACGTTCTGGGAGAAATCGGGGACTGCTCGAACCCGAGTTCCAACGGCGACGTGCTACGACTATATGAAATATGGCTGAAGACCGGGAGTACCAGAGCCCGCGACAAACTGCAGCGACTGGGCCTTAACCCTTCGCTCAACGCAACCAGCCGCGCAACCCATTAGCGGTTTCAGCCACGCTGCTGAAACGATTGCAAAACCATTTGGCGGGGCTTTATGAAGCCCCCACCAACTATGATATTTATGACTTCTTGATAACCGACGCGCGTCTCGCCGACGCTTTGACACCGCGCGGGCACTGCAATAATGACGAACGCCTGATCGTTTCAGAGACCGACGACCACCTCGACATCTCGATTTACGTCGATGGCGACACGCTCGCCCTGCTCAGGGATGACGACCCATTAGTCGCCCTACACGATGGCAACCTGTCGCCCCTGATGCTGGCATTAGAAGGCGTCTCCCATTTTCACTACTTGTGCTGGAACGCGGAATACGACAAGCCCGTGACGTTGCTGGAGCTCGAACTGCAAGCCGAGGTCGACAAATACGTTACTGCAGTGACACTGCTCGGCGCGCAGGGCGGCAAAGCCGATGCAGCGACCGTTCACGAACGTTTGTTCAATCAAATCCATTTTCATCAGGACCTGCCCGACGAACGTCTGGAACGCTACCAACACGCGAACCACTATGCAGCAAAGTATTGCCGCGCGCTCACTAGCAATTTCCCCAGCCACGGGCATCAACCGAAATTCATCAGTGAATTACGGCGGTTCTACCGTCTGACTCAAAATGAAAAGATCCGGAGAATCGAATCCGCGGGCTCGTGAGCAATACGCACAGCCGTCACGATGACGCCGGCAAAACCTCGTTCAATCAGTGACCTTCTTGTGCAGGTGGGGCAAGGAATCGGCGTCCCCCGCCTTCATATACCGTTGTTCGTCGCCGGTCCGCGTAACGTTTTCGTAGACACCGTCGTCACGTTTTACGAGCTTGGTGAATCCGACTTCCTTCAGTTTGGCGTTTCCCGTCGGTAGGCTGATCGCTGGTGGAGACAGCACTTTACGCACCGGAGCGGTGAACTCCGTCTCCCCGATGGGGACCTGCGCCGCATAACAGACTTCGCCCCACGTTGTCAGCACGACGTCCACGCCATGCCGGACTTCTACAGTCTGGCCGTTCGCTTCACAGTAATAATCGTAACAAGGCATCGCTTAACGGTTCAAAACGCCGATATCGAATCGCGCTTTTAAGTACTATGGAGCAAATCTCCCGATTTTCAATTCTCTCGGTTCCGGTCGGCTAAATATTCGATCCCTTCGCGCCGGTTTCCGGAGACGGACTCATGAATTTCACCGTTTTCGTTCAAGCATGGGTACGGTCTTCCTTGTGCTCGGCAGTATCGCGCGACAGCGGGATGCAGCCATTCAAACAATAGCCGCGAGTATTCATCGTCGCCCATCCGGCGATTGTTGTACAGGCCCGCCCGCTCACGCTGCCGTGCCGCTTCGAAAAGAATGATACCGGCTGCAACCGACACGTTGAGCGACTCCACCATGCCCATCAGCGGAACCTGAATGCGCCGGTCGGCGTTGGAAGAGGCTTCCCTCGACAAGCCGTCCAACTCCGACCCCACCACGATAGCGATCGACGCGGTGTAGTCGACCTCGCGAAAATCGACCGCGCCGGACCCGACGTCGGCAGCCACGATTGCGAATCCGGCCTCTCGAAGTCCCGCGTACGCGCCGGAGATAGTACTGTGCTGGCGCACGGAGACCCATTTCTCGGTACCGCCGGCGGTCTTGTGCCCCAATTTCACACCGGTCGGATGTTCGGCGATTGCATGGATTACGCCGATCCCGACGGCGTCACAGGTACGCGCCAACGCTCCGAGATTGCGCGTCTTGTGCACGTTCTCCATCGCAACGGTCAAGTCCGGCTGCCGGCGCGACAGCGTCCCAACGATACGTTCGAATCTTCTCGATCGGGTCAAGAGTCGGTTACCTCAAACTATCGATGGCGGCCTCCCAGTTGGCACCATCGAACGATTCGATATGGATGTCCGTATAGCTACCGGAGTCCAGACAGCGGACATTGACGCTATAGCCGTGCGGGTGCGATCTAGGCACATAAAATGATTTGATCCCGCAGGTACGGCAAAACAGATGCCGCGCAGTTCCCGTGTTGAATGAGTACGGGCTCAGGCAATGTTCTCCGGCGAGCAAGGCGAAGTCGTCGGCATCGACGAGCAGGTGCACAAACCCGCTCTTCGAGCAAATTGTGCAATTGCATTCGTAAGCAGTAATGGTCGACGGAGCACGTACTTCAAAGCGTACGCTACCGCAGTGGCATCCGCCTTTGTGCACCACTTTTTGCTCTACCGAGGGAACGCTCATGTTTCCTTGTCGGCAAGAATTACACTAACCGACGCGTAGGTCGAAACACAATAGGGAACGCAGTAAGTCATAGCAATTTTTACCCACGCGCCGGCATCGAGGGAGTACGGTAAGATCCTGTCCCAATAATTGATCAAGACGAGCATCGTCCCAACGACAGACGCTACTTTCAGTGACCGCTGGGCGACATCGGCTCGAGCCGCTACGCTGAACCAACGCTTCACCGTTGTGAACACTCATGCGCGTTCATATTATCGACCGGCATATCCGTTCCTGACTCAAACGCCGTAGGCGTATAATCTCCTATTGTGAGTCAAAGACGAAATCTGTGCTCAGGCGCAAACTTTAGGACAACCTCATTTTCATGCGTGTCTAAGCTTTACCGTAATCCATGATTGAAGTTAAGGATCTCATTTTCGAGTACCCCGGCCAGCGCGCGATCGACGACGTCGGCTTCTTCATCGAGCGCGATAGCGTCACAGCGCTCGTCGGACCGAACGGCGCGGGGAAAACGACCTTAATGCGCTGCCTTTGTGGTCTCGAACGGCCATTATCCGGCACAATCGTCGTCGACGGTATCGACGTCGTAGAACAACCACGCCGGAGCCACGAGCGGATCGGTTACCTGTCCGATTTTTTCGGGCTTTACGACGACCTGCACGTTCAACAGTGTCTGCGTTACGCGGCGGAAGCCAACGGCATGACGAGCGATCTGACGGATTCGGTCGCCCAAACCGCCGCGCGGCTGGGCCTGACGGATCGTCTGAACCAGCGGGTCGGGGAGTTGTCGCGGGGTCTGCGCCAACGAGTCGCAATCGGTCAGGCCATGATCCACAACCCGCGGGTTCTCGTGCTCGACGAGCCGGCTTCGGGCCTCGACCCGGAAGCACGACATGATCTGGCCGAGTTATTCAAAGTATTGCAAGTTTCGGGTATGACGCTGCTGGTCTCCTCCCATATCCTGGCGGAACTCGAGACCTATGCGACAGAAATGCTCGTCATCCGCGACGGCCGCATTATCGAACAGCGGAAACTCGGGGCGCGCCACGCGGCGCACCATTTCGTCGCGATCGATTGTGCCACGGACGCGGCTGATACCTGCGCGCTGCTGTCGGCTCGTCCCGAAATCCGTTCTGTGACCTCAGACAGAAACCGGATCCGGTGTGAGATTTCGGGCGGCGACGACGCCCAACGGCGGTTACTCAAGTATCTCATCGATTCGGGTGCCCCAATCGTCAACTTCTCGATCGTCGAGCGAGACCTACAGCGCTCTTACCTCGAAAGCATCAAAGAACCGTCGGCAACGTGAAACTAAATCCGGAATTTCGCCGCAATCTATGGCTCGAATGGAATGTCCACCGGTTGATTCTGGTAGGCGGAACGCTCGCCGGGATATTTGTACTTGTCAGGTACCTGGGCACCGATAACATCGTTGCCAACGTTGCGCTCGCGATGTTCGTTCTGACGACCATGGCTTGGGGCGGCCACCGCGCCGGCGATTCGATGCTCGACGAACTTCGTGAACGGACATGGGATTCGCAGCGCATGTCGGCGTTGGATCCTTGGTCCATGACATGGGGGAAACTTTTCGGCGCGACCGTTATGCCCTGGTTCGCTGGCGCCATTTCGCTCGCGGTCTATTTCTTCGAACGCCAGGGGCCGACGGTTTTAGACCGGTTGCAGGTAGTAACCGTTTGCGTCGCCGGCGGGATCCTGATCCAGGCCTTGAGCCTGATCGGCGCGCTGGTCGGCACCCGGTCCGATAAACAGGGGAAAAGTACGCTCACGAGTTGGGCGGCGGTAGGCGTTCTGGCCTTGTTGTCGGGATATTTTTCGATCTATTACCGTTCGGACGGCCCGGTCGTCTGGTATGGCGATGAGTACGAAAGATTCAACTTTCTTACCGTTTCCCTGACAGCCCTTTCAATATGGATGACCTTCGGAGTCTACCGCACGATGAACGCGGAACTCGCCGTCGCGACAAGGCCATGGGCGTGGATCGCATTCGTCGTGTACCTGACCGTCTATTTCTCCGGCACATTCATTTCGTCCTCGTGGCCGCTGACCCGCTCCCTGTCTGTTTTCGCTGGGATGGGCCTCGCCGTCTGCATCGGTGGAACCTATGTCTCGGCGTTCGCTTTGTACCGGGACCCTTTGACCTTCCGCCGCCTCAGGACTTATGCCGAAACCGGTAAGTGGCGCCGTTTTCTCGAAGAAACGCCGATCTGGATGGCATCGTTGAGCGCCGCCACCGTATTCATGGTCGCTTGCGCGGCACTGGTCCTGGGGCCGCGCTACTCTGCCGAGCGCGTTGAAACAATCGGTTTAACCGCAATTACGATCTGGCTATATGCGGTGCGCGACGTGATACTGCTTTTCTATTTCACTTACGGTCCGTCGCACAGGAGGGTCGAAACCTCGACCGTAATCTGCCTGGCTCTGCTGTACTGGGTAGTTCCAAGTATCTTCGAGTCAATGGGATTACTCAAAGTGAGCTGGCTTGTGCGGCCACCGATGTGGGATCGGCCAATCCTAGCTGCGGTGATCATCGCCGTTCATGTAATCGTGTTCGGCGCGCTCTGCTACGGGCGTTATCGACAACGAATCGCGCCGACGGTTCGCGTCAGCTGAACAGGTGCTGACCGATCCGGAAACCGGCGAGGTACGTTCCGGCCGCTGATCCCAGCGTACTGAGGACAAATACGAGCAGCGTGCGCGCGACGCGATTGTGACGCCATCCGCGCAAACTCGATGTATCGGCTCGTAGTTGCGAGAAATCACCAACCGTCGGTTTGCGTATATAGGCTTCCACTAAAGCGGTAACGAAACCAGCACCGATTGTCGGGTTGAGCGAGGTTATCGGTGCCGCGAGGAAAGCGCTGATGACGGTCAGCGCGTGGCCGCCGGCGATCGCGGCACCGAGGGCGGACAATCCGCCGTTGATCACTACCCATTCCGCAACGAGCGTAAACCCCAATGACGGGCTGCGATAGAATCCGATCCCGAATCCGACGAGAACCAAGGCGACGATCAACCAAGGGATCATTTTGACCCACGAAGCGCCCGCCGGGATCCGCGAGAGTTCGGAGATGGTTTTTTCGGTCTCTTTGTCGTCGGACCGCAGTTCCTTTTCGAGACCTTTGAGATGGCCGGCACCAACGACCGCCAGGATCCGCTCCGACCCGCCCGCGGCGAGTTCACGCAACTTAGCCGCCATGAATCGATCGCGCTCGGTGATCAGCGGTTCGTAAATCTCCGAGGCCGTCTCGGCAAACTGGGCGAAAGTCGTCTCCAAGAGGTCGCCGTCTTTGAGTCGCTCGATCTCCTCCTCCTCGATCTCCTCGTGGACGACGACGCTGGTCAGAAGCCCCGAAAACAGGTAGAAACGCCGCCACCACGGAACATTCCGGTAAATCCGCTTCAACGTGGTTCCGATCTCCCGGTCGATCAGCGCAAGCTCACATCCTGCCGCGCGCCCTTGCTCTATCGCTGCGCGCATCTCCGCGCCGGGTTCGATATCAAACTGATCGGCTATCCGCTGCTGGAACGCTCCCATCGCCAGCATCGCGGTTACCATCGGCGCGCGACCTGTTCTGATGACCTGAAAGAGGTCCATTTTCTGCAGGGAATCGGGATCCTCGAACGCCTTGAAGCGGCTCGCACAAAGTTCGATGGCGACAATGTCCCACGCGCCCTCCGTGATCTCGTTGCGAACCGCCTCGACACTCGCATGAGAGACGTGCGCGGTTCCTAAAAGGCGAACGACCGTACCCTCGATTTCTACGTCGGCAAAAGGCTGTTCGGCGACAGGTTTCTCTTTTTGCAGTTCCATCAGGTTCGCGAGACGTCCACTACAAAGCCATGGCGCAGCCAGTTGCGCCCCAGCAGCAACTTGTCTTTGGAACGTGTGCGATCGTTAAGATTCATTAGTATTCGATAAGACTCGCCAGCGTGAACAACCGTAAGGTACACATGATATCGCAGCTCGCGGCAATCTGACGTCTGTATTCCGCGGACCTGATCGATCGTCGCCTCGACCGTAGCGTGTTGCCCTTCGCCATTTTCCAATGTAAAGCGGACTCGTTTACCGGCATCTGTGCGCTGGGGTGTTCCTGTTCCACCGATCACTTCGATGTTACGTGCGTTGATCGAAGAAACGGTCGCACCGGTATCCAGCCGGGCGGAGAATCGGAGCGCCCCTTCGTCGATCAATACGTCCTCGGTCGCGGACAGCCTTTGGTGCAAAGCCCAACCGTGTCCGATAAGACCTCCGGCCAGGCCGCACACGAGTCCGATGACGAGTCCTACGCGGTTCGTCCGACAGAAGCCGATGAATCCAGAGAGCTGCATAGACGAATGATATTTGAGGTGCGCACAAATTTACAGGCACCACTCGCGTGTCGACTGTTACGCGCCGGGCCGCTAAATATCTGTTCCAAATTGTCGATCAATTTCGGAA